>VOFH01003473.1_pt1 | contig 107724 bp, 138 predicted proteins | sample 5384091 | NCBI WGS metagenome assembly VOFH01 (sample SAMN12384727, study PRJNA508395) | human gut metagenome | isolation source: healthy gut G | host: Homo sapiens
CCGTGCTGGCGATGATGCGGTAGTTCTCCGGAATCTTCACGATCGTATCTCCGTGCGACATCCATACTTGCGTCCTGTCCGAAAGGCCTGCGATCAGCGGGTTGTTCGCAACGACTTTCGATAGTATCGCGCGTCCGTATTCCCTTGTGGCCGATGGTCTTACCTCGCCGCCGAATTGTTGCGACAGGTACTGGGCCCCGTAGCAGACGCCCAGCATCGGAAGGCGTCCCTTGATCGCCGACAGGTCTGCCTGAGGCGCCTGGGCGTCCCGTACCGAATAAGGACTTCCGGAGGATCACTCCTCTGACCGATTCGTCCGGCTGATGGAAGTGGTTGTACGGATGGATTTCGCATAGACGTTCAGCTCGCGCACGCGGCGTGCGATCAGCTGCGTGTACTGTGAACCGAAATCGAGAATCAAGATTTTTTCCTGCATATTCTGTTAGATGTGTTTTTCGTGCGTTTAGCGGATCTGCGCTCCGGCCTGCCGTTCGAATTCGCGGATCAGATTGCCCATCGTCCGGTCGATCACTTGGTCGGTCAGCGTTTTTTCACGGTCTTCGAGGACGAAACTCAGCGCGTACGATTTTTTGCCTTCCGGCAGCTTGTCGCCCTCGTATACGTCCGAACAGCGATACGCTCTTCAATAGTTTTTCTCGGTCGCGAAAGCAATCCTGCGCAGTTGCGCGAAGTTGACGCTCTTGTCCACGAGCAGTGCCAGGTCGCGTTTCACTTCCGGGTATTTTGGCAGTTCGCTGACCGTGACCGTATGGTTTCGGGTCAGTTTGACCAGCGCGTCGAAATTCAGTTCGAGGTAATAAACGTCCGCTTTAACGTCGAACAGGTTGCGGATCTTCCGCGACACGACGCCCATTTCGAGCAGCGGTTGTTTGCCGTTGAATTTGCAGCGGACCGCTTCGGCATACAGGTCGCTGTCGAGCGGTTCGGTGGTCGCGTCGTTCAGGTCGACACCGAATTTTTCAGCACTTTTCAGCCGCGCTCCGTAGCGTGTAAAAAGTGCTCGGCTGCGATTGAACGTTCCACGAAGCCGCGTGGTCTGCGCCGGTTATGGCCATCGAAACCATTGCCCGCTGGCTGTACGGCGCGAGCCCTCCCTCTTCGGCTTTTGCCGGATCGTAAGAGTAGCAGTTGCCGAATTCGTAGATTTTCAGGTCTCCGTTGCGGCGGTTGACGTTCAGTTGATCGCCTCCATTGCGTTGAACAACAGTGTTTGACGCATTACGCTCAGGTCGTTGCTGAGCGGGTTGAGAATCTGCACGCAGTTTTCGGCTTTGTAGGCCGATAAGTTTTCGTAATAGGCCGCTTTAGTCAGCGAATTACTCATAATCTCTAAAAATCCGTTGGCGCTCAGCGTATCGGAGAGCATGTTGATCAGCTTGTCGCGGTTCGGCTTCGGAGCGTAGGAGAGCGTCGAGTTGACGTGCATCGGGATCTCTACGTTGTCGTAGCCGTAAATCCGCAGGATGTCTTCCACGAGGTCGGCCTCGCGCCGCACGTCGACGCGGTAAGGCGGTACGCAGACCTGCCATGCGCCATCGCGTTCCGATTCGATCGTCACGCCGAGCGCGTCGATGATTTTTCGGACGGTCGTCTCCGGGATCGCTTTGCCGATCAGCCGGACGATCCGGTCGTACGACACCTCGAACCGGAACGGCTCGATCCGCACCGGGTAGATGTCGGTTACGGCCGAAGTAACGACGCCTCCGGCCAGTTCGCGGATCAGCAGCGCGGCGCGCTTGAGCGCGTAAGGCGTCATGTCCGGGTCGATTCCGCGTTCGTAGCGGAACGACGCGTCGGTACTCAGTCCGTGGCGTTTGGCCGTTTTGCGGATCCAGACAGGGTTGAAATAGGCGCTCTCGATAAATACTTCGGTCGTCGAGTCCGATACGCCCGAGTCGAGTCCGCCGAACACGCCGGCGATACACATCGGCCCTTCGGCGTTGCAGATCATCAGGTCTTCGGCCGACAGTTTGCGTTCCACACCGTCCAGCGTAACGAACGGCGTCCCTTCCGGGCAGGTTCTCACGACGATTTTGTCTCCTTTGATTTTCGCCGCGTCGAATGCGTGCAACGGTTGTCCGGTTTCGTGTAAAATGAAGTTCGTGATGTCGACCACGTTGTTTTTCGGGTTAATGCCGATAGCTCGCAGGCGTTGTTGCAACCAGTCCGGCGAAGGCGCGATTTTGATTCCGGTCATCGTTACGCCCATGTAACGCGGCGCGGCTTCGGAATCGGCTACCTCCACGGCGATGGTTTTCGAATCGTTGTCCCGGCCGAACGCGTCGACCGCAGGCAGGATCAGTTCGTGCGGGATGTCGTTGGCCTTCAGGTAGACGGCCAGGTCGCGCGCTACGCCGTAGTGCGACATCGCGTCGGCCCGGTTCGGCGTCAGGCCGATTTCGAGCAGGTAATCGTCTTCCAATTGGAAATATTCTTTCGCCGGAGTTCCCGCTTTCACGTCGGCCGGCAGTACGATGATTCCTTCGTGGCTCGTTCCCACGCCGATCTCGTCTTCGGCGCACAGCATACCGAATGATTCGACGCCGCGGATTTTACTTTTTTTGATCTTGAAGCCGTTCTCTTCGCCGGTCGGATACAGCATGGCGTTGATCGTCGCTACGACCACTTTCTGTCCGGCCGCTACGTTCGGCGCGCCGCATACGATCTGGGTCGGCTGCCCGTCGCCGAGGTCGACCGTCGTTACGTGCAGTTTGTCGGCGTCCGGGTGTTTGTCGCAGGTCAGCACTTCGCCGACGACCAGTCCGGCGAGTCCCCGCGGATCGATTCCGCTTTTTCGAATCCCTCGACTTCGAGTCCGATCTGGGTCAGTGTCCGGGAGATCTGTTCGGCGTTCAGGTTGGTTTTGATATAGGCTTTCAGCCAGTTCAATGAAATTTTCATCGTTCTATCTTGTTTTCCTTTTAATTTGTCGTCGATTGTTTCGGGCAGTCGGGCTTTCCTCCGGAAATCGGCCGGTGTTCCGGTCGCCTGAAATAGGTGCGAAAGTTACGAAAAGTTTTACAAAGTATCTAATTTCAGCGGGTACGCCCGGCGATAAATGCGGATAATTCGTATCGGACGGCGGCGGCTCATTCCTTATCTTCACAAGGCTCCGGCAGCGATACCGGGTTCCGTCGTCACCGAGGTGCTTCCGAACGGAAAATCGCACATCAAAAAATAAAGCGCTATGAATGAGCGCTTTATTCGGTAGTTTATAAAAATATGTTTTTATAGTTTATCGCTGTATACGGCTCCGGGCAGATCCTGCAGATTGTAGCGCGATGCCATCGCCATGCCGTAAGCCCCTGCCGAACGCAGCGTCAGCAGGTCTCCGCGCGAGGTGACCGGCAGTTCGACGTCGCGGCCGAAAATATCCGACGATTCGCAGATCGGGCCGCCGATCGTATATTTTTCGCTCCCGGTCGCGGAAGTCAGGTTTTCGATCTTGTGTTTCGCGCCGTACAGGGCCGGCCGGATCAGGTCGGTCATTCCTGCGTCGACGATCACGATCTTCGTACCGGCCGACGTTTCTTTGTTGTAAAGCGCGCGCGTAATCAATTCGCCGCACTGCGCGACCAGCGAGCGGCCCAGTTCGAAATGCACGGTCTGGCCTTCGTCGATTTTCAGGTTGCGGTGGAAGATGTCGAAATAGGTTTCGAAGTCGGGCATCGGTTCCCGGTCGGGGTCGTCGTAGTCGATGCCGAGTCCGCCGCCCATGTTGAGGTGTTTCAAAACGATGCCCTTTTCGCGGAACCACTCCTTGATGTCGAATACCCGTTTGCTGAACGTTTCGAACACCTGCATATCGCGGATCTGCGAGCCGATGTGGAAGTGCAGCCCGACGATTTCGAGGTTTGCGAGTTTTTCGAGCGAAGCGATCGCCGCGTCGATTTCGTCGTACGAGATGCCGAATTTGTTATCCGCTTTGCCGGTGGTGATGTAGCGGTGCGTTTTCGGATCGACATCGGGGTTGATCCGAAGCGCGATTCGCGCCTTTTTGCCCATTCGTCCGGCGATTTCGTTGATGACTTGCAATTCGTGCAACGATTCGCAGTTGAACGAGAAGATTTCCTGGCCGAGCGCGTATTCGATCTCCCGGTCGGTTTTGCCGACGCCGGCGAATACGATCTCCGATGCCGCAAACCCGTTTTCGACGGCCATCCGCACCTCGTTGCCGCTGACGCAGTCCATGCCCATGCCGGCGCGGCGCACGGCTTCGACGATGCGCGGGTCGAAGTTCGATTTCAGCGCATAATGTATTTTATAGCCGTAACGCGATGACGCTTCGGTCGCCTTGTTCAGTGTGCGGTTTAGCAGTTCCATGTCGTAAAAATAGAACGGCGTGGGCAGTTCCGCTAACTGTTTGATGTAATTTCGTGCGCTCATAATTATTCGAAAAGTCCGTCGTTAAGGGATTGCAAGGTTTGTTTCTTGTATTCGGTGCTGATCAGCATCGCCAGGCTGCGGTGGCTTGCCCCGTACGAGATCATTTTGATCGGAATCGACTGGACGCTTTTGAAAACGCTGGCGGCCAGTCCCGCGTCGCCGTGTTCCATTCGTCCGACGACGCACACGATCGAATTGTTGCGTTCGATCTCGATCGTGCCGAGCTTTTCGAGTTCGGCGACGATTTCGTCGATGTGCTTGTCGTTGTCGACCGTCAGCGATACGGCCACTTCGGACGTGGTAATCATGTCGATCGGCGTGCGGTACTGTTCGAAAATCTCGAATACCTTACGCAGGAAGCCGTAGGCCATCAGCATACGCGCCGAGTGGATACGGATCACGGTGATTCCGTCTTTGGCGGCCACCGCGTGGAACGATTTCGAATCGTCGTCGCGGTCGGAAATCGTCGTGCCCGGGGCTTTCGGGTCCATCGTATTTTTTCAGCAGCACGGCGATCCCTTTGTCTTTGCAGGGCTGTATGGTCGCCGGGTGCAGGATCTTCGCCCCGAAGTAAGCCAGTTCGGCCGCCTCGTCGAAGCTCATGTTTCCGGATCGGGTGGGTGTGGTCGACGATGCGCGGATCGTTGTTGTGCATTCCGTCGATGTCGGTCCATATCTGCACTTCGTTCGCGTCGATCGCCGCGCCCATCAGCGCCGCGCTGTAATCGCTGCCGCCGCGTCCGAGGTTGTCGATTTCGCTTCGGTTGTTCGTACAGATGAAACCCTGCGCCACGTAGAAAGTATCCTGGTCGGCCGCTACCGGAGCCAGCGCTTCCCTCAGACGGCAAGTATCTACTTTCCCGTCTTCGTCGGTCACCATGAAGTCGGGCGAGTTTAGGCATACGGCCTTCATGCCGGTTTCGTTCAGGTACAGCGTGAAAATCGCCGAGGTCAGTAGTTCGCCCTGCGCGATGATCGTGCGTTCGGAAGTGTATTCGCGGAATGCGCCGACTTCGTTGCGAATCAGTTCAAAGGCGGCTTTCATCCGTCCGAGGGCCTCGTCTCGGTGCGCGCCGAGCACCCCGTCGATGCAGGTCGTATATTTATCGGTCAACATCGCGAGGCGGCTTTCCACCGTGTCGGTCTCCGGCTGCGGCTGCCGCCACGATCTTCACCAGAGCGTCGGTCGTGCCCGACATCGCCGACAGCACCGTGATCCTCGCTCCTTCGTGACGGACTACTTCGGCTACTTTCTTCATATTCGCGGCCGAACCCACCGACGTGCCTCGAATTTCAACACTTTAATCATAAAAACAATCAATAAGTTGTAAAATCAAACAAGAATTTATTTTTCGCACAAAAATAGAATGAATTGTTTGTTTTTATCGGGTAATTTTATTTTTTTTGCAACAAAGCGGGTCGGGTGAAAAATTAGACACGGCGGGCAGGGAAGCGTCCTGTGTGGCGACGGATCCGGTTGGTATTGTCACATAAAAATAACGATATGCTCACGATTCCGAATGCGGTCGAAGAGGTGATCAAAAAGAAGCCTTTTCTGGAAGGCGCGCTCGTCGAAGGATTGGTCAATCTTTCGGCGTTGGCCCGGCAACTGAAGCCCGAAATAGAGAAAAAAGTAGGAAAGGAGGTAAACGACAGCGCCGTCATCATGGCGCTGAACAGGCTGGTTCCGCGTCTGGAGTTGATGTCGGCGATGAAGTTCAAAAAGGTGGTCGAAAACATCGGGGACATCATCGTGCGCTCGAACCTGGCTGATTACGCTTTCGTCAACTCCCCGACCCTTTACGAACGGCAGGCCAAAGGCTGCTCGACCGCGTGCGGGCGATGAAGGACGTGTTTTGCACTTTTTTCGCAGGGGATCTACGAGACGACCCTCGTCGTGAGCAGTTCGATCGTCAAGTTGGTGGACGAAATTTTCGCCGAAGAGACCGAGATCGCCAAAACCGAGAACCTTTCGTCGATTACGGTGAAGGCTGCCGGCCGAAAACACCATCTGTCCGGGCGTCTATTACTATTTTTTCAAAGGAGGCGGCGTGGGACAATATCAATATTGCGGAGGTAATCAGTACGACCAACGAGTTTACCGTCGTGATCGGCGACGAGGACATTCACCGGGCATTTACGATCCTGATGGAGGCCAAACGTCAGGTCGGCGTCTGAATGATTCCGTTTTCGGCGAATAAGGCGAATAATATAAAAAGGTCTGGACGGTAAGCGAACGAAGGCTGATTGTTCCGAAGTTTTCGGGCCGGGAATGCGCCGGTGGCGACGTTTTGCGTTATTTTAGGATGTAAATATGTATCTGCAAGAGGATTGCGGGACTATAAAAAGTGAACTTTTTCACGAATTTCCGATGATTCTCATTACGAAGTTGTATATTTGTAAAATTAGTTATAGCAGCACTACTGTCCAAAGAAATTTTCTCAGACATGATTTAAATTAGTTTATATTAATGCATTACGCGAATAAAATTTTTCCGGGATTTGATTTTATACTTTTGCAAATAGTATTGCAAGAGATAGAAATCATGAATCAGGAAAGACCGTATTCGCTCAGATAATGTCGCTCATACCGAGATATGAGTTTGACAAATGCGTAAAGAGATACAATGGCAACCGACATGCCATCGAGTTCAAATGCAGAGACCAGTTCATGGTGATGAGTTTTGCCCAGTTCACCGGCCAGGATAGCCTGCGCAGCATTGATGCAACGCTGGTTGCCCTGTCCTTCAAGTTGTACTCGTCCGGAATCAAATATATCCAACGCTCGACTTTGGCACATATCAACGGGACCAAGGACTGGCGCATCTATCACGACTTCGGTCAGATATTGATTGCACAAGCGAGATACCTGTACCGCCATGAGCCTTCCAGACTCGACGTGGACGGAATCGTCTATGCCTTCGACAGCAGTACGATGAAACTTTGCCTGCAACTCTGTCCATGGGCAAGACTTCATCATGATAAAGGTGGTGTAAAGATGCATACTCTGCTGGATTTGCGGGGAACGATTCCCACATTTATTTATCTGACGGAAGCCGCGGTCCATGACTCCAAAGCAATGAGCCTCGTACCCGTGGAGCCTGGTAATTACTACCTCATGGACAAGGGATATGTGGATTTCAAGCAGTTGTTCCTCCACTTTCATCGCCAGCGGGCTTTCTTTGTCACCAGGGCCAAGGACAACATGAAGTATGAGGTGGTAGAAGAGCATCCGGTTGATAAAAGTACAGGAGTTGTTAGCGATTCCACTATCAGGCTGACGGGACTGAAAAAACCTCCCGATGGTATCCGGATACACCCGTATGGTTGTGTATGAGGATTATGCCACGGAAATGTCTATCGGTTCCTGACCAATGACTTCACACATTCCTACCTGACCATTGCTGAACTTTATAGGAACGTTGGCAAGTGGAATGTTTCTTCAAATGGATCAAGCAACATCTGAACATCAAGGCGTTCTGGGACCAGCCAGAATGCAGAATGCGCAGATATATTGCCATCAGATTACCTGCTGTTGCCATCCAGAAAGATGTTACCTGCAGAACTTTATATTTTTCGTCCGTAGTCAGCAAAGATGTTTCATATTGGAAGCCTTCAGGAACTGTTTTTAAACCAAAACGTCCGATTTTCCGATTCGTCTATGGGGGGTAATTTCGATTCCGATTCAGATCAATTTATATACAAGTTGATCGATGAAAAAATCACAAATTAGAGATTAATTCGTATCTATTTCGGATGACTTTTTGTTGCATTTATTAAAATAATCCGTATGTTTGGGCCGTTATCATTACGTCAAACTTGATTGATTATGGAGACTATTGCAGATGTGGCAGGTGTGCCGACAGGCGCATGATCCGTAGCAAATAGTCCATTCCCTCGTCCGGCAAGGATTGTTCCTGCCCACTATATCTTTTGAGGTACTTTCTACTACCTTTGTAAAAAACCGGTTGATATGGCAAAATTACGGTACAACAAACCGACGTAACAATTCTAAAACACAAGGAAGCCGACTATCTTTCTTTGACGGATATTGCCAAATACAAGACTGACGAACCGAATGTAGTTATCGGCAGTTGGATGCGGAATCGGAATACGATTGAATATTTAGGGATATGGGAAAGTTTATATAACCCCGGTTTTAAACCCCACGAATTCGAGGGGTTTAAAAAACAAGCCGGGTTAAATGCTTTTACGCTTTCGCCGCAGATGGATTAATGCAACCGGGGCTATCGGTATTATATCCAAATCCGGACGTTATGGCGGGACGTACGCACATAAAGATATTGCCTTCAAATTTGCCAGTTGGATTTCTGTCGAATTTGAATTGTATATCGTTAAAGAATTTCAACGTCTCAAAGAACAGGAACAGGCGCAAATCGGCTGGACGGCCAAACGGGAACTGTCGAAAATCAATTATCATATCCATACCGACGCCGTGAAACAGCACCTTGTGCCGCCGCAGCTTACCCCGGCGCAGGCGTCGATCGTTTACGCGAACGAGGCGGACGTATTGAACATGGCAATGTTCGGCATGACGGCTAAGGACTGGCGGGAAGCCAATCCCGAACTGAAAGGAAATATCCGGGATTATGCAACGATCAACGAATTGATCTGCTTGTCGAATATGGAAAACCTAAATGCGGTTTTTATCAATGAAGGCATGCCTCAAAAAGAACGGCTGCTGAAGTTGAATCAGATCGCCATTCATCAAATGGGAATACTGGAAAATATCGAAAGTAAAAAACTGCTTCGGTAATACCCTGACACCGAGAAATTAAAGCGGTGGCTTCCGCTTGCGCGGATTCGGTTTAAAATAAGTAAGAAAATAAAACAATGTTTGGGCCGTTATCATTACGTCAAACTTGATTGATTATGGAGACTATTGCAGATAGTGACAGGTGTGCCGACAGGCGCATGAACCGCAGCAAATAGTCCGTTCCCTAACCCGGCATGGACTGTTCCGGCCCGTGCCCTTTCCCACATTTCACATACAAAACTGCCTGAACCCGCGCCCTGCGTTTGGTTCCGGGAGATCGGTCAGCTTTAGCCGAAACGGGGCATTTTCTTTCCGGTCCGATTTGTTCCGAACAAATTGCGAATCAGAAAAATGCCTGAAATAACGGGAAAAGCAAAAAAGTTCTTAAAAAGACACAAAATCGGAATACTCGGTCGTTGTTCATTGCAATTTGTTTCGTATATTTAAACAATGATTCGCCGAAATAGGTGGGTTGTTGGCTTTGTCCGCCCTTAAAATTGGTACATTTTGAGAGTAAAGCAGCAAGAAAAGCCCTCACATTGGCCTACGCTAATGCGGGCATCGATTTTGATTCCACGCATAGGCGTGGGCATCTTGTGCTTATTCTCAGTACAGGTTTAAGCCTAGCCTTAGGTTTTTTATCTCAAAACGGCAAATTGGGATGATAAGAAACGTTCTTTTTTTTTTCGACGGATAGGAAACATTTTAAAAATTTAAAGTTATGCTATCTTTGTGTGGTCCAATACGGTTTAGATCGTAACATATCGTAAAGGTTAAGACACCTTTATGCCTTTGGGAACAAAAATTTACGAACTGTTATAGCGATATAACAGGTTTAGTCCGGCGTAAAAATTGTCTGAAACCTGAGCTATGCCCCGGCACGTGCTGTCGGGGCGGGCTTGGGCGTAAGGATGATTACCGGAGAAGGCATCGTAAGGCCGACGGTGGGGATTGTACCAAGCGTCCTCGCCCTTTTTTATTGCCTTACCACAATGGGCCGGACGCCGGGAAATTGAATGAAGTATCCACTTCTATCCCGGTGATTATGTTACGGCCAAAATCGAAATCCTATCATTTATTCGCTGCCGGAGAATTCCGGCCATGCGCGGCATATTTCGTTCAGTACGTTCTGGAAAACCACGTATTTTCAATTCAAATAATTAGGGAGTGCGCGGCGTTCGCCTGTTCCTGTGAGGACGGCAGGCCGGGCAATCCCGTGCCGTCGCACTTTTTTCAATACAATTTTTCTACACCGATATAGACCGGACACGCCCTGATCAGCCATTTTTCTTATTCTTACTCACCGCTATGAGAATCGAATATGACAAACTGCAAATCCTGAACGACATCGACCCGTCGCGGGCGGCAGCTTTTCGGGCTACCGAAAGGAAAAAATCAAACTGACGGAAACGGATGCCGATTACACGTCCGTCCGCGAACGCATTGTCCGGCGAACGGCAAGCGCAGTACTGCTGCTGCGCGATCAGGGTTACAATACTTTCTTCTGCGGTATGGCTACGGGTTTCGATCTGTGGGCGGGGCTGGCCGTACTGTCGCTGAAAAAGCAACTGCCCGACCTGCGGCTGATCGCCGTCGTGCCGTACCGGGGGCAGGCAAAGGTATTTCCTTACGAGTTTAAAGAACTTCATTCGAAAGTGCTGGCCGCCGCGGATCGCCGCGTCTGCCTGCATCAAAACTTTACCCGGTCGTGTTTCCATGAACGCAACCGGGCGATGCTCGATCATGCCTCTGCGCTGGTGTGCTACTACGACGGGCAGTCCGGCGGCACGGCCTACACGGTGGATTTAGCCCGCAAGCGGGACATGACAATCCTGAATCTGTGCGATGACGCACGGGAGTATAACCACAAAGCGGACGAGCGACTGATTTCGGAGATAATGAAGATAAAATAAAAGTGATGCATTGTGTTTAAACAGGGCACGAACCGAACTTGTCTTTGCTGTGCGGGCGATTGGCGTTGCCCTGATTGTTAAAGGCAAATAAAGTTTGTGCCTTTTTTATTAACCATTTTATTTAAATAATTATGAAAATGAAGAATCAACAATTCAAAGGGTCGCCGGTCGCTGTCGCCAATTTCAGGTGGAGCCTCGACTTTTTCCGGAACCATGACGTTACGACCGTCGGGTACAATTTAATTCCCGACGAGGTGCTGGAAGCATGGGTCGCGCCCGATCCGCAACAATTACTCTCCGATATGGCTGACCGGAAAGCCCATCCGGACAGCACCCTGCCGTTCGCCGTTTTTTCGTGCGCCTACGGTTATCACGATCAGATTTATGCCGCTAAACTCAACGACGATTCGTACCGAACGCCAAATGAGAAAATCATCATGGATTTTTTCTGTTTCAGGAAGCCCTGTATTATGTCGTGGAAATGAATAAAAAGCGATTGTATTTCATTGCGTTTCCTATTCTGCATTTCAAAGCCCTGCCCGAAATGCTATCGCTGCTAAGAGAGGCCGTTCAAAGACTCGGCGTTACGGCTATAAAGCCGGATTTGTCCGGTTCGTAATCAGGCTTACTTTCCAATTCCGGACAAATCGGCGGGGAACGGGTTCCGCAATGCCCGTTCCCTTATTGATATCCTCATCATGGTTCGAACCGTTCACCCGCTAACCTGATAATCAATGAAAACGACGATGACCCAAGCCGGACGGAGCGATCCGCCCGGCTTTTTTTATTTACCGCTGCACGAATCCTGCGGCTAAATCGGGTTACTGTGAACAAAAAATGCGGAAAATAATCACAAAAAAATCAGACTTCACAGAAAATGCGGACAAATTGCGGACGCGAAAGGCAAAACAAAAACGCTAAAGAATTAAAAAATAAACTCTTTAGCGTTTTTAAAAATACCCCGACGGGAATCGAACCCATATCACCAGAACCGGAATCTGCCATTCTATCCATTGAACTACAGGGGCGGTCTTCAATTGCAGCACAAAGATGCAACATTTTCGGATTTAATACAAATCTTGACGCCGATTAAGTGTTAAATTTGCAGAATCCCGTTCCGGCGGCCGTTTCCGTACCGCCGTTTCTGCTTCCCGGCCGGATTACTTCCACGAACCGGCGAAGTGGTGGATGCAGTACGTGTTGTCCGTTATCGTGCTTATTCCGGTTATGTAATCCTTCGGGCAGAAATAGTCTTTCGGGAAGACGTGCAGGGGAGCCGTCGTAAATCCGGAACGTGTTGTCTAGTTTTACGCCCCGTCTTTTTCAGAATGCGCGAGATTATGACCGTGCTCGGGTTTTGTTCAACCGGCCGTTCCAGCGGATGAACGGTTTTTGTTCATGTATTTTCAGTACTCGTCGGGTCCATGCGGCTCCTTTTCGCTGCCGACGATCCCGGTCAATGCAGCAGCGTGTCGGATTCGAAACTCATGAAGGCGGGCAGTTCCAGCAGCGGATCGAGGTTTTTGATGATTTCGATATCGGTATCCAGCCAGATGCCGCCGTGCTCCCCGCAATAACTGCAGCCGGACCGGGTCGATGACGAACATATTTCTTTTCTGGTAGGCCTGCCGCGTGAACTTGATCGAGTTTACGTCTTAGTTGTCTTCGTTCCAGAGCATCGAACTTGTAGTCGGGCAGGAATTTTTCCACGATTCGATGCACTTCAGGTTGTCTTCCGGCATCGGACCGCGTCCGAACCAGCAGTAATGGATAATTTTCGGTATCATAATTTGTCAGGTATGGTGCAAAAGTAGTTCTTTAAAATATAAAAGTAATGATTTTTCCGGAATATCGCGGCGCTCGGCGCGGAATCCGCCGGATTGCCGTTCCGGGGATGTCGTCGCGGGGATAATTCTTCGGAGAAGGTGGGGCGGCGAATTGCATATTTTTGTACCTTTGTCACTCTGTCGAAATTATTAAAAACAATATAGATGGCTTTACAATGCGGAATCGTGGGGCTGCCGAACGTCGGCAAATCGACCCTGTTCAACTGCCTGTCGAATGCGAAAGCGCAATCGGCGAATTTTCCTTTTGCACGATCGAGCCTAACGTGGGCGTGATTACGGTGCCCGACGAGCGGATCGTGAACCTGGTAAAGATCGACAATCCGAAAAAAGACGATCCCTACGACCATCGAGATCGTCGATATCGCGGGGCTGGTCAAAAGGGCTTCGCGGGGCGAGGGTCTCGGCAATAAGTTTTCTGGCCAATATCCGCGAGACGGACGCTATCATTCATGTGCTGCGCTGTTTCGACGATGACAACATTACGCACGTAGACGGCAGTGTCGATCCCGTCCGCGACAAAGGAGATTATCGACGCCGAGCTGCAACTGAAAGACCTCGAAACGGTCGAGAGCCGCATTGCCAAAGTGCAGAAGCAGGCTGCGACCGGGGATAAGAGCGCCAAACGGCTGTTCGACATCCTGTCGCGTTACAAGTCGGCGCTGGAGCAGGGCAAAAGCGCCCGCACCGTCGAACTGGACAAGGAAGACCGCAAAGCTGGTCTACGATTTGCATCTGCTGACCGATAAGCCGGTGCTCTATGTCTGCAACGTGGACGAAAAAAGCGCGGTTGGCGGGAATGCTCATGTAGAGGCGGTACGCGGCGCGATCCGCGAAGAGAATGCCGAACTGCTGATCGTAGCGGCCGCTACCGAGGCCGATATCGCCGAATTGGATACTTACGAGGAGCGACAGATGTTTCTCGAGGAGGTCGGACTGAAAGAATCGGGCGTCAACCGGTTGATCCGGGCGGCGTACAGTCTGTTGAATCTCGAAACCTATTTTACGACCGGCCCGGACGAAACCCGCGCCTGGACGTATGCGAAAGGAACGAAAGGCGCCGCAGGCCGCCGGGATCATTCACACCGATTTCGAACGCGGCTTTATCCGCGCCGAGGTGATCAAATACGACGATTACGTGCGTCTCGGTTCTGAAAAAGCGTGCCGCGAAGCGGGTAAGATCGCCATCGAAGGCAAGGAGTACGTCGTGCAGGACGGCGATATCATGCATTTCCTGTTCAACGTGTAGGCGGACGGCGTTGTTTCGGAACGAATTTATAAACAGACTGTTATGGAGCCGGTTGTAGACGAATGGATGTACGGGGTGCTGCGGGAACTGGGTTTTTCCGTGGAGACGGCCGATGTATGGGACCGTTGGGTGGTGCTGGGTTTTATCGTGGCGATCGCTTTCGTGTCGGACTTCGTTTGCAGGCAGTTGTTGCTGCGGGTGGTCAAGCGGATCGTCGCGCGCACCAAGGCGACCTGGGACGATATCCTGTTCGAAGACCGGGTGTTGCGGCGGCTGTGTCACATCGTGCCGCCGGTGTTGATCTATCTCCTGTTGCCGCTGGCCTTTCCGCCGGAATCCGGCATGGTGGCGTTCGTGCTGAAACTGCTGCTGATCTACGTGATCGCCGTGGTGTTGCGGTTTGTCAACGCTTTTCTCAAAGCGCTGCACGATGTGGCCGACCAGAAGGAGGAATTGCAGGGGAAACCGCTGAAAGGACTGATGCAGACCGGACAGGTGATCGCCTTTTCGTTTGCATCATACTCATTATATCGATCCTGATCGACAAGTCGCCGGCGCGGCTGCTGGCCGGGCTGGGCGCTTCGGCAGCGATCCTGATGTTGGTCTTCAAGGACAGCATCATGGGACTGGTGGCCGGTATCCAGTTGACCGCAAACGGTATGCTGCATGTGGGCGACTGGATCTCGATGTCGAAATACGGCGTCAACGGCCGGGTGACCGAAGTGACGCTGAATACGGTGAAAGTGCGTAACTGGGACAATACGATCGTCACCGTGCCGCCGTACCTGCTGATCAGCGACTCGTTCCAGAACTGGCGCCCGATGGGATTCGGGCGGACGGCGCGTGATGCGGTCGGTCAATATCGACATGAACAGCGTCCGTTTCTGTACGCCGGAGATGCTCGACCGCTTTCGGAAAAATCCGGTTGTTGAAGGATTACATCGACGAAACGGAACGCCTGATCGCCGAGAGCAACGAGCAAGCCGGGGTGGAGAACGATCCGGAACCGGTCAACGGCCTGCACCAGACGAATCTGGGCGTGTTTCGCGCTTATCTGGAACGCTACCTGCGCAGCCTTGCCGGAATCAACCAGGAGATGATGCTGATGGTGCGCCAGTTGCAGCCGACCGAGAAGGGATTGCCCGTCGAACTCTATTTTCCTTTTCGAAAGTGACCGAGTGGACGGTTTACGAAAAGTACAGGCCGATGTGTTCGACCATGTGCTGGCGGTTATCCCGGAATTCGGCTTGCGGGTATTTCAGAACCCCGCAGGCAGCGATGTGCGGGATCTGAAAGGAGAAATTTAGCGGCAGGGGTTGCCGGGGCGTATTTCCGGGAAAGTGCAGCCGCTTGCCGCGTCGGGCGAAACGCCCGGAGGCAGATCGAACAAAAAAGGCCGGATGCGACATTGCATCCGGCCTTTTCGGCGAATGTCCCGCACGGGGCGGATTTATTTTTCGTATCGTTTTTCGACGGTGTTCCAGTCGACCAGTTCCCAGAAATTTTTCAGATAATCGGGCCGCACGTTGCGGTAATCGATGTAGTAGGCGTGTTCCCACACGTCGACGGTCAGCAGCGGATGCAGCCCCTTGCGCAGCGGATTGCCTGCGTTCGATTCCGACACGATCGACAGTTTGCCGTTGTCGTCGGCCGCCAGCCATGTCCATCCCGAGCCGAACAGCCCGGCCGCCGCTTTCGTAAATTGCTCTTTAAAAGCATCAAAAGAACCGAAATCACGATTGATCGCTTCGGCCAGTTTGCCGCTTTGGCATCGATTTTGGAGTAGGTGAGAGTGTGAAGAAGAAGAACGTATGGTTCCACACTTGTGCGGCGTTGTTGTAGATCGGGCCGCTTTCGGCTTTGACGATGATCTCCTCGAGCGGCATGTTCTCGTACGGAGTGCCCGGGATCAGGTTGTTCAGGTTGTTGACATAAGCCTGATGATGTTTTCCCGTAATGATATTCGATGGTTTCTTTGCTCATCTTCGGAGCAAGCGCATCCGCCGCGTAGGGGAGCTGGGGCAGTACATGTACCATAAGTAATAAAGTATTGATGATTGACATTGTGATTGTATAAATTGATTGTACCAAAGATAATAACAAATTTAATACCATATAGCAAACACCCGTTTAATAATTATTAATTGACCGAATTATGGAAAAAGAGATTTGATCGGCAGTCTGACCGAACAGAACCTGCTGAAGGCGTTCGCCGGGAGTCGCAGGCCGCCAACCGTTACCGCATGTATGCGAAACAGGCCCGCAAGGACGGTTATGAAAAAATCGCCGACTTTTTCGAAGAGACCGTACACAACGAATTGAGGCATTCCAAGATTTATTTCGAGTTCCTGAAAGGAGGCATGGTCGAGATCACGGCATCGTATCCGGCCGGGATCATCGGCACGACGCTGCAAAACCTCGAAGAGGCGCGCCAGGGCGAATACGACGAGTGGATGGATCTGTATCCCGGTTTCGGCAAGGTGGCCGAGGCCGAAGGATTTCGTGAGATCGCGATGCGCTTCTACCAGATCGCCGAGATCGAGAAAACCCACGAAGAACGTTTCCGCGGCTTGTACGAAACCCTCGAGGCCGACCGGATTTTTCCATAAGGAGGAGGAGATCGTATGGCGCTGTCTGGAGTGCGGCCATATCCATGTCGGCAAGGAGGCTCCGAAAAAAGTGTCCCGTCTGCCTGCATCCGCAGGCGTTTTTCGAAATTCGCTGCGACAAATATTAACAGTTTCGGTAATAGGCGAACCGGGAGCCCCTTCGGAGGCTCCCGGTTTCGTTGCGGCAACGATTATTTCTGTTCGGGACTTTTGAGCGTAACGAGCATCAGCACGGGATTGCTGTCTTCGGAGTAGCCTTCCATCATTTTCTCCGGGATTATGTTCCGGTTGACCGGAGTGTCGCCGTAATAGAACAGGTGCGATTGAAGGTCGACGATCACCCGGTCGTCCCAGGTCGATCCCGGCCGCTGTACCGTCATAATTAATTGAAAGGCAAACGGATTTTTGCTTTTGAGCAGGTCGATCGGGTAGGATTCTTGTCGCTCTTTGTCGTACAGCAGCGTGATCGACGGTTCGTTTTCTTTGTTGGAGTATGGAACAGCGCATGGGTTTTCGTGTCCAGGAACGATCCGTTGAACGTCGCCCGGCACATGCCGCCGCCGCGCTTAGGCCGATTAGCAAGCCCATGCGTTTCAGAAATTTTTTTTAGCTGGTTTGCGGCTCATATCGTTTTACCGTCGGTTTATAACAAATATTAGGAAAAAACAGCGGAAACCATCGGGGGCCTCCTTTAAAAAATGGGATGAGAGTAAAATAGTGTAAACAACACTACTACTGCGATTTATCGCTATTTATTAAAAAGTAGTCAAGCGTTCAAAACGCACGAAAAAGCAAAGTTCGGAAATAGTTGCGTTACCAAATCGTTACCGCAATCTCTTTCCGGATTTTGCTTTAATGTGTTGATTTTCCGTTTCTTGCATCGGATTTCATAACCTCGGATAACTCTAAGTCATGTATCATTGCAAAAGTTATTAGAGTTATGGCAAGAAGCACTTTCAAAGTCCTGTTCTATCTGAAACGACAATCCGAGCAGAACGGCAAAGCCCCCATCATGGGGCGTATCACGATCAACGGTACGATCTCGCAATTCAGTTGTAAACTATCTATCTCGCCCAAGCCTGTGGGACACCAAAGCCAACAAAGCCACAGGTAAAAGCGTCGTCGCCCAACGTATCAACGAGAAATTTGGAGAATATCAAGACCAATATCGGTAAACACTACCAGTGTATCTGCGACCGGGATTCATATGTTACTGCCGAAAAGGTCAAAAATGCGTGGCTGGGTTTCGGCGACGGCTATCAGGCTCCTGCTGCAAACATTCGATGAGTACCTGAACGATTTCGAGAAGAACCGCGTCGGCAAAGACCGCAAAGCCTCCACGCTGGAAAACTACCGTAAGCAGTACAGACGCCTTGCAGCGTTTCTGCAATATGAGTATAATGAACCGGGATTTATTTTTTAATCGAGACAAACCCGTCGATATATGTTGAGTCGGTAGTGGCAATAGCAAAAGCTTTGTCTAACGAGTTTGTTTGCCACCGCGATCAGAGCGACTTTGGATGGTTTCCCATTGACCTTCAATCGGAGATAGCATTCCCGACAGGCCGCATTTGATCGCAGAGCCGACCACGAGGCAACATAGAGTAATGAACGCAGTGTTTTCATCACCGTTTCGGTTTATATGCCCTTTGATGTTTACAGACGTACCCGATTGTTGGTAGGTGGGACATATTCCAATGAAGCGGGACAGTTGCTTTGCATTGTCGAAATAGGTAAACCCTCCGGTTGTAAGGATCAGCGACGTAGCGAGCGTAATGCCGATTCCTTTGATGGATGTCAGGGTTTTGAGTTGCTTGTCGAACTCCGCGGATGCGATCTCTGCCAGTTCCGCTTCGAGTTGTTCGATTTGCTTGGTCAGAAAGTCAATGGTCTTGTTCAATGCCCGCACACAGGCTTTGTCCCGATAAGGCAGTACGACAAAGGGATTCACGCAGGTTCTTTGAAGCAACGAGTTGTTTACGCAACTGACGGATTACGGTCTTTTTTCTGTTTGAGCAGAATGATAGCCTGCGAGGGCATTTTGTAAATGGGAGGATTCATCTTCTCTCCATACATGGCGATCATACAGGCATCTTTTCTCGTCGGTCTTGGTAACGGCCATCATCATCCGGGCAAAATGCTTGATCTGCTTGGGATTTACCAGACTGACGGCAATACCGCTCTGATGAAGCAGGTACAGCAACAGAAAGCCGTAATTACCGGTGGCTTCCATGACGCAATGATGCTCAACGACAGAGAGTGTAGCGATGAACTTGCGAACTCCTGTGGAAGTGTTCGGGTAAGTCTTGGTACGGTAGCCGTTCATTGACGGATGGCTGCAACAAAACTGCTTTTGCTGATGTCGATACCGATATAAACCATAACTGAAAGAGTTTAAGTGAAAACTTACATCTTGTAAACCATCGTCGCAAACACGGGCTCTGCTTGGCCTAACGAACTGTCCGGTTTTGAGATGCAAAGCATGGGGACGGAACGTTCTTAACGGTTTCTGAAACCAACGAATGACCTGCCTTGATCCATGCTTGATACTGTAAAAATAATTCAATTGTTTCACTACTGTCCAAAAGAAATTACCCCATAGGTTCAGTTGATCTGAATCGGAATCATTCATCGGACGTTTTGGTTTAATAAACAGTTCGCCTAAAGGCTTCCTCTCAAAGAGTACTTTGCCGACTACGGACGATAAAATATAAAGTTCCTGATCAATATGAAACATCTTTCTGGCAATGGCAAGCAGCAGGTAATCGCAGATGGCAATCCATATCTGCGAGTATACTGCATTCTGGCTGGTCCCCGTAGAACGCCTTGATGTTCAGATGTTGCTTGATCCATTTGAAGAAACATTCCACTTGCCAACGTTCCCTATAAAGTTCAGCAATGGTCAGGTAGGAATGTGTGAAGTCATTGGTCAGGAACCGATAGACATTTCCCGTGGCATAATCCTCATACACAACCATACGGAGTGTATCCGGATACCATCGGGAGGTTTTCAGTCCCGTCAGCCTGATAGTGGAATCGCTAACAACTCCTGTACTTTTATCAACCGGATGCTCTTCTACCACCTCATACTTCATGTTGTCCTTGGCCCTGGTGACAAAGAAAGCCCGCTGGCGATGAAAGTGGAGGAACAACTGCTTGAAATCCACATATCCCTTGTCCATGAGGTAGTAATTACCAGGCTCCACGGGTACGAGGCTCATTGCTTTGGAGTCATGGGCCGCGGCTTCCGTCAGATAAATAAATGTGGGAATCGTTCCCCGCAAATCCAGCAGAGTATGCATCTTTTACACCACCTTTATCATGATGAAGTCTTGCCCATGGACAGAGTTGCAGGCAAAGTTTCATCGTACTGCTGTCGAAGGCATAGACGATTCCGTCCACGTCGAGTCTGGAAGGCTCATGGCGGTACAGGTATCTCGCTTGTGCAATCAATATCTGACCGAAGTCGTGATAGATGCGCCAGTCCTTGGGTCCTGTTGATATGTGCCAAAGTCGAGCGTTGGATATATTTGATTCCGGACGAGTACAACTTGAAGGACAGGGCAACCAGCGTTGCATCAATGCTGCGCAGGCTATCCTGGCCGGTGAACTGGGCAAAACTCATCACCATGAACTGGTCTCTGCATTTGAACTCGATGGCATGTCGGTTGCCATTGTATCTCTTTACGCATTTGTCAAACTCATATCTCGGTATGAGCGACATTATCTGAGCGAATACGGTCTTTCCCTGATTCATGATTTCTATCTCTTGCAATACTATTTGCAAAAGTATAAAATCAAATCCCGGAAAAATTTTATTCGCGTAATGCATTAATATAAACTAATTTAAATCATGTCTGAGAAAATTTCTTTGGACAGTAGTGCAATTGTTTAACTAAATACAAATGTACGACGGATGGATAGCTTCCGACCCGTTTGCCGGATTCCGGGTAGCAGCCAAATATCGCGACCGCCGTTTCCTGTCCGAATCGGAATTGCAGGCGATCATGGACGTGCAGGTCCCCAATTACAAAACGTCCATTGTCCGGGATATCTTCGTGTTCTGCTGTTTCACGGGACTATGCTATGCCGACGTAAAGCAACTGAGCTATGACGACATTCATACGGACGAACGGGGCGATATGTGGATTATCGACAACCGGGCAAAGACGGGAACTCAGTTCCGGGTCAAGGCTCCTGCCTGTTGCCAGAAGCCTCGTTGAGAGGTACAGCCGCTTGCAGTTGCCGGACGATAAGGTGTTTCCGGTCAAGGACGATAATTCGATGAATATGTCCCTGCGTCATGTTGCACGGCACGCCGGATTGTCGTTTAACCCGACGATGCATGTTGCAAGGCACACGTTCGCGACCACGGTTACTCTATCCCAGGGCGTACCGCTGGAAACGGTCAGCAAGATGCTCGGCCACAAGCATATTACCACTACCCAGATTTATGCGAAAATCACCAACGACAAGATTGGCCGGGATATGGATATGCTGACCGAGAAGATTGCGGACAAATTCAGGATGTAATAAACAGACTAAAATCACAGAATGACGTAGCTAACTTATTATTTGCAGATTTGTTGATGAAAGAATTAATTATTAATTTTCGAGAGAAATTGTATTGCTTACTGATATCTTGGTGGGCTGTTACTAGTATAAACTATGAGCCTAGAACAAGGAATTACACACAGAAGAACCGAGGATAAAAAAGTGAAACTTCACGGTGGTTCGCAACATTAATCCAACCACATGAATATGTGGGGAACTTTTTTCAATTAATTATGAAACTGCACGGGTAATTATCCATGATAGTGAACGCAAAAAGGTCGGAGGAATTCCAAGCCTGAGTTTCCTGATCGCTACTCGTATTGATCCTAATAAAACAGAAAACATTGATTTCAAAACGGAGGATGCCTCGTTTATTTTATTACGAGTTATGGATAGTGCTCCTTTACCGTTAGATAAGGAAGCCGAAAGAATAAGGGTTGAAACAGCACAGCGAGTAAGTGGGGAAACTGAAATTCATTGGGATAGTGAGAATGCGATGGATGCCAAGACCCGGGTGTTGCTGGGGTATGCAGGTGTCAATGTAGAATCATAGGGACTTTCTTTCTGGAAGACGATTCTCAGAATCCAGAATCTTCCCTTAACTCTGAAGTTTGGAAGTGATATATCAAATTACTATCCCAATAGAGGACTGAAGGTTTATAAACCGAACGGGGAAGTCACTGGAAGAAATTGTGAACTATTGTGATCCGACAAACAAACAAGAACATAGGGATAAATTCAATAGTACAGAACGAGTTAAATTAGGATTTGTCAGATATGCATCCACCAACCGAAAATATCAACGTATCGATAATGTTCCTGTTTATATTTATCCTGCAGATCTTTTTGAGTCAAAAAGTCTGCTTTGTTTGGAATGACCCGAACTGGAAAATCAAATACGACAAAAATTATTGCTAAATCGGTTTTTGAATTAAGAATCCCCCATTCTCAAGACGATGCTGCGTTGAGAATCGGACAGATTATTTTTGATCCAAACGGAGAATATGCAAATGAGAATGCTCAAGAGAATAACAATGCTTTGAAAAATATTTGGCATCTTGTTCCAAATGCAGAAAAAAGCCAAAGAGGTTGTTACATACGGAATCACAAGACATCCTAATGATCCAGATAGAGTCTTAATGAAACTTAATTTTATCGAGACGAGAACATACAGGTCGGAAAGGAAATTATAGATTCTCTATTATCTGATGATACAACGATTTATATTAAGAACTTCCTACAAGTTTGTTTTGACACACCTGATCCTACAGACAGAAGTGCTGTGACTCGATTTAATAGACGTGTACTAGCATATAGATCGGTTCTCGCACGCGCAGGGTTTCCAGTACCCGCAGGACTGACTATATCTACTCATGGACTATTTAACAGCAACTTACTCAATGCCATGAGAAGTAGCTCTTGTACTAACGCCGCTGAATATCAATCTGCTGCTCAGACTTTTTCAACGGCAAATCCATCATTGCATCAATTAGCCAATGCTTTTGAATCTCTCGATAAATTTATTAGAGACAAAGATAGCGGTTATCAGGCTTTTGAAACGACATATGTTAACCGTCCAAACGGGGTCCGGAGATAGATGGGCAGATGAGGATTTGAAAAAGATAATAGGAGTTTTCCAATATCCCAATGGTACACGAAAAATCGGGAAAGCGGCAGAACAACATAGTGCAGAAACTACAGTTGACTACGCCGAGGATATATATAATCATCTGGTGGCTGGTAGGTTAGTAATAATAGATCAATCCAGCGGAGAGCCAGATTTAAATAAATCATCAGCTAATCGTATTATGACTAAAATATTTAGGGAGAATCAGAGGCGTTTTATTCAGGGTAATTCAGATATCCCTGAAATACTCGTTTATGTCGAAGAACTCATAATATCTTGCCGGCAGGAAACAATATGGACTATCTGATATGTGGGTAAGAGCTGCTAAAGAAGGAGCAAAATATAGAATAGGGATGGTGTATGCAACTCAGGAAGTGAGCAGCATTCAAAAAAAACATACTACGGAATACATCTAATTGGTTTATTGCTCACTTAAATAATACAGATGAGACTAAAGAATTGTGCAAATTTTCTGATTTAATTCATTCATTGCAAATGTTCATTTAAAGTATTGATTGTAAATCTAGCGATTTTTATTCGAATAACAATGACTAGGTCTCATACTTTGAATGCGTTAGATAATAATAATCCCAAATTTAGATTTATACATGCGTTCACGTGATGTAATAAGAATATTGATCCTTTTTATGTAATTTAACGTTCGATAACTGTAATTACAGAACATTGAAATTTCAACCAAAAACGGAGGCCGAAAAGCCTCCGTTCGTGTGGGTATCCGATTCGGACTATTCCACTAAAACAATGCTTTGGACTTGTACGTTCTCGGACAGTTTGTTGAAACTTCCGGCCTTCCAGTCGTAAACGCCTATCGAATAGGTTTTGGTTTCCCAATCTTCTTCGCTGAGACCGTACATGCGTTCGGTCGCCGCGTCGTAATTCCAGCCGAACCAACTGTCGGCAATGTCGCCACCGATTTTATTCCCTAACGTCATAGCAGTCGGATCGACGGTATAAAGATCGGTTACGGCGCTTTCGTTTGCCGTTCCGTAATTCACGACACGCTCGTACACGGCGCAAATGTCGTTGCCTTTTCGGAACAGGTAATTGACGTTATCCGTAGCCAACCGCTCGCCGAGTACCGCTTTCTGCGTTGCCATATCAAACGCCAATAGATGAAAATCTTCATTCTCCGTCGTAAATACGGGGAGTAGTCAGCAGTCGGTCGCTTTGCGGATCGTATACCAACGTTCCGTAATCGCTCCAACCTATATCCTGTGTGGTCGTAGGTAGGAATTTTCCGAACGTTACCTTGTCGATCGCTCCGGTCTGCGGGTCGATTTCCGACAGCGAAATTTCGGTATCGGCGGCAACGGCGGATGTGCCGACGCAAAGCGCGTAAAGTTTATCTTTCGTCACGCCGAGCATTTCAATATCGGGAATCGTTTCCGTCAACACCTCGTAGGTTTTCGTCTCGGGATCGAAACGACAAACCGCCCCGGCCCCAACGCTTCCTCGCGGGCGATACCGAAGATCATGCCGCTGCCGGGGATCGTCACCGCGCCGCTGAGGTATTCCCCGTCCTGAAGCGCCGCGATTTCGGTCAACGCGCCGTTCTCCGCGTCGATTCGATAAACTACGGTATGATTGTCTTTGATCCCGAAACCGTACAGGATAGCCGTTTGCGGTTCTGGCCCCGGAGTCGGATCTTCGGCCTCGATGGAGATTTTACCCAGCGTCATTTCGGAGGCGCCTCGTTTGAGGATCACCGAATTTTCTCCGGCGGGTAGTCCTTCGGGCACTTCGAACGTCAGTTCGGTTGCCGTCACTGTGATAATCGTAGCCCTGATGTCCGTTGTGGGGGCGGTCGCTTTGGTAGGCACCGGAACAGGATCGCGTCGGACGCGGTGAATCCGTTGCCCGTAATCGTGACGGTTTCGCCCGAAGCGAACGAAGTGCCCGCGGCGGAAGCGTTACATTCGTTACCAGCGGATCGCCGCCCTCGTTCCCGCCGTCGTCCTTACTGCAACCTACCAGCGCCACGGCGCCGATAAGCATCGCTAAAAATAGTTTTTTCATAGATTTTTAAGTTTAAATAAGGTTTATTGCAGTTGTTTCAATAGAGGTTTCAGGATGCGGTTTTTGAAATCTTCCCCGCAACGGACGATCTTTTCGTCCGTCAGTTGATCGTCGGGCGTAATCTGAAATTCGATATAGCCGTTATTCGTATAAATCTCCCAATCGCCCGCGGATTCGGTTTTGATCTTTTCGAGCCATGCGTCGGTCAGGTATTGCACAGAGTCCGTTTCGCCCAATCCGAAATAGACCACATTCTGGGTTTCATCGGCGGTATAGCCGAACTCTACAGAAAAAAGATACGCCGTTTTTGGTCGTTTTGCTGAACAGAATACAGTAATACAGTTCCAGCGCGGGTATCAACTCCAGCAAATACCGTTTTTTTATATCGCGTCACGTGATCGGTGAAAGCGTAAACCGTTCCGCGTTCCCAACTCTCGTCTAATTGGCAGCGCAGTTTCTTATGTTTGTCGAAAAACTCCGTCAGGTATTCTTCGATACGGTCGTACTGCGGATTCAATAACTCGGAAAGCGCCTCGACCGTGTTCGTCATTACATCAAGCATCATAGGCATGTTAGCCAGGCACTCGGAATGAAGGCTGGTAAGTTTATTCATCTTCAAAAATTCTAAATTGATTAATACCGTATAAAGACATGGATACATCATCCACGGAAGCGTTTTTGTCGCATAACAGGCCCAAAACGGCGGATTGGTATTCCCGCGTAATCCGGTCAGGATGAACGATTGACAAAAAGCGATTTAAACAGTATGGAATAATTGCAGTGTTTCCATTCTTTTTTCGTTTATGAGATATTTCGTATTATTCTTGTGGCTCAACAGGATGAAACAACGATTGAATCCGGGGAACTCTTTTGTAACCCATTTTCGGTAATGGTGATTTGCAACTCCCCGGTTTCATACGTAGAGACTTTCGCGCTGATTTTATTCTCGATGGCGATCACCCAGTTCTGATCGTCCGTAAGAAGCAGGTCGATGAATTTTCCGGCGGAGGTTTTCTGTTCGGTCTTTATACGGTACGAAACACTCTCCTTAACCTGCGCTATGAGTGCCGGATTTATTCCTGTAATGGAATTAAGAAATGCGACAAGCGCATTTTTATCCCGTTCCCAGATATAAGCCAGTAATTTGGAATGATACGTTTCCCAATGCGCTTTTCCGATTGCTTCCAACAATGAGAAATCGAACAAATCCCGGTGTCGTTGTTTGAACGGCTCCACGTATTTTGCGTAGAAGCCGTTTATTGTCATATCGTATAAAGATCGGAAATCCCGAATGAATCGAGAAAACTGCCCGGTGAGTTCCTGACGCGCAAGTTCTTTTCGCTTCTCCTGCTCGGCATAGAGAAACGTTAATCGTGCTATTGTTCGGTGAAATGTTTGGGCTTTATTCATAAAAAACGTGGACTAAACTTGTTTGTTTTTCGAGGTCGTAGGATAACCTTTACACCCAAACAGTAAAGCCCACGTCGTTGGACGTGAGCGTTTACGCTTTACTCTTGGGTGTTTTTGAAATTTCCTACGTTTCGAAAAAAAAACAAGAATAAAAGCTAACGCTTTAAATATGTATGTAAAACTCTTTTCGGTTTATTTCATTCGGTAACGGTTTCGATTACGCCGTAAAGATATAAAAACTTTTCGATCCGATATATTATGACCGCCATAACAGCGACTTGTATGTCCGGATTTTCCGGGCCGGGCGCTGATAAGTAACGACTACCCACAGAAAGCCGTTCAGCCGATCCCATTTAAGGGTACCCCCATTGGCAGGCGTGTGGATCATGCCTTATTGCGAGAATGAACAAAATGTTGCCGGGATTTGCATCAGCCAATATTGCACAGCAGCTCTTTCCTCATCCGTAATTCCTTTGCCTTCACGAATTACACTCGAATCACCCTTACATAACAGGGGGTTTACACAACCGTCCGAAAAATCCCCTTTTTCTCCGGGTTGCACGTCTAATGTATTTCTACGGATACGACGATCTACCTGTAAAATCGAGGTTTCCGACAGAATATTTTTGCAACTGTTTTCTGGTATTTTCTTAGTACAGAAAGAATAGTAAAATATATCCGGATATTACGCAGTGTCGGAATTTATAAGGCCCGGCAGCTGTTGTTTTTCGAAGAATCCGATTTATTTCTTCCAAACGGGGAAAATTCGATGTCGTAGAACCATGTCCGAATCTGGTCGGGTAAGTATATTCTAACCTCTCGCGGAATTTTTGCGTATCGGATACCACTTGTATCCTCCGGCGGTCGGTTTCTTCCCGGCGCAACATAGATAGATACTCGCTTCGGGAATACCTGTGTCCGACGCGGCGGTTGCGATATTGCGGAACATTCTTGCGGACAGGCTTTGCACACGGGTACGGATACCTCGTTGCGCGGGAACGGCAATTACCCAATCCGATAGAATGGATTTATTTTTCAACAAACGCACGCTCCTGCGGCAACGTTCCCTGTCGGTACGGTGGCATTCCCTCAACGTGGCCCAACGTAAATTTTTCCGCGCGGTTATCATACGGGATTTGGTTGATGTGATAAACGTAATTGCATTTTCTTTTCTCGGTAGGAAAGTTTCGGCTACGATACGGGGCACACTCTTGCAGGAGGCTTTCCCCAATTTATCGTACAGGCATACGTGCAGTTGATTATTGGGATTGATAAGACGTATTCCGTTACGTAGGCTTCTGATCTTTCCCATGTTCGATACCTGATACACCCCTTCATATCCTTGTATGTCTCTCCTCTGTTCTGTTGTATTATGTTCTTTCATCTTAGGAATCTCTTTTATTGAAGTGTGGAAACAGATGTTTTTACACAGCTATCGTTTTTATTATCAGGCGGAAATCTTTTGGAAATTTTGCACGGAATTTATGCCGTAACTCACGCTCGTATTTGTTGTTTATCAAAGGCAAGTAATTTTTCAACGTTATGCGCCTGTTGGCTAACACTTTGTCGTAGTGTTCAGGATATTCGTCTTTGACCACGGCTAAATATTCGTCGTAGCCTTCAGAGAGAGCAAAAGAGACCTTTGCACTTGCTCCATAGTTAATTTGGAACAATCTCCGGGCAATTTATTGAAAACGGTCGATTCGAACATATCTTCCATCAAGGACAGTAATTTTGCTTTGAATCTTTCATCCAATAATGTTGCGCCCGTCACCGTTCCCCACCCAAGCCGTTTTAATGCTTTGCTTTTAAAACGCACTTCTAAGCGCACTAAGTTTTTGGGAACGGCTTTAGCTACCTCCCACGGTTCGTGACTGCTATGGCTACTTTCAAAAGTTTTATCATATACTTTGATGTCATAGTCACAGTAATAACATTTCCGACCATGCGACTGATAAGTATTTTTTAAAGGTGCTAACAGAATATAACGATTCTTACCGTAGCGGTTAAATAAATCCCAATAGTATCGAGGGTTATACCGGACTGCGAGATTAATTCCCAATTCAAGACTGGTGATACGAAACCTTTCTAATGGGACTCCAATAAATTTAGAAAGGCCCTGCAAGTGCCAAACAGCGTCACTGTATGTAACCATAATTATTACCTTTTCGCAGATTTCTGTATCGACCCGCGGATATGCATCAAGGTCGGAGTCGGAAAAGTTAGGGTCAGAACGCCGATCTTTAGTTTTAGTTTAGGATTCCATAGGTGGCCGACTCCGTATTCGAATGAGTACCGCTCAAAATCTTCCGGAAGATCGTCGAATGAAAACCCCTCTACAATAGCATGAAAACGGTCAAACATAACTATAACCGGCTATTTTTCTTCTGGAATACGGGATTGTAATTGTCTCACAAGAACTGCTCGACATCGGCGGCCTTATACCGAATGGTGGCTCCGACCTGTGAAAACGCTATGCGCCCTTCGTCGCGGTAGCGTTGCAACGTCCGCCTGCTGACCTTTAGCAGATCACAAACTTCGGCGTTCGTCAAATACCGCTCCTGTATCGGAGACGGGTTTACCTGTTTGTGGAGTCCTTCGCGGATTTCATCGAGTTTCACCAGAATTTGGTCGTACTCCTGCTTCGCAATAATAATTGCTTCCATGATTGATTCGATTTATTGAATTAAACATGGTGCAATAGTAGCTTGATTTGCCTTGAAAACTGGTAGTTAACGACCAATAACTACTAAGATTGTAGCTCAGTTATTTGCGTCTGCATTCAGTCATATAACTTTCGAATTTATCGTTGAGAATTTCGACAAAAGGTGTCGCAACACCTTTTCTGGCTATTATTTTTTCTTCAAATCTTCTATTTTTTTCATCTCTAACCGGGTATGTAACGCATCTGAAAATGCTTCGATGAATTGGTTTTGAGAATGCTTCAATCGGTCATATTTAATCACATCGGAGGCTTCTAGAGCAAGAGCCAATTCGATTAATTGCGTAGAGTTTCCTTCCCATGTAAAGTCTGCAACTTTTTTCATCGTCTTTCCACTAACTTTATTAATCAGTAATAAATAGTCATTGTAAAATCGCTCATTCTCAAAAGTTATAATTTCCTTTTCAAAATTTATCCAGAACCTCCGGAGTTCTTCCAACCATGTTTCGGGGTCTGTATGTATAGAGATTTGATAACGAAGAAATTTCTCCCTGTCATTTTTCAAAAAGAATAGCCATATGAGCCAATAAAAGGTCTTCATATGCAATGGTTTCTACTGTCGCGCTTCTGTCGCCATCAATAAGATCGAACACGACTAAATCGAAACGATGATCTTTACCGTCAGCAGGTTCTTCCGTAATTATCGTAATAGGTTCGGTAAACATACAATAAGACGGATGTATCAATGGGAGACGTGGATTACGAATGTCTTTCTTGAAAATAGGTCTAATGCGATGGGATAGTGTGGCCTCTGCTTTGGGTTCGATTTCTTTTTTCGGTCATGGCTTCGATAATTCTAGGATTCAGTCGAATGCTTCGGACATGGCTTTATCCAAGTCCTCGTTTGCAATATTAAGATAAATCTGCGTGGTTTTTCACAGACGTATGCGTTAAAATCTTGGATAATTGATAAATTCCGATGCCTCGACGGATCGCACGCACGGCGAAAGTATGACGGCCGCAATGGAAATGGAGCCGTTTCGAAATCCCTGCTTGCCGTGCAATTTCTTTGCCTGTTTATTGATGTATGCGGTTTTGCGTTCTATCATTTTCAACAGATTTTTCGGAGTCGTAGATTCCGGATTCAGAAACAGGGAATACGTAGTCCGTCGGCTTATGTGGAATTTGTTTGTAAAAGTCGATAATTTCGAGGGCTTTTGAGGTAATTTGAGATCGAGGTTGCAATCCGTTTTTGCGTAACCAAACGCATGTGTGTGTCCGAAAGATTGTACCATTTGAGATTCAGTACATCGCCGACCCTCAGCCCACCGGCATAACAGGCAAAGACGTAAATATTCCTGACATGGCCGATTCGCGTGTGGTACGGTAATTCCAGATTTTCAATAAGGGATAACTCCCTTCGGTCAGGTATTCGATGGAGGGACGATCCCAATGAAATTTGAATTTTGTGAACGGATTCCGGTCATAAGGAATAATATCTTCCCGTACGGCATCGTTGAACAGTTTCCGAAATACTTTAAAATCGGTCAAAATCGTGTTATTACTGTTCTTCAGGCTCACGCTCAGATAACGCTGGTAATTGTTCAAGAACTGGTAATCAACCTCCCCGAACAGCAAATCTTTTTGTGCATAAGCCTGTAATTTGGAAAGGGGCCGACTTTGCTTTTTGATAACTTCGGTATCGAGGGGTTTGTCCGAGTGCTTCCACATAATCGGTTGCATATTGGGTAAAATTTACTGTGCTGTAACCTGCAATGGCCCGTTTGATTTCGTTTGGTCGATAGGGTTTCACCCCTCCTTCGACATCAACGATATGGTTCTGCGCTTCGAGTTTTTTAGCTATTATCAAGTTGTTCAACCGGACATAATTGCCGATCCGTTTTGATTTTTTGATTCTTTCCGCTTTATCATCCCAATCGTCGGGCGAGACAGCTACGCCGGGAATAACTTTGTAGGTCGATTTACGTTTTACGGTAATACGGAGGTAAACGGGTGCCTCGCCTCGGCTGTTCGTTTTGTCTTGTCGCAAGACGGCTTTCACACTGCTCATCATACAAATTTTAGTTGTTGCAAGGTAAAACAACAGGTAAAACAAATCGGTCATTTCCATGCGTCGGACGGCAATGGTCGCGCATGGATAAAATTTGTATATGATTGATTTACGGTAAAATATATGAAATACAAAAGACAGTGAATGTCACCTGCATCGGAACCGTCGGGGTACTAATAGCGTTGACAATCAACGCTATTTTTGTTTCGAATACCGTACGCGGTACTTTCTGAAAGAGAAAGTGTTTTCTGAGATATCACATTCGCCTGCAAACTTCAAAAATTTTCCAATTAACTTACGATAATGACGACGACGCTTAGAACCACCGCCTTTGTATTGAACTTGCTGGCTACCGTTAGTCTGCTATCCTCCTGTACCGTACAGCCTGAAACGAAAGTGTGGCTGGATGAAGATTTTTCACAGGGACAGGCTCTTTCCGGATGGAAATTTACGCCCGAAACGTCATGGAGCATAGATACTTTGGAAGGAGTGATCGGAAAAGGCCCTTAAAGTGGCAGGGGATGGCATGAAAAGTTATGCCGACGCTTCCGTTACTTTCGAATTCGACTCTCTCCGGGGGAATTCATGCGCCTCGGGGGATGGGTTAAAACGGAGAAGGTAAATTACCGGCGGGACGCCATTGTAGAGCTTACTTTTTCGGGAGAAGGATTACATATACACTCTCCCAATACAATCGGAATACACCTTTCAGCTATCTCGAACGTACGTTCAGGGGTTCCGCCGGGACTGGATAAAGGCACTCTTACGATAAAATTCTATGGTTCTGCGGGTACGGCCTGGATAGACGGTCTGAGACTGGAATCCGTAGACGAACCGCTTATCGCGGAACTCCCGAAAGAGAACCGCTACGACATCGTCGAAAAGCGCCTCCGCTCCGACGGCAATTGGGCGGCGCCCGAGTTACCGTACAGGATAACCGGCAGCACCGACGACAACAGCGCCGGAGCGCCCGTTATGGGCGGATCTCGATTTTGCGAGACTATTGCTGGCGGCGGGGCAAAACCGGCCCGTAGATCCCGTTTCCGTACGTATTTTCGCCGTAGACACGGATGGAAAGAAAACCGACTGTCCCGTCTCTTTCGGCGATCCGCTGTCGTCGCTGAGCGACCATTACCTGCGCAACGGCACCCTCAAGTGGAAAGCCCCGAAGGAGCCGCCGGATACAGATATACTTTGCCGCCTCCCATGCGGAAGGCCCCCGACCGCAGGCCGGAAACCTCAACCTCGGAGTCGGCGAACTGCTGACCTACGATGCCTCGGAGCCCTAACATGTCATGGCTCGGATGGCCGGGCATGCAATTCGAAGCGGTCGATGCGGACGGAGACGGCGATTTCGATATTTTATGGGATAAGAACGGACGGGGAACCTGGTTTGCAACGCAACATAGGCAGCAACAGCGAACCCAGGTTCCTGCCCCGCAGCCGTGCCCTGCCCACCGACCGACTTCCGTCGCCGGAACTTTCGTATATAACGCTCGACTGGGATGGCGACGGCGTGTCCGACCGCGTCCGATTCCGCAGGCATCCGCGCACCAACCGTTACCACAATATGAAAGGAGACATCGTTGTGGAACTCACCCGTAACGGCAAACGTACGCCGCAGGTCGTTCATACTCCCGACGGCCGTCCCGTTGAATTTCCCAATTCGTCATGGTCTGCGCTGAAGGCGGCAGATATGGATAACGACGGCCGTCCCGACCTTCTGGTAGGCACGGCCAACAGCGACTTGTTCGTATTGACGAACAAAGGTGTGGACGGCGAAATTGCCTGTTGCGGAAGTGAACAAAGTACCTTTCGGATATTTCGGTGACGATCCATATATTTCGGGTGACATGTCGCTCAAACCCTTCCTTTGGATTGGGACGGTGACGGATACGTCGATATCGTATGCACGGCATGGCAAGGATTCTACTGGCTGTTCCGCAACAAGGGCGTTCAGGGCAGTCTCGAATTCGAAGAGCCGATAAGATTCTTCCAGCAAGGCGGGGTACTCGTGCATAACGACTCGCCGACCCCCTACGCCGTGGATTGGGACGACGACGGCGACCTCGACCAATATCGGGAGGATGCGGCGGCAACATCATGCTGTTCGAGAACACCGGGACGCCTACTCAGCCGAATTATAAAGGCGGCGTATTCTTGCAAGACGATTCCGGGGAGCCATTCTTTTTCAATGCCGTGGAGAACGGCGGTACCGTACAGGGTATGGAAGAACAGTATTGGGGATACCTCTCATGCGTTCCGAGGGATGTGGACGGCGACGGCGACCTGGACATCATTATTTCCGACTGCCTGGGCAAAGTCCGGTGGATAGAGAATACCGGGACGCGACAAAAACCGGTACTGTCGAAGAATGTACGCAATTTCTATTACGGGAGCCAGCCGCTCGTGACCCCCATGGCGCAACAGGCCCGGCGTCGCCGACTGGAACGGCGACGGACGACTGGATTTTATAGTACTGGACGACCGGAGCGACCTGGTGATGTATTCGCAGTCCGCACATAATCCGGAAGTCTTGGAAAACAAACGCAACTGCGCAAAGCCGACGGCTCGGTTTTTCAATATAGGACGCCTGACCCACCCCGGCGGTCAGGGACGTTTCAATATGGACGTCGCCGATTGGAACGGAGACGGTCGTTTAGACCTGATAATGGGCGAGCCGCGCAATTACCTGGGCGGCGGAAATATGACTATCGCCATAAATGTCGGCACGAACGAAGATCCCGTATTCGAATACGATTATATGATGGCGCGCGGCGGTTACTTTGTGGAATGGGACCGGTTCCGACGGCCATGACGCCTGGCACTGTTGTATGCCATGCGTGTTCGATTTCGACGGCGACGGCCGCCCCGACCTGCTGGTGGGTACCGAATCGGGACGCATATCGCTCTACTCTCACGATTATTTCGATGGCGAAAAATTCCCAATATTCAAAGCTCGCGAATTTCGACCGCAAACAGGGGAACAAAGTCTTCAGGATACTCGATTTCGAAAACCTGACCGAAAAGACAAAGGGCCTCAATACGCGCAACGTCCAATTACAGAAACTGCCGGAACAATCGGAGGAATACCTGACGGGCGAAGGTATCAAAGTCGAAATAGTCTCCCCCGACCGTGGGCATCGTATTGTCCGGCAAAGTCCCTTACGCCGCGACGGTCACGGGAAATAAATCTGTCACGGGAGTCGATTTTTATATTAACGGAGAAAAAATTTGCACGGAAAAATCCGCTCCTTACGTGGCCTACGGCGACGACAACTTATGGATACCGCCGAGGTGCCGGACGGGCACTGCATCCTGAAAGTAATCGTACATACGGCCGACGGGGAAAGTTATGAAACGGAAAGCGGGTTCGAAGTGAAAAACAAATAACCTCAAGGTCATGGATCTCGTCAAAATAATCTGAAAATCGCTGAATAAATTAACGACGGCTTTCAACAAAAACAGAGCGGGAAATTCGCTCCATTTTGACGTATTTTTAACATTTCTGTTCACACGTAGTCGTATTATCTCACTTAAACAGACCGAAGGTAGGTTCAAATAAGGCGTAAAGGGAGTCCCTTTACGCCTTACGAACATCTATGCGGGACTACCGACCGAAAAATCCGTGCCCACCGCCCTCATGAAGCCAGCACTCCCGGAATCCGTGTCCGCAGCAAAACCCCGGAGCGCCCATATGGCCGAACACGCCGAAAACTCCCGGCCGCATACCGTCCGGAAAACGGCCTTCGCCGCCGATCCGGTCTTTCCATTTGTCCATAAACGAGCCTGCGCTCTTCGCGCAGGTTTTTCATCGCCGCCTTCGCACGGTCGTAAATTCCGACGAATTCCTGTTTCATCTCTTCGGGATACGCCGTATCCTTCTTACCGAACATCATTTCGAAGGCTTCTTCGCCGCTCATGCGGCCATGCCCGTTTCTTTTGTCGTTTTCCATTGTCTTAAAAATTAAAAGTTGAACGTTTCGTAAATTCAATCGTGGTTGGAACCGGTTCCGGATTTTCAGACGATCCATCCGAAAGAATATTTTGAAACGGACGAAAAATCCCGAAAAACACGTTGTCGCGATTAATCGCTATTTTCATAAAATATTTTCCGTTCACGTTCGTCAGGGAATGCGGGCGAACGTTCGCCCGCAAAGAACAAAACGACAAAAACACGATACCATGAAAAACAAATTTCTGAGAGGCCTGATCGGAACGTCGATCTTCATCGCCGTATTCGGCGCGGCATCTACCGCGGTCATGTTTGTGGAACTGGCTCGTCCCGCAGATCATCGGCTGGACGGCCGTTACCTTCTGGCAGGCGGCGGGCCTGGTGCTGCTGAACAAACTGTTGTTCGGCGGGATGGGAAGGCACTGTTTCGGCATGAACGCCCTCCGCCGGTCAGGGGCCTACTTTCCCCACATGGAAAGAGCGCGCCGCGATGCGGGACAGGATCCGGGCGATGGGCAAAGAGGAACGCAGGGAGTACATCCGCCGACAGATGTTCGGCTGCGGCCCGGATCAACCGGAAAAAACCGACCATGACAGCCGTTAAAAAGAAACGGAGACTCGTCTCCCAAAGCGACCTGCCGCTGGTCTACGATCAGTACAAGCCGGAGCTCGAAGGGTACATCCGGCGTAGGGTGGACTCGGCGGAAGATACGGAAGACATCCTCCAGGACGTTTTCTACAAACTGACGAAAACGGATCTGCAGGAGAATCCCATCGAATACCTGTCGGCCTGGCTCTACCAAGCGGTTACAAACCGCATCATCGACCGCCGGCGAAAGAAACGGGAGCAGGCGCTGCCCGAAACCCGGCAGGAAAACGAGGACGACTATTTCCTCGACTCGCTGTCGGACTTCCTGGCCGACGACGGGAACGATCCGGAGATCATGTTCCGCAACGAACTGATCCGGGAAGAAATCGAACTGGCGCTGTCGGAGTCTTCCACCCGAGCAACGTTCGGTATTCGAACTCACCGAATACGACGGGATTCCCTACAAAGAGATCGCCGAAACGACCGGGGTTCCCGTTCCCACGCTGTTGTCGCGGAAACACTACGCGATCGGCCTCCTCCGCAAAAGGCTACAACAGTTTTACCGGGAAATCGTCCCCCGATAGCGGACCGCCGGAACGAACCGATCCGTCAAAATGACGGAATCGCTTTCAGATGCGCGCCGCCGTCGGCCTTGAAATAGGAGTTATCGGCCCCTACGTTCGATTTGACGATGTGGTAATACAACGTGCCGTACAAATGGTTGTCCGGATCGTCTACAAAACAGCGGTAGTTGAAATCGACCGGCTTCTGACCGCTGTTCACCTCGATGCCTACCTGTTCGATTTTCAAAAAAGCGTCTCCAACGCCGTGTCCGGCGAACTCCACGTTCAACGACGAAACGATGTTCGCGCAATTCTGGGCGTGGATCCGACCGAACCAGGCGGAATGATCCATTCTCGAAAAGACAAAAGCGTTGTCGCAGTTCCACGCCGACAGGTTGTTTCCGTTCGCATGTTCGGAAAAGACGAAGCCGAACCGGAAGGCGCTTTTGACACAGATATTCCGGAATTCCTGCTCCGGATTGCACCAGGTGCGCGGAGCGATGAATCCGGCCGAATAGTGCCCGTCCCCGGTCGGCGAGGTCAACACCATATTTCGGATCGACGAATAAATCAGGATATTATCGGTATATACGGTCGCCGCATAGGCCATGTTCACACCGGACAGGTACGGGTATTTTCCCGCTTCGGCTTTCACCTGGAACGCGAGATCCTGCAGCCTTACGACCGCCTGGTTCAGCAGATAGAGATTGTCTCCGGCTCCGGCGGCCAGGACGGATACGGGGGCTTGTGCAGGATCGGTCTGCAACTCGCCGACCGCGTCCGAAACCAGGACGGTGCCGTTTTTCCACACTTCGGCTTTATCCTCGGTCGTATGACTGGCATACGAGCACGGGTAACGACGCTGCTTTCGCCCTGCAGCCGGATCATCACGTAATCGCGGCGGCCCGGACTTTGGCGGGGCTTCACGATCAGGTGGGCCCGCACTTTGCACGTATCCTGTAACGTAGCGAGCCGGTACAGGCCGTTCGGGAAATAAACCGTACCGCCCCCGTGATCCACCGCATAATCCAGGGCGGACTGGATGGCGCGCGTATCGTCGGTCACGCCGTCGCCGACAGCTCCGAAATTTTTCACATCGTAAACCAGACCTCCGTCCGCCTTCATCGGATCGGTCGCGCCCGCCCGATTGCGATCCGCACGTCCGACGCAGGCGCACAGCAGGACGGCACAAGCAACGTAAAATATCCTTTTCATCCGTTTTATATTATTAATTTCAATTCAGACTCCTTTTACCTATTCGCCCAAACGTGTTAAAGATACGAATAACATCCGGATATTCAACACGAACCGTACGACAAGGCGGGAACATCCGAAGAGTTCCCGCCTTGTACGATAACATACGGGCAGGCCCGCTATTCGGCCTGATATTTCAACAGCAGCGAACTGCGCGGCTGGTCGAGCGTCAGCACGAACCCTTCGGCCAGTTCGCGTCCGCTCTTGGACACCGTTTCGCCGGTATCCTTATTCGTAACGGAATAAACCGCATCCGGATCGAGGCCCGACAACTTCACTGTGTGGGTCTTGTCGGGGCAAGCTTCCCGGCGGAACGCCACGACGAACCCGCTCTTATCGGACGGCCGGTAGAGCTGGTATGCCATCCAGATATTATCGCCGGTGATGTCGCCGGAACCGGTCAGCGGATAATAATCTTCGTAGAAATAGGGCCGCACTTCGCGGAACTCCTTCATGCAGTCCTGTATTTCGTAGAACGACGAGGAGCCGTTGGTGATCTTCCAGTTGTAAACGACCGAAGTGCCGAGGCTCGAACGGAACGTAAACTTGTCGGTCTTCTGCACGCCCGTGCCGTGCTGCGGCAGGTACATCTCCAGCCCGTAAGTATGGCACTGGTAGCCGACCGGTTCGCCGTAATTGTAGTCGGTACGCCACATCGGGGCGCTGCGCGAAGTGGCCTCGAGGTCGATCCGGCGGCCGCCGCTCGCGCAGTTGTCGACCAGCAGGCCCGGGAAACGCTGCCGCAGGTAATCCCAAAACGCGTACAGACCTTCTATATGCCGGATCTCACGGATTCCGGTACGGCCCGGTTCATCGTTCTTCTGCCAAAAGATATCCGGTTCCATGTTGAAATCCTGACGGTAGTAGTCGATGCCGTTCTGCTCGATCAGTTCGCCGATCTGGTCGCAGAACCATTCGAGCGCCTTCGGGTTCCCCAGATCGAACAGGTAGGCATCCGTCCCGGCATCCAACATCCACTCGGGATGCTCCTCGGCCCACTGGGAGCCTTTGATAACCCGCTCGGGTTCGAACCATACCATAAACTTGGCCCCGACCTTGTGCGCTTCGTCGGAAACCGGCTTCAGTCCGTCGGGGAATTTCTCGCGATCGACCGTCCAGTTGCCCACCGTATTGGCCCAGTTCTTATGATTCTTGTAGTCGGCCGCCTGCGAATACCATCCGGCATCGAGCCAAAATACTTCCGGTACGATGTCGAACTGCTTGTAACGCCGGATCAGCGCGATCGCATAATCGGCCGTCAGGCAGGTGTATTCGTTGCATGGAGACGGGTCGCCATAGTTGAAACTCGACGATTCGGGGAAATGGGCGGGCTTGCCGTCCACCTTCGGCGTATGATGCGCCATCACGAACCGACGGAACCGGTTGTGTCCGACCATCCGGTCGTCGCCTTTCCAGAACAGCAGGCAGATGCTCGGCGTGCGGATCGACTCCTGCGGATAGAGGTACGTATCGAGGTATTTCATGCCCGAGGCCAACGTCACGCTGCGGTCGGTCTTACCGGCGATATCGGCGAACCACGTTCCCGTCCAACCGACGGCCACCATCACGCCCTGCCCTGCGGGAGACTCGATGTTGAAGAACGGAAAAGCCACCTGCGACGAACGTCCGCCCTGCGGGGCCATGTACAGCGAATCGCCCGGCGCAAGCACCTTGGTGCGCTGGTGGAAATCGTGCTTCGAAACATGGCTTCCGTCGGCGTAATGCAGGATGAAATCGCCCTTTTGCGGGTATTCGAAATCGAGATCGACCACTTTGACCTGAGAAATGGACGCGGAATTGGCTTGCGAATCGTTCTTAAAATTCAAGACCCATTCGACCGCATCGAAATCGGTAAAACCTTTCACCCGGCATTCAACCTGAAGTCCGGTCGAACGATCCAGGTACGTATACAAGTATTCGACCGCCTCCGGTTCGTCGGATTCGACGCGGGCGGCCGTGTATTTCCACTTTTTCAGCAGCTCGCGGGACGGTTTTCCGTCGTAAACGAAGGAGAACGGAGGAATTTTCCCTTTGGCGAAATGCGTCTCGATCCAACGGGTCACATCGAACGGCTTATCGGTCATGGCGGATTTGGCTTGTCCGGAAACGAACTGCGGGAACACCGCCAGCGTAAGCAGTGAACAAACGAGCGCCCGGCATTTCGACCGGAATGTATGGATTGTATTTCGTATCATCGTTTTTAATTTTTAATGAATGCGGAAACTATTCGGCGGGTTTGTATTGCAGCAGCAACGAACTTTTCGGCTCGGCGAGCGTCAACTCGAAACCGGACGCCAGTTCCGCCCCGGTCTTGACGACCGACTCGCCGGTATCGCGGTTGCGCACGTCATAACGCTTCGCGGCATCCAGCCCCGACAATTTCACCGTAATGCTGCTGTCCGGATTGGCGGCGCGGCGGAATGCCACGACGATCCCCGTCCCATCCGACGGGCGGTTCAACTGGTAAGCCAGCCAGATATTGTCGCGGGTCAGGTCTTCGCAGCCCGTCAGCGGATAATAATCCTCGTAATAATAGTCGCGCACCTCCTGATACTCTTTCACGCGCTCCTGCATGTCGAGGAACGAAACGCCGGGCTCGGTGATCTTCCAATTGTAGATCAACGCGCTGCTGATACTCGACCGGAACGAATATTCGTCGGTCTGCAAGATCCCGGTTCCGTGGATCGGCAGGAAAAAATTCAGTCCGTAAGTGTGTCCCTGGTAGCCGTCCGGATCGTCGTAGTGGTAATAGTCACTGCGCCACAGCGGTGCGCTGCGCGAGGTCGTCTCCAGGTCGAGCCGGCGGCCGCCGCTCGCGCAATTGTCGATCAGCAGGCCAGGGAACCGTTCCAGCAGGTAATCCCAAAATGCGTAAAGCCCTTCGACATGGCGGATCTCCTTCATGCCGGTACGCCCCGCCTCATCGTGCGCGGCCCAGTATTTATCGGGTTCCATATTGAAATCCTGGCGATAATAGTCGATGCCGTTTCGCTCGATCAGATCGCCGATATAACGGCACAGCCACTCGCGGGCCTCTTTGTTACCCAGGTCGAACAACAGGTAGGTTCCGTCGGGTTCCGACGGTAGGTCGAGCATCCAATCGGGGTGTTCGACGGCCCACTGCGTCCCCTTGATCACACGTTCGGGCTCGAACCAAACCATGAATTTGGCCCCGGTCTCATGCACGGCGTCCGCAACGGGCTTCAGCCCGTCCGGAAAACGGGTCGTATCGACCGTCCAGTTACCGGTGGTATTGGCCCACGACTTGCCATCCTTGTAGTCGGCGGCGCCGGTATGCCATCCGGCGTCGAGCCAGAACACTTCCGGAACAAGTTCGAATTGTTTATAACGTTTGACCATCGCGATCGCCCAGTCGGCCGTCAGGCACGAATACTCGGTGCACGGAGCCGGATCGCGATAGTTGAATCCGCTGCACAGCGGATATTTCTGCATCTGCCCGTCCACTTTACGGGTATGGTGGGCGAGGACGAAACGGCGGAAACGGTTGTGGCCGGCCATCCGGTCGTCGCCGTTCCAAAACATCAGGCTGATGCTCGGCGTGCGGATCGACTCGTCGGGATGCAGGTACAACCGCATGGTTTTCATCCCTGAAACAAGCGTCGCGCCGCGGTCGCCGGTTTTGGTCAGATCGGCGTACCACATACCGGTCCATCCGATCCCCACCACTACGCCCTCTTTGCCCGACGGAGCCGTCAGGTTGAAGAACGGAAGGAAATCGCCCTGCGACGAACGCCCCCCTTCGGGCGCCATCCGAAACGGCTCGGTCGTACTCAGCACGGTCGTCCGGGGATGGAAATCCTCCTTCGAAATGTGGTTTCCGTCGGCATAGTACAGCGTGAAGTCGCCGGCCGCCGGCGCCTGCATATCGAGATCGACCACTTTCACTTGCTCGAGCACCCGCGAATCGCTTTTGCCCGTGTTGGTAAAGTGCAGCACCCATTCGACGGCATCGAACGCCGGAAAGCCGGTAACAAAACACTCCACCTTCAGCCCCGACGGACGCTCGGTATAAGTATAAAGGTATTTCACTACGTCCGGATCGTCGCCCGGCAGGCGTTTCATCGAATAATTCCAGCCGGGGAGCAGACTTTTAGACGATTTGTCGCCGTAAACGAATGAGAACGGCGGAACCTTTCCCCGCGCGAAGCGGGTTTCGATCCAGCGGGCGGCATCGACCTGCCCGGCGGACATTTTCATAGAAGCCTGACCGTGCGCGAACAACGGCAGGATGAGCATGATTAAAAAACTGTAACGGATTGCAGTTCGTTTCATCGGTTCGTTTGATTTCAGGATTTATGCTTTTGTTTTGATTTTTCCGGTCAGCCAGACCATATACAGCCAGGCGGCGGCCAGCATGATGACGGCGGCCAGTTGCGTGACGAACAGGTCGGTCACTACGCCGAGCAGCGGCGGCAACACCGCGCCGCCCGACACGCCGACGATCAGCAACGCCGAAACTTCGTTGGCTTTTTCGGGAACCCGTTTCAGCGACAGCGAGAAAATGATCGAGAACAGGTTCGCATAGCCCACGCCGAACACCGCAACGCATCCGAGGATAAACCACAGGTTCTCGCTCAGCAGCATCAGAACGAGTCCGAGCAGCGCGATGTAGGTGCTATACGTAAAGAACTTGCTTTCGGAATACTTCATCAGCAAGATACCGCCGAGGAAAGCTCCGACCGTGCGGGCGAAGAAATAGACGCTATTGCCCATACCGGCGTCGGTCAGTTCCAGGCCGCACCGTTCCATCAGCAGTTTCGGGAACGTCATGTTCATGCCGACATCCACGCCGACCAGCACCAGGATACCGATAAAATAAGCCACGATCCGGCTGTCGCGCAGCAGGTCGAAAGTCGCCCGGAACGAAATATTAGTCGATTTCTCGCGGATGTCCCGGATCGGCGTCAACCACAGCCACAGCAATGCTACAAGCGAGGCGCCGGCATAGATCGGGAAGATCATCTTCCACCCGAAGAACGTCCCCGCGGCCCAGGCGGCCAGGATCGGACCGACGAACGAGCTGACGGCCTTGACGAACTGCCCGAGGGTCAGCGTTCCGGTCAGGCTTCTTGTCTTTGGTAACGACTTCCATCACCAGCGGATTCATCGACACCTGCAACAGCGTATTTCCGATTCCGATCAGCCCGAAGGCAATCAACACCGACGCGAAATCGTAAGCGATCAGCGGCATACACATCGCCAGCACATGGACGGCGAAACTCAGCAGCACGGTGTTTTTGCGCCCGATGCGGTTCATCAGCATCCCCGTCGGGATCGACAGCACCAGGAACCACAGGAAACACGACAACGAGATCATATTCACCACCGAGTCGCTCAGGCCCGCGAAATCGCTCTTGACATAACTGGTCGCAATGCCGACGATGTCGACGAAACCCATGATGAAAAATCCGAACATCACGGGCAATATTTTCAGCAACGAAGTTTTCGAATTCATTTGTTTTTGGTTTTAGGTTATCCGGCCCGTCGCCGGTTTATCGCTTCGCATCCGAAGCGTAAAAGATCGCGTCTTCGAGCGCTTCGATCAGAATGTGAATCACTTTGATATGGATCTCCTGGATGCGGTCGGAGTGCGGGGTGCGCGGAGCGCAGATCGCGACGTCGGCCAACTCGGAGAGCTTGTTCCCCCCTTTGGCGGTCAGCGCAACGACCTTCATACCGCAGGCTTTGGCCTTCTCGATCGCCATCACCACATTGCCCGAATTGCCGCTGGTACTGATTGCCAGCAGCACGTCGCCTTCGCGTCCGAACGCCTCGACCCAACGCGCAAAAATCTGGTCGAAACTGAAATCGTTGCCCACGCAGGTCATGTAAGCCGCGTCGTTGATCGCCATGGCCGGCAACGGACGGCGGTCGCCTCGGAAACGCCCGGTCAGCTCTTCGGCAAAATGCGCGGCATCGCACAGCGAGCCGCCGTTGCCGCAACTGATGATTTTACACCCTTTATCGAGCGCCTGTTTAAAAATTGCGACCGCCTTTTCCATCAGCACGGGCGTCTGCGGGTCCGAAATGAACTCGTGCAACGCCGTCTCCGCCTGATGCAAACTGTTTTCTATGATTCCCATAATTATTCCTTTATTAAATCCGCGGCTACCGAAAGCGCCGCATAATCACCGATCTGTTCGCCGAGCGCAGCCGGACGGATCGAACAAACCCGCCGGGCGTGCGACAGCGCCTCGCGCTCGATCTCCCGCAGCACGAAAGGCTCCATCATCTCCCGGTTGCGCGTATAAATGCCCCCGATAACGATCACCTCCGGATTGATCAGGTCGATTACGATCGCAAGCCCGCGGCCGAGGTACGTAGCCGAAATCCGGTAGATCTCAAGAGCCAGCTCGTCGCCGGCAGCGGCCGCATCAGCCACGTCCCGAGCCGTAATCTCATCCAGTTGTCCGGGCGCGCACCAGCTTACCCGTTGGCCCATCTGATGCTTTTCGCTCACTTTGAACCGCGCGAGCTGCGCGATCCCGCCGCCGCTGGCGAATCCTTCGAACGAACCGCACTTACCGTAGCCGACCGGGCCGAAATCCGACAGACGGATATGCCCCAGCTCGCCGGCGTTGTCGTTCGTTCCGGCATAGAGCTTCCCGTCGAGGATCAACCCTGCGCCGAGCCCCGTGCCGAAAGTCAGAAAAGCCATGTTCCGCGCACCGATGCCGGCCCCGAATTTCCATTCGGCCAACGCGCAGGCGTTCGCATCGTTATGAATCCCCGTGCGGATACAGAAACGATCGCCCAACAACTTGACGATCGGGATGTTGTCCCAGCCAGGCAAATTCGGCGGCGACATCACTACGCCGGTACGGCTGTCGAGCGGACCGCCGCAACTGACTCCGATCGCGGCCGTATTGCCGGCCGTCAATCCGTTCTTTCGCATCACATCGTCCACTGCGCGGACGATGTTGGCGATCGTCTCGTCGACACTGGTCGTCGCAAACCGGATCTTCTCCCGGATATGCAGCTCGAAACCTTCCTTTTGCCCGTAGGTCACCGCACATTTGGTTCCCCCGACATCCACTCCGATGATATTCGTTTTCATGTCAACCGACCGCTATTTATCTTTGTTCGTATAAATTTTCGTCTTGTCGAGCCATCCCTTGTACTCTTTCGAGCTTATAGGGCGGTTCGCCGTACAGGAAGTGGTTGCTGCAGCTTTCGCCGTTCGCATCGTAACGGATCTGCAACATTCCCTGTCCCTTCATCACGGGCAGGTTCGAAACGCACTGCCGCCCGTTGGGGCCGACATTGTAGCTGCCCTTGAACACTTCTTTGCCGGTCGCCACGTCGGTAACCGTCACCGTCCCTTCGGCCGGAAGGCGCGTATCGTTCACCGCAACCAGCGGATAGGCCCCGTCGACCGGATCGTTGATCAGCAGGCAGACGTTTTTCTGCACGTTCTGCAGGAAATAGTAAGCCAACTTTTTCGAACCGTAATAGTCGACCACGGCGTCCGAAATGATCGGCCAGCCGTCGCGCACATTCCACCAGATAATGCCCGTACGTTCGAACTTACGACTGCGCCACATCTCGACGAAATACTTCATCGCCTCGGCCTGTACCGACTGCGATGCGAAAACGAAATCGTCCAAATCGTCCGGAACCGATCCGAACAGAATATTCACCTGGTTCAGCATCAAATTGTTGCGATCCATCGTCGGCCCCCACGCCTCGTAGCGGCGGGTCGACTTGGTGATCCATTCGTCGTTCCATTTACGGCCTTCGGTCCACGGATAGACGCCCTGTTCGGTCATCATCTTCTCGATGCTGCTGCGGTTCGGACAGCCGTGATAGCCGATCTCGCTGACGAACGTGCAGGGAGCCGTCGTGTAGAACTTGTCCTTGTAATATCCCCGCGGCCCCCACAAGTGGTTTTCGGGCAGGTATTGTTCGAGGCTCCCCTTCTCCCACACGGCTTCGCTGTAATAGGGCGAGCTGGGCAGGTAGGGGCGCGTCGGATCGAACTCATAAAGGACTTCGGGAATCACATGGCGCGAAACCTGGTCGCGGTTCGGATCGAGATGGAACGGCTGCAAGCGGCTCCAGAACAGATTCGCATCGTCCTCGTTGTTACCGGCCCACAATGCGAGAGACGGATGGTTACGCAGTTTCAACACGACCGAGGTGACCTCCTCGCGAAGCTGATCCAGGAAATCGGCGCGCTGCGGATAGAACGAGCATCCCATCGCGAAATCCTGCCAAACCAGAATGCCGTTCTCGTCGCACAGGTCGAAGAAGCGGGTATCCTCGTAAACGTTCCCGCCCCAGCAACGCACCATGTTACAATTGGCGTCGGTCACCAATTTCATCGCGCTCTCGTACTGCGCCGCGTCGCGGCTGTGCAGCGCGTCGAGGGGAACCCAGTTCGTGCCGCGTACGAAAATTTTCTCGCCGTTGACGATAAAACAGAATTTTCCGCGCTCGTCGGGCAAATGAATATCTGAAAGATCGAGTTGCACGATACGCAGGCCGATCCGCTTGACATCCGTATCGAGCACCTGTCCGTCGGCGCCGATCAATTCGCCTTTGGCTTCGTACAGGGCCGGTTCTCCGTACCCCCGCGGCCACCACAGGTCGGCCTTTTCGAGGTTCACGACGATCCGTCCGGCATGCGCGAACAGCACTTGCTCGCCCCGGTAGGCTTCCTTGCCGTCACGCGTCAACGTAAAACGGACTTTCGCCTTGTCGTATTGATCGAAAGGCAGTCTCGTCTGGAAATCGACGAACAAACTCACGTTGCGCGAAGCCGTATCGACGTGCGTCGTCACCCAATTGACGTCGGTGAAACGCGCGGGATTGAGCGTGCGCAGTTCGACGCCGCGCCACAGTCCGGCGCTCACCAGACGGGGCATGATGTCCCAGCCGTACATGTGCGGCGCCTTGCGGATATAGACCGATTCTTCGGTCGCGAAATTACCCATGCTGAACGAGCCGAGCAGGTGATCCTGCGCGCCGAGCACAACCGGACGGATGATAACCTGTACCGTATTGCTGCCGCCCTGTTCGATCAGATCGGTCACGTCGAAACTGCGCTCGATCAGCATATCGGCCGACGAGCCCGCATGTTTGCCGTTGACCCAGACGTCGGCCAGGCAGTCGATCCCGCCGAACCAGAGTTCGGCGCGCTGTCCGGGCTCCAGTTTCGGAGCGTCGAACCGGCGCGTATAGCACCATTGATACCCCTCCCAGGCGCGCAGTTTGTTCACGTTGGCTCCGATCATCGGGTCGTCGATCAGGCCGGCGGCCAGCAGGTCGAGTTCGACGTTACCGGGCACCTTCGCAGGAATGGTTTTCACTTCGATCCCGGAGAGCGCCGCCGGATCGGTCACGGCTTTTTCGGGTTGGGGCCAGTAAGAGAGTTCCCACTCGCCGTCCAGCGAAACCGGAGCCGCCGGCGCAGTCGCGCCCGATGCGGACGCGACCGTCCCCAGCAACAACAACTGACTCAGACAAAATCCGAGTATTCGGTTCTTTTTCATCGTTTCGTTCTTTAAGTTTATCGTTTTTTAAAATTTGAATTCATGCACGCCGGCGGAAACCGGAATCTCTTTGTCCCCGACGATTACCGTCCCGGTCGTATTGACCGGAACATCGACGGTCAGCCGCACTTTTCCGCCGTCCCGCTTCCACTCGGAACGAATCGGGCCGTTGACCGAACGGTATTCGGCTTTCACCCAGTCGAGTCCCTCGACAAAATGGGGCCGGAAAAGAATGTGACGGAAACCGGGCTGCTGCGGATCGAAATTGATCCCGGCCAGGTCGTTATACATCCAGGCGCTGACATCGCCCAGGAACACGTGGTTGATCGACGCGTCGCGGAACTCTTCGGAAAGCTGCCACGTTTCGGCCAGCGTCGTGAACCCGCGGTTGATCCACCCGCCCCACGACGGGCAGTCTTCCTGCGCCGCCATCCGGTACGCGAGGTCGGCATATCCGTATTTGGTCAACATCCGCAGCGCGAACTTGCTGCCGAGCATCCCGAAATCGAGGTGTCCGTTCGACGCTTCGACCGACTGTGCGAGCCGGTCGGCCACTCGCTGTTCGTACTGCTGCGGCACGAGCCCGAGCGCCAGCGCCGTCGCAAGGGCGGCCTGCGAACCGTTGGCATAGGTCGCGCTGTCGGCGTTGAAATATTTCTTATTGATCAATTCCTTAAGATTTTCCGCTTTTTTGGCATAGGCTGCTCCGTCGCGACCGGTCAGTTCCGCAAAACGCGTCATCAACGCCTGGTCGAGGTAATAGAAACAGGTGGTCGTGTAATCCGTCGGGGTCTGGGTCTTGTAGGGCACCCAATCGCCGATTCCGTAAGTCACCGTACCGTCCTGGTCTTCGCGCGCCTGCAAGTAACCCAGGTATTTTTCGCACACCGGGTACATTTTCTCGATCGCCCGCTTGTCGCCGTAATAGTCGTACAACGCATTCGGAATAATGAACATAGCCGCATCCCATACGGGGCCGATCCAGTCGGCGTAACCCCATCCCGAACTCGGGATAATCCCCGAGATGCTTCCGTCCTCGCGCTGGTTGTCGACGAAGTCGTCGAGCCATTTTTCATAGAAACGAATGCCGTCGAAGTTCAGCAGCGCCAGGTCGATCGAAATGTGCGCATCGGCCGTCCAACCGTTCTTTTCGCGCTGCGGGCAGTCGGTCGGGATGCTGTGCAGATTCGACAGGTAAGATTGGTTGGTGGCCTTCCAGATTTTGTTCATCAATTCGTTCGAGCAACTAAAAGTGCCGACCGGCTCGACAGCCGTATGCACGAACAAGGCCGTCAGACTCTCTTCGTTCAACTTCACGGGACGGTCGGATTTGACCTCGACATACTGGAAACCGTGATACGTAAAATCCGGCGTAAACGTCTCGACGCCTTCGCCCTTCAGCGTATAGGTATCGGTCTGGAAAGCGAGACCCGGCAACGGTTTGTAATAGATGTCGATATTCCCCATTTCGACGCGGCCGTTCGCTTTCTGCAATTCGCCGTGCTGCATCGTGATCTTCGTACCCTTCTCTCCCTGCACCGACAAGCGGCATACTCCGGCCATGTTTTCGCCGAAATCGAAAACATACACCGTATCGCCGAACGATTTTACCGCAACCGGACGGATCTCGCGCGTCGCACGGATCGCCGGGGCGGTCTGCGCCACCAGCAGCGGCGACGGAGCCTCTACCTCGACGGCCGCGCTCCACGCCGCATCGTCGAAACCGGGTTCGTCCCAACCCGGAATCTCCAACCGGGCGTCATACGTATCACCGCTGTAAATGTTGTTCTGCACGTACGGCCCGGTAGCCGTTTTCCACGTGCCGTCCGATGCGACGACCTGTTGCGAACCGTCCGCATAAACGATATGCAGCTCGCCGATCATCCGCGCCCGGTCGCGCCAGCGCGCGTTTTCGAAATCCCAGGTAGCGACCGGTGCGTCTTCGTTATAAAACCCGTTGCCGAGAACGGCCGAAAGCACGTTTTCGCCCGGAACGAGCAACCCGGTCACGTCATAGGTACCGTACAGGTTCCGTTTGTCGTAATGCGTATAACCCGGCTCAAGGCGGTTCGGCGTAACCGGCTTGCCGTTCAACCGCATCTTCCCGTAAGCCGCTGCGCTCATGTAAAGACGCGCGTCGCGTACCTCTCCGGTTACGTCGAACGATTTGCGCAGCATCGGCGCCGCAGCGAAGCGCTTGTCGTGTCCGTCGGTAATCCAGCGGGCCGTCCAGCCCGACAGGTCGGCCTGCGCCGTTTCGAAGCTGTCGACCGGCGACACGACGATCCGTCCGTCATCGCCCCAGGCCACCGCATTCCAATAATAACGGGTACGGGGCTCCAGCGGCTGCAGCGCGTCGTACTGCGCGAAACCGTTCACCGAAACGATCTCCGGAGAAGACCATACGTCGCCGTCGGCCAACGAATCGGTCAGCGCCGCTTTCGTCGAAGCGACGCGCACCCGGCAGCGCTGCTGCACGAAATCGTCGTCGCCCGTATAATTCCATGTAAACCGCGGCGGGGTATTCGCGCCGATCCCGATCGGGGAACTCATGTATTCGCACCGCATATCCGCGATTTCCGCCCGACGCTGCGCGCAGCCGGACAACAAAAACACCGTCAGCGCCGCCCCGGCGCAAACCGTATTTATCCGATATCCTGTCATAGTTTTTATTTTTAATTCCGGGGGCATTCCGACCCGGATAAAAGTTACTTAATCGTTTAAGTTTCTTGCCCTCAAAAAAAGTCCCGTCAATCCCGGAAGCAGAGTTCGCAGGGCAGCACGAGCGACTCAAACTCCCGATCGGCAGACCGAGACAGACCGCCCCGGTTCCGGATATCGCCCAGCAGCATCCGCACCGCGTTGCGCCCGATCTCCCCGACCGGCATCCGCGCCACGTTCATCGCAGGAGCCAACACGCTCATCGCAGGCACCTCGTGAATACAGGCCAGCCCGTAACCGTCGTTGATGTCGATCCGGCGGCCGTGGAAATAACGGAACGCCTCGAGCGCCAGGATATGGGTCGTAAAGAAAAAACCGTCCACGTCGGGCGCCTTGGCGAAAATCCGGTCGAGCGCGCGGAACACGTTCTCTTCGTAACCGACGAACGCCGCCTCGCCGTACAGGTCGGGATCGACAGGAAGACCGGCTTCCGTCAGAGCCCGGGCATAACCGGCACGCCGCTGATCCATCGTGGTCAGATGCGGGTTGGTCGTCACGATGGCGATCCGGCGGGCCCCCGCTCGATCAGGTGGCTCACCAACCGGTAGCTGCTCTGTTCGTTGTCGATAATTATATAATGGGTTTTCAGTTCCGAAAAATAACGGTCGAAAACGACCAGCGGGAACGCGTCGTCAACCAACTGCCGGATCTCCGTCTTCGAAATCTTGGTCGGGGCCAGAATGATCCCGTCGACCTGCTTGGCGCGGAACATCCGGATCATCCGGTTCTCCCGCTCGCCTTCGGACTCCGAACTGCATATCATCAGCGAATAGCCGTGCCGTTCGGCTTCCATCTCGACTTCGCGGGCGACTTGCGAATAAAACGAGTCGGAAATAGAAGGAAGAATCAGGCCGATCGTGCTGGACACCCCGGTATTCAGGCTGCGAGCCAGCAGATTGGGCTGATAGTTCATTCGCCGGGCGCACTGCTTGACCCTGTCCTGAGTCGCCTGGCTGATCCCGCGCTCGTTCCCACGACCTGAAAGCACCCACGAAACGGTCGTTTTCGACAGGCGAAGCTCTTCGGCGATATCTTTCAACGAAGTTTTCATACGATCGGAAAAACGGGATATGCTACCCCGAATCGACTTTTAAATCACTTAATCGGTTAAATCCGCACTAAATTACTTCTTTTTCCAAAAATAACAAATTAAATCGCAAAAAAACGGAACAAAGCGGATATTTTTTTCAAAAATCTATCCTATTTATTTATTACTTTTGACAAACCCAAAACTTAACCCGCATGAAAAAAAACATTTACAAGATCATCGCTCTTTCGTTGCTGCTGACGCCCGGCGGCGCAGCGGCGGAAGACGCCCGGACGCGTCTCGTCGGAGACGGATGGTTCGAAATGCCGTTCCGGCCCTCGCAGCAGAATCCGCAAGGCGAATACATCTATTTCGTCGGAGGATACAACTCGGAAGACCGCGGCACCCCGCCCTGGGGCAGTCTCGTGGAATCGGAAAACCTGTTCATCGGCGACCGGGCCGGCGAGATCGTGATCGCCTACGCGGACGGAACCGCCGACGTAATTCCGCTGATCTTCGGCTACACCATGTGGTTCAAAGCGAACTGGCGCGACGGAGGAGCCCCGTTCAAAACGGAAGAGGCGGAACCGGCCATGACGGCCTGCCTGCGGAAAGCGCTTCAGTTGCAGGGCGGATTCGAAGGAAACGACCAGACCGCCATCAAAGTGAAAATACAATCCAAACCGATCCGCGAAATCCGGCTCGCCGACAATCCCCGCAAAGCAGGGGAACCGGTGTTCGACGGCGGATATCTGCTCCGTTCGGACGAGCGGAAAACGCTCTCCGGCGGCAAACCGGTCGATGCGGCCGATCCGTTTTTCGACACGCATACGATCGACAGCCGACGCCCGGACACGATGCGCCGCGAGATCGAACGAATGCGCCGCCGCCTTTACACATTCGAAAGCGATTTTAAGAAAGCTCCTGCGTTCAAATATCCCGAAACCTACGAACGCGCCCGGATTTCGTTTACCGGCAACCGTTTCGCCGACATCCTGACGCAGGTGTACTACTACAACGTCGAGGATATCCTGACCAAAATGCGCGACGACGGAATGATCGACGAAAAGCTCGCCGGGAGCCCCGTCATGGCGGTACGACGGCTTCGGAACCTGGGTTCCGCAAGCGAACAGCTATTGCGGAGCGATGTATTCGCGGAACCGGGCGCTGGGAATCCTCTCCTACCTGGATCGGCTGCCGAAAACGCAGAAATCGGTCGATTTTCTGCACAAATGCCTGATGTATTACCCGGACAACGGACTGACGATGCTCGGCAAACGGATTCCGGGGCACTGGAGCGTCATCCCGAACAAACCGATGGAATACTCGAAAGTGCTCGTCCCGGTAGCCAACTGGCCGACGCAGTACACAAAAGAACTTTTGGGGACGACTACCAGAACTTCGGCAACAGCGAACCGGACGGACACGGACTGACCATGATGAGCATCGCCAACGTATGGCGCAACGGCGGAGCCGACCCGCAGTGGGTGCTCGACAATTGGACATACGTCAACGAAGCGGTGCACTACATCGACTGGGCGATGAAAAACCCCGACATATCGTTCAACAAGAACGGACTGATGTACGGCGAAACGGAAGCCGCCATGATGGACTACACGATGTTCGCCAACATCCCGTGCTACCTCGGCGTGCGGATGTACGTCGAAATGGCGCAGGCGGCCGGCAAAACCCGCGAAGCGACGGTATGGACCGAACTGGCCGACCGGATGGAGCGGGCGATCCTCGACGGATTCTCCGACGGGCGGCAGTGGAACCCGGAAAAGTTCGGATTTTTCCACGACCCGTCGATGTCGATCTACGCCGACTACGTGGGCTACGACGTCCGCAACGACGCGCCCGCAGCATGGTATTCGCTCTGCGACAACACCTACCGGAGCGATATCGACCGTTATATCGGCAACGCGTTCTTCGGGCCGCGCGGACTCGGATACGACCACAACATCATCACGCAGACCTCGATGCTGCTCGACCGGAGCGACGATTACGACCGGTTCCTGACCAATCTTTCGAAACTGTGTTACAGCCCGAGGTTGCCGAAGCCGTTCATCGTCCCGGAAGGCGCGTCGTACAGCCGGGAGCAGGGAATGTACCGGCGCCAAGGCGATCTCGGCAATTTCGTGCAGCAGAACGAAACCGTCCGGACGATCCTGATGGCGGCCGGCACTTCGAAAGCGCAGGGCAACGTCGTCAAGATCATGCCCCGGCTGCCGAAAACATGGAACGTCGAAGTAAACGACCTGACCGTTCCCGGCAGCGAAGCGAAAATCAGCTACCGGGCAACCTATCCGGAAAATAACGTGCAAACCGCTTCGTTTTCGATCGAAAACAAAGGAAACCTGGATACGCTGAAATTCAGGGCCGGACCGTTCACGTGCGACCGGGTTACCGTGAACGGCACGGTCGTCCGCACCGAACCGGCCGGAGACGCGCGATGGGCATGGATTACCGTCGACCGGTTGCAGAACGGAGAGAAGTACACGTTCAATATCCGGCCGTAACCGGCCGTATCAAACAGAAAAGGCGGGATAAATCTCCCGCCTTTTCTGCCACAACCCAAAATCAATATTTTACAAACCAGCCGCTTACAGCCGAGACAAACATCGGACCAAAAGGAATCAGCACTTCCGGTAAGGAAAATTAAACCGGAATATCGAACCTTCGCCCAGTTTCGATTCGGCCCATATTTTCCCATGCTGCCGTTCGACGATCATCCGGCAGATGGCCAGTCCGAGCCCCCGTTCCTGCAATGAATGAATTCAATTTCGTGAAACGGGTAAAAATCGTGCTCAGTTTGTCCTCCGAATCCCCAGGCCGGTATCCGCCACATAGAACTCGACCCGATCCTCCTGAGCCGATACCCGTAACGGATGAACCCTTCTTTGGTAAATTTGATCGCGTTGGTAATCAGGTTGACGATCACCTGCGACAACCGGCCCGGGTCGCAAAGCGTCACCAGATTGTCGAAAGCGCCCTCGAATACCAATTGCACGCCCGGAGCCGTCTTCTCGATCAGCGTGCAGTAAATATTCTGGCACAGATCGGTCAGGTTCGCCGGGATGTCCACGAACTCGATGGTTCCCGCCTCGATCTTCGACAGGTCGAGGATGTCGTTGATCAACATCAGCAATTGATCGGAATTGGTGTCGATGATATTGATGATCGAAGCGCGCTCCATCTCGTCGGTAATTTCGGGCAGTATCTTGGCAAAGCCGACGATAGCATTCAGCGGCGTCCGGATTTCGTGGCTCATGTTGGCCAGGAAAGCGGTTTCAACTGGTCGGACTGCTCGGCCTTCACTTTGGCTTCGAGCAACTCGGTCTCGATCACCTTGCGTTCGGTAATATCCCACGAAATCCCCATCAGCAGCGGCAGCTTTGCGTTCCTCGACCGGAACCAGCATCTTCACCGTATTGACGATCCGCTTCTGGCCGGTTACGACGGAATACTCCTCTTCGAAAGGCGGCAACTCGCCCCGCTTCAACAATTCGAGATCGTCGCGCTGGAAATGAGCCGCATCGGCCGGATTCGGAAAAATTTCGAAATCGGTCTTCCCGATCACCTTCGAAGCCGGAATTCCCGAATGCTTGACGAACGACTGGTTCCAGTACAGATAACGGAACTCGTTGTTCGGATCTTTCACGAACAGGTATACCGGGATATTATCGAGAATCGCTTCCATCAGCCGGTTCAGTTCTTTCAACTCGTTCCCTTGTCTGACTCGCTCGGTTACGTCCCGACAGAAAAACCAGACGACCTTCTGATCCGAAAACGAATCGTCCAACAGGTAAACCATCGACTCCATCGTGATCGACTCGCCGTCGGGCAATTCGTAGGAGCACGTATTCTGCAACACCCCCGCCGTTCCGCCGCAACCTATCGACCAGGGCCTCGAAACCGTCCGGAGCATACTGTCCCTCTTTGAGATCGTTCAGACTATATTTCGCGACGTCGTCCGTAATCCGATGGTGCGACAGGAACGTCCGGTTGGCAAAACGGAACATGCCGTCCAGCGAACAGCAGAAAATCTCTTCGCTGGCATTATTCACCGCATATTTCAGGATTTCCAGTTCATGGTAACGCTCGATAATCGGCGTTACGTCTTGCACGTACCCCTCGACGACGCGATGTCCTTTTTCGACGGACTCCCGAAGAACCCGGTGACGCAGGTATTTGACTTTGTCGTCGGTAACGATCCGAAACTCGATGTAATCTTTTTTCTCCCAGGCTCCGGATTATAATGCAGCAACTGGCGCGCTTTTCACGGTCGTCCGGATGGACGAAATGCTCGAAATAGTAGTCGGCATTCACAGAATCGGCTCCGCTCTCCCGTTCCAGCAGTACAGGCAGGATATCGGGGCATAAAATTCGTTGGTTTCCGAATAATAGAACCAATACCCGAGCGAAACCACCTGCTCGATCAGAGCTTCATCCGCTTGTTGGCGTCGTTCATCGCCTTTTGGGTACGCACCGCCTCGGTGATATCGGCACATACACAACACTTTGTCCCGGTCGAGCGGCCAGATCCGGTTTTTCGTAATGCCGGAGTTCGCCGTCCACGGTCAGGTCGTGCCGCCCGGTAGAACCTCTTTTCGTTTCGAGCACGTGATCCAGATTGGCCCGCACGTTTCGATAAGCCTCCTCCGGCAACAGCTCCCGGATATTCATCCCGATGAACCGTTCGGACGAAACGCCCACATGATTGGTCTCTTCGGACGAAATCAGATCCGTAATAACCCCGAATTGGTCCACACCGTCATCATATCGGGCAAGGTATCCAATATCCGATCCGCGTATTTGGCCCGGGTTTTGTTCGGCGGCGCCGTCGACGGCGCCGGAAGTACGACGATTCAGTTGTGTGCGAAGCTTCTCGTTTTCCGTTTCCAGTTCCTGAATTCTTTTCAGCAATTGCTCTTCCCTGACCATCCTTGTCCGTGTGAATAAATTAATCTGCTATAACACTACTGTCCAAAGAAATTACCCCATAGGTTCAGTTGATCTGAATCGGAATCATTCATCGGACGTTTTGGTTTAATAAACAGTTCGCCTAAAGGCTTCCTCTCAAAGAGTACTTTGCCGACTACGGACGATAAAACATAAAGTTCCTGATCAATATGAAACATCTTTCTGGCAATGGCAAGCAGCAGGTAATCGCAGATGGCAATCCATATCTGCGAGTATACTGCATTCTGGCTGGCCCTGTAGAACGCCTTGATGTTCAGATGTTGCTTGATCCATTTGAAGAAACATTCCACTTGCCAACGTTCCCTATAAAGTTCAGCAATGGTCAGGTAGGAATGTGTGAAGTCATTGGTCAGGAACCGATAGACATTTCCGTGGCATAATCCTCATACACAACCATACGGGGTGTATCCGGGATACCATCGGGAGGTTTTCAGTCCCGTCAGCCTGATAGTGGAATCGCTAACAACTCCTGTACTTTTATCAACCGGATGCTCTTCTACCACCTCATACTTCATGTTGTCCTTGGCCCTGGTGACAAAGAAAGCCCGCTGGCGATGAAAGTGGAGGAACAACTGCTTGAAATCCACATATCCCTTGTCCATGAGGTAGTAATTACCAGGCTCCACGGGTACGAGGCTCATTGCTTTGGAGTCATGGACCGCGGCTTCCGTCAGATAAATAAATGTGGGAATCGTTCCCCGCAAATCCAGCAGAGTATGCATCTTTACACCACCTTTATCATGATGAAGTCTTGCCCATGGACAGAGTTGCAGGCAAAGTCTCATCGTACTGCTTTCGAAGGCATAGACGATTCCGTCCACGTCGAGTCTGGAAGGCTCATGGCGGTACAGGTATCTCGCTTGTGCAATCAATATCTGACCGAAGTCGTGATAGATGCGCCAGTCCTTGGGCCCCGTTGATATGTGCCAAAGTCGAGCGTTGGATATATTTGATTCCGGACGAGTACAACTTGAAGGACAGGGCAACCAGCGTTGCATCAATGCTGCGCAGGCTATCCTGGCCGGTGAACTGGGCAAAACTCATCACCATGAACTGGTCTCTGCATTTGAACTCGATGGCATGTCGGTTGCCATTGTATCTCTTTACGCATTTGTCAAACTCATATCTCGGTATGAGCGACATTATCTGAGCGAATACGGTCTTTCCCTGATTCATGATTTCTATCTCTTGCAATACTATTTGCAAAAGTATAAAATCAAATCCCGGAAAAATTTTATTCGCGTAATGCATTAATATAAACTAATTTAAATCATGTCTGAGAAAATTTCTTTGGACAGTAGTGAGTTTATATAAAACATAAAGAAATTACTCCTGCTGTTAGGAGGAAGGATAGAAAAAGATATAATGAATGGTTTGACCTATCAGAAGAGATTCCCAAGCAACAACTTTAATCTCCTTTACAAAATTAAAGATGATTCAAAAGCATCGTTGAACCGGCTTTATTATCCTCATTAAAGAATGGCATCCCCATATATTATAGTGACGGCCTTTCCATAATTGTTCTACAAGTCCTTCTTCTTTAATCGACATCAAGAAGTCTTCCTTCCATTGATCTTGATTTATCCAGGGAGCGCCTTTAGGCTCAATGAAGACTTGATAGTACATAGATTTATCAGAGTCCTTTTCCATCAGGAAAAGAACGAAGTCCGGTTCTGTCGGCTTTCCGTTTGAAAAATTGTAAATTTTAAAGAATCGCTCGTTTCTAACTAGATACACTTCGTCGTATCGATCCCTAAGTTTAGAATATACTTGTTCTATGTATTTTACCAAATATTTTCTTCACTTGTGCCATAATTATCATTGAACGCATACCAATCTACGTTCTCTAAATTCAACCTCAATTCTGGATTAGTTGTTTCATATTGTCCGACACCGGCTTCCTTATCTTCGCTATCATTAATAGTAAAATTTAGAGTCTTATCCACAAATTTATCTTTGATCAAATAGGGTTTAAATTCTTTGGTTCCCCTATATTCAGCCTTTTCTGCAGACAATTTTTTGTGATATATTGTTCAGTACGGAAATCACTACTGTCCAAAAGAAATTACCCCATAGGTTCAGTTGATCTGAATCGGAATCATTCATCGGACGTTTTGGTTTTAATAAACAGTTCGCCTAAAGGCTTCTCTCAAAGAGTACTTTGCCGACTACGGACGATAAAATATAAAGTTCTGATCAATATGAAACATCTTTCTGGCAATGGCAAGCAGCAGGTAATCGCAGATGGCAATCCATATCTGCAGTATACTGCATTCTGGCTGGTCCCCGTAGAACGCCTTGATGTTCAGATGTTGCTTGATCCATTTGAAGAAACATTCCACTTGCCAACGTTCCCTATAAAGTTCAGCAATGGTCAGGTAGGAATGTGTGAAGTCATTGGTCAGGAACCGATAGACATTTCCCGTGGCATAATCCTCATACACAACCATACGGAGTGTATCCGGATACCATCGGGAGGTTTTCAGTCCCGTCAGCCTGATAGTGGAATCGCTAACAACTCCTGTACTTTTATCAACCGGATGCTCTTCTACCACCTCATACTTCATGTTGTCCTTGGCCCTGGTGACAAAGAAAGCCCGCTGGCGATGAAAGTGGAGGAACAACTGCTTGAAATCCACATATCCCTTGTCCATGAGGTAGTAATTACCAGGCTCCACGGGTACGAGGCTCATTGCTTTGGAGTCATGGGACCGCGGCTTCCGTCAGATAAATAAATGTGGGAATCGTTCCCCGCAAATCCAGCAGAGTATGCATCTTTACACCACCTTTATCATGATGAAGTCTTGCCCATGGACAGAGTTGCAGGCAAAGTTTCATCGTACTGCTGTCGAAGGCATAGACGATTCCGTCCACGTCGAGTCTGGAAGGCTCATGGCGGTACAGGTATCTCGCTTGTGCAATCAATATCTGACCGAAGTCGTGATAGATGCGCCAGTCCTTGGTCCCGTTGATATGTGCCAAAGTCGAGCGTTGGATATATTTGATTCCGGACGAGTACAACTTGAAGGACAGGGCAACCAGCGTTGCATCAATGCTGCGCAGGCTATCCTGGCCGGTGAACTGGGCAAAACTCATCACCATGAACTGGTCTCTGCATTTTGAACTCGATGGCATGTCGGTTTGCCATTGTATCTCTTTACGCATTTGTCAAACTCATATCTCGGTATAAGGAGCGACATTATCTGAGCGAATACGGTCTTTCCCTGATTCATGATTTCTATCTCTTGCAATACTATTTGCAAAAGTATAAAATCAAATCCCGGAAAAATTTTATTCGCGTAATGCATTAATATAAACTAATTTAAATCATGTCTGAGAAAATTTCTTTGGACAGTAGTGTACGGAAATAGCTATTTCAAGTCGTTCATTGGGTGAAAATAATTCATGTTGAGCCGAGGTTGCATTGACTGCAATCTTGATATTGTTTAGGTAGTTGTCGGATTCAATAAATTCCGTTACAGATTTTAGGTTTGGGAAATATACCTTCAAATTTGAAAATCTGTAAAATGAAAACTTGTTCATTGCTTTTCTAATAACAGTATTCCCCAAACTGCTTAACTGAATGCCGCGATTTATTTTAGAATTATCACTTTGTTCTTGTTTATCAAACGCTCCCGATTCTTTAGTAAATCGACTTCGCAAGGATACTTTATATTCTTTATTAATCAGATATTTATCAATGCTGAAAACATCTTCGCGGGTATCTTTTACTCTTTCGTTTATGAATACAAATCCGGCCTTATAAAGAGTCGTTGATTTGAAAGACGGCTTTAAAGATAAATGCACTTCCTTTGTTACCGCCGCTTTAATTCCACTATCAACAAGTGCCTTGTTTAGTTCTGCCACATAACGAGGCTCATTAAAACAATGGTAATAAAGTTCCTCACAAATACGCATCGGGTTATCTATATCATCGTCATATTTTCTTTCGAATAACGATTCGTCATCAGATAACCGAAAAGGACAATACCTTGCACCTCTGCCTATAAGTTGAGCTTCGGACACGGTGGTTTTGCCTGGCAATCCATTTTTCCCATCACGGGTTTCATACAAACGAACGATGTCAAATAGATTAAGTACATCCCAGCCTTCATTAAGCATGTTTACTGTAAAACCACACGATATTCGTTGTTTTTATCCTCCAGTGTGTTTACGGCGATCTGTTTTGATTCGCTTTCATCTTTACTGTTGACAGTAATTAACTTATCTATAGAGAAATCCTCTCGAAGTTCACCAACTAAATTGTCAAGAGAAATATTATTTGCCGCGAAATAACCAAATGCCTTCTTTATGATTGGTGCATTTATTTCTGATGCCTTTTTAAATCATGAATTGACAGATTGTCAATCCTATTCACAAATTCAATAAAAAATCCTGACTTTCACCAATTGTTTTGGATTTCAATAGAACAACAGGCTTAATCAATATTTTATGGCTTTCAAAAAATTTTACGTCTATATTGACTTATAATTATTGCCAATAACGTTCTGTCCCATTGATCTAGATCAGATTGTAGAATCTTAACTTCTTTAGAATACTTGTTTTCTCGGAATTTCTTTAACGGATAGTCAAAGATAAGTTTTGAATTATATTTGATGCCAATTCAATGTTGTGAGGTCTGCGGTTGCCGTAAATTCCAACAAGACATTATCAGGATTAGCTTGAAATATTCGTTCAGCCGTATTCTCCCAACTTGGCTCAATATTGTCGATGGTCTGTTGCTTACCTTTTTTTAGTATCAGCATTTATATGATGCGCTTCATCTGCTAACAATACTATTCGCTGATGTTCAAAATCGTCAAATGTGATGCTATTTTCCTGTGGATTATTCAAGCTTGGCATGTAGTCCTTGTATAGTTGAAAAAGCGATATTAATATCATCCGCCGTGGTAGTTTGAAAGTTATCCACTTCCCTTATATTGATCTGCTTGTCAACTATCTGTATGTCTGTGGTAAAAAAGATATTTGCTGGACGAAGAATTAAGAAAGTTGTCTTTGGTCTTCTCAATTATATTATTGCACTACTGTCCAAAGAAATTACCCCATAGGTTCAGTTGATCTGAATCGGAATCATTCATCGGACGTTTTGGTTTAATAAACAGTTCGCCTAAAGGCTTCCTCTCAAAGAGTACTTTGCCGACTAAGGACGATAAAATATAAAGTTCTGATCAATATGAAACATCTTTCTGGCAATGGCAAGCAGCAGGTAATCGCAGATGGCAATCCATATCTGCGAGTATACTGCATTCTGGCTGGTCCCCGTAGAACGCCTTGATGTTCAGATGTTGCTTGATCCATTTGAAGAAACATTCCACTTGCCAACGTTCCCTATAAAGTTCAGCAATGGTCAGGTAGGAATGTGTGAAGTCATTGGTCAGGCACCGATAGACATTTCCCGTGGCATAATCCTCATACACAACCATACGGAGTGTATCCGGATACCATCGGGAGGTTTTCAGTCCCGTCAGCCTGATAGTGGAATCGCTAACAACTCCTGTACTTTTATCAACCGGATGCTCTTCTACCACCTCATACTTCATGTTGTCCTTGGCCCTGGTGACAAAAAGAAAGCCCGCTGGCGATGAAAGTGGAGGAACAACTGCTTGAAATCCACATATCCCTTGTCCATGAGGTAGTAATTACCAGGCTCCACGGGTACGAGGCTCATTGCTTTGGAGTCATGGACGCGGCTTCCGTCAGATAAATAAATGTGGGAATCGTTCCCCGCAAATCCAGCAGAGTATGCATCTTTACACCACCTTTATCATGATGAAGTCTTGCCCATGGACAGAGTTGCAGGCAAAGTTTCATCGTACTGCTGTCGAAGGCATAGACGATTCCGTCCACGTCGAGTCTGGAAGGCTCATGGCGGTACAGGTATCTCGCTTGTGCAATCAATATCTGACCGAAGTCGTGATAGATGCGCCAGTCCTTGATCCCGTTGATATGTGCCAAAGTCGAGCGTTGGATATATTTGATTCGGACGAGTACAACTTGAAGGACAGGGCAACCAACGTTGCATCAATGCTGCGCAGGCTATCCTGGCCGGTGAACTGGGCAAAACTCATCACCATGAACTGGTCTCTGCATTTGAACTCGATGGCATGTCGGTTGCCATTGTATCTCTTTACGCATTTGTCAAACTCATATCTCGGTATGAGCGACATTATCTGAGCGAATACGGTCTTTCCCTGATTCATGATTTCTATCTCTTGCAATACTATTTGCAAAGTATAAAATCAAATCCCGGAAAAATTTTATTCGCGTAATGCATTAATATAAACTAATTTAAATCATGTCTGAGAAAATTTCTTTGGACAGTAGTGATATTATTGCTATTTACAAAGAATAGAAAATTGCGATAACCTTTTTGATAAAGATATATTATTAGACCCGCCATCATAAGCGTTTTGCCGCTTCCTGTTGCCATTTGGAAGAGCAACCGATGGTTTTGGCGGGGTTTTCCTTCGAAGTCTTCCGCCCAATAATTTATAAAATATTGAAATGCACTAATCTGATATGGTCTTAATACAAATTTCGGATTAAGATTATCTGTAATATAAGAAGGAATCTCTGTTCGGTCAATCGTGCGGCGTCCAAATTCATCCTTCAGTCGCTCATATAAATACATCTCGTCTACCATATTTATGACCTTCTTAAAGAATAGAATTGCTCATTCAGTTTTTGTCTTCCGTAGAAACGTCGTAGTCCTGATTATTTATTTCGGAATAAGGCACATAAAGCATATTTTTATCCAAAATCTCGAATAAAAACTGCTTTTTGCAATTCAATGTTTAGTTTTCGAATGAGGAATAATTATCGTTGATCTTTTCGTATCATATACATAACTCAAAAAACTTTTTTCTTGCATGATATTCCATATCTCTTTTAGCTGCTCGCTTGTGGTTGCACACTCAATTTGATCTAGAAATATTTGGTTGGCCTTTTTTAATTCACAATAAACAAAACTTCCGCCGCCAGTCCAATTGATACTTTTTGAAATGCCACTTTTATCACCACCAATAACTGACTTTAATCGTGATTTTATTAAATGTATATGATTATCAAGTTGTTCTGCAATTATATATCTTCTATTTAATTTATGGGCAACCGCCGCTGTTGTTCCCGAACCACCAAAGAAATCTAAAACAATATCTCCCTCATTAGATGCCATTTCTATTATCCTTCGCAATAACTTTTCCGGTTTTTTACCACCTTTAAGTTTTACATCTCCTTCTTTAGCTATACCCTCATAAGGTGTATCCGTCCAAATATTTGATAATTGAATGCTTGGAACTTTCTTTCCGTCAATAGTTCTGATCTTTTTTAGAATAAAACGCCATTTCTCTTCCGCCATATACATACACATCATAATGATTATTCCTTTTCACTTGATATACAATATTCGGAGTTAATTTCGATTTTTCTCTAATCCTTACGACCTCAACACCTGCATCATCTCCGATTGCTGTTGACTGAAAAATTTGACCACTATTATTGAGTGCAAAATCAGCAACAATCTCATTAAAGGCATTTATACCAATAGTTTTAATTGCTTCTTTTTTAGAGTTATACCCCTTTCCAGAAGCGATAAACTCAAACAAATCAACAACCTCCCATTCTGAGAAGGTTGCATCAATATTGGGAATAAACCATTTGTAATTAGGGTCATAATCACTTTCAACAAATTGTTCATTATACTTCCACAATCGCTTATTTTTTGCAAAAGCTATAATATACTCTGCTGTTTCGAAAACGCCCGCATTAACACTTGCAAAACCGGAAGGGGACTTTGTTTTAATTGTAATTTTATTAATGAAGTTATTGTTGCCATGCTTATTGAAAATATCCTTCAATAAACGATGGAGCTCTGCAACGCCATCATCACTAATTTGCACGAAGATAGCTCCATCGTCACTCAATAAATCATATGCGACTTCAAGCCGATTCTTCATAAATGTTAACCAAGTGGACAATTTGAAGTTTGAGTTATATGCAAACGTATCTTCCTTTTTCTTTACCGTAAAGAAATATGGCGGATCAATATAAATTAATTTAATTTCATTCTTATACTTTGGTTTCAGACTATGCAAAGCCAAAAGATTATTTCCTTTAATTACTAAATTATCGTTAATTGATAAATTTTCAACTTTCCCTCCATTTTTATTAAAACGAGAAAAATTAGTTAATACCTTTAGGCTCTAAAAAGTCTATCTATTTGGTCTGGAGCAAGTGTTTCATTCCAAAATACCTCATCTCTTTTGCGTCTTCTTTTGTCTGGCCACCTTCAATACGCAATCCTTGTATGGCCATGCCAAAACGACATCTTTATTCTCATACAGGTACTCATCATCTATCTTCAAGCCAATATTTGCCTTATATGAAGTGTAACTATCCGGTAAGAATGCTTTATTGCTAATGAATAGTTGAAATTTGATTTTTGTCAAAGATCAAAACTCCACCTGTGTTTACGAAAAGTGGCGTTTTATGTTCTCGTCACTTAATAGAAGACCTATCAATTCGGGATCCATATTGAGTGCTAGCTCAACGACTTTATTTTTGAGAATGTCACCGTCCACGGTTAGTCTATCATCTTTGATCAATAGACTTTTTAAGGTCGTCTAATAAGTTCTGCATAGTAGATTAGCCATAAATTTGTATAAAACAAAAGTATAAAAAAATAGAGATTTACTTCATCAGTCTTGATCAATATCATATTTCCATCAAGTAAATCTACCCGGTCTTGCGGTGGCGGTATTGGATACCCCGACCCGTATGTCTTCCCGCTGGAGGGAGGCTATATCGGCAAAGGGTATGCCTCGGGTATAAAAACTGACATATGAACATATCCCGCATTCAAGAGAACTTATGCGAATTGGGAAATGCTGATTCGTCGACTTTGTGGATGTGGAGCATAGGGTTACGCTCGCTTTATCGGTTTGTTTTCATTTTACCTTCTTGCTTTTATGGATTCGTGAAAAACAAAAATGTGAAAATACCGTACTGACGACAATGGGCCTTTTTCGCTTCGGGCAGAGGAAACCCATGTGAAAAGCCTGCTCTCGGTATCGGGGTGTATGGATAGACAGAGTAAACAATATGTCTTTTCAGCATTTCCCTGTTTTAGTTTTTATCATGTATCAAACCGGGCAAACGAATCCTATGGAATATGAGACCCGGCCTGAAAGCAAGTCCCGCAAATGCGGCTCACGTCGGGTTGTGTTGTGTTTAAGGGAGAATGATTGTTGAATGGCGGCAAATCCTCGGTTGCGGGTTTCCATTTGTCCGATCGGCATATTCCTTTCCTGTGTAGCGGCCGGCTTCATTGTCGGTTGTATGCATTAACAACGGGGATAAACGGAATTGTTGTATATCCGCCTGTTAAAAGAGCGCTTGCCGCATCCGGAAGAAATTCGCATGCCACGAAAACAAAGGGATGGAAAAATAGGCAAAACAGTTACTGCAAAAATGCGACATCGGAGCATTTCCTGAGAGGTTTCGGTTTAACGGGTTAAACCGTTTCGTTTTCGTTTAACGAAAACCCAACTTGCTATTATCTTGTGATAATCCAATACCGTGATTTGTAGATTTGTGTACTTGTCGGAAAGAGGAACTGTAGTCAGCCCTGAAGCCCACTTTCCCCGGTATCCGCAGATCCTGCCAAGGCTGCGAAACAGGCCGCTTCAGGGCGGTTTACAGGTGAAATATACATTTGTAGCTGTCCTATCGTGGGCAAATCTACTTGTGTAATTGTCTCGCTGTGTAGGATTATAATCGTAGATAATTACACGATTGTAGTCCTATAAAATGATATTTGGATATTTGTGAACGGTTTACGTACGTGTGTACCGACTCATGGTTCTTATATGAAAAATACAAATCCGGGCTATTTTACACCCGGATTTGTTATGTCAATGAATTATCTGCATGTTATTTTGCCAATCGCTGCTCGTGCAGCCATCTGTCGAGCAAATCGGCCAGTTCGTCATTATTCAGATCCTGCATCAGGAAATGGGTATTGCCACGGATACCGATTTTGGGTAGTTCCACCAATGTCGCATTGCCTCCGTGCCGGTTAATCGTTTCCACGAATTTGCGTGCCATCTGAAGGCGCACGCGCCAGTTTTCGTCGCCGAGATTTTTAGAAGGCGTTTCGGGGATATAGTCGCCGAAATAGAGAACGACAGGGATTTCAGTGAGCCGCTCGAATTGTTCCATCGGAACGGGTGTTCCCGCTACGCCTCCCGTCAGCCCGTCGATACGTTCCGGCACTTCGCCTTCGGGGAACACGAATCCGCCCGGCTCATACGAAACGACCGCCTTGACCTGTGGATTCTGCATGGCGGACATCCAACCGGGAAAACCGCCTGCCGAGTGGGTGACGAGAATATGGTCGCCGATACGTTCGGCCAATGCGCCGAGGGCAGGTATATCCCGTTTGTGGTCGCTCAGATCGGGCGTCATTTCACGGAAGAATTGCGAGAGCGATGCGGAGTCTTTCGGGAACTGCACGCCTCGTTATAATTCGGCCAAATGCCGATACGCCATATGTCGAACCAGAACATCTCGTCGGCTACGGGCTTGACCGTAGTCATTGCAGACGTACGGCCGGCACTTCCCTGCCCGGAAGATCCACTACATAGCTGCTCCAACCACGGCGCAGCATCAGCGTTGAAAATCCGTCCCTGCCGTCTGGTGTCATCTGCCAGCAAACACCTGAGCCGCCATAACCATGTACATAGACCAGCGGCAGACGATGGGCGTCGGCAGATATCTGAAATCCACGAAAGCATGGTCGGCACGGTAGCTTTGTCCGGTCTCTTCCTGCTCCGCCCAACCGACGAATTTACTGTTATCGTATGTTCCCGGTCGCTGTATGGTCGTGCCTCCTACCGAGAAGTGACCCTGTTTGACTATTGCAACAGGTTCTTGCGCTCCGGCTATTGCCGTAACAGACAGCAGCAATACCGATAAGATCATCTTCTTCATTTCTTTTCCGTTAACTGGTTCAACACTCCGCGAAGCGGTTCCGAATAGGCTTTGCCGAGGTTCATTTCAACGATGTTCAGCAATGCCGAGAGTTGTTCGGGCGTAATACCGAGATGCAGGCAAATAGACAGGTGGCCGTAAGCCATCGGTTCCATGCCGCCCACTCCTGCGAGAATGGACACTGTAGCGAGTTCGTGTTCCCGGTAGGTCAGCAAGTCGCGCCCGAAAAGATCGGCGAACAAATGTTCTTTCAGAAAACGCTCGATTGTCGGAGCGAATACGGCATATCCTGCTTTCGGAGCATCGGCCGGCGTACCCGATATTTCGGCAAGCACGTCGCGTCCGCGTTCGTAGCGGCTTCTATTGTCCTTGATGACGGATGCTTCCCGACCGACCGGGTCGTTTATTCCATCCGCTTTCCGTTCGTCCACTACCTGCATAAAGTCTGAATCGCCCGCAGGCTGCGCGGAAACCCGCACTAGGCGTAGGCGTGAATCAACACTTCGTTTATTTCGTTAATGGTCATACCGGTTTCCAATGCCTGCGTAAAAGCCGGCTTCAGGTGCTCCAAATCTCCTTTACCCGTATAAGATGCCACTGCGACGATGGCTTGCTCACGGACGGTCAGCACCTCGTTCGCTTCGGCATAGCGGCTTTCCGCTTCAGTCGTGGCCTTACGGTACTCTTCGTCACTTACCGGTTCGAGCCATGCCGCCGCGTTGGTTTGAGGATTGGCGGTAATGGCTATATGGGCGAACCAACTGTCCGGTGCGGCCCCATGCCAATGCTCGACATCCGGCGCTATTTCCACGATGTCGCCCGGAAACAACCGACGGGGGCTCTCCTTTTCCTGATAGTAACCGATGCCTGCGGTTGCTATCAACAACTGGCCGGCTTTGTGAGAGTGCCAACTGTTGCGGCAGCCAGGTTCGAAAGTTACATTTGCCATCGGGACGTTCAACTCTTTCTTTTCAGTCAAAGGCGCAAGCCATACTTCGCCGGTAAAGTTCGGATTCGGGGATAATTTGTCGCCAAGCGGATAAGGTTGCCGGAAGGTTTCTGCACTCTGTGCATAAACTGCAACGGATGATATAGACAACATGGTTGTGAAAAATAAATTCTTGATTTTCATATCACTCTGATTCTTAATTGTCTCCACTTGCAAATGTGGCGACGAGACATAAAAACGATGATACAAAAAAATCGGTAAAACTGTGATTTTTACCGATAATCAAGTGAATGAAATTTTATTATCTCGTCTCTCCTTCAAACACTTTCAGCAGATATTTCCCGATTTCACAATCCTGTTCCTTTGTGCCACCGCCTACGCCAATAGCACCGACGATTTTCCCTTCGTGGAATAGCGGAAAACCGCCGGCAACAAGCGTGATGCGTGAGTCTACCGTCTGAATACCCTGCAACGGTGCGTTATCTACAACCATTTCAGCAAGTTCTCCGGTAGAAATCTGCGTCACTGCCGACGTGTAAGCCTTGGCGGGGACAAGAGTTATACTCAAAACCAACGCATTGCCGAACCGTCGATAGAGACGAGGCAATCCATCTGCATCGGCTATTGCGAAACTGATATCGATGCCAATTTCTCTACTCTTTGATTGTGCCGCCGCACACAGTTTGTCGCACAACTCGTCCGACAAAACTTTCTCGTTTCCATTCGATTGAGCCATAACAGATGTAAATGACAGGATTAAACACAATCCCACAACGAATAAATGTTTCACTGTATCTCGAGTTTCAATTCGGCTGCAAAGTTACCGGGTTCGGGTCCGCTCCGCAATAAGGGATAAATTATTCACCGACTGATAATTTTATCACCTCCCACATTATGGCTAATTTTGCACCATCGAAACCACAAGAAAGGATAAAACGATGTACGAAAGAAAGATACCTCCAATAGACCTTAATTGCGGCGTTACTATTACACAGTTTCTGATAGGCGGCAAATGGAAACCCTATCTGATAAACTGTATGACAAAAGGGTATCATCGCCCGATGGATTTCCGGCGGGTCATTGTCGGTGCGACGAAAAGAGTGCTGACGCAACAACTGAATGAATTGGAATCAATGGGCATCGTCCGTAAGGTCGTGTATGACGTAGTACCCATGAAAGTAGAATATTTTTTGACCGAACTCGGAGAATCTTTGGTTCCCATCATTCGGGCAATGGATGAGTGGGGAGAACAGCACAAAGATTTGTTCGACGAAAATGGGAATGTACGCACTGACAAAGAATCTATTCCCTGTAATCCGTAGGTTTCATACCCAGATGCTGCTGGACGTAGCGGCTGAAATAGGCGGGCGACGAGAAGCCGAACATATCGGAAATCTGGACGAAGGTCAACGATTTGTCACGTAGCAAACGGGTAATGTCGAGTATCGTATAACGGTTGATCCAGTAGTTGGCGGCATATCCGCTTACCTTTTCGACACTTCCGACAGATATTTGGATGTAACGCACAGACGGTCGGCGTAATAGGTCACTTCCGGTGCTCGCGGTACGTTCCTTCTTCCAGCATCTTAAGGAAACGGCTCATAACGGAAGCGTTCTGCGTGGAGATGTCGCTTTCGCCATAGATGCGGGCATGGAAATCGAAAAAGTCGAGGATAGCCGCCTGCATAGCATTAATCAATACCTCGCGGTAGAACCGGTGCTCCGTATCTTTGATGCGTAGCTCCAGCAAGTCGAAATCGCGGCGACACACGATTTGTTGCTCGGGAGTAAGGTGCATGACGGGATTGAGAAAGAGCGCCAACGAACCTTTTTATTCCGTAATTGCTCTGCGGCGTACACAAATTTATGAAACCGGGAGTCGCATAGATTATCTTGCACCGGAAATCGTCCGACGGTTCTATTTTCTCCAACATTTTCCGTTTACGTACGATGGATACGTCTCCGGCGTGCAGTTCAAAAGGCCGTCCGTTGAAACGATAACGGCACGTTCCTCCCAGACAGAGCAAATGAGCCAGATACTCCTTCTCGCAATCCGTCCTCACGATGCCGAGCCTGTCTGCGACGATTATATCTTTCTGATCTTCCATGCCCTATCCGTTTATCCTCAAATACAAAAAATAGAAATAAATCCGAAATGAACTTGCAATCGTACGAACCACGACTGCAAGTCCTGCTGTTTTTAACACTATCCGACGGATTATCGTATGACATTAATCGTCCGCAACCAACTTTCCACTCCGTTTGTATCCTTTCCGGTGGTTCCGAATCCTTTCAGGTGTTCGGCGGCAGGGGTCAACTCCCTGATCCGCGCCAGCGTTTCATCGCGGTAGGTGGCAGCATAGGTGCAGAACGGCACGACGGTTTTCCCGCGGAAGTCGTAGCTCTCCGCGAACGTATTGATAATCATCGGGGCCGTCCACCACCAAACGGGACAGCCGATAAATACCGTATCGTACTCCTCCCAATTCTCGACTTTGTTTTTGATAGCGGGGCGGGTGTTGGCCTCCTTTTCGGTTTTCGCTACCTCGGTGCAAGGGGTATATTCGGCGGGATACGGTTTTTCGGGTTCGATGCGAAACAGCGTACCGCCGGTGAGCGAAGCGATGCGTTCGGCAACGTGCTGCGTATTGCCGCCCCAACTGAAATAGGCGACAAGGATTTTCTTTGCTCCCCGAGCGGGCATTTGAGGTCGTATTTTGTGCATAAGTTCCCGTCCAGCACATCAGAACGGCAAACAGGGTCATCAGTTTCGTTTTCATATATTCTTCATTTTTTTTTTAATTGTTAGCCATAATTCTGGCCATCCAGCTGTCGAAGCTGACCATCCACGCCTCCTGGGTATATCTGAAGCCGTGCGGCAATCCTTCGTATTCGTGCTGTTCTACTTCGACACCCGCTTCGCGCACGGCATCGGCACATACCTGAAACTGACGGTAGAACGGGTCGCGCGTGCCGTAAGGCGAAGAACGTAGGCGGAATTCCGGCTGCCCGGAACTTCTCTACATCGGTCGAGGCGACGCTCAGCCGGCCGTAGAAGGCGTAGATCATACCGATGGTGCATACGTCGGCCGACACCTCGTCGAGTGCATCGGGACGGTAGTCGGCTGCGAGTGCCGTCCCGTTCACCAGCCGTCGTCGAAATTGAGGGCCTCGTCGCCGCAGAGAATGCCTCCGGCCGAGAACCCTACGGAAGCGATATCGTTCGGGGCGATCCGTAGTCGGCAGCATGCCGGCGGACGAAGCGGACCGCACGCGCCAGATCGAGGCTGCCCTCCTCCATCCGGTAGGGCTGTACGCGGTAGTTCACGACGAACGCCTGATAACCGTGCCGGGCGAACCATTGTGCAACGGGAGTACCTTCGTTGCGATCGCTGCGTGAAACTGAAACGCACCACCCGCGCATACGAGAACGGTACCCTTTATTTCCATGCCCTCCGCCACCGGGAAGTAGTTCATGTAGGGACGGAACGACGGCGGATCCTGATAAAACCCTGACTGCCCGTGTAGTTAGTAACCTTCGCCATATTGCCCTCCGGCCACAGATAGATGGTCGAAGCCATCGGGTTCTGTTCGTCGTCTTCGCCTACGGAGGTGTGTCATCGTCCGCTGCGACAAGTGTCGTAAACCGGCGCGTCTGGCCGTACACCGTCCTTCGGAGGTCATGGCATACGCCCGAAGACAGTAGGTCGTATTTGCCTCGAGTCCAGTGGCGTAGCAGGCGAATGACGCTGCATCGCCCGCTACGGTACTACGGTTGTCGTCAATGGTCGGATTGTCGTCCGTCGCCCAGCAGATGCCGAACTCCGTGACCGTTTGCGTCTCTCCGATAACGCGGCCACCTGAAAGGGCGTTGTCGGCAGCGATGGCCGTCACTTCGGCCGTCTTGACCCGAATACCGGCATCGGGAGCGGAGCCTGCCGTTGTCGGAGCATCCCGCCGTAGTAGTACCGAGGAAGAGCGGCAAAATAAATGATGCGACAATCTGTTTCATTTTTTTAGTTTCAATTTTTACTACGGGAGATGTGTTTCACCAAGAACCCCACGGCCTTTGCACCCAACCTTCCGCACTCGTTCCGACGCCCAGCCCGAACCCGTGGCGCAGATTCGGAAACAGGTGAAATTCGGCATCGATGCCCAGCGCGTTGAGATTCTTCACCCGCTGCCGCATGACCGATGCGCTCGCGATACCGTCGTTGTCTCCGATAACCGCATACGTGGGCGGATCATTGCGAGTATAGTCGGTATGGCCGGTATAGCCCGTGATGACGGCCGCCGGACGCTCATGCGCCGTGCCGATGAGTCCCTGTGTCCCGTAGGAACCGAGATAGGCTGCCATACGCGCACCGGCCGAACCGCCCCACAGCGAATGATCCTCGGTCGAGACCTGCAATTCTCCGGCATGGCGCATAATGAAGTCGATGGCCGCGGCGAGGTCTTCGCACGCCACCTGCGCACCGCCCGTCCGGTATTGGACGGAAAAGGCGTTGTAACCCGTTTCACTCAAGGCAATGGCGAGCGGAAATCCCTCGTGGATTGCCCCGACATACGACCAGCCGCCGCCCGGACAGACAATGGCGAACGGCCGTCCCGGCTCCCCCGCGGAAGAAAAACAGTCCCGTATCGTTCTTGTGCGGGTCCGCACGCTTTTCCGCCTCGGAATAGATGTCGTAAAAGAGGCGGTTGCCGTCGTGCACGTAGTCAATCATCCGGTTGATGGTCTCCATGGCCGCCCGCCCGTCACGTAGTTGTGATAGGGCAGCATCCTCGCGACGTTTCGAAGCGGTAAATCATCGTCATAGCGGCGTTCGGCCGGCAGGATGAACTGTCGAATCCGGCGAACGCCTCGTGACCGGTCACGTCTCTGACCGTATGGAGGTCGTCACATGTCTGTTGGCATTCATATCGGCATTCTGTTTATCGGGAAAGAAAAACGGCAGTGCATTGTAGAGATATTCCGCCATAGGCCGGTACTCATGACGTGCACTGTCCTTTTCATGAAAAGTGAGGCTGGAAAGCGGGAATGCATCCGTAAGCCGTGCCATCGCCTCGACCTGCACCAAAGTCTCGCAGTAGGCCGAATCGTCCGTTCCGCTTGCCGCCCAGATGTAAAAAATCCGTGCCAGAGTAGGGCGATTGCCGGATAATGTCCGCGAGGTACGCCGCCGTTTCATCGGGACGGTTCATGCCGGCGAAGCGTCCCAACGACCAGCAGTCGGCACTGATAGGCATGAAGTATTTGAAACAGGAGAGCGTGTGCTCCAACGCGTACCACGTCGTTACAGCTCCCATCGAAAAATCCTCCGATAGCGACGATGCTCGCGCGAAGCTTCCTGCCCTGCGGCATCCGTACTTTTGGCGTATGTGCGGTAACGGCTCTCCACAATGGGAATAAGGTCGTTCACGAGTTCCTGCGGCAGCGCCTCGCAATACGGATCTGCATCGGCATAGTCGACAGTCGGTTGTCCGTAAGTATAACTCGGCGACACGACAATGGTAGGAGCCATATCTCCGTTTTCCGTCATGTGGTCGAGCAGTTTACGCAACAATCCGCTCTCGGCTTCGAATACGGTCGCCGCTGTGCCGTAATGCCCGTGTACGAAATAAAGTACATTGTAGCGTCGGTCCGTATTCACGTCGTACTCGTAAGGCAGATATACGTATGCCGTATTCGTGCGTGCCGCGCCCGTACTTTCGGCATAGTCGCGCGTGACGTAGTTCACTCGTACTACTTCGCCCCGATGTTGCGCCTCCTGCTCGTAAGCGGCAGGAACGGGGACGGTTTTTTGTTCACCAGTTCCGTGTAGCCTTGCGGACGGTCGGGAGTTTCAGGCTCTTCCTGTTCCTGAGCCGGAGGCAGGGGCGGTCGTTCTTGTCCGCGTCCGCGCAGGAAATCATGCACGGACTGCAAAGCAGTATGGTTTGCAATAGCATCTTATTCATCGTTTTGATCCCTATGAAATTTATAGCGTAGCCATATTACGCCATGTTCTCTTTCGGATGCGGAGAGCAGTTGAAGGCGTTGTCCCTCGGCCGGACGATCGGTTGCGCCGTCCACGTACTCGAAGATGGAAGGCACACCCGAAAGCCCGTCGATACCGGGATAGATCACCAAGCCTCAGTTCGTCTATCAATCCATCGGCAAGCAGCGCACCGTTCAATATTCCGCCGCCCTGTACCGAAACGGAACGGATGCCGAACTCGCGGCCCACGGCTTCGAGCCCCTTGCCGAAGATCGGTCGCATCGTCGACGATAACATAGGAAATATGCTTCTCGCGCAGATGGGCAAGATACTCCTCCGTCGCATTCCGCCCCACGATAACGAGAATATTGTCGCCCCTCAAAAGAGGGGAGGTAAAGTAGATGTCGGCCTCCGGATCGGCCATGATAAACATCCTCTCCGAGCGGCGTTCGCCGACGAATACGGCAGGTTCATCGGATGCGATGGCGTATCCATCCGTCTCGAATTTTTTCGGGGAATATCGCACGGACGGTATTCTTCCCGAACATCAAGCATTCGTATTCAGTTCACGGCCGATGGCGGCATAGATATGTAAAGGAGCCGAGGCAGGAGTGCCGTCGAACGGTTCCGACCAACGGCCGTTGAGTAACCGCCCATCGACGGAACTCATAATATGACAGATTATTTTCGGTTTCATACGATTGTTTTTGATCTGTTTTTGTCTTTTCCGGATTTGTCATGAATTGACACGATTCTATCAGAATATGTAACTGCCCGGGGCAATGGAAACCACGGGTGAGAGATAGGGCGGAGCGATTCCGATGGCGAAAATCGTACTTTTCTGTCCCGATCCCGTCCGCAGGCGACGTATTCATCGTAGTGTCACCCAATGGCCTTTCTCGTTCCGAATCGCCGGATACAGACGATGAGAGCCGCTGTTGCCAACAGCCGCATGACAGGTGCTTCAAACGGGCTATTCGCTATCGGCCGTAATGTCAACCTCGTGGCGATAATGAGCGATACCGCCCACAGGCAGAAAGTCAGGCCACTGCAGAAACGGACTATGATACGATGAATTTTCGGAAAGAACACACACAGACCCCATGCCGCGAGAAACGGGCAAATCAACAGCGGAAACACACGCCGCAGAATAATCAGGAACTGCCGTAGAAACGAACCGGCCGCATGTTCTTCGACCAATGGGAATATGGCGGGTATCCTCACGGCGGAGGCCAGGTTGCTGATCATGGTATAGGTGGTCAGTGTCGTTTCGTTCCCACCCAATCCTCCGGCTATGACTGCGACGGCCGGCACGGCCGCCGCAGTCGGGCAGACCAGCATTTCCTGCAATACAATCTTATATTCGTATTCGGTAAAGAAGTAAAGCGATAGGGCGACGCACAAACAGGCCGTCGTCTGGATCACAAGCATTGCGACATACCGGCGACGAATCCGCATTTTTTTCGGATCGACCTTGCAAAAGGTCATAAACAACATGATGAAAACAAGTGCGGGCATCAAATAAGCCTCAGCCCAATCGGCCAACGGTTTGACCGGAGCGAGCGCAAGAACGAAGCGAAATAACATATATCCTGCAACACCCGACAACATACTGAGAGGCAATGCCTGATTTTTCACAGTCGATACGACTTTCTCAATCATGATCTGTTTTCTTTATCGGCGAGCCTCCGAACACTTCGCTCATCTGCATTGTGTCGAGTACCGCATCGATGTTTTTACCTGCTCCGCGTTCAGATGAATGTCGGCGGCCCCGATATTTTCTTTCAGCCGGCATAAATGGCGTGTCGGGAATCGGCACGATCCACGGCCTCTTGTTCATCATCCACGCCAGTGCGATCTGCGACGGGTAGCGTGATGCTCTTCCGCCAGATTTCCGATAAAGGGCAAGGGCGAACGGTTCTGCTCGAAACTCTCCCGGCGGAACTGGGGCATCGAGGCCCTGTAATCGGTCGCAGGATCGAACGTCGTATTCGCTGTGTAGCAATCGGTCAGCAGCCCGTTCGCCAATGGTGAGAAGGCCACAAAGCCGACACCCAGGCTCTTCGAGCACGGAAACAGATTCTCGTGCCACCGGGCCATCATCGAGTAACGGTTCTGCACAGCCGTGACGGGACAGACCTTGTGGGCACGACGCAGATAATCCTCCGTAGCTTCCGAAATGCCCCAATGCAGGATTTTACCTTCGCGAATCAGGTCGGCCATCGCATCGGCCACCTCCTCCGGTTCTACTTTCGGGTCGATACGGTGCTGATAATAGAGGTCTATGCGGTCGGTACGCAGACGACGGAGCGATCCCTCGATCGAACGACGGATAGTTTTCGGGCGCGAATCGGGAATCACCGCATGCGTGCCGCCCGCTTCGGGGCTGTCGAACGATATGCCGAATTTGGTAGCAATGACGATACGGTCACGAAATCGTTGCAGAGCCTTTCCCAACAATTCCTCATTATCGTGCGGTCGATCGAAAGTCCCGTACATCTCGGCCGTATCGAAAAAAGATAGCCCATCTCCACGGCATCGGCCAGAAGTTCCGTCATTTCGTCCTTGTCAGCCCGGAGCGCCATAGGCATGGCTCATGCCCATGCAACCCAGCCCGATAGCGGAAACTCTCAGCCCGCTAAACCCTAATGTCCTGTAATACATGTATATTATTCCTTCCGTTTTTGTTTACTGTTTCTCTATGATCGAATCAACGAGTTTATTGTTTCAAAAACCTCTTTCGAGTCCATTCCGCATGACACGGGATATTATCGACTTGTTCGCGGTATCCGTTCCGGGACCGAACGGTCCCAATCGGTTTTCGGGACGACTTTTCGACGGATGAATCGGAACCGAATGCGTTGCGGTAATGTTTTTCGATTTCTTCGGCATGATGCCGTCCCATTGCATCGGGAAATCTCGGAAAGACAGAGGTCAGACTCCTGCGATACGAGCTGCCGGATAACTTTTCCGGCAGAAATTCCGGTTCATAGATGTCGTAAGCGAACGGTTCCTCTTTGCCGAATTTCCGCTTCGGGACGAAGTGGAAAGCGAAGCTCCCGGCATCATGATTCCCCGGGTATCGAGATTGTCCGGATTTTACTGCAAAGTCTTTGTCGTTTCCAGGACATTTCGGGTGCAGGAAATTCCCGCATCGTACGACGTCTTGTTTCTGTCGCCGGGAATATACGCCGACATTTTTAACCGGCCGTATGGGTCGACAGGCCGTCGTCTTCCGTTCGGGGGCAGCGAATATCTGGTCAGGAACCGCATAGCCAGCAGGGATGCCGTATGCCGTTCCGAAATCTCCGGTACCCGGATCTGCCGATACCGCGTCCGGCCCGTTTTCGGAGCCGCTGGAGGGGCAGGCAGGGAACGATGCAAGCGGAAGGCGTTCCAGTCCGTATGGATTTTTCCTTTCACGTAGTCCCAAAGGTCGGACTCGTGCTAAAAGCCGAAAGCCATTAACTTGGCGCTGTCCATTACGCTCGCCCCTCCGGCTCCGATAATCATCGATATGCCGTTATCTTTGGCAATCCGGATACCCTCTTGTATTTTGGCGAACTCGCGCGAGGAGCCTCCGTATTCCACACAGGGAATACCCGCTTCGTGCAATGAACGTACAATGTCGTCGTAGCAGCCGTTTCGTCTTACGGAGCCGCCGCCGTAAACGAACATGACCTTGTGCCCTTTGGCTATTTCGGCAATGGTCGTTCGTATATCATTACGAAACAATAGCTTCGTATCGTTTCTGAAAATAAAATCTTTCATTTATTCAATTTCTTAATAATCTGTTCATAAATATCCAGCCTCCGAATATTTGCAACAGCATTCCGGGCACGCCAATCTGGAAGTCCTGTACGGCAAGATAGAGGTCTCCTTTCATTGCCCACTCGCCCAAAGTCCCGAAGACCTGATAGGCAAGCACCACGAGGGCAAGCAACGGAATGGTGACACGCCGGCTGCGACGAGCCGTTACTCCGGCTGCCAACGCCAGCAGTACGGACTTCAGCAGGATGGCGGGGAGCGCAGCAGGCATAGGCATTCCGAACAACGCCGAGTTCACGATAGGCGAAGCGATGGCCGTGAGCAGCCCTACGCGCCAGCCGTATTTGTAAGCTCCGATAAGGGTGAAGAAATAGATCGGCAGCCAAGTAATTCCTCCCTGCGGAACGAGGTGGAAGAGTTGCGGCATAATGATGTTCCCCAAGACGAACAATGAGGCGGCCAGATAAGTTTTTCACATTGCTATACTCTAATGAATGAAGTTTTACGATAGTTGTCTGCATGATACTCTGTGTATTTTATTTGTTTTTTCATTACCGATTTAGTGGCTTGTGTCCCGTTACGAATTCTTTTATCAACGGCAGACACTCGGCAGCGGTCATACACTGCCGACAAAGTTGTTCCACCGGACAAACGCCGTCGCCCGCACGGTTGACGATGTTGGGCACTTCCTGTCCCATACGGACGGTTATACCGTTCTCGTGGAACAGGCTGAGGGCGGAGTGCTGATGACTCCGGCATACACTTCCCGCACGCCGCCCAACACCATAAGTGCCGCCGCGCCTTTACCCACCACCTTGTCGGCAACGGATGCTCCCGAGTACTCCGGAATCCTCCGTCAGGAGGCGGTACAGATCGGATATGCCCCGGCCGTCGAAGGTGCGGGACCGTGTCGTTGCCGACGACCAGCGAATGGCCGCCCTCATGCAACAATCTGATCAGTCTTTCCATTATAAAGTCCCTTGTTTGAGCCTGTTCCACGAAATGGTCTATCCGCTGCATCTGCGCCGGGATGTCGATATTCTGCGGACAGTGATGCACGCACTGGTTGCAACCGATACAATGGTTCGCCTGACGCAGGCGCGGTACGCTGCGGTCATAACCGATGAGGAAGGCGCGGCGGGCTTTCCGGTAGTTTTCGTTCTGCGAAGAGGAGGGCACATTACCCTCGTTGATACACTTGTTGTAATGGGCGAAGATGCCCGGAATGTCCAGTCCGTAGGGACAAGGCATGCAATACTGGCAGGCCGTACAAGGTACCGAAGGATATTTCAGCATCGTCTGCGCCGTATCTTCGAGCAAGGCAAGTTCCTCGTCCGTGCACACATCGAGCGGGGCGAAGGTGCGGATATTGTCCTGCAAATGCTCCATGTAGGTCATACCGCTCAATACGGTCAGCACACGGGGAAACGAGGCGGCGAAACGGAATGCCCACGAAGCGATGCTCTCCTGCGGACGGCGTTGTTTCAGGCGTGCGTTCAGATAGTCCGTCAGTCCGGCAAGGCGGCCGCCCAATAGCGGCTCCATGACCACCACGGGGATGTTCCGCTTGTCTAACTCCGCATAGAGATAGTCGGCGTTGAAATTCATACCCGACGCATGACGGTAATCCACATAGTTGAGTTGAATCTGCACGAAATCCCAGCGGAATTCGTCGTGGCGCGAGAGCAGATAGTCGAAAGCCTTGATATCGCCGTGATAGGAAAATCCCAGATTGCGGATGCGTCCCGCCTCGCGTTCCTTTAGCAAGAAATCGAGCAGGTTGTTGTCGAAAAACGTTCCATCAGCGTGGGCAGTCCTTCGCCTATCCCGATGATGTGCAACAGGTAGTAGTCGATGTAATCCGTCTGCAAGTCGCGGAACGAATTGCGGTACATCCGTACGGAAGCATCGAACAATTCCTGCGGCGACAGACCCTGTCCGGCCAGACGGTGATTGGACATTTTGGTGGCTATGTAGTAGGAACTGCGTGGATGCCGTTTCAGGGCGATGCCCGTAGCCTTCTCCGAAAGTCCCCGGCAGTATGGCGGTGCGGTGTCGAAATAGTTGATACCATGTGCAAGGGCATAATCTATCAGGTCATTGACAGCGTTCTGGTCTATTATTTCGCCATCACCGTCGTCGGCGGGCTTCATGGGCCAGCGCATGCAACCGTAGCCCAGAACGGAAATCTTTTCGCCGTTCTTCGGGTTTGTGCGATAGGTCATTTTGTCGGTCGGAACTTCTCCTTGCGCCGTCCGGTTGCCGGTCACAGGATTGTTCTTCGTATCGCAACCGACCAAAGCGGTTGTCGTGGCGGCTGCTCCTATGCCGAGGCGTTTCAGAAACTCCCGGCGGTTTATGTTCTTTGCTCGCTCATTGTTTCTTCTTTTGTCGTTATATGATTGCCTTCGCTTCGTTCGTTCCTTTTCTCGATTCGTATCCGAAGGCCCGGGTCCCGCCTTTGCTCGTCAGGACGATTCTGTGACGTTCATGTCCTTCGATATAGATCGCACTGAACGGACGCGCCGGGCAAAGGTTTTCGCACGCGCCGCAGCCGATGCAACGTTCGGTATTCACTACGGGGATTCGGGGCGAATCATCCCTGTCCGGATCGGACGGAACCATCGTAATGGCTCCCGTCGGACAATGGCGAGCGCAGTTGCCGCAATCCACCCCGTCCGTGAGCGGCACGCAGTTCTCTCGCACCCAGACGGCATGGCCGATCTGAACCGCGGACTTCTCGTCCGCCGTGATTTTCCGGATGGCGCCTGTCGGACAGACTTCCGAACACTTCGTACATTCCGGCCGACAATAGCCTCGCTCGTAAGACGATTCCGGCTGCATCAATGTTTCTAATTTTACGGAAGGACGCAATACGCCATTGGGACAAACCGATACACAGAGTTGGCAGGCCGTACAATGCGTAGCCATGTTGTGCAGGCTCTGCGCGCCCGGCGGCACGATCGGCGTGGTACGTACCGGTATCTTTTTGTCTTCGATGACCGCCAGTCCTCCGTCCACTTTCTTTTCCTGTGCTTTCAGGGCGGCAGTCGCGGCTGCGAGGGCCGTTGTCGTCAGAAAATTGCGGCGTGCGGTATCGATTCGTTCTGTCCGCTCAGGCTTTTCCGTTGCTGGCTTGTTCGTTTTTTTCGACGGTATTGCAGGTGAAGCGCGTCGTGCTTACAAGTATCTATGCAGTCCATGCACGCCACGCAACGGCTGTAATCTATCCGGTGTTCCTTGCCATCGATGCACGCCGCCTTGCATTTGCGGGAGCAGAGACCGCACCGGTTGCACTTGCTCCGTCGATCGTGATGCGGAACAACGAAAAGCGGGAAGAAACCCAGTATCGTTCCTACAGGACAAATAGTATTGCAGTAAGTTCGTCCGTTCCGCCATGCCAGCACGAACAGCACAATGAATGTCGTGACAGCGATCAGAAACGTAGGCAGGCTCTTTATCCACACCTCCGTTTCATAAAAGGCATAGCTGTCCGCCCGCTCGGCGAAATAGGCAAGCAGGTTGTTTTCCCATCGGTACAAGGGAGCGAAAAGATTGGAAGCGATACGCCCGTAGGAGCCTGTACGGAGCGAGCAAAGCCACGAACGAGCCGATGCCGGCGATCAGGGCTACGATGAACAGTCCCAGTACGCCGTAGCGCAGCCATTTCTTTTCCGGGGAATAGGAAAAGCGATACCGTTTCTTTTTCCGCCGTCCGCTGATCCACGATACGATGTCCTGCATCACACCCAACGGACAGATAATTGAGCAATAGACGCGACCGAAGAGCAGTGTCAGCACGACCAGTCCGATTATCACACCCAGGTTCAATGCCAACAGAGCCGGCAGGAACTGGAGGCTTCGCCGTCCAGCCCAACCACGCATGTACCGTTCCCGTAAAATCGAGGAACAGGGCCGTAACCGCCAGAAAAAACAGTACGGCAAGTGTCTGTCTTAATTTTTTCAGCATATCGTCTTCGCTTTGTCGGTTGTCATAATTTCTGGTTGTTCGCTCGCTTGATGTCCATCAGCGAAACGTGTTCGTTGCGGTACCGGGCATTCGGGTTCTTCTCTCTGTTCCGCAGGAACGGGTCCGTCTCATCTTTGGCGAATTGGATGGCTTTTCTGCGGACAGTTCTGTATGCACGCGAAGCAAAATTCACAATCGCCCTGCACCTTCACGCCTTGCGAAGCGAGTTCGTAATTTCCGCGCGGACAGACCGAGACGCAGATTCCGCAGCCGATGCAGGCATCGGTCACGGTAAAGAACTTCTCGCTTTTCATCAGGAAGCCCACCTCGGGGTCGAGACCGCTCACGGCCATGAATCCCCGGTGCATCTGCCGTTCCTCCTCCGTCACCGGTTCGTGCCAATGCTTCCGGGCGGCAAGGTCGGCGGCTATCTTCTGCAAGTTCTCGGGGATGTGCTTGTCTATCTTTAGCTGCTCGTTCATGTCGAAGTTCGGTAGCCAGTTATCCACCATGATGATAGTGTTGATATAGTCAAACGCATTGTCGGCTTTACGGGATATACGGTCCCAAATCTCTACCGCATCGCATTTGCGTGCTCCGTAAGTCAGGATGGCAAATTTGTATCCGGCTTTCAGTTTCGCTTTCCGGATGAACTGCCTGACCATATAAGGCGGCATGTGCCCGTAGATAGGATATACTATCCGATTTCATCCGCTTCGAGATCATACTTTCCTCGCTTTACCATCTGTGGAACGCTGAGCAGCTCCCCATTCTCTCCGGCCAACTGTCGTGCAACATACAGGCAGTTTTCCCGTACCCGTGAAATACAGGATGATGCGTTTCTTCCTTTTCCCTCACAAGACGTCAGCGAGAACAATCCCGATGAGGCAATCGCCGCACTTGCTATGGCTGTACCCATCCGTTTCAGGGCATCCCGCCGGGATATCTTATTGTTCGCACTCATATATATCTGATATTCAGCAGTTATTTTAATCTGTTGTCTTTTGCAAAGATAGAGGATGCCTCAAGGATGGCCTTACAGAAATTACGGGATATGATACCATTTTTACGGTGATATTTCCAACTCTCCCCGAGATGCGAAAAAGTCGCTCTTCCGACAAACTGTTCAGAGGGGCGACTTTCTTGCAATATTTACTTTTCTATTTTTTTCATTCCAATTTTTCCTAACCAATTCAATATGCCGTCTTTGGAACCAGCCACACGGTCGCGGGCAATGGAGTAGCCGTCGAGCACGGTGGCTCGGGGTTCCAGTTCACGTATGGTCTTGATCGCGTCCGAGAAACGGCTTCCGCCGTGCGTGCAGAACGGAACGACGGTCTTGCCGCTGAAATCGTATTCGTCGAAAAACGAATAGAGCGGCATCGGCATGTCGTACCACCAGTTGGGGAAGCCGACGAACACCACATCGTACTCTTTCAGGTTCTCGATACGCGTAGCCAGTTTCGGACGGGCATTCGAGTCGATCTCTCCTTTTGGCCGCATCGATAAGCGCCTTATGCGAGCCGGGATAGGCGTGTACGGTCTTTATTTCGAAAAGGTCGCTGTCCGTAGCTTCGCCGATAACGGATGCCACGTATTGAGTGTTTCCCATCACCTTGCCGCCGGAAAGAATGCGGCTCGCGCCCGACGAAGCATCCACGCCGTCCGTTTCCGGAACGGAGAAGTACACAACCAGAGATTTTCCATCGGCTGCATTTGCAATCGATTCTGTCCGTTGCTCCGATACTGTTTCCGTCGTCGCAGTCCCTTTCGAGCCTGTTTTCATGTCCGGCCGCGCAACAGTAAGTCGCCACCGCACAGGCAACGATTGCCAGTGCGCCTGCCGTAATGATTCCTTTTTTCATACTCGGTCTTTTTACGTTTTTATTCGATGATTCCTATCCGTTTCAGCCACGCTTCCGTACCGGCGGCATTGCCCGGCATGTCGATGCCGGCATCGTCTGACGGCCCGGGAGTGGTGATGTCATCCGGATTGAGGTCTTCGGGCAGCGTTTCCGGAATATGCCTCGAATCCGGTGTTACCCTATAAATCGTTTGCATAGATTCGTTCAAATAGGTCGTTGCGCCGTAGGTGAAGAACGGCACAATCACCTTGTCCGTCAGGTCGTATGCTTCGAGGAACGTACAGACCGCCATTGCGGGATGGTGCCACCAGCTGGGCGAGCCGACGAATATCGTGTCGTACTGCGCGACAGTTTTCCTTTTCGGGCAGATTGGCCACGCCCGGCGCAGGTCGTCATAAGCCTCGTTTTGGATACGGTCGCTGTCGTCGTAGGGATTCTCGGCATACGGCTCGGCCGCTTCGATGCGATATATATCGGCACCGGTAAGGCTCTACGATTCGCTCGGCCACGGCCTGCGTATGTCCTTGTGCCGAGAAATAAGCCACGAGTGTCTTGCCGTCTCCGAACGGGGTGTCGGGATGGCCGGGTTCATCCGGATTGTTCGGCTCACCGGGGATTTCCGGTTCTTCAGGCGTTGTCGGTTGTTCCGTTTCGGGCTCGGGCGTGTCGTCGGAGAACATGCGGCCATCGCGGTCAGCGAAAAGAACAAAAGCGGAATAACAAGTAACTTTTTTCATTGTCGTACGTTTGTTGTCAGTTAATGAATGGAATAACTTTTACTATTTATCATATTCTTCATCCGTTACCGGCCCATACCAGACGGCACCGCCTTTGTGCTGTTGCGGTCCGATGGCGATGTGCGTAAACTCGCTGTTGGGGGCGGCTACGTGCCAATGCACCACGTTCGGGGCGATCCTCACCACATCGCCGGGGCGTAACACTTGCACCGGCTTTCCTTTTCCTGATAGCGGCCTTCGCCGGAGGTACAGAGCAATATCTGTCCGCCGGGATGCGAATGCCAACTGTTGCGAACGCCCGGCGCGAAAGTCACGTTCCCTACGGTGCAGTCCATCGAGTCGGCTGCGGACGCGAATCCTGCAGGCCATCCCTCGCCCGTGAAGTTCGGCCCGTCGGGCAGTCTTGTTGCCTTTCGGAAAACCGTCCTTGACCGCATAATCGGCTGTGTCGGTTGCCGCGATGGAGAGCGCCCGGTCGAGCTGCTCCTGCGTCATGCCGAGCCTCCGGCAGATATCCATATGCGAACGCAACATCGGTTCGACGCTCTCGCCCAAGACGGCGATGACCGATACCGTGGCCAGTTCCCGTTCGGAATAGGTCAGCACGTCGCGTTCGAAGAGGTCGGCGAAAAGGTGCTCTTTGAGGAAACGCTCGATGACGGAGCGAACTCGGCATAGGCGGCTTTGGGCGCATCGGCCGGCACGCCGGAGATTTCAGCCAGTATGTCGCGTCCGCGGTCGTAGCGGCTGCGGTCGTCCGTGACCGGCGACGCATCCCTGCCGGCAACGTCCTCGATGCCCTGAAGCTTTTCGTTCGTCAGAACGGAGATGAAGGTTTGCAAGGCACGTGCCTGCGAGGAAAACCGCAATAGGCATAGGCGTGGATCAGAACCTCGCGGATTTCGTTCACGGTCAGCCCATCGTCCAAAACCTGCGGCGAGGGCGGGTTTCAACCCTCCAAATCGCCCCGGCCCGTGCAGGAGGCGATTTTCACGATGTTGCTGACGCAAAAGGCTCGCTCGTCGGCCTCGCTTTCGTCCGTCACGACTCGGCCATTCAGGCCGGCTTGACGGTTCTCTCCGTTCCGTCCGCTATCGGGCGAAGCGGTTTGCGCCATGACATGGATTGCCGCCATAAGGCAGATACAGATCGTTACATACAGGCTTTTCATATCCTTGTCCTCCCGTTACAGTCTTTTACCGAAAAACTCCGTCAGCTTGCCCACTGCCCGATTCACATATTCCGGCACGTAGTAGGTTTCGATATGCGTCGCACCGGGAATCAGAAACAGCTCCTTGTCCTGCGTACCCGTGGCACGGCTGTAACACTGCTCGGTCATATAAAACGTGTCGGCATGGCCGCCGGCCATCATCAGAAGCGGCCGGTCGATCAGATACATTCCCTCGCTGGCGTCGAAGGCCATCAAGTCCACGAGGCTGCTTTTGGTGTAGCGGAACGTGGAGTTAGGGTGCGCATGCGTTTGCAGATAGTATTCGTAGCCGTCGCGGTAGAGGTCGAACGGCAGTGCGGCCGCCTGTTCCGGCGTCACGCCGCTCATGTCGCCGACGTATTCGGTCTCGCCACCTTCGGCTTCCTTCTGGCGGGCAGCGCAAGCGTCGGCGAGCCTTTCCTGCACGCTTCCTATCTGCGAGTCGAGGAATCCGTTGCGGCGTACCAGTCCCGTGTTGAACATGCTGAGTGTAGCCACCGCTTTGAACCGTTTGTCGGTCTGCGCGGCTTTCAGCGTGTAGCCGCCCCCTCCGCAGATGCCGAGAATACCCACCCGCTGCGAGTCCACGCCCGGATATTGCAACAGGATGTCGGCGGCCCGGCGAATATCTTCGATGCGGTTGGCCGGCTTATCCGTGTTGCGCGGCTCGCCCTCGCTGGCGCCTGATAGGCGGCGTCGAACGTCAGACAGATATAGCCCGCTTCGGCCATACGCTGGCTGTACAGTCCGGCGACCTGTTCCTTAACGCCTCCGTTAGGATGCGCCACGACGAGGGCGGATAACTTTTGCGGGTCGTAATCTGCCGGCGTATAGACGTTGGCGGCGATTTTCAACCCGCCGAGGTCGTAGGTGATGGATGGATATTTAGCTCCCGCTTTGTTCTCCGTGATGGCATCGGCATAGACCAATCCCCACGGGTTACTGTTGTGGCTTTTGAAATTCGACAAGTCGGCCACCGCGAATGTTTTGTTTTCTTTCATTGTCTCTTGCGCGTTTATCGTGCCGGACAGCAGGCTCGCCATACACGGCACGAGAGTGAATAATATTCGTTTCATCGTTCTTTTATCTAAGATGGTTATACAATTTATTTTTTATACCCGTTATGATCGCAAAACTGCGTGCAATAGTTCAGCAGCAGTTCGATGTGCGATACGATAATGGAGCCTGCTGTACCGGTCGATGGCATGGTGCAACTCCTTGTCGATTTTCCCCAGACAATCGGAAATGGTTCGCCGCCCCGTTCGGTTAAGGTTCCATGGCAACTGCATCGGGTGGGATAATCGTCGATATGTCGTTCCAGTGGCGTATCGCAAAGCAGGTCGGGATGGAAAATCACACCGGTATAACCCTTTGCATCGAGATGAAATGCAGCGGGTATTTCGAACATTTCCCCGGGGTTGACCAGTCGTAGGGAAGTTCGCATTCCATTTTCATCCGGTCGGCAAATCAGTGCATAAAAATTGCACGGCATATGCAAGTCCTCATTCAGCCTTTGTCGCCGGAAAGATCGGCAAGACCGACCAACGGATGCAGCGTTTCCTGTCCCGTGAGTTTATTGAACAGATCTACCGTAATGACATTATTCATTTTGTTCCGATTCATATCTTTTTGACGGATGATGCAAAATTATTCTGGCTCTGCAAAGGAAACAGCTATCCAAATTACGGATTGGAGTATAACTTTTTACTGGTTACAGGAGATTCTGGGGAAAAAGCGCTATTTTTGTATCTAACAAACAGTCAGGGTTATGGATAAGATCGTGAACATAGAGACGGTAAAAGACTACAACGCGTACTGGGGACTGGAGGATCGACACCCGTCGGTCAACGTATTCGAAGGTTCGCAAATCACGCGTCCCATTCCGAACTGCCGGAAGAATTTCGGCATGTATGTCATCTTTCTGAAAGATGTGAAGTGTGCCGATTATCTGAAATACGGGCGTAAAGAATACGATTATCAGGAAAACACCCTCGTATTCGTTTCGCCCGGCCAGGTGTTCGGTTATCCCGCCGACGGTTCTACCTACCGAGCGAAAGGCTGGTGTCTCTATTTCAGTCCCGAACTGTTGCGCGGCACCCAACTCGGACGTCATATCAGGGATTACACGTTTTTTTCCTACGATGTCAGCGAAGCGTTGCACCTCTCGCTGCAGGAACGCGAGACGATCATCGACTGCATGAAGAAGGTCGACGACGAGATAAATAACGGTACGGACAAACGCAGCAACCTGATCATAGCTTCTGCCATCGAATTGCTGCTGAAATATTGCACCCGTTTCTACGACCGTCAGTTCATTACCCGCAAGAAAGCCAACAAAGACATACTGACCCGTTTCGAGGAGTTGCTGGACGGGTATTTCGATTCGACAAACCGGCCTGGCTGGGTACGCCGACCGTTGCTTACTGTGCGGAACAACTACACCTGTCGGCCAATTATTTCGGTGATCTGATAAAGAAAGAAACGGGTAAGTCCGCACAGGAATACATCCGATCGAAGACGATGGATACGGCAAAAACTTTGCTTGCGGAATCGGATAAGAGCATCAGCGAAATCGCATACGCCTTGGGATATCAATATCCGCAATATTTCAGCCGGGCGTTCAAACAAGTAGTGGGTGTACGCCAAATGAGTACCGGTCGTTGAGTTGACTGGACGGCCACCACAACCAGAATAAATTCTCGTGCTATGCACGAGTTAGCCCCCACACATGTTTTATGTCAATCCCGCATAGGCATTTTCCCCATCTGTTCCACCTCTTCATACGTAGCGTTGAAAAGCGTTTTCTTCGTTGAGTGAACGCATTTGCGCCATCTCCTCGTCGGTCAGTTCAAAATCGAAAATCCGGATATTTTCTTGATGTAATCCGGATTCGATGCTCCCGGAATGACAGAGAAACCCTCTTGAATGTGCCAGCGGAGAATCACCTGCGCGGGTGTTTTGCCATGCGCTTCGGCGATCTGCATGATCGTCGGGTCTTTCAGCAACGCACCGTCCGACATCGCACCGCCTAACGGGAACCAGCATTCCACCTGTATGCCGTAGGTTTCACGCTTTTCACGCATGGCCAGCCGCTGGGCATAGGGATGACATTCGATCTGAAGAACCGCCGGTTTCACGCGCGATTCGGTCATGATCTTCTCGAACACCTCGTCGTTGGCATCGAAGTTACTTTTATTCCCAATGCGTACCTTACCCATTGCAACCGCTTTCTCCATGTCCCGCCATGCGCCGACGAAATCGCCCACCGGCTGGTGGACGTACAGCAGGTCGACATAATCGGTTTGCAGGCGTGCCAGCATCTTGTCGATGGCCTCCATCGTTTTTCCTTCTCCGTATTCAGAAGGCCACAACTTGCTCGTTATCCATATTTCATTGCGCGGGATACCGCTCTCTTCACGGCCCTCCGACGCCGCGCTCGTCATTGTAGGCATGGGCGGTGTCGATGTGCCGGTAGCCGGCACGCAAGGCCGTGAGGCACGACTGTTTGCACACCTCGTCGGAGGTTGGAGAAATGTTCCCAGCCCGAACTGCGGCATCAGAATGCCGTTGTTGAGTTGTATCATCGGAACGTTTGCGGCGGTCTTATAAATATCCTGCGCGAAAGCGGTGCTGCCGATCATAGAGACCAGCACGACAAGTCCGGTAAAATTCTCTTTTTCATATTCCTTTACCTTAGTTTTTAATTGAATCGTCTTTATTCGACATGGCAAAGTTAACGGGAAGCCGCACAGAGGAACTTACAAGAAATTCGGATAAAACTACACTTATTTCGTTTTCTGCATCGGCACTGTATCGGGTCACGAGCAGCCTTCCGGAAAAAAAGGTAATTCGAGCCGTATTTTTGTTCTATCGCTACAAGCGGACGTATTTAACTTTGCATCCGAATCAGTTTGGGAACTATCAATAATTAAATAATGAAATATGAAAAAAAGTATTTGATTTATCTGATGATGGCCGCAGCTATCATGACTTTCGGGGCATGTTCGCCCGACGATGACAATGATCCCGAAACTCCCGGAATCGAAACGCCCGACAACGGTGAGGATGACACGCCCGATAATATGGATACTCCGGAGAATCCTGATGAACCGCAGCGGCCGGGCGACGACCCCGACACCCCGGACGGAGACAGCAAGATTCTGGTCGCCTATTTCAGTTGGGGCGGCACGACGCAGCGCATGGCACAGGAGATTGTCCGTCAGACCGGAGCCGATATTTTCCGTATAGAACCGGTAGTTCCTTATCCTACGGAATATACCCCCTTGCACGGAAGTCGCGCTCGAAGAGAAAAACAACGATGCTCGTCCGGCTATTAAAATAAGGTCGAAAACTGGGCGGATTACGATACGGTATTCATCGGCTGTCCCGTATGGTGGTGGACGACTCCGATGATTATTTGTACCTTTTACTGAAAGTTATGACTTCGGGGGCAAGACCGTCGTCCCATTCTGCACTTACGCCTCGACCTACCGCGACGAAACCCTGGCACGTATCGTGGAACTTACTCCTGATGCCGAACACTTGACGGGCGAAGGATTGACGAGTGGACGAATCAACGAGCAAACCGTCGGAACATGGCTGCGTAATATTGGTATTGTCGAATAAATAAAAACAGAGAACATGCGAACAGTAAAATTGAACAACGGCGTCGAAATGCCTCAGATGGGTTACGGCGTCTATCAGGTATCTCCGCCGAATGCGAACGTTGCGTAAGCGATGCACTGAAAGTGGGTTACCGGATGATCGATACGGCACAGGCATACCACAACGAAGAAGGCGTAGGCAACGCCGTACGCAAAAGCGGTATCGGCCGCAGGAGATTTTCCTCGTGTCGAAAGTGGATATCGAACTACGGATATGAAAAAGCGAAAGCGTCCGTCGACGAGAGCCTGCGCAAGTTGCAGACCGACTACATCGACTTGATGTTGCTGCACCAGCCGTTCTGCGACCGCTACGGGGCATATCGCGCATTAGAAGAGGCATATAAGGATGGTAAACTACGTGCCATCGGCGTTTCGAATTTTATCCCGACCCTTCATCGACCTGGCCAGCAACGTGGAGATTGTTCCGGCGGTCAATCAAGTGGAAACGCATGTGTTCGACCAGCAGGTCGAGGCTGCAGCGGATCATGGAGGAGTTCGGTACGCACATCATGTCGTGGGGGCCGTTCGCCGAAGGACGCAACGGTTTCTTTACGAATCGCTGCTGGCCGAGATCGGACACAAATACGGCAAATCGGTAGCCCAGATCGCCTTGCGTTGGCTCGTTCAGCGTGGTGTGATCATCATTCCCAAATCGACCCACATCGAACGGATGCGGCAGAATATCGACATCTTCGATTTCGCGCTCTCCGATGAAGATATGGCGGCCATCGCCACGCTCGACACGGGCAAAAGCCTTTTCTTCGACCACCACGACGCGGAAACGACACGAATGTTCATGGGATGGAGATAATGAATACGACGATGAAAGAAACCGTTTTATGGATAGGAGCCGGCGAAATAGGCAAGGCCATCGTCCGGCGGATGGCAACCGGACGAAAGGTTATCGTCGGTGACAAACGGCTGGAAAGTGCGCGTCGCGCAGCCGAAGAGTTGAACAATGTCGGTTTCGACGTCGAACCTATCGAGACCGATCTATCCGAACGCGATTCCATACTCGCCGCTATTGCCGAGGCACGCAAGCAGGGAACTATAAAATATTTGGTCAACTCAGCAGGAGTATCGCCGAGTCAGGCGTCGGTAGAGACGATCCTCAAGGTCGATCTGTACGGCACCGCCGTCCTGCTCGAAGAGGTCGGGAAGGTGATTGCCCCGGGCGGCGCTGGAGGACCATTTCGAGCCAGTCGGGACACCGTATGCCCGCACTCGGTACCGAAACCGACGAATTGCTGGCGACCGCACCGACCGAAGCGTTGCTCGCCCTCGATATACTGCGGCCGGCTAATATACGCGATACGCTCCATGCCTATCAAATGGCCAAACGCTGCAACGTGAAACGGGTCATGGCGGAAGCCGTGCGATGGGGCGAGAGCGCGCGCATCAATTCTATTTCACCGGGAATCATCGTGACGCCTCTGGCCAGAGATGAGTTCGACGGTCCACGGGCGCATTCTATAAAAAAACATGTTTGCCAAATGCCCTGCCGGCCGGCCCGGTACGGCCGACGAAGTAGCCGGTCTTGCAGAGCTATTGATGAGCGACGCCGGGGCATTCATCACCGGAAGCGATTTCCTTATAGACGGCGGGGCGACGGCATCCTATTATTACGGCCCGTTAAAGCCATCAAACTAAAAGATTATAAAGTATGAAAAAAATTTGGAAATACGCCCGTACTGGCCCCGCTGCCGGTACTGATCGTAGCGACATACGACGAACAAGGTATGCCCAACGCTGTGAATGTGGCATGGGGCGGCCAGTGCGGTTATCATCGTTGCATTGAACCTCCGCTCAATCATAAGACGACCGAGAATCTGAAACACACGAAGGCGTTCGTTGAGCATCGCCACCGTCGATACTCTGGTAATCTCCGATTGATTTCGGCCTTGTGTCGGGACGCAAAGAGAACAAGATCGAGTGGGAAGGCAGGCGTACACGTTACCCGCAGCGGATTCGTCGACGCTCCAGTCATCGACGAATATCCCCTGACGCTCGAATGTAAGGTCATCGAGATGCAGGAAGCGTTGGGTGAAATGCACGTCGTGGGCGAGGTCGTCAACATGCGCCGACGAGTCGATACTGGATGCACAGGGCAAAGTGGATCTGGGCAAGTTGCGCCCGATCTCCTACGATTCCGCATCGCATTCCTATCGCGTACTCGGCGATACAGTCGGCAAGGCGTTCAAGGACGGAAATGAGTTGCTGTGATGATACGCAAGAAAATATGCGTCAAATGAACCTTCCCCGATGGGGGCGGTTACGCGACATAAACCTTGCACATATTTAAAGTGGCTGTCGGGAAAGGCATAGTTTATAATTGTCAAAAAAAATTAGCATGAAATATGACTGTTATTTAACTGCCGAAACTATTGAAAATCCATTGGGAATTTGACTTTTCAAAAGATTTAACTACCTTGTCAACAGTTGTTTGAGGCTATGAATCCAAACGCAAAACACGGAATATAGAACCGTTGCCTTTTCGTTACCTCGTCCTATCATAAAAAATGTAACAGTCCGATTTAACGAACTGTTACATAAGTTTAAAGGAAATTCGTGGACGTTTCCGCTGTTTTTCAGTTGCTTGGTTCGATCCGTGAGAACGGCTTATCGCTGTTTACATGGGAACATTTCCCGATCCATTGTTTCCATCGACCCAATCGGTGATGGAGTGGCTAAAGAGAGATATCCTGATCTTTGATCTTCAGTGTAATGGTAGAGGTTTTCCCTGCTTCGAGCGTTACTGCGGGCGAAATTGAAACGGCCGTTGCTGAGACTTGGTCGCCGATCTTTATGTTGACCGTTGAAATGTTCTGTGCCGGGAGAATAAGCGGATTTCCGACCGCAGTGGTAGTAGCCGTGTTTATGGTCAGCGGCGAAGTCACGAAATCTTTTCGGCGGCCGAACCGTCCGGCTGTACTTCCCCCGCCGAGCGAAAGCGTGCCTTCGGTCTGTACCGAAACCGTGACGGAATTGATTTTCAGTTCGGGATTCGGAACACGTTCCGTTTCGATGTGGATAACGAGCTGGGCCATTTTGTGCACGAACGGAAGTTCAACCGCGTTTTGGCTTTTTGGTTGACGCTGCGGAAGCGACCAGCAGGTCGTTCCCGCCGGAACGGTGACGACAGGGGCTTTGCCTGCTTCTGCCGGGGCGATCGTAAGCGTCGAGGGATGGATCGCGTAGAACTGGTACTGCGCATCGGCCGCATTCGAATAGTATTTCATTTCCGAAGCGGTTTTGTACGTTATGGCTCCGCTTCCGTCGGCGCTCAGCGTGATCCCGTCCATGAAGTTAGCGGCCTTCCAGGTAAGCGTTCCGGTGTGTTCTACGGCATACGCTACAAAATCTTCGTTGTTGAACTTGTTGTCGACAACTGCTTTGCTGTCCGCTTCGGGAGTTTGGTTGACGACCGCCTCGATACTTTGGCTGAATCGGACCGGAATCGGATCGTCGGAAAGATTTCCTTTTCCGTTATCGGAATCGTCGGATGATTTCGAGCAGCTCAGCAAAGCCGTTGCAGCCAGTGCCGAAATGAATAACATTTTTTTCATAATATTTTTTTAAGTCGATTAATGAGTGTTGGTTTGCCAGTGTGTTCGAATTGCGCAACAAATGTATGCAATGTTTCGCAATAAAACAGTGTAATAGCGGTAATTTTTAATAAAATATTGTATTTTTATTTCGGTATCCGGGATGGATTTTATTTATTATTGTATTTTTGACAATAGTATATTATATAAATGAAGCGTAATCCTCCTATCGGGGATCGCGACCGGTTCCCGGGTAGGTGGGGTTCATGGTATTCGGGGAAATTTTAAAAAATAATTTAGCGGCATTTTTTCATACTTATCTGATCTTTTTTTAATACTTTTGCAAATTGTATTTGTATAATCAACGCGGCGGAAGATCCGTCGTTTTCTGGCGTTTAAATTTTTTTGCTGGTAGAAATGACAATTGATGATTTTAATGTGTTGGTAGCCACTGAGGAACACACTCAGTTTGCACAGACTATCTGTGACGAGATGGCCGAATCCGCCAAAGCCCGCGGAACGGGTATCGCCAAACGTACGGCCGAATACGTTTCGAACAAAATGCGTCAGGGGAAAGCGGTGATCGCATTCCATAAAGACGGGACATGGGCCGGTTTCAGCTACATCGAATCGTGGGGACACGGCGACTATGTGGCCAATTCGGGATTGATTATCAACCCGAAGTTCCGAAAGCTGGGGTTGGCCAAGGCGATCAAGACCAAGACGTTTTTCCTCTCGCTGAAGATGTTTCCGGGAGCGAAGCTTTTCGGGTTGACCACCGGCATGGCCGTGATGAAGATCAATTCCGAGTTGGGTTACCGCCCTGTCATTTATTCCGAGCTGACCGACGACGACCAGTTCTGGAAAGGATGCGAGAGTTGCGTGAACTATTCGATCCTGCAGAGCAAGGGACGTAAGAACTGCCTGTGCACGGCGATGCTGTTCGATCCGAAGCACGATACGGTGAAGATTCCGATCGACCAGGAACTGCTCGAACATAAGGACGAAGAAAAAATAGCGAAAGCGGGGCCTCCGGCCCCGGGGTATACGAATTTATTGAAATAAAGCGATAAGACAGCGATGAAAAAGTAGTATTGGCTTTCAGCGGAGGATTGGATACCTCGTACTGTGCGATTTACCTTTCGAAAGAGATGGGATTGGAAGTGCACGCCGCCTTGGCGAACACCGGCGGATTTTCGGCCGAGGAACTTGCCTCCGACCAGGTGCGCTTCGACATGGTGTTCAACATCATCGCTCCGGAGATCGAGGTGATCGCGCTGATCCGCGAAGCGTCTGAGCCGCGAGGAGGAGATCGCCTACCTGCGCCGTCACGGCTTCACGGCCGACTACAAGAAGATGGAGTACTCGATCAACAAGGGGCTGTGGGGCACCTCGATCGGCGGCAAGGAGACCCTGCATTCTCGGAGCAGACGCTCCCCGAGGAGGCCTATCCGAGCCAGATCGAGGCCGAGGGCGAGGAGCGGCTCACGATCGCCTTCGACCGGGGCGAGATCGCCGCGGTAAACGGCAAACCCTACACGGACAAGGTGGAGGCCATCCGCGCCGTGGAGGCCATCGGCTCGCGCTACGGCATCGGCCGCGACATGCACATCGGCGACACGATCATCGGCATCAAGGGCCGCGTGGGCTTCGAGGCCGCCGCCCCGATGCTCATCATCGCCGCGCACAAGATGCTCGAGAAGCACACGCTCACCAAAAATCTTCGGCAACCAGAATAAGATTTATTATAAGGTAAAACGCGAAAAACTGAAATAGCGATGAAGTGGGTCTACCTGTTGCTGGCGATCGTTTCGGAGGTCGTTGCGACGAGCGCGCTGAAATCTTCGGAGTCGTTCAGCAGGTTGTGGCCGTCGGTGCTTACGGTTTGGCGGGTATGGCGTAGCGTTCTACCTGCTGAGCCTCACGTTGCGGGAGATGCCCGTAGGGATTGCCTATGCGATATGGAGCGGCGTGGGGATCGTGTTGGTCTCGCTGGCGGCCGTCGTACTGTTCGGCCAGAAGCTCGATCTGCCGGCCCTGATCGGGATGGGACTCATCGTTGCGGGGGTAATCGTAATCAACGTTTGCTCGAAAAGCGCAGTACATTAACGTGTAATTTCTGAACCGGATTCTTATGGTAAGAGTAGGTATTATAGGAGGTGCAGGATATACGGGTGGCGAGGCTATCCGTATTCTTTTAAATCACCCGGATGTCGAGCTGGCGTTCGTACACAGCAACAGCAACGGCGGCAACCGTCTGAGCGACGTGCATATCGACCTGTTGGGCGAAACCGATATGCGTTTTACGGACCAGTTGCGTACCGACGTCGATGCGCTGATGCTGTGCGTCGGCCACGGCGACGCCCGCAAATTTTTAGAAGCCACGCCGATTCCCGATTCGGTGCGGATCATCGACCTGAGCCAGGATTTTCGGCTGCAGGCGACTGCTTCGATCGGGAACAGGCAGTTCGTGTACGGCCTGCCGGAACTGAACCGCGAAAAGATCCGCGCGGCGCGCAACATCGCCAATCCGGGGTGTTTTGCGACCTGCCTGCAACTGGGCATACTGCCGTTGGCTGCGGCCGGGCTGCTGACGGGCGACGTGCAGGTAACGGCCGTCACCGGTTCGACCGGCGCCGGGCAGAAACTGGCCCCGACTTCGCATTTCAGCCAGCGGGTCAACAACCTGTCGGTCTATAAGGCGTTTGAACACCAGCACCTGAACGAAATCGGCGAGAGCGTCCGTGCGCTGATGCCGTCGTTCTCTCATGCGATCAATTTCATTCCGTATCGGGGCGATTTCGCGCGCGGGATCATCGCGTCGATTTATGTAGACTGTCCGCTGTCGCTCGAAGAGGTGCAGAAGGTCTACGGCGATTTCTATGCGGATGCCGCGCTGACGTTCGTAAGCGACCGGAACATCTATCTCAAGCAAGTGGTCAATACGGCCAAGTGTGTGTTGTCGCTCGAGAAACACGGCGACAAGTTGTTGGTTATGAGTGCGATCGACAACTTATTGAAAGGAGCCTCCGGCCAGGCCGTGCAGAACCTGAACCTGATGTTCAGTCTGGACGAGCGTGCGGGGTTGCGCTTGAAACCGGTCGCGTTTTAACGAAATTTTACGGACGGTGCAGAGGTTGCGGACTCGCCGGGGCGTTTCGGAAAAATTGTTTTACTCAAAAAATCGGAAAATATGGATTTGTTCAAAGTGTACCCCCTGTGGGATATCGATATCGTACGCGCCGAGGGCTCGTACGTCTGGGACGATAAAGGAACCCGTTATCTGGATATGTACGGCGGACATGCCGTAATTTCGATCGGGCACACGCATCCGCACTATGTGGATACGGTCGTAAACCAGTTGAAGCATATCGGATTCTATTCGAATTCGGTAATTATCGACCAGCAGCGCGAGTTGGCTGATAAGTTGGGCGAACTTTCCGGCAAGCGGGATTACCAGCTTTTCCTGTGCAATTCGGGAGCCGAGGCGAACGAAAACGCCTTGAAACTGGCGTCGTTCCATAACGGAAAAAGCAAGGTGATCGCGATGAAAGGCGCCTTTCACGGCCGTACGTCGCTTGCGGTGGCTGCTACCGACAATCCGAATATCGTCGCTCCGGTCAACCGTACCGACAACGTGATCTTCGTTCCGTTGAACGACGAGGCCGCTCTGGAGGAAGCGTTTAAAAATAACGAAATATCGTCCGTGATCGTCGAGGCGATTCAGGGCGTTGGCGGCATCCGTATCGCGAGCCGCGAGTTCCTGCGCAAAATCCGTTCGTTGTGCGACCGCTACAATGCGGTTTACATCGCCGACGAGGTGCAGTGCGGCTGCGGACGTACCGGGCAGTACTATGCATCGGATTGGGCAGACGTCCATGCCGATATTTATACGATGGCCAAGGGGCTCGGCAACGGGTTTCCGATCGGGGCCATTGCGATTGCGCCGCACATTGCGCCGAAGTTGGGTATGCTCGGTACGACATTCGGCGGCAACCACCTGGGATGCGCCGCTGCGATTGCCGTCGCCGACGTAATGGCCGGGGATCGACTGATCGACAACGCCCGCGAAATCGGCGAATACCTGACGGCCGAGCTGAAAAAGCTGCCCGGCGTGAAAGAGGTTCGCGGGCGAGGCCTGATGATCGGAATCGAACTGTTCGAAGATTCCGCCCCGTTGCGTAAAAAGCTGTTGTTCGACGAGAAGATTTTCGTCGGTTCGTCCGGAAACAAGAACGTGTTCCGCCTGCTGCCGGCGCTGAATGTCAAAAAAGAGCATGTCGATGCATTGCTCGCCGCACTGCGCAAGTTATTAACAGTCTAATGTGCAAAAGATGTTAAAAGTTGTCAAAATAGGCGGAAACGTTGTCGATAACTCCGAGAAGCTGGATCGTTTTTTGCAGGATTTCGCGTCGCTCGAAGGGCCGAAAGTGCTGGTGCACGGCGGCGGCAAGATCGCTACGACGATCGGCAAGGCGCTCGGGATCGAGACGCAGATGATCGGCGGTCGCCGGGTGACGGATGCCGAGACGCTGAAAGTGGTGACGATGGTTTACGCCGGGCTGATCAACAAAACGATTGTAGCTAAATTACGAACAGCCGGTTGCAATGCGGTCGGTTTGTGCGGCGCCGACGGCGGGTTGATCGTATCCCGGCGACGCAATCCGAAGCCGGTCGATTACGGTTTCGTCGGCGATCCGGAGTTGGAGCGTTTCGGGACGGCGACTGCGAAAACGCTGATCGACGCCGGTTATACGTTGGTCGTCGCGCCGATTACGGTGGACGGCGCCGACGGCAGCCTGCTCAATACGAACGCCGATACGGTGGCCCGTACGATGGCCGTCGGGCTGTCCGGGACGTTCGAGACCGAATTGGTCTATTGTTTCGAGAAACGGGGCGTGCTGATGGATGTCGACGACGACCGCAGCGTGATCCCGGAGATTACGCCGGCGCGGTTTGCGCATTTCGTGCGGACGGGATCGTGGCGGACGGTATGCTGCCGAAACTCGAGAATGCGTTCGACGCGATTGAACACGGGGTGCGGAGCGTGGCGATTTGCAGCGCCGACGCTGTCGCCGAAAAAGGATACGGCGGTACGACGTTGAAAGCGGATTGATTCGGCGGAAATGCCGGTAGGCGGATGTCGTCCGATGCACCGTGCAGGGAATACCTGAAACCGCGCGTGCCGGTGGCACGGCATAAACAGAAAATATCGCAAGGATGAAAAAAAGTATTTTATTCGGAATCTGGTTATTCGTGTCGTGCCTTACGGCCTGTACGGACAAGACGGAAAGCGGTGGGTCGGGAGGTTCATCGGGAGGCTCTTCGGGGTACGAAGGACGGCCGCTGCCGGTCGTGTTCCATGTGTTGTACGAGGATGCGACCGACGCGCAGCAGAATCCGGCGCAGTCGGTTTTCGTGCGGCATATCAACCGGTTGAATGCGTTTTATGCGGCTACGCTTTTCGGCGGAGGCGCGAGCGTCGCCGTCAACGTGTCGTTCAAGCTTGCCGCGGCCGATCCGCAGGGGAACAAAATGGCGGAGCCGGGGATACACCGAGTATCGTACGCCGGCGCCGGGTCGATGGATCCGGTGGCTTTTATGGATTCGAAACATCCGGAGGGATCGGCCAACGCCGGAATATTCTGGGATCCGAACCAATACGTCAATATATGGGTGTTCGGCTTTAAATCTTCGCAGGAAGAAGCCGATGCGGGCGCTACGGTGACCGGAATCACGCATTTGCCGTTCGCCGCTTCCCGTTATCCGCTGGACGGGTTGGTACTCGATGAAAAGGATGTTTATCAGGACTATCTGCCTACTTACATGCATGGCATGACGTTGAATAATAGCTTCTTCAGTGAGGAAGAGAGCGCTTTCACGCTGTGGCATGAGATGGGGCATTATCTCGGTCTTTTCCATGCTTTTGCCGACGGACAGGGTGACCTGTGCGCGGACGTGGACGATTACGGAGACGACTATTGCAGCGATACGCCGAAGTACAGCCGTCCCGAGTATATGGTGCTGTTTAACGAATTGAATAAGCCCGAAACGACCGAAGAGGAGTGGAAACAGATGGAATACCGGACTTCCTGCAGCGGCGTCCGTTTCCGTTCGACCAATGTGATGGACTATTATTTGGGCGACCGGACATCCGTGACGGCCGATCAGCGCGACCGGATCGACTTCGTGTTGAATCACAGTCCGCTGATTCCGCGGGCTTCGACCAAATCGGTTGCCGACCGGCCGCTCGCCGATCCGGCTCTGGAACCGAAACCGATTCTGATGGAGTAGAAGTTATGAAAACGTTCGCTGGATTCATCGTCGGGATTATGTTGGCCGGGAGCGTCTGCGGCCTGGGGAGGCGGCAGACGCTCCCGGCCCTGCCGGGCGGATTTCCGGCGAAAGGGACTTTCGTGCTGACGGATGCCGACGGACGCGTCCGTTTCGATCTGGAGTTCGGGAAGGACAGTCTGCGCATGTTCCGGTACCGGATCTCCGATGCGGCCGATAGTCTGCGGTATGTCTCTGCCGAGCAGTCGTCCCGCGGCCGGAAAACGGTTCGGATCGAAGAGGCCGCCGGGCGTCCGTTTCGTCCGGGCGACCGGGTGACGGTCGTGCTGAAGGACGGCCGCCGGAAAACGTGGCGCTATACGCCTTATTTGCCGTAGGGGCGGGAAAGTCCGGAGTCGGCGGAACGGTGCGCGAAATGAATGGATTACTGATTTGTAAATTGAATAAATGATGGAATTGAAAATTGCTCTTTTGCCCGGGGACGGCATCGGCCCGGAAATCGTGGGCGAAGCGGTAAAGGTTTTGAACAGCGTTGCCGCAAAGTACAAACACACGTTCAACTACCAGAAGGCGCTCGTAGGCGCTTGCGCGATCGACGCGACCGGCGATCCGTATCCGGCCGAAACGCACGTCGTTTGCCAGGGAGCCGATGTGGTGCTGTTCGGGGCGATCGGCGATCCGAAGTACGATAACAATCCGTCGGCCAAGGTGCGTCCGGAACAGGGGCTGCTCCGGATGCGCAAGTCGCTCGGCTTGTATGCCAACCTGCGTCCGTTGGCCGTGTTCGATTCGCTGGCCGATCGTTCCCCGCTGAAAACCGAGATCGTCAAAGGCGCCGATTTTCTGTGCGTGCGCGAACTGACCGGCGGTATGTATTTCGGTCGTCCGCAGGGCCGTAGCGAGGATGGCAATACGGCCTACGATACCTGCGTTTATACCCGCGAAGAGGTGGAACGCATCCTGCACCTGGCGTTCGGCCTGGCCCGCAAGCGCCGCAAGCAACTGACCGTCGTGGACAAAGCCAACGTGATCGCCACGTCGCGCCTGTGGCGTCAGATTGCCAAAGAGATGGCTCCGCAGTATCCGGACGTTACCGTCGAATTCATGTTCGTCGACAACGCCGCGATGCAGATCATTCAGCGCCCGACGCACTTCGACGTGATCGTGACCGAGAACCTGTTCGGCGATATCCTGACCGACGAGTCGAGCGTAATCAGCGGTTCGCTCGGTATGCTTCCGTCCGCTTCGGTCGGAGCGAAAGTAGCCCTGTTCGAACCGATTCACGGCAGCTACCCGCAGGCGGCCGGTAAAAACATTGCCAACCCGATGGCGACGATCCTGTCCGCAGCGATGATGCTGGAACACGTGGGACTCGAAAAGAAGGCAAAGCGATCCGCGACGCCGTCAACAAGGCGATCGAGGCGGGCGTCGTCACAGAAGACCTCGTCAGCGCCGGAGGCAAGGCCGCTTCGACGACAGAGGTGGGCGATTTCGTAGCCGCCGCCGTTTAGGTTGCTGTTCGGTGTTGTCTACATATAACAAGGTGCACTTTTTTTAAGTGCACCTTGTTGGTTTGTATTCGGAAATTCGGGGAGACGAAGAAAAGATTTCGATTTTAAAATCTACGAATGGTTTATTAGATAAAGGAGTACTTCGCTTTCAGTATTTGCATATAGCGTTTCATCACTTCCGGAAAAGATTTGTCAGGAATAAATAGCTCGCTTATATGTAGATCTGGATGGAGTATAAAACAATAAGGGATCTGTTGTTTATCCACCGGCAGAATTTTTTCGATGTTATATAGCGCTATATTTTTGGTCTGTATGGTTTTCGTTCCCTGTTTAAATGGATATGTTTCACTGTATCCGGCGAATATAATAGTTTGAATTGAAGCCGATTCTGCAAACTCGGCTAATTGGGAAAGACCGAATGCGATGCATTCGGAGCAATCGCGTTGCTGATAGCGGAAAATAAGCGCCGGTTTTTCGCATACGACTTTTGCAAAGAAACCGTGCGGTCTGCAGTATCTTTTATCGGAATATCCTGAATTTTCATTCCGTCATATTCGAAAGTATAAAACAAGTTGCTTTCTATATATTCCAAAGCGAAATTGTCGGATACTATGGAATGAATGACAGAATCTTTGATGCGGATTTCTTTGTGCGAGATAATTGTACGGCGCATCAAAATGAGATCTGTAATAAGCAATACGATTAAAAGAAGAATTAAAACTCCATTTTTCTCAACGCGAATACGATTTTCAGGTTAGTAGTTGTTCTTATTGTTTCCGGGCTCTCGGAGCTCGTAAAATACCAATACGGGATTGCTGTTTTCGGTTAAGCCGTCCATCACTTCGGGATGTCGTTCTTTCCAGGCGGGAGAAGAACCGAGGATAATTCTGTAGGCAGGGATGACCGCCATAAAAAGATTTTCGTAACAAGCGCAAGAGCCGTTAAGGAAAATTTTTGTAAAGAAATCTTCGTTGTTACGTGGAGGCAGAGTTAACCGGTAGGTTTTGCCGGTCGTTTTTGAATACAGGTAAGGCGCTATGATTTCACGCGGAGGTGTGGAGATATTGAATAAAGCGAAATCTTTTCCGTCCGCATAATCTCCGTAAAAGAAAGAATTCGTTTTATACATCTTTTCCAGGCTTTCCTGGGTGATGTCGGGCGGTAAATTGCAGGCGCCATTGATGGATGTCATATTCAGGTGATATTTTCCCGTTAACTGCCCGTCGGGAGTCGCCTGGTAGATCGTATCGCAAAAATAAGGATTGATCTGAATGTCGTTTCCGAATTTTTTTCAAAGTGGGGTTTCGTGGACGAAATGGCGAGATAGCGGTTCCGAATAGCGCTGCTTTCGGGATTAAAATTACGATCCATAAATAAAATTAGATTGTCGGTATGCTTGGAACCGGACGATACGGTTTCTGCCGGATTCTCTCTGTATGTTGCGCCGACCGCTTTGTCTGCCGAGGCATATTCGAGCGTCAAAAACGTTGTCGGAATCTTTTTTGCTTTCTATGAAATTTCCAGCCAGGTCGAAAAAACTACTTTTTTCCCTAAATCGTCGACGATCGCGATTTTTTGTCGGTCAGGGGTTAGCGTTACGTGGAATAAAGATATGTATTCTTGCGGACCTCTACCTTGGCGGTGAATGATCGCTTTGTTTTTTCCTGTTTTATCGAAAATGAAAACAGATTTCGAATGGAGTTTATCCACCAGAATTATGTGATCGTCCGTAATAAGTGTTTGCCAGAGCCCCCGATTGGAAAATTGTCGGTAGAATCTAATCGAACGAACCGATAGTTGGCAATAACGCTGTCTATGTTTATGGTATTTTTATCATCGAAAACGACTTCTCTCATTCCGGAAATGTCGGTCATTGCCTGGCGATCGTTTTTTGATACGCAGCACCAGAAAAAAATAGGGTGAATAAATACAGGGAGTTTTCATAAATGAATTTTATTATTTATTCGGACCGTCTTAAAAGACGGTCGGAAATTTGTCCTCGATTAAAGTTGAAGACATGCCGGTTCGGGGAGTACAGGAACCACTGCCTGCCGTGCATGTATTACCATGCCTTTGGTAAACTCTCCGGTAGCGGCGAAATACGGATTGCCCTGCGAATCATAGAGAACTTCATACACAGGGCAATCGGCAGTGTAAAGGGACGGATACTCCTTTCGAGTCTTCTGATTCGCTTCGGGCTAAAGCTTCTATACTGCCCATGGTGATCGATTTGATTGATGTGCTTTTTGTCGGTAAGATAAATAGAAGCTCCAGCACAAAAAGAGAACCAGCATAGAAAAACTTTTAAATACGATCGTTTTCGTAAAAATACAATGTTTTAAGGTTTATTGAAAATATTTTCGAATTCACTACTGTCCAAAGAAATTTTCTCAGACATGATTTAAATTAGTTTATATTAATGCATTACGCGAATAAAATTTTTCCGGGATTTGATTTTATACTTTGCAAATAGTATTGCAAGAGATAGAAATCATGAATCAGGGAAAGACCGTATTCGCTCAGATAATGTCGCTCATACCGAGATATGAGTTTGACAAATGCGTAAAGAGATACAATGGCAACCGACATGCCATCGAGTTCAAATGCAGAGACCAGTTCATGGTGATGAGTTTTGCCCAGTTCACCGGCCAGGATAGCCTGCGCAGCATTGATGCAACGCTGGTTGCCCTGTCCTTCAAGTTGTACTCGTCCGGAATCAAATATATCCAACGCTCGACTTTGGCACATATCAGCAGGACCCAGGACTGGCGCATCTATCACGACTTCGGTCAGATATTGATTGCACAAGCGAGATACCTGTACCGCCATGAGCCTTCCAGACTCGACGTGGACGGAATCGTCTATGCCTTCGACAGCAGTACGATGAAACTTTGCCTGCAACTCTGTCCATGGGCAAGACTTCATCATGATAAAGGTGGTGTAAAGATGCATACTCTGCTGGATTTGCGGGGAACGATTCCCACATTTATTTATCTGACGGAAGCCGCGGTCCATGACTCCAAAGCAATGAGCCTCGTACCCGTGGAGCCTGGTAATTACTACCTCATGGACAAGGGATATGTGGATTTCAAGCAGTTGTTCCTCCACTTTCATCGCCAGCGGGCTTTTTCTTTGTCACCAGGGCCAAGGACAACATGAAGTATGAGGTGGTAGAAGAGCATCCGGTTGATAAAAGTACAGGAGTTGTTAGCGATTCCACTATCAGGCTGACGGGACTGAAAACCTCCCGATGGTATCCGGATACACTCCGTATGGTTGTGTATGAGGATTATGCCACGGGAAATGTCTATCGGTTCCTGACCAATGACTTCACACATTCCTACCTGACCATTGCTGAACTTTATAGGGAACGTTGGCAAGTGGAATGTTTCTTCAAATGGATCAAGCAACATCTGAACATCAAGGCGTTCTACGGGACCAGCCAGAATGCAGTATACTCGCAGATATGGATTGCCATCTGCGATTACCTGCTGCTTGCCATTGCCAGAAAGATGTTTCATATTGATCAGGAACTTTATATTTTATCGTCCGTAGTCGGCAAAGTACTCTTTGAGAGGAAGCCTTTAGGCGAACTGTTTATTAAACCAAAACGTCCGATGAATGATTCCGATTCAGATCAAACTGAACCTATGGGGTAATTTCTTTGGACAGTAGTGTTTCGAATTTATATTATTTGTAAAATATAAAAAACTCTTGATTAGTTTTTTGTTTTTTTTTGATTTGTGGAGAGCATGATTTTCTATGAAACAGTAACTTTAGGCTGTTTATGTGATAAATATAGATTCTTTATTGTCCGGAAAATATGCTATTTTTTGTGCAAACGGTTGCATTGAAGCGAATGTCGAGTTGGCATGCCGTCCGATTATTTTGCTTCGGAATCGATAACCTAAAACCTTGTCTACCCCATGAGAAAAGAGATCATCCTTTGCGGTTTGCTGGCATGTGCCGTAGGTACGGTGCATGCGCGCGGCGGTTCATCCGACTATTGGAACCGACAGTTGCAGATCGGTTCTTTCCGACTGCCCCCTCCTCCGACGGGTTTTGTGCCGGAGTACCTCGATCTGAACGGGGACGGGAAGCCGGATGCGATCCGCAGCGTCACGCGGGACGATATTCCCGTGCTGTGGCTCGATGACGACGGCGATATGCGGGAAGGCGACCTCGAAGGCGATCTCGACAACGACTGCTTGCTGATCGACCGCGACAAGGACGGCGTTTACGACTTGGTCGTCAAGTATGCCGACCTGGACGGCGACGGCCGGGCCGACTTGCAGTTGATCGCCGAGTATCCGAAAGAGGGCGTCGCGCGGGGATGGCCGAACGGGCACTACATGATCGTGCTGGATACCGACCGCGACGGGGTGTTCAACTACATCAACTGGAACACGATGTTGCTCGAATGCTGGGAGAAGTACGGCATCTCGGATTTTTATACCGATTACAGCGGGCAGTCGGCCTTTATCAAGATACATACGTCGACCGATCAGATGAAAGACCTGCGGCTGAACTGGGAGAATCCGTTCCTGTTCTACGATCCCGACCGCGACGGACTGTCGGAGATGGCGATCCGGATTGTCGATACGCCGCAGCCCGATCCGGCGGCTCAGGCCGACGGATTCGAGAAGCAGCAGGTTGCCGGACGGGCCGATTGGGTATCGATCGCCGTCGATCTGGACAACGACAATGCGCCGGGCAACGATTTCGATTTCGACTGTACGCTCGGCTTTATGGGCGGCGGGTTCGATTATACGGATCAGGTGCACGCGTTGCGGAACATGCGCGGGTTGCCCGAGGCCGACCGCTTTTTCATCGACCCGCGTTTTCGCGAAGCTGACCGAACTGATTTATGCCGACCATAAGAACGCCTGGAATCTGATCTATCGCCGGGGAGAGTGGAAGCAGGCCTACCTGGTGTTCGACGAGGACGACGATTGCGCCCGTTGGGAACGGGTCGAGTTCTATTATCCGATGGATCCGTTCAAAATGGGTTCGGGTAAAGGCGGCGTGGACAATCATCCCCAATCCGATTGGGCCGGCGACCGCGGGGAGTGGGATCTGGACAATTCCGGCGGAGGACGGTTGTATGTCGGCCGTTTCGACGGGCGTATCCACCTGTACGGCGCGGAGTGGGGTGCTGGCGCATCGACCAAACGGCCCGTTATTTCCAGGGATACGACCGGTCGTGGCAGAACAAGGCTCCTAAAAGTTTCGCAACGGTCAAATATACCGATACCGACGATAACGGCTTTCTCGACTGCATCGAATACGATCTGGACGGAGATCGGGTTTTGAGACGAAGATCGAACTGAAAGCCCTGGGCGTGGACGACAGGTGCGAACTGATCGACGTTTCGGATTTCAAATACGGCGATTTCACCCGTCTATATAAAAGGTGTCCGGCAAGATGTGGGCGAATGCGGTCGCTGCCCGAAAGGCGGCCGAACGTTTCGGATTGAATACCCTTTGGTATGCCAAACTGCAGCAGCCTTCCTCTCGCTGCGCGAGCAATACCGCGACGGTTACTGGCTGCAATTCTATATTTATAAGGATCTCGAAAATTTATTTATGCGGGAAAACGATTCGGCGATGCTCGAAAAACTCCAGGCGGCCTATTTTTCGTCCGATTGGGCCCGGCTTTTCCCGGTAGCGGATCGGAAATCCGCCGCCGGATTTCCGAATAATGCGGTCGCACCGACGGCCGGCGCCGGATTTTTTACCGTCCGGAACGACGGTTTTCGGACGCTTTCGGTCGACAGATACCGAAAAACGGATGTTTTTTCGGGAAATTTCCGGACGTTTTTTTCGACGCGACCGGCAGAACCGGACGGTGTAAGTGGCGAAATCCTACGGTTCGCGCGGTACGGATTTGCGGTAGCGATTCGAATTCGAAAAAACGGCGGCCGATTTCTGCGGCCGTTTCCGACGAAAAATGTCGTATTCGGTGGGTTGCGTGCGACGGATTCTCGTATAAAAGCGAACTTTCGTGGCGTCGTTAATGCGTTTGTATATAACGGTTTGTACGTTTGGTCGGAAAAATAGTGAAAAAATGTTTCGAAATATTTGGAAAGAAACTTTAAAAGTCTCTATATTTGCACCCGCTAAACAAGAGACAAGTCTGGCAAAGCGTTCTGAAAAGGTTTGAAAATTTTCAAAAAAAGATTTGGTAGTTTCGAAACGAACACATATCTTTGCGCCCCGTTAGACGATTGAAACGGAAGTTTAACAACAAGGTTCTTTAAAATATTTCGAAAGTTTCTCAGCGAAAGTTTGGAGATTTGAAAAATACTCTTTACCTTGTGGCCCCGAAAGTTCGATAAGAATTTTTCAGGGCGTTGAAACGACGAAATTTTGTAAGAAAAGAATAAGTTCTTTGAAGTATTTAAGCAGCTAAAGTTTATTCTTACCAGTCTGATAAAGACGGTAATAATTTTCAA
>VOFH01001291.1_pt1 | contig 107687 bp, 113 predicted proteins | sample 5384091 | NCBI WGS metagenome assembly VOFH01 (sample SAMN12384727, study PRJNA508395) | human gut metagenome | isolation source: healthy gut G | host: Homo sapiens
TGGGGAGGTACCTTCACATAGGTCTGGGCCCTGTCAAATTCCGGGTATTGGTAACGCCAGCGGTCATACTCCTCATGGAAAATCTCACCGGCCTCCAACTTGGCGGCGGCCTGTTGCCAGGAACAGAGCATCTCGTGCAGCCGGGCAGCGTCCTTGTTCTTTCGGATATCAGACTTCCCCGTCCACCTCACTGACCTTGACCCGTAGTTGTTGTAAACATAGTAATCTTTATCTATCGACATAGTGAGCATATATTAAACTTTACCAACTGCTTTTTTGTTTTGCTGCTCCGCTTCTTTCCCCCAACGCCAGCAGCACTGCACCAGCCGCCAACAGGAGCAGCTGAGCCATGACCATAGGTCCCGGCAGCGTAAATGCCGGGTCAAGGCCCTCCAGCGTGAGCGGATAGGCTGTGAAGAAGCTCCCATCCCACAGTCCCAAAACCTCTGGCAAGGGCAGGACTGCCAGAAGAACGGGGGCTGCCATCCAGCCATACAGCAGCCAGGGTTTCAGCCGCCCAAGCAGCCATCCGCTGCCCAGGGCGAACACCAGAGGAGGCAGGAGGGTCACCAGCGCGGGAAAGACCAGGCTCCCCCAGTCGTACCAGCCGAACATCCGCCCATAAAACACAGCCGCTTCCACGATACAGAGCAGCGCCAGCATGACCGTCCCCGTGAACGCGGCGGCGCACCGGGCCAGGGTATAGCGGGCAGGCCGCATGGGCGCGGCCTCTGTGAGCGCCGCCGCCCGCCGGGCCTTGTTGGAGGTAAAGAAGGTCAGAAAAAATAGCGCCCCGATCCACAGAAGCGGCAGCATCCGGCAGAGATAATCCCCAAAGCTCCAGGGGGAAAACGGCGCTGTGTGGGACACCCCCAGAATGGTCGCATCCCGCAGTACCAGGGCGCCGTAACAAAGCAGCACGGCGATCAGCCCCACAAAGAACTGATTCCACAGCAGCCGCCTGCACTCATAGCGATATATCTTACCCAAGGTTCAAATCCTCCTCTGTCAGCCCACAGGCGCTCAAAAATTCATCATAGGTGAGATAAGGGTACATGGGGTCGATCTCTCGGTTGAACAGATCGTAGAGGATCTGGTCCATGGCGTCCTCACCGCCTACAAGCTGCTCCGCCTTCAGAAGCTTCAGCGGCATCTCGCTGTACTGCCGCATTCCGGACAAGCTGTTGGAAATGCGCAGACGTTCTGCTTCCGGCAGCATCTCCAGATATTCCGGATGGCGCACATAGAAATTCAGATAATAGTCATCCACCTCCTGCTGCCACTGGTCAATGTAATGGGTCCGGGCATACTCCTCCCCATACAGTTCCTTGACGATACGGTATGTGGTGTAAACGGTCAGGCCCTCTGCAGACCAGGGGCTGTCCGGCTCAGGAATATCAAACATATTGCCCAATCCCCACCACTGATGGACCAGTTCGTGAATCATCACCTCACTGTCACCGCTGCCCTTTTCCGCACGGTTCAGATTGGCGGCGGTAAAGTCCGATTCATCCAACAGGCTGGCGCCGCCGGCAGCATATCCGCCCCCGGCGATGCGGCTTTGGATCAGCTTCAGCGTTTCGCCGCTGCCGAAGGACAGCGTTCCATAGTGTGCGGCGCAATACTCCACCACATCCCGCACCGCATCGGCCGCGTTGGCCTGAGTCATAATGTCCTGATGCTTGCGGCCATAGTAAAGCTCGATGGTCATGCCCCCGGCCTGAATATCCTCCCGGACGTAATCTCCGGCATAGAGGATGCCGCCGGTGCCGATATCTTCCCAGCGCCAGGTTTTGGTGCCATCCTCATGCTCTGCAACGACCTCTGCCCGGCTGGAGCCAAAAGGGATCGCTGTCATGGCATTTGGAAGTGTAATTTCCATCTCTGTGGGATAGTAGTTCTCATCGGGCAGTACATTCAGCAGCCGTGGGGAGAGCGCCGCATTTTCCAGCTGTAGATACGTCCCACTGATCTCTGTGCTTCCTTGGCTATCCGAAAGGTTTTGGTCCTCGCGCGGGAACCCGCCGTATTCCATGGTCAATTCGATCTGAGCCTCGGCGGGAAGCGTAACTTCCAGCAACACCTCATTGAATTCCTGGTAATCCCCCACCGAAAAAGGAACGGTCTCGCCGTTGGCCCGCACATTGGAAATCGTGTAGCCGGGAGTAACGCCCAATGCAACCTTTTGTTCCTGACCGGAGCTGTTTTCAAAGGAATAGCTCGCCTTGCCGCGCACCGTTCCGGCAGATACATCGGGAAATACCTGCGCCGAGCGGCCGGTACAGATCACGCCGTCCAGGTAGGGGATCTCAAAAAAGGTCATCGCCGTCTGATCTGGATTGCTGTTGTCCACCATGGGCTGGGCCGCATAGGCAGTGCCGGAACAGGCCAGCAATGTCACGGCGATCACCGGACGGTAAGCCCGCCGGATGCTCCGGGCTAACGAGCCCAACGCCCCCTTCCCGTACTGACGGATACAGAGATACGACAGCGTCCAAACTCCGGCCAGACCCGCCAGCCAGGTCAGGCGCATGTAGGCCACGGACCGGTAGATCCGAAAGTTGGAAAAATCATCGGACAACGCCCACACGCAGGGGTTGAGCCAGCACAGCTGCCAGTTCTCCGCCCATACAGTCAGGCTCAGCCCGCAAAACGCGGCAAATACCACAAGGGACAGGTCTGCCCGGCGGGTGAACTGGTAGGCAGACGCCGCCGCCAGAACGCCCAGCGGCAGGGCAAGGCCCATGAAGAGCAAGTAGGCCAGCACATAATCCACCATATCAAACACCGCACCGATCAGCCCCGCGCTGATGGGGAGCCACACCAGCATCGTAAGGGTCGTGGTCAAAACCGCAGTGGTCAACAGAGCCGACAGCCGCGTCAGGGCTGCGGTCAAAGGGGACACTACCGCGTCCACGAGAACGTCCACCCGGCTGCGGCAGGCCCGGTCCAGTTCAAGGATGGCAAGCAGGCCAAACAGGATCCCGCCTGCAATGCCCCCGGCAATCGCGGGGTTGGCCAGATACAGGGAGTTCATGGTGGAAACAGCCGACTGATAGAGGTAAAGCCCCACCACAGGGCCAAGGACGGTGAGCAGCATGACCAGCCAGGTCAACCGGCTGCGGAGCAGACGTCCCAGCTCCAGGGGGAACAACCGAAGCGTCTTCATTGTACTGCCTCCCGGGAGATCAGATAGAGGTAGGCGTCCTCCAGCGTTGGCTCCTCCGGCTGAACAAAGGCGGGGAGCTGATCTGCCACCGCCCGGCAGCGAACGCCCTGTGCGGTGTTCACCCGGGCGGTGATGTGGAGCCCATCCTCCTGATTGGCCTCCCGCTCATAGAATACCCCCACATGGCCGGATGCGGACCGGATCAGCTGTTCCGGGGTGCCGGTAAAGAGGATCTGCCCGCGGTCGATCACCACGAGCTGATCGCACACGGACTGCACATCCTCGATGATGTGGGTGGAGAGCAGGACCAGCCGGTCCTGGGCCGCGTGGGAGAACAGATTTCGGAAGTGGATCCGCTCCTCCGGGTCCAGTCCTACCGTGGGCTCATCAAAAATCAGGAAGGGCGGGTCCCCCAAAATCGCCTGGGCAATACCCACCCGCTGGCGCTGTCCGCCGGAGAGCGTGCGGATTTTGGCCCTGGCCTTTTCCTCCAGATTGACTGCTCGGACCGCTTTCTGAATGGCCGCTTTGGGATCTCCGATCCCTTTCAGCGCCGCAATATAGTCCAGAAATTGCGTGACGGCCAACTCGTCAAACAGACCGAAATCCTGGGGCAGATACCCCAACCGGGCTTTCAGCAGACGTTCCGTTCTGTCAAGGGGCTGTCCATCCACCAGAATTTCCCCTCTGGTGGGCAGGAGGGCCGCCACCAGCAGCTTCATCAATGTGGACTTACCGGCCCCGTTGGGGCCCAGAAGTCCAATGAGGCTCGGAGCCTTGAGTTCCAGATCCAGGTCCTTTAATGCCTGCTTCCCGCTGGGATAGGTCATACTGAGATGTTCGATACGGATTTCCATAATGCCTTGTTCCTTTCTGCATGGGATGGGCCAAGGATACCAGGGCAATATGGAGAATGTGTGGAGAGCGCGTGTGGTTTATATGGAGAACAGCGGTCAAACGGCTGGTGATAAAACGGGTCCGATACAGAATAGGATCATTCTGTATCGGACCCGTTCCTGACCGCAGTCTGGGCATCGGTTCAATCGAAAATAGAGGGAAAGCACACCGTCGCTCGGACTCCATCCGCTGTATTCTCAATGGTACACGTAGCCCCATGGCGGTCCAATATTATCTTTACCAGATAGAGGCCAAGGCCGCTGCCGCCGGAGGCGCGGTTCCGGGAGCACTCCTCCCGGTAGAACGCCTCATACAGATGGGGCAGAGCGTCCTTCCCGATATGCGCTTCTGCGTTTTCCACCGTCACAGCTGGACGCCCGTCCTGCCAGCCGCACCAGATACGGATCCCGGCCCCATCCGGAGAATAGAGGGAGGCGTTGGAGATCAGGTTCCCCAGCACCTTTCCCAGCAGAACTGCATCCCCAATTGTGGTGATCCCCGGCGTCAATTCCTTGTCCAGATGCTGGCTCCGCTGCTCCAAAAGCCCGGCGTCCAGCTTCAACTGCTCCTCAAGCAAGGCGGAAAGCTCCACCGGCTCCTGTTTCATCGCTGCGGCTCCGGCCTCCATCCGGGAGATGGTCAACATCTCCTGAACCAGGTTCTCCATGCGCCCCGTCACCTGAAGAGAGCGAAGCAGATACTTGTCCCGGTTCTGATAAACTCCTACGCCCTCCAGCATTCCGGTCAGCTGTCCCTTCAGGATGGTGACCGGGGTCTTTAACTCATGGGAGGCTGCATTGAAAAAGGCCATCCGCTGCCGGTCCAATTCCCGCTCCCGCTCCACCTCGCCCCGGAGCGCCTGGTTGGCGCTCTCCAACTCTGTCAGGGCAGTGGAGAGTTTTTCTGCCATTGCATCCAGGCTGCGGCCCAGCTGCCCGATCTCGTCCCGGCGCGTTTCGCCGCATTCCCAGTGAAAGTCCAGCTCGGCCATCTTCCCAGCAATATCGCTCATCCGCACAATGGGCCGGGTGATGTACCGGGAATAAAAAAAGGCGCACAGCAGAGAAAAGGTCAGCAGCACCAGCAGAAGCCACGGGGCCATCTGTACCAGCGCCCGCACCGCCACATTCTCCGCTTTGAGCCGTGGGGTGACATAGAGTGTATAGCTCTCCTCCCGCCCGGAAAAGCGCACCTCCGCGGCGATGGTTGACTGCTCCGACATGGTGACGGACACATGATCCCCTGACTCTGAATCTGTTGTCCCAAAGCTGACCGCAGTATCCCTCTCGGCGGTCGTAACGATCATATCCCCGCTTTCATACACAGCCTGAAGCGCGATCTGTGCCCCGGTGTCCACCAGGCGGCCATCCGGTCCCGTCAGTGTGGCGGTGGCGCCGGAGGAGAGGGTAAACTCGTCCAGCAGCTTCCCGCAGTCCTCCGGTGCGGTGTCTGCCAACTGTTCGACCAATACATCCATCTGAGCGGCAAGATCGTCGTTCATCACAGCGGTGTAGGTGCTGGGGGCGGCCCATGCAATGAAGCCAAACGTGATGGCCCCGGCAAAGAGCAAAAGACTGGCGGTGATCAGGAACACGCGAACCGTCAGACGCTCAGAGACCTTCTTTCGCGGCACGGTAGCCCACCCCCCTGACTGTTTCGATATAGCCCCGTCCCAGCTTATGCCGGAGATTTTTGATGTGGCTGTCCACCACCCGCTCATCCCCGTAAAAGTCATAGCCCCACAGCTTGGCAAGCAGCATCTCCCGGGTGAACACCCGTCCCGGTGCGGCCAGAAATGTGTGGAGCAGTTCGAATTCCCGGGCGGTCAAGTCCAAAGGGTGGTCCTCCAACAGCGCCTCCCGGGCGTCCAAATCAAGGGACAGGTCACGGTATCGGAGACGGCTCTCCTCATCCGCGTTTCCTCCGCGGCGGAGAATGACGCGGATCTTTTCCAGCAGCACCGGCATGGAGAACGGCTTGGTCACATAGTCATCAATATCCATGCCGAAGCCCTTGAGCTGCTGTTCCTCACTGTCCAGCGCAGTCAGCATGATGACCGGGACCTGAGACTGCTGGCGGATCAGCTCACAGACGCCAAACCCATTGATCTTAGGCAGCATCAGGTCCAGCAGGACCAAGTCAAAGGGCTGGGCATGAAACATGGAAAGGGCTGCCACACCGTCCCCAGCCACTGAAGTTCCATAGCCTGCATCCTCCAGATAGGTCCGCAGCAGCTCCTGTATATCCAGTTCGTCCTCGACGATCAGAATGTGTTTCATCTATACATCACCCGCTCCAAGTGTATCATGGAATTGTGAATTTATCATGGAGACTGAAAAAATAAAAACGCTGCCATGAAACATGACCGGCTGTTGCCGTATTCCTATGAGATGACGCAGAAAAACGAGAAAGCCGGTACAGCGCATGAAGAAGGTGTGACGCCACAACGATCACAAAGAATCGTTTCAACACAGAGAAGCCCCGCTCCCCAACATTTCGGAGCGGAGCTTCTCTTGATGTCCAATACATCTGGCAGGTGTGCCAGCGGATCGCTGCCGGACAGGCCCACGGCATCGCTTAAAACAGGGTGGGCAGCTGGAAGGACAGCAGCACCCCGGCCAGGAAGGAACACAGGTTGGCGGTCCAGGTATACGCCGTGATCCGCCGGCCGGACAGACCCCGCTCACCCGTCAGCTTCCGCCGGTAGATCCGCAGCTCCACCAGGGTCACCGCCACCTCCGCTGCCAGATAGACCGGAAGCGCCAGAATCGCCATCACCCCCGCCAGAGCCCCGTTGCAGTAGGTAAATACCTCCAACGCCAGGTTCAGACCCAGCTGGGTAGCCAGATTCACCCCGGCCACCCACCTCAGCGCCCGTCCGGTGCGCAGGCCGAAGGCCAGCGCCAGCAGCAGCTCCGCCCCCAGGGTGAGGGCCACCCGCCCCGCCAGGGCCAGCAGAGAGGCCCCGTATGGGTAATCCCGCTGGAGGCGCGCCGCCTCCAGCTCCACGATCCCCCCGGGCGTCAACTCCAAGCCGGACAGGTCCAGCCGGTAGTAGCTGTCGAAGGCGTACCGGTGATAGACCGCGCTCACCGCCAGGGCGTCCTCCTCTGGAAACCAGAGGGCGATCTGATAGGTGTGGGGCGGGTAGTAGGTCCAGCTGAGTTCCCCGTCGGAGCAGTCCTCCGCGAAGTCCAGCAGGTAAAAGCCCTCTGGATCCATCTGGTCCAGGGGCCGCATGGCGCGCAGGGCCCGGTCCTTCTCTGGACCCTCCACCGTCTCCCCCTCCGAAAAGCGGCCGTACGGCCCGGTGCCCTCCTGCTGGGACAGCAGCGTCCCCCAGCAGGTCCGTCCCTCCAGACCGGTCAACTCCACCACCACCGACGGCTTGGGCCCTGCGTCCGCACTGGCCGGCATCGCCGCCAGAGGCAGCAGGAGCAGCAGCGCGGTCAGAATGGAACACCATCGCTTTTTCATAGCGCGCACCTCGCTTTCATTTTTATTGTATCAGGCGCTGAAAAAATTGGCAAGGCCGCTCTTGACGAACGGCCCCTTTTCTTCTATATTGGAGATACTTCCACACGGGTGGGCCGAGGGCGGCCCGCCCCTGAGAAATGAGGATACAGAATGGATCTCTGCAACATCAACGACATCAAGGCCCTGCTGGCCCGGCACGGCTTCCGATTCTCCAAATCCATGGGACAAAATTTTCTCATTGAGGGCTGGGTGCCCCGGGACATTGCCGAGGCCTCCGGCGCCGCCCCCGGCTGCGGGGTGCTGGAGGTGGGCCCCGGCATCGGCCCCCTCACCCGGGAGCTCTCCCTGCGGGCAGAGCGGGTAGTCTCGGTGGAACTGGACCGCTCCCTGTTCCCCATCCTGGCCGAGACCCTGGCCGACCGCCCCAACGCCGAGATCTGCCCCGGCGATATTTTGAAAACGGATATTCCCGCCCTGGTGCGGGAAAAATTCCAGGGGCTGACTCCTCTGGCCTGCGCCAACCTACCCTATAACATCACCTCCCCCGCCATCACCGCCCTGTTGGAGGCCAAATGCTTCTCCGCCATCACCGTGATGATCCAGCGGGAGGTAGCCCGCCGGATCTGCGCCCCCCCCGGCTCGCCGGACTACGGGGCCTTCTCCGTGTTCTGCCAGTACCACGCCCACACGGAACTGCTCTTTGACGTCCCGCCCGACTGCTTCCTCCCCGCCCCCAAGGTGACCTCCTCCGTGCTGCGCATGGTCCCCAAGGCTCCGCCCGCTGAGGTGGATGACGAGGCCCACTTCTTCCGGGTGGTCCGGGCCGCCTTCGCCCAGCGCCGCAAAACCCTGGCCAACAGCCTCAGCGCCTCTCTGGGCGGCTCCTGCGGCAAGCAGGCCGTGGCCCGGGCCATCGAGGCCTGCGGCCTGCCCGCCGCCGTCCGCGGTGAGCGGCTGTCCATCTCCGAATTCGCCGCCCTGTCCAGGGCCCTCCGCCGGGAGGAGGCCGCCTCCACCTCTGAGTAATGCCGGAGCCGCCCGCCACCCCATAGCCAAACTGTAATACCTGCCATAACGAAATAACCAGGGCCAATATGATTGACTTTATTCCCGCTTCCGTGTATTATTATGTATGCTTTGAGCTCTCTCCGCCCCGTGGGTCGCCGCCTGCCCGGCAGGAAGATCATTAGAAAAGAGGTCATTAAAATGGCAACCATCGATTTGAGCAAGTACGGTATCACCGGCACCACTGAAATCCTCCATAACCCCTCCTATGAGACTCTGTTTGAGGAAGAGATGAAGCCCGGACTGGAAGGCTATGACGTGGGTCAGCTGACTGAGCTGGACGCCGTCAACGTGATGACCGGTATCTACACCGGCCGTTCCCCTAAGGACAAGTTCATCGTGATGGACGACGTCTCCAAGGATACCGTGTGGTGGACCTCTGACGAGTTCAAAAACGACAACAAGCCCGCCTCCAAGGCGGCCTGGGACGAGTGCAAGCGTCTGGCTGTCGAGCAGCTGTCCAACAAGAAGCTGTACGTCATGGACGTGTTCTGCGGCACCAACCACGACAGCCGCATGGCCATCCGCTTCATCATGGAGGTGGCATGGCAGGCCCACTTTGTTAAAAATATGTTCATCGCTCCCTCCGCTGAGGAGCTGGAGAACTTCGAGCCCGATTTCATCTCCTACAATGCCGCCAAGGCGAAGGTGGAGAACTACAAGGAGCTGGGCCTGAACTCTGAGACTGCCGCCATCTTCAACCTCACCGAGCGGGAGCAGGTCATCCTGAATACCTGGTACGGCGGCGAGATGAAGAAGGGTATGTTCTCCATGATGAACTACTACCTGCCCCTCAACGGCATGGCCTCCATGCACTGCTCCGCCAACACCGACATGAACGGCGAGAACACCGCCATCTTCTTCGGCCTGTCCGGCACCGGCAAGACCACCCTGTCCACCGATCCGAAGCGCCTTCTCATCGGCGACGACGAGCACGGCTGGGACGACAACGGCGTGTTCAACTTCGAGGGCGGCTGCTACGCCAAGGTCATCAACCTGGACAAGGACTCCGAGCCCGACATCTACAACGCCATCAAGCGCAACGCCCTGCTGGAGAACGTCACCCTCGACGAGGACGGCAAGATCGACTTTGCCGACAAGTCCGTCACCGAGAACACCCGCGTCTCCTACCCCATCGACCACATCGAGAAGATCGTTCGTCCCAAGTCCAAGGGCCCCGACGCCAAGAACGTCATCTTCCTGTCTGCCGACGCCTTCGGCGTGCTGCCCCCCGTGTCCATCCTGACCCCGGAGCAGACCCAGTACTACTTCCTGTCCGGCTTCACCTCCAAGCTGGCCGGCACCGAGCGCGGCATCACCGAGCCCACTCCCACCTTCTCTGCCTGCTTCGGCCAGGCCTTCCTGGAGCTGCACCCCACCAAGTACGGTGAGGAGCTGGTGAAGAAGATGCAGAAGTCCGGCGCCAAGGCCTATCTGGTCAACACCGGCTGGAACGGCACCGGCAAGCGCATCTCCATCAAGGACACCCGCGGCATCATCGACGCCATCCTGGACGGCTCCATCCTGAAGGCCGAGACCAAGACCATCCCCTACTTCAACTTTGAGGTGCCCACCGCCCTGCCCGGCGTGGACTCCGGCATCCTGGATCCCCGGGACACTTACGCCGACGTTGCCGAGTGGGAGACCAAGGCCAAAGGACCTGGCTTCCCGCTTCGTGAAGAACTTCGTCAAGTATACCGGCAACGACGCCGGTAAGGCTCTGGTGGCCGCCGGCCCCAAGGTCGAGGACTGATCCCAGGCTAATCATTTCAGAGCTCCCGGTCTCCGGACCGGGAGCTCTTTGCCGTCCCCTCCCCTTGTCTTTCCCGCCCGGATGTGGTATCATGGCATAGCCATACTGGCAGGCATTTTCATGCAAAAGAGGATTTTTTATGGACTACTTCAAGTTAGATATGCCCCGGGATGAGCTGCTCTCCATGAGCAGCCTGGGGCTGGCCCACCTGGGGGACGGCGTGTTCGAGGTGATGGTGCGCTCCTGGCTCTGTCTGCGGGGCAAGGCCCGCCCCCGGGACCTCCACCGGGCCACGGTCAAATATGTAGCCGCCCCCGCCCAGGCCGCGGCCGTGGAGCGGCTGCTCCCCATCCTGACGGAGGAAGAGGCCGGCGTGTACCGCCGCGGGCGGAACACCGCCCCCCACTCTGTGCCCAAGGCGGCCAGCCGCGCCCAGTACCAGTCCGCCACCGGCCTGGAGGCCATGTTCGGCTGGCTCTATCTCCAGGGGCGGACCGACCGGCTCAACGAGCTCTTTCAGCTCATTATGGAGCCCGCGGAAGCGCCGGCCCCCGACACTGGCGCCCCCCGTGTCCTTTAACTCTCCCACTTCCACAATGAGGTGTTTGTATGCCGTTAGACGCACTCTGCCTGTCCGGGCTGGTCCGTGAGCTGGACCAGACAGTCACCGGCGGGAAAATCGATAAAATCTATCAGCCCGGCCGGGACGAGGTGATCTTGGCCCTGCGCACCCCGGCCCAAGGAAACGTAAGGCTGCTGCTCTCCGCCAACCCCAGCCATCCCAGGCCCCAGCTGACCCAGCTGACCCGGGAGAACCCGGACACGCCCCCCATGTTCTGTATGCTCCTGCGCAAGCACCTGTCCGGCGCGCGCATCCTGTCGGTGGCCCAGCCCCCGCTGGAGCGCGTGGTCACCCTGACCCTGGAGGCGATGAACGAGCTGGGCGACCGGGTGGAGCGCAGGCTGGTGCTGGAGGCCATTGGCCGCCGCTCCAACCTGATCCTGCTGGACGAAGAAGGACGGATCCTGGACTGCATCCGCCGGGTGGAGTCCAGCCTGGGGACGGGAAGCGCCCAGCGGGCCCTCCTCCCCGGGATGTTCTACCGCCTCCCGCCTCCCCAGGCCAAGCTGGACCCCATGGCCCAGGACCGCGCCGCCCTCGAGGCCCTGCTGTCCGCCGCGCCGGAGGAGGCACAGGCCGACCAGTGGCTGCTGGACACCTTCGGCGGCCTGTCCCCCCTGATCTGCCGGGAACTGGCCTTCCAGGCCGGAGGAGCCGTGGATATACGGCTCAATATCCTGGGTCCCGAGGGCCGTAAACGGCTTCTGGACCGGCTGGAGCGCCTGCTGGACGCTGTCCGCACGGGCCGCTTCTCCCCCTGCCTCCTCGCCCGGGACGGGGCCCCCTCCGACTTCACCTTCTTCCCGGTGGAGCAGTATGAGGGCCGGATGGAGCGCACCCCCTTCCCCACCTTCTCCGCCCTGCTGGACCGCTTTTATGAGGAACGGGAGCACCTGGAGCGGGTCAAGCAGCGGGGACAGGATCTGATCCGCTCTGTGACCACCGCACGGGACCGCACAGCCCGCAAGATCGCCCACCAGGAACAGGAGCTGGCTGCCACCCATGACCGGGAGCGCCTGCGCCAGCTGGGGGACATCCTGACCTCTAACTTCTATCAGATGGAGCGGGGCATGGCCCGGCTGCGCACGGTGGACTTCTACGACCCGGAGGGCAGAGAGATCGACGTCCCCCTGGACCCCCTTCTCACCCCCCAGCAGAACGCCGCCAAGTACTACAAGGAGTACAACAAGGCCAAGACAGCTGAGGTAATGCTCACTCAGCAGCTGGAAAAGGGCCGCCGGGAACTGGACTATCTGAACAGCGTGCTGGACACCATTCCCCTGGCAGAGGGCGAGAAGGACCTTCAGGAGATCCGGCAGGAGCTCACCGACACCGGATATCTCCGCCGTCCCTCCAAGGCCAAGGGCCGGGAGAAGCGGGTGGTCTCCAAACCAATGGAGTTCCGCTCCTCCGCCGGACTGCGCATCTCCGTGGGCAAGAACAACACCCAAAACGACCTGCTCACCTGCAAGCAGGCCTTCAAGAGCGATATATGGTTCCACACCCAGAAGATCCACGGCTCCCACGTCATTCTCTGGACGGAGGGGCGGGCCCCCGACCTCCAGAGCCTGAACGAGGCCGCCTGCCTGGCCGCCTGGTTCTCCCAGGCCAGGGGAGCCAGCCGGGTCCCAGTGGACTACACCCCGATCAAATATGTGAAAAAGCCCAACGGGGCCCGCCCCGGCATGGTGACCTACACCACCTATGAGACCGCCTGGGTCACTCCCCGCGAGGAGTTGGTCAAAGAGCTTCGGATCCGATGACCTCCTCCCCGCCCTCCTGTTTTCAAAGCCGAGCGCGCTTCGGACTGTCCGGGGCGCGCTCGGTTTTTAAAATTTTCCACATCTGTGAAATGCCCGCCGCAGAATCCGACCGGATTCCTTTCCTTTAGACCTTTCCTCTCACGGTTCCTTCTTTCCTTTATCTGCTCCCAGTTAAAATGTTGTATGTTTCCGACAAGATTCTCTTTTCCTTTCCACAATCTTTCGTTATAATGAACTTATGTGTTAAATGTGAAGGAGTCAAAAGTATGACGGAAGTCAAGATCGCATCCCGGACCTGTCCAGATGAGTTTGGCCGCCCCCGCACCTTCCATTATGCCCTCACCGTAGATACGGTAGAATCCGACACTTTTTCCTGCGAAAACTACGGCGTCCGCATCTCCGAGGAATCGGGCGATACCGCCGCGATCCCAGGGATCACTACCAGTGCCGTTAGGATCGACGAACTGTTGACCCTCCTGGTGGAACACGGCGTCAGCCCCACAGCACTGCCAGACGTCATCTCAGACTGGTTATAACAAAGGCAAAGGAAGCGCGCCGGACCCGAATGGTCCGGCGCGCTTCCCCTTTTACATATCCGTACAGCACACGCACTGTGCGCGCCATACTCACTTTTTGCGGTTGTCGATCTTCTGCATCAGACAGACCAGCAGGGCGATCATGCCCAGCACCACAAAGATACCCAGCATACCCTGGCCCATCATCTCAAGGGCCGCCATCATATTATCAAAATTCATCGTTGAGACCTCCTAAATCAGCCCATATTGGCAAAGTACTGAAGGACCACGCCGCCGGCCACCACAGAGGCGATCTGGCCGGACACATTGGCGGCCACCGCGTGCATCAGCAGGTGGTTCTGGGAGTCGGCCTCCTGGCCCATCTTCTCAATGACACGGGAGGACATGGGGAAGGCGGAGATGCCCGCCGCACCCACCATGGGGTTGATCTTGTTCTTGGGGGTGAAGATGTTCAGGATCTTGACGAAGATGACGCCCACCATGGAGTCCAGAATGAAGGCCACCAGGCCCAGGCCCATGATCATCAGGGTCTCCCACCGCACGAACTGATCCGCCTTCATGGAGGCTGCGATGGTGATGCCCAGCAGCAGGGTGATCAGGTTGGCCAGCTCATTCTGCGCGGTCTGGGACAGGCTGGAGAGCACGCCGCACTCCCGGATCAGGTTGCCGAACATCAGGAAGCCCACCAGAGCCACGGAGGAGGGGGCCACCAGGCCGGCAATCACGGAAACGACAATGGGGAACATGATGCGCAGGCGCTTGGACACGCCCTGGGCCCGGTAGGGCATCCGCATGGCGCGGTCCTTCTTGGTGGTCACCAGCTTGATGGCAAAGGGCTGGATGATGGGCACCAGAGCCATGTAGGAGTAAGCGGCCACAGCAATGGCGCCGATATAGTTGGAGCCCAGGGTCTGGGAGACCAGAATGGAGGTGGGGCCGTCCGCGGCGCCGATGATGCCGATGGAGGCGGCGTCCTTCAGGTCAAAGCCCAAGGCGGCGGCGATCATAATGGTCAGGAAAATACCGCCCTGAGCGGCCGCACCGCACAGAAACAGCTTAGGGTTGGACAGCAGGGGGCCAAAGTCGATCATGGCGCCGATGCCGATGAACAGCAGGATGGGCATGGCCTCGCTGGCCTCGATCCCCACCTCAAACAGCCACTGGATGATGCCGTGGGTCTCGCCCACGCCCTCGCTGAACTGGTTCATCACGCCGGACAGGGGCAGGTTGACCAGGATGGCGCCAAAGCCCATGGGCATCAGCAGAGCGGGCTCAAAGCCTTTTTCAATGGCCAGCCAGATCAGGACCGCACCCACCACATACATGACAATCTGCTGGGGAGTGATGGCCAGCAGATTGACCCACAAGAAATTCAAACTCAACGTTTTTTCCTCCCTTTCTTCTCTCTGTTTGGACCTTCCGTACGCCGGACCCGGCCCGGCGCTCTTTTGTGGGGACGCCATCCTGACTTCATTCTGCCCGCACCGCCCGCCTGACAACCAGAAAACCAATAAAAAAGACCTGCGTTCCTGGAATGGAACACAGGTCTGGTCATTTCAGGCAAAACCAGAAAGAAGCAGCTTCTTTCAGGATTGTTGGCTCTGCCACACAGCTGGAACTGTGCCGACTACTCCCCTTAACGGCAACTATCCTATCACAGCCTGCAACGCTTTGTCAAGCGGTCCGCCTAAAATTTTATATTTTCTTTATAAGGGCCCATTTTCACCAAAAAGGAGGAGAAATCATGTGTAAAATCACAAATCAACGTCCTTCGCTCCCGCCTCTGCCACGGCCTGCTCGATGGCCTGCTCCTCCGCCCGCATGGCCTCCAGCGTGTCGCCCAGCAGGCGGTCCAGCTCCCAGCCCAGCAGTTCCGCGCCCCGGGCAATCACATCCCGGGAGCAGCCTGCCGCAAACTTCTTGTCCTTGAACTTCTTTTTCAGGGACTTCAGCTCCATGTCCGCCACACTTTTAGAGGGACGCATCAGCGCAGCCGCGCCGATCAGCCCGGTAAGCTCGTCCACCGCAAAGAGCACCTGCTCCATGGGCAGTTCCGGCTTCAGATCCACACAGTGGTCCCAGCCGTGGCTGGCAGTGGCCCGGATCACAATCTTGTCCACCCCGGCCTGACGCATCAGCTCCTGGGACTTCCTGCAGTGCTCCTCCGGCCACATCTCAAAGTCCAGGTCGTGGAGCAGGCCCACCAGGGACCAAAGCTCCCGCTCCTCCCCATAGCCGAGGTGCTCCGCGAACCAGCCCATCACGTGCTCCACGGTAATGGCGTGGCGGAGGTGAAAGGGCTCCTTGTTATATTTGCTCAGCAGGTCCCAGGCCTGCTCCCGAGTCATTGCCATACTGTATCCCTCCTAAATCTGATCCGCCGGCTCTGATGTCATCCTCTCCCTGCCTCCCCTGTCCGTCCAGGTGTATCAGGCGGCCAGAAGCGGAATGGATCGAACAGCAGCGGGGATCGCGTTCCGTCCCCACCACTGATCGTGCCTCGTTTTTCAATAGGCCACAACGATCCCGCCGTCGTTGGCGTAAACTGTGGTGATGCCGCCGGCATCCAGGATCAGGACCTGTCCCGCCTGGCACTTCTCCTGGATCTGCTGCTTCACCTGAAAGGCCCGCTCCACATTGTTACAGTGGCTGATGGCCACCGTACGTCCCTTGTGGTCCGGGTCGGCGGCGATTCGGTCCACCAGCTTGCCCAGGGCCTGCTTCACCGACAGCGCCTGTCCCAGCTTGCAGATCTCCCCCTCCGGGGTAGCGCCCATGAACAGCTTGATCCGCAGCGCGCCGGTGACCACCGACTGCACCCGGGTCAGCCGCCCGTTTTTCCGAAGATTTTCCAGGGACTCCAGCACAAACAGCGTCTGGAGCTGATAGATATACTGCTCCACCTCCCGGACCACCCGCTTGAAGGGCATCCCGGTGGAGGCCAGTTCCCGGATTTTAAGGGCGATGAGCACCTCTCCCCCGGCGGCGGAGCATGAGTTAAACACATGGACGTTGCGTTCCGGGGACTCCTCCTCCAGCAGGGCCTTGGCCTGCTCGGCACAGTTGTGGGAGCCGCTGAGCAGCGCGGAGAGGGTCACCACATAGATGTCCTCCTCCCCACCCTGATAGGCGTCCAGATAGCTCTGGGGCGAGGGGCACGAGGTGGAGGGGGCATTCTCACTCTGCTGCATGGCCCACAGCAGGTCCGCCTGGTCAAAGGTCTCATCATCCACGAACACGCTCCCGTCCACCTGGATGGTCATGGGGACCCGCACGAAACAGGGCTCTTTTTTCATCTGGGGGGTCAGATCGCAGCAGCTGTCCACAACGATTTTGAAACTCATATCATCCATCTCCAAATGTAATTTTAAAAACCAGATTACAACTACAATACCACAACTCACACCAAATGTAAAGGCCCCCGTCAGGTCAGCTTCTCCCCGGTCTCCTCCTCCAGCTCCTTCAGCAGCCTCCGGTCCTGCTTGGAGGACAGGTCCAGCCTCCCATAGAGATCTGGCCGGCGGCGGTAGGTCCGCAGGATGCCCTGCTTCCGCCGCCACTTCTCCACGTTGGCGTGGTGCCCGGACAGCAGGATTGGGGGCACCGCCCGGTCATGCCAGACTTCCGGCCGGGAATACTGGGGGGCCTCCAGCATCCCGTTCCAGTGGCTCTCATTCTCATAGCAGGAGGGGTCGGACAGCACCCCGGGCACTAGGCGGCAGACTGCGTCGGCCACCGCCATCGCCGGGATCTCCCCCCCGGTCATCACAAAGTCCCCCAGGGAGATCTCTTCGTCCACGCATTCCTCAATAAAGCGCTCGTCGATGCCCTCGTAGTGGCCGCACACCAAAATCAGCCTGGAGTAGTCCTCCTTCAGCCGCCGGGCGTCCGCCTGGCAGAAGGTCCTTCCCGCGGGGGACATGTAAATGGTGTGGATTCGCTCCCCCGCCTCGTCGCAGATATGCTTCCAGCACTGGTACAGAGGGTCGGCCTGCATTACCGCGCCCCTCCCCCCGCCATAGGGGTAGTCGTCCACCTGCCTCTGCTTATTCAGGGTGTAATCCCGGATCTGGTGGCACTCGATGCGGATGTAGCCCCGCTCCTGCCCCCGGCCCAAAATGGACTCACACAGCATATCCCCCACCACATCAGGAAAGAGGGTCATAATATCAATATGGTACATAGTCGATGATGATTCCTCACTTTATACTTCGGACGCCGCTTTGCTCCCGAACAGTTCTCTTTATTATAATACGTACTGAACAAAGTCACAAGCTTTGAACGCCAAGTCTTACAAGGCAAATTGGCTTTGTTCAAGTGCAAGGGTTTCGGGCAATACAGCCCAAAACCCTTGCACCTTTCATTTGGATCACAAGGCGTTCCAACGGAAATACTCATTGTAACAATGTCTGAATTTCATAAAAACGGCCCCTCTGAGCCGTTTTATGAAATTGTGCGGCTGCCGCCGCGCGAATAAACCGATTTACGGTTTGTTCAGCAGACATTATTATACGGGATTTTTCCCTGTTTTTCAACCGCTCCTGGCAAAAAATGTCCCAAAACAGCGGCAGGCCCGGACGGCGCCCCATGAGGGATGCCGCCCGGGCCGCGGGCCTTTACTGCTGGCCGGTGGGCTGCTGATTGGAATATTTGGTGTACGCCTGTTGGATCTTATCACTCTGGGCCTGCTCTGGGCTGTACCAGCCCCGCTCCTGCGCTGTCTGAAACAGCTCCGTCTGGCTGTGGTGGCTCTGGTTGAACAGCCGCAGAAATTCGTCCCGCAGGGGGATATTCACACATTCTGAGGCAAAGCTGTCATAGTTCGCAGTCATTTTCTTCTCACTGCACAGAAAATCTGTGATACGCTCCTGGTCAGTCATGGGTGTCCCTCCTCACTTCAAATAACCCAGCAGGTCGGCATAGTTCTGGCGGTGCTGGTCCGCCAGCCCCTGGAATTGGTTTTTCAGCGCGCCATCCTGGCACTCCTGGACAGCGGCCATATACTTGCAGTGGAGCACCTTCTCAAAATCCAGCTGATCAGACAAGGCTTGGAGCTCCTTTGTGGTCAAAACGGACATAGTCTTTTCCTCCTTCTGGCCGTTGGGCCGGTCTTACCCCCCTAGTATGTCCCGTCCCGTTCCGGCTATGCGCCGGGACCACCGGGTTCCCCGCCCGGTCAAAGCGCCACACCAGCCAGCGCCGCCCCGCCCGTTCCTCCACCTGGGCCAGACAGAACAGCACCGGCAGCGGAAATTCCTTTTGATCGGAAAAGGGGGCTGCCAACAGGCGCGCCTCCCCCTCCTGCCCGCTGAAGAAGCCGGTCCGCCCCCGGAGAAGCGCCCGGAGAAGAGGATCCCTGCACAGCCGCGCCGGATCCGGCTCTGGCCTCCACGGCTCCCCTTCTTCTGATTGTTCTGTAAAGGGAAATACCAGCACAGTATTCCCGCCCGTTACCGGCCAGCAGCCCGCCTGTCCCAGCGTGGACCGGCTCAGAGTCCTGGACAGCGCCAGCCTTCCATTCTCCGGTGTCAAAGTCCCCAGGAGCAGGCTCCCGCCCCGCCCCCTGACCCACACCTTGTACAGCCCCCGCCCATCGTCCGGGCAGACTGCCCGCAGATGGACCCGGAGCCCCTCCTCCTCCAGAGAGAGCGTTCCGCCCCCCTCCATGTTCCAACACTCCCCCAAAGGCTGTCCCTCCCTTCAGTGCCGCTGTTCTATCCTATGCCCCCAGACGGGAAAACCTGTCTGCCACCCACCCTTCTGTCCGCAGGTTCCCTCTTCCGACTAAAAACTTTAAATAACCTATTGACAGCATAGGTATATTGTGCTATTATCCAACCAACCTAATAAGTAGGTGATTCACTTGAACTACGATTTTGAAGCCCTTGTCAGGGCAAACTTCCGGTTTGGACGAATGTGTGCTTTCCCAGCCCTGTAAATCTTGACAACAAACTGTGGAAAGGACCTGATTTCTATGCCGAACTATCACTTCGAGACCTTACAGCTCCATGTGGGGCAGGAGACCCCTGATCCCGCCACCGACGCCCGGGCGGTCCCCATTTACGCCACCACCTCCTATGTATTCCGGAACTGTGAACACGCCGCCGCGCGCTTTGGCCTTTCGGATGCCGGAAACATCTACGGCCGCCTGACCAACTCCACCCAGGACGTGCTGGAGCGCCGGGTCGCCGCTCTGGAGGGCGGGACCGCCGCCCTGGCCCTGGCTTCCGGGGCCGCCGCCATCTCCTATACCCTGGAAGCCCTTGGACAGAACGGCGGACATTTTGTGGTGCAGAAAACCATCTACGGCGGCAGCTATAATCTGCTGGCCCACACTCTGCCAGGCTTCGGGATCACCGCCAGTTTTGTCAATATCCACGACCTGGCGGAGGTGGAGGCGGCCATCCAGGAAAACACCCGCGGGATTTATGTGGAGACCCTGGGCAACCCCAACAGCGACATTCCTGACCTGGACGCCCTTTCGGAGCTGGCCCACCGGCACGGTCTCCCGCTGGTGGTGGACAACACCTTCGGCACCCCCTATCTGATCCGCCCCATCGAACACGGCGCGGACCTTGTGGTCCACTCCGCCACGAAGTTCCTGGGCGGGCACGGCACCACCCTTGGGGGCATCCTTGTGGACTCCGGCCGCTTTGACTGGGCGGCCTCCGGAAAATATCCTGCCATTGCCGCCCCCAACCCCAGCTATCACGGCGTCTCCTTTGTTCAGGCCGCCGGTCCTGCCGCATTCGTGACTTATGTCCGCGCGGTCCTGCTCCGGGACACCGGAGCCTCCATCTCTCCCTTCGCCGCCTTTCTCCTGCTTCAGGGCATCGAGACTCTCTCCCTCCGTCTGGAGCGCCACAGCGAGAACACCCAAAAGGTGGTGGAATTTCTCTCCCGCCATCCCCAGGTAGAGCGGGTGAACCACCCCTCTCTGCCCGATCATCCGGACCACGCCCTGTACCAGAGCTATTTCCCCAAGGGCGGCGGCTCCATCTTCACCTTTGAGATCCAGGGCGGCGCTGCCGAGGCGCACCGCTTCATTGACAGCCTTCAGATCTTCTCCCTTCTGGCCAACGTGGCTGACGTCAAGAGCCTGGTGATCCACCCGGCCACCACCACCCACAGCCAGCTGACCCCAGAGGAGCTGGAGGACCAGGGGATCCGGCCCAACACCATCCGCCTGTCTGTGGGCACAGAGCACATCGACGACATCCTCGCCGACCTGGAGCGGGGCTTCGCCGCAGTCCGGCAGCTCCACAGCGCACCGAACGCCCCCGCGCCGGACCTGGAGCAGGCACAGCTTTGAGGAGGAATTTGATATGTCTGGAATTTATACATCCGCAGACCAGCTCATCGGCCGGACCCCGCTGCTGGAGCTGAGCCATCTGGAGCATCAGTTCGGCCTGAAGGCACGCATCCTGGCCAAGCTGGAATATTTTAATCCCGCCGGTTCGGTGAAGGACCGCATTGCCAAGGAGATGCTCGACGACGCGGAGGCCGCCGGGACCCTGAAGCCCGGCTCTGTCATCATCGAGCCCACCTCCGGCAACACCGGCATCGGCCTGGCCTCTGTGGCGGCCGCCCGGGGATACCGGATCATCCTCGTCATGCCCGATACCATGAGCGTGGAGCGCCGCCAGCTGATGAAGGCCTATGGCGCGGAGTTGGTCCTGACGGAGGGCTCCAAGGGCATGAAGGGCGCCATTGAGAAGGCCGCGGAGCTGGCCGCCTCTCTGCCCAACAGCTTTGTGCCCAGTCAGTTCGACAACCCCTCCAACCCCAAAGCCCACCGGGCGCATACCGGCCCCGAGATCTGGGAGGATACCGACGGAGCCGTGGACTTCTTCGTGGCCGGCGTCGGCACCGGCGGCACGATCACCGGCGTCGGGTCGTATCTGAAGTCCAAAAAACCCCGCTGTCCGGGTGGTGGCAGTCGAGCCCGCCGCCTCTCCCGTGCTCTCCGCCGGAACCGCCGGTCCCCACAAGATCCAGGGCATCGGCGCGGGCTTCGTCCCCCCTGTGCTGGACACCGGGATCTATGACGAAATCATCCCCGTCTCCAATGAGGACGCCTTCTCCGTGGGCCGGCTGATCGGCACACAGGAGGGGGTCCTGGTGGGGATCTCCTCCGGCGCCGCCGTGGCCGCCGCCCTGGAGCTGGCCAAGCGGCCGGAGAACGAGGGCAGGACCATCGTTGTCCTGCTTCCGGACACCGGATCCCGCTATCTGTCCACACCACTTTTTGAACCATAAGACAAGTGTGCCGGATTCCGCAGAGGCAGACGCCGGCATACCAGGAGGTTATCTATGAAAATCTATGCAGACAACGCTGCGACCACAAAGATGTGTCCCGCCGCCATTGAAGCAATGCTCCCCTTCCTGGACCGGATCTATGGCAATCCCTCCAGCCTCCACTCCGTGGGGCAGGAGGCCGCCGAAGCCCTGGCAGACGCCAGACAGCGCATCGCGGCCTGTATCGGGGCCGACCCCCGGGGAGATCGTATTCACTTCAGGCGGCAGCGAGGCGGACAACCAGGCGATCCTCTCCGCCGCACGGCTGGGGCGGCAGCAGGGCAGGCAGCATATCATATCCACCGCATTCGAGCATCACGCTGTCCTGCACACCCTGGAGAAGCTGAAGCGGGAGGGCTTTGAGGTCACCCTTCTGGATGTACACGAAAACGGCATCGTCCTCCCCCATCAGGTGGAGGAGGCCATCCGGGAGGACACCTGTCTTGTAACGGTCATGTACGCCAACAACGAGATCGGCACCATCCAGCCCATCCGGGAGATCGGCGCGATCTGCCGGGCCAAGGGGGTCCCCTTCCACACCGACGCGGTGCAGGCCGCGGGCCATCTTCCCATCCATGTAGGGGAACAGAATCTGGATCTACTCTCCCTCTCCGCCCACAAGTTCCACGGTCCCAAGGGCGTGGGCGTGCTCTACGCCAGAAAGGGGATTCCCCTGTTCCCCATGATCGAAGGCGGCGCGCAGGAGCGGGGCAGGCGGGCAGGCACAGAAAACCTCCCCGCCATCGTGGGGATGACCGCCGCCCTGGAGCTGGCCTGCTCCCAAATCGATGAGAACGCACGGCATCTGACGGCCCTGCGGGACCAGCTGATTCAGGGACTGGCCAAGATCCCCCACTCCGTACTCAACGGAGACCCGGTACAGCGTCTCCCCAGCAATGTCAACTTCTGTTTCGAGGGCATCGAAGGAGAATCTCTCCTTCTTCTGCTGGACGACAAGGGGATCTGCGCCTCCTCCGGCTCAGCCTGCACGTCCGGATCTTTGGACCCCAGCCATGTGCTGCTGGCCATCGGCCGGGTCCACGACATCGCCCACGGCTCCCTGCGGCTCTCCCTGTCTGAGGAGACAACGGAGCAGGAGGTCGAGGAGATCATCCGGGCCGTCTCAGAGGCGGTGGCATACCTGCGGGAGATGTCCCCTATCTGGCGGGACCTGACCAGCGGTAAGAAACACTTTATCATTCAGTGAGGGATCAATATGGCACTATACAGTGAAACCGTTATGGACCATTTCCGCCATCCGCGGAACGTAGGCGTGATTGAAAATGCGGACGGCGTCGGAGAAGTGGGAAACGCCAAGTGCGGCGACATTATGAAGATCTATTTGAAGATCGAAAACGATACCATTTCAGACGTCAAGTTCGAGACGTTCGGCTGTGCCAGCGCCATCGCTTCCAGCTCCATGGCCACCGAGCTCATCAAGGGAAAGCCAGTCTCTGAGGCCATGACTCTGACCAACCAGGCGGTTGCGGAAGCGCTGGAAGGACTGCCAGCCCACAAGCTGCACTGCTCTGTTCTGGCCGAGGAGGCCATCCAAAAGGCGCTGGAGGACTACGCCCAGAGATCTGGAACTCCGGGTCCGGTATCCCCCTCCCCCTGACTGCGGCGCAGACACATCAAGGAACCCTGTCCCCTCCCCCGCGGCTTGCCGCGTCAGGGAGAGGACAGGGTCCCATTTTGTTGGATCAATTCCATCCCCGTGGGATGGAAGGCAAAAGAGGTGGGCGGCGGTTGCGCTCCGAAACGGGCCTGCGGGCGCAGTTCGGGCGACGAACCTCCTTGCAGGAGGGCTTTTTTGACAAGCTGAGGCGGGCGGCAAATGTGCCGCCCGCCTCAGTTCTCCCTCCCGCCGGAACGGGCCGGAGTATTTGCTGGTCACATATTGGCCGGAACGTGGATGACGCCCACGGGGCACTCCTTCACGCACAGCTGACAGCCCACGCACTTGGACTGATCGATGTAGGCCACATTGTTCTCCACGGTGATGGCCTCCTTGGGGCAGGCCTTGGCGCACTTCATGCAGCCAATGCAGCCCGCGGTGCAGGCCTTCCGGGTCAGCGCACCCTTGTCCTTGTTCTGACACAGGACCACAGGCTTGCGCTTGTGCTCAGGGATGATGGAGATCACACTGTTGGGGCAGACTGCGGCGCAGGCGCCGCAGCCGGTGCACTTCTCCCGGTCCACCTTGGCGATGCCGTCCACGATGTGGATGGCGTCGAAGGCGCAGGCCCGGGTGCAGTCGCCGTAGCCCAGACAGCCGAACTTGCACAGTCCGTCGCCGCCGTACAGGCCCTTGACCGCCTGGCAGCTATGGATGCCATCAAACTCATAGCGCTTGGAGGTCTTGTCACAGGTGCCGGAGCAGGTCACAACGGCCTTCATGGGCTCGGAGGCAGTGGCCTCCACACCCATGATCTCCGCGATGGCGGCCACAGACTTCGCGCCGCCGGGGGTGCACTTGTTGATGGCGTTCCCGTCCTCAACGATGCTCTTGGCATAGTCGGCACAACCGGCACAGCCGCAGGCGCCGCAGTTGGCGCCGGCCAGGACGCCGGTGATCTTTTCCACCCGCTCATCCACCGGAACATACATGAAGATGGAGGCGGCTACCAGAATCACAGCGCCGATCAGACCAATGACGGTCACCAGAATGATGGCCATTAAAATCGGATTCATTTTCTTCTCCCCCTCCTCTATTACACGTGGAAGATCGACTCGATGATCCCGCCGAAGCCCATGAAGGACAGGGAGGTCACCGCGGCGGACACCAGGGTGATGGGCAGGCCCTCAAAGCACTTGGGGGTCACGGCCTCCTCCACCTTGCGGCGGACGCCGGAGAACAGCACCATGGCGACCAGGAAGCCGATGCCGGCGCCGGCGGCGCAGACGATGCTCTCCATGAAGTTGTAGCCGTTGTCGATGTTCAGGATGGTCACGCCCAGGATGGTGCAGTTGGTGGTGATCAGAGGAAGGTACACGCCCAGGGACTTGTACAGGGTGGGGATGAACTTCTTCAGGATGTTCTCCAGCAGCTGGACCAGGATGGCGATGATCAGGATAAAGACGATGGTCTGGAGGTAGCCCAGATCCCTGGCGGTTCCTTCAGAACCAGGAGGAGTCAGCAGGAACATCTGGATGGGCCAGGTGGCGGCGGTGGCCAGCACCATGACGAAGGTAACGGCCAGGGACATGCCAACGGCGCTGTCCAGCTTTTTGGACACGCCCAGGAAGGGGCAGATGCCCAGGAACTTCACCAGAACATAGTTATCCACCAGGATCATGGTGAAGAAAATGGATGCAAGCTGCACTGCCATTACACGTTCCCTCCTTCCACAGCCTCAGCGGGCGCGGCGGCCTTCGCCTTCTTGGGGCGGGTGGTCAGCCAGGTGGCCGCAGCCATCATCACGCCGAACACGAAGAAGCCGCCGGGGGCGCTGGTCATAATGGTGAAGGGATCGATGGACTCAGGCAGGACCTGGATCACGAAGTCCTTGCCCAGGGCGGGGATCAGCTCGCCCAGGCCGGCCATCCAGGTGCCGGAGCCCAGGATCTCACGGATGGTGCCCATGATGGTCAGGGTGATGGTAAAGCCGATGCCCATGCCGATGCCGTCCAGAGCGGAATCCACGATGCCGTTCTTGGAGGCAAACATCTCCGCACGGCCCAGGATGATGCAGTTGACCACGATCAGGGGCAGGTACACACCCAGGGACGCGTCCAGGGCGGGCACAAATGCCTTGACCAGCATCTGCACCACAGACACGAAGCCGGCGATGACCGTGATGTAACAGGGGATACGCACCTGATCGGGAATGACCTTTCTCAGGGCGGAGATGACCACGTTGGAGCACAGCAGCACAAAGGTGGCCGCCAGGCCCATACCAATGCCGTTGGACGCCATGGTAGAGGTGGCCAGGGTGGGGCAGGTTCCCAGAACCAGCCGCAGAACAGGGTTTTCATTCAGAAAACCGTTGGTTAGGATCTTCAGCTTGCTATTCTTACTACTCATCTTGACTCACCGCCTTTCAAGGAAGCTGGTTATAGGCGTCGATGGCGGAGTTGACCGCGCTGAGCACCGCCTTACTGGAGATGGTGGCACCGCTATAGGCGTTCACGTCCTGATTCAGGACCAGCGCCTTCTCCGCGGACACACCGGCGTAATTCGCCCAGTACTCCTCGCTGGAGACCACGTTGCTGCCGATGCCCTTGGTCTCAGCCTGCTCCGTGACCTTGATCTGCTTGATGGTGTCGTCGGGGCCGAAGGCCACCATGACGACCACGTCGCCGCCGTAGCCCTTGCCGGAGGCGGTGATCACCGCGCCGGCGCCGTTGTCGGCGGTATAGATGCCGGAGACGTTCTCCACCGCCACGTCCTTCACCTCAGTGAAGCTGTCCGCCTCAGGCAGAAGCTCGGTGCGGGCGGCGGTCTCAGCCGCCTCGGTGGCCGCCTGGATGATGGGGGCGGTCACGCCGTTGGTGGCGGCCAGCGCGCCCGTCACGATCACACAGATCACGCCCAGGACCACAATAGGCTTAAAGATGCGATTCCAGTTGTTCATTTCGCGGCGCCCTCCTTCTTCTTCGTCTTGGCGATGCCCAGACGGTCCTGACGGGTCAGGATCTCAATGTAGGGAACCAGCAGGTTCATCAGCAGGATGGCGAAGGAGACGCCCTCGTTCATCGTGCCCAGGAACCGAATGGCGCAGGTAATGACGCCCAGGCCCAGGCCAAAGACGATCTTGCCCTTGGTGGTGGTGGGAGAGGTCACATAGTCAGTGGCCATGAAGAAGGCGCCCAGCATCAGGCCGCCGGAGAGCAGCTGATAGATGGGGTCCCGGCCGGAGACCAGGGAGAGCACCGCCACAGTGGCCAGATAGGTGACCGGGATGGTGGGGCTGATGACCTTGGTGGCGATCAGGTACAGGCCGCCCAGCAGCAGGGTCAGCGCGCAGGTCTCGCCCAGGACGCCGCCGTGGTTGCCCAGCAGCAGGGTCACATAGTCGATGCCCTCAGAGGAGGCCAGCGGGGTGGCGGTGGAGGTGGCGTCCGCCGGGAAGCCGTAAGTAGACATCCGGCTGGCAAAGCCCATGGCCAGGGCGATGCGGCCCACGATGGCGGGGTTGGCAAAGTTATAGCCCAGGCCACCGAAGAGCTGCTTGACGATCACGATGGCGATGAAGGCGCCCACAACGGCCATCCACCAGGGCAGCGTGGCCGGCAGGTTGAAGGCCAGGAGCATACCGGTGACCACCGCAGAGAAGTCGCTGATGGCCACCTCGCGGCCCACCAGCTTGCAGTACAGGTACTCAAAGATCACACAGGCCGCCACAGTCACCGCGGTCAGGATCAGGGAGTTGATCCCGAAGATGATGACGGAGGCGATCAGCGTGGGCACCAGAGCGATGCAGACCCGCTGCATGATCTTTTGGGTGCTGTCCACGCTGGTGATATGGGGTGCGGCAGTTACGATCAACTTATTGTCCATCACTTCTTACCTCCATTCTTCATCATGATCTTCGCCAGGGCGATGGAGGGGGCCAGAGGCCGCTTGGCGGGGCAGACGAAGGAGCAGGTGCCGCAACTCATGCACAGGTCGGCGTTCAGCTCCTGGAGCAGTTCCACATTGCCGTTGTCGTACGCCTTCACGATGTCCTTGGCCGCCAGACCCAGGGGACAGGCATTGACGCACCGGCCGCAGTGGATGCAGTTGGTCTTCTTCGGCAGGCGGGCCAGTTTCTCAGAGAAGGCCAGGACGGCGTTGTTGTTTTTCAGGATGGGCTGGGACAGGTCGGCTACACAGGTGCCCATCATGGGGCCGCCGTACAGTACCTTGCCCGGCTGGGCGGTCAGACCGCCGCAGAAGTCCAGCAGTTCCTGAATGGGGGTGCCGATCAGGACCTCCACGTTCTTGGGCTCTTTGACGATGTCCCCGTCCACCGTCAGGCGCTTGGTGGTCAGGGGCATACCGGTCTCCAGATACTTGGAGACGAAGGCCACGGAGGTAACGTTCATCACGATCACGCCCACATCGGAGGGCAGACCGGGGAATGGGACCTCGCGGCCGGTGCAATTCTCAATCAGCACCTTCTCAGCGCCCTGGGTAGCGGCAGGGCAGCTGCTTGACCTCGATGCCGGGCGCGTCGATGGCGGCCTTCATCTTGGCGATGGCCTCGGGCTTGTTGCCCTCGATGCCGATGATGCACTTGGGAATGTTCAGATACTTCATCACTGCCTTGATGCCGCCCAGCACATGGTGGGTATCCTCAAGGAAGCAGCGGTTATCCGAGGTGATATAGGGCTCACACTCGGCGCCGTTGATGAGCAGTGTGTCGATCTCGTCCAGGTTCTTGGGGGGACAGCTTCACCGCCGTGGGGAAGCCGGCGCCGCCCAGACCCACCAGGCCGCTGGCCCGGATGGCGTCCACAAAGGACTTGTAATCCGTCACCTCAGGGGGGGCAATGGCGGGGTCCACCTTCTGCTCGCCGTCGGGCACGATGACCACAGCGGTCTGGGTCGCGCCGTTGGGGGCGGTGATGGTGGTGATCTCAGAGACCGTACCGGAGACGCCGGAGTGGATGTCAGAGGACACAAAGCCCCCGGACTTTCCGACGATGGTGCCTACGTACACCTGATCGCCCTTGGCCACAGCCGGAGACGCCGGAGCGCCGATGTGCTGGCCCATGGACAGGACGATCTTGGACGGAAGCGGCATCGCGACCGTCTCAAGGTTGGAAGTTCTCTTCTCGTGAGGAACTCCCGCGCCTTGCGCAGAGCGTTTGAGAAATTTACTCATTCGGATTTCAACCTCCCTATACTGCAATCGCTGGGGAAATAGTCGCATTTTTTCTGCCGGCGCTCTGACGCCCGCGGAGCACAGCTGGAACATCCTCGGCGTCCCGCGCCCGGATCCTTCAGCTGCGTTCCGGGACTCCTGTCCCCGGCTCTCTCTCAGCCCTCCCTAACTTTGACGTTCCAAAGGTAATTTTTCTGCCTGCATGGGGCCTGCACGACGCAACAAAGCCCGCCGCCCCCCTTCTGAGCCTGAACAGAAAGCAGGGACGCCGGTCCGCACGCAGGGACGGACGGCCGAAGGCTTCCACAGGAGGCGGAGACAGGCACAGCCTGTCCCCTCTCCCGGCCTACGGCTGCCGGAACTGTTCCAAACGGAACGGTTCATTGGTGTTTATCATACACCCATTTTCATAAAAATGCAATCATTCTTTTCGGAGATTGCATGGAATTCCACTCAGAAACTTCCAGCTGTCCGGCTGCACAGGCAGACAAAAGGGGCGCGCGCCCCTCCCGGAGCGCGCGCCGCCCATGCATCGATTCAATTTGCTTCGGAACCTCGGTCAGCAGCAGCCGCCGCAGTTATTTCCACAGCCGCAGCCGTTCCCGCAGCCACAGGAATTCCCACAGCCCCCGCTGTTCCCACAGCAGCAGCAGAGGATGATGATCAGCACGATGATCCACAGGCAGCCTCCGCCGCCCCAGCTGTTATTGCAGCACCCCATATTGAAGTACCCCCTGAAGATGAAGATTTGAGGCGGCGCTGCGCCGCGCTCAAACTATCCTATGTCAGAGGCGGGAAAGGGTTACAGATAGAGGCTGCTGAATTTCATCAGAATGGCTGCCACCTCGGCCCGGCTGGCTGGATCCGCCGGCCGGAGAGTCCCCTCACCCGACGGAACGATCAGCCCCGCCGACACTGCCCAGGAGACTGCGTCCCGGGCCCAGCCGGCCACCTGTCCTCCGTCCCCATAGATGGACAGGTCCGCCGTGCCGGTGGGGGTCAGCTTCAGATACTGCCGGGCAAAGCTGTGGAGCATCACCAGGATCTGCTGCCGGGTGACGCTCTGCTCCGGGGCGAAACTCCCATCCCCCATGCCGGCCGTCACCCCCTGGACATAGCCCCACCGCACGAAGGGGGCGTACCAGCTTCCGTCGGCCACATCGGTGAAGGAGGCGTCGGCCGCGTTCAGCTCCCCTTCCGGGGAGCCCGCCAGGCGGTAAAACACCGTCACCAGCATGGCCCGGTTCATGGTGGTCCCCGGACTGAAGCGGTCGGCGCTCATCCCGGAGAACAGGCCGTTCCCGTACACATACTCCACCGCGGACTGGAACCAGTCCCCCTGGGCCACATCCACAAAAGGCATTGGGTCCCCTCCGCCCGGCTCATAGCCGTAGCTCCCCTGGAGCCCCAAATACATCGCCCCGGAGCGCACCGAGATCACGGCGGAGGTGTCCTCCCCCGCCAGATAGCGGTGCCCCGGCGTCAGCTTGCTCCCGGAGGGGATCTCCACCCCCTCGGTCACGTCGATGAACGCGCCGCTGTGGATCACCTCTCCCGTCCCGGCCATGGCCAGCACTCCGGAGCCGGCGGGCAGGGTCAGAGTATCCCCCTGGTGGAAGGTGCGGCTGCGCAGGTCGGCGCTGTACAGGCCGCCGCCCCCGCCGCTCTCCCCCTGACTCTGGGCCAGGGCCTGGTCATAGGTGGACTGGAGGGCGCTGTTCATCCGCTCCTCCATCTGGGTCTGGGCCTTGGGCAGGAAGATCTCATTCAGCTCACGCAGGGAGATCAGGCTGTCCCCGCCGCTGAGGGCCAGGGCCCCGCCGCTGAGGACCGCCGCCAGGATGCCGCCGCTGAGCAGCAGTCTTGCTGTTTTCCGTCTCATGTCTGTTCCTCCCCGTCCTCTCCGTCCTCCCGCTGGGAGATCATATAGCTGAGGGCCAGCAGGCTGTCGGAGAAGTGGACGCTCTCCACCACCACATCCGCCCCCGGGAAGGAGACCTCATAGTTGGTAAAGTTCCAGATCCCCTGGACGCCGGCGGCCACCAGCCGCTCGCCCATCACCTGGGCGGCAGACTTGGGCACCGTGAGCAGCCCCACGCTGGCAGGGTGCTCCGCCAGGAAGGCCTCCAAAGTATCCGCGTGATAGACGGGGACGCCGGCGATCTGGGTGCCCACCGTCCCCTCCTGCACATCAAAGGCGGCCAGGAGCTGAAAGCCGTTGTTGGAAAATTTGAAATTCTCAATGAGGGCCCGGCCCAGGTTGCCCGCCCCCAGCACGACAATGGTGTGTCCCCGGTTGATCCCCAGGATCTCGCCGATCTGCTCCTTGAGCACGTCCACCTTGTACCCGTATCCCTGCTGCCCAAAGCCGCCGAAGCAGAACAGGTCCTGGCGGATCTGCGATGCAGTCAGCCCGATGGATTTCCCAAGGGCGCTGGAAGAGATCCGCACGATCCCCTTCCGCTGAAGCTCTGAAAGATGGCGGTAGTAACGGGGCAGGCGGCGGATCACTGCGGTGGAAACCTTTACGTTCCGCTTCATGCACACCCTCCGTTCCCGAAAAAAATGGTCCTATGGAACGGAATACAGTTTACCCGATGTGGGCCGGGATGTCAAATCCTCCTATGGGGAAATCCCAAAAAAATCGCGGAGGTCCCGTTTTCACGGGTCCCTCCGGTCACATCATGCGCAGCATCTCCTTCTTCAGACGGGCGATGATCCGCTTCTCCAGCCGGGAGATATAGGACTGGGAGATCCCCATCACGTCCGCCACCTCCTTCTGGGTGCGCTCCTCCCGCCCGTCCAGCCCGAAGCGCATGGTGATGATCCTCCGCTCCCTGGGCTCCAGGCTGTCCATGGCCCGGCGCAGCAGCTGCCGGTCCACATCGGCCTCGATGGGCCGCATAACCAGGTCGCTCTCCGTGCCCAGGATGTCGGACAGGAGCAGCTCGTTGCCGTCCCAGTCGGTATTCAGGGGCTCGTCAAAGGAGAGCTCCGTCTTTTGCGACAAGGTCTTGCGCAGATACATCAGGATCTCGTTCTCAATGCACCGGGAGGCGTAGGTGGCCAGCTTGATGCTCCTGGCGGGCTGATAGGTGCCCACCGCCTTGATCAGGCCGATGGTCCCAATGGAGATCAGGTCCTCAATGTTGATCCCCGTATTCTCAAACCGCCGGGCAATATAGACCACCAGGCGTAGGTTGTGCTCGATCAGCGTCTTGCGGGCCTCCTCATCCCCCTGCTCCAGACGGGCGATGGCCGCGGCCTCCTCCTCCCTTGGCAGCGGGGTTGGAAGGGTGTCGCTCCCGCCGATGTACATCACCTTGCCGGGGGAGCACAGCCCCAGCCGGGTCAGCAGTCCGGCCAGGCGCTCCGCCAGCACGCTCCAAATCTTCATCCCCATTCCCCTTTCACTTTGCTGTCACTCCGCCCCCACCAGCACGCGGTAAGCACCTCCATCGGACACCGGCGTGGGGGACAGGGCGGCCAGCATAGGCCCCCTGTCCTCCTCCCCCACCTGCACCCGGTCCATCCGCAGCGCCAGCAGCAGCCCCCGCTCCACCCCCACTGCCCGGTAGGGCAGCAGGCGGAACCGCAGCCGCCAAGGTCCGTCCTCCAGCCGCTCCAGCACCCCCGCCGGGTCCCGCAGCTCTGCCGGACCGGGCCGGAGCCCCGGTGGAAGCAGCTCCTCCAGGCTGTCCGCCTCCGCCACCAGCACAGGCCGGCCGGTGGCCGGATCGGTGAGTGTGTTGCCCGTATCCACCAGGCCGGTGAGCTCCACCTGCCGCTCCCCCAGGGTCAGGCGCACCCGGGTCAGCTCCCCGGAGGGGCCGCCGTGCCGCCCGATCCCCCGAAACACCAGGGTCAGCAGGCCATAGCAGCCTGCCGCCGACAGCAGTACGATCTTCAGATCCATCCCGGAGTACAGCACGCCGCCCCCCAGGGCCAGCCTCTGTCCCCCCAGCAGCTCCACCGCCAGCACCCCGCCCCCAAAGGCGCAGGCCAGGGCCAGGAAAATCAGCACCTGGCGCAGCAGCCTTCTGCTCCGCCAGAAGGCCAGCAGCACCATCAGCACCGCCGCCGCCCCCCGGCACAGGGGCCGGGCCAGAAAGCCCATCCCCGGCAGAAAGATGGCCACCGCGTACAATCCGCCCAGGACAGCCCCCAGGGCGAAGCGCAGCCGGGCCAGGGGCTCCCCCGCCAGCCGGGCCGAGGCCAGCAGCAGCAGGTAGTCCACCATCGTGTTGAGCAGAAACAGCGTGTCCACATAGATGACTGTCACCCCCGGCCCCTCCTCTCCATCTCCGGGCCGCAGCCCGTTTGCCTGTCCCCATTATAGGGCTCCCGGCCAACGAAACCAGTCAGAATCCGTTGTCCTGTTCCACAGAATTTTCCCATCCTTCAACCCAATTCTTGACAATATCGTGCCTCGATATTATAATGGGAACAGATAATATCGCGATACGATATTGCAAGGAGGGGTTCCGGTGGGAGGCAAGGACCGCGGTCCGCTGACTGAACCGATGTTCTATGTCCTCATGTCCTTTTTGAAGCGGGATATGTGCGGCACGGAGATCACAGAATTTGTCGCCCGCAAGACGCGGGACCGGGTCCGGCTGGGGCCGGGCACGCTGTATACCCTGCTGGGCAAGTTCCAGGAGGAGGGCCTGATCCAGGAGACCGAGGTGGACGGCCGGAAGCGGACCTACCGCCTCACCGGGAAGGGAAGGGCCGTCTTTCAGGAGGAGCTGGACCGGCTGAGGGCCTGTCTGAACGACGCGGAAGAGGAGATCTGACCCGGCGGAAGCGCCGGATGATGCAGAAAGGAGCGTTTTATGAAACAGCAGAGAGACTTTGTGACAAAACGAGCGCCTGTCAGCGTCCTGGATCTTCCGGGCATGGAGCGCTGGCTGTCCGACATGGCCGCCCGGGGCTTTTTCTGGAGCGGCAGGCCAACTTCTCCACCCAGTCTTTCCGCTTCCGCCGGGGAACGCCCCGGAATGGCCGCCGCTACCGCCTGTGTCCCGCCAAATATGGGGATACCGCCCCCTCTGAGGAGCTGCTGGAGCTGTACGCTGACCAGGGCTGGCAGTATGTGGTATGCGCCGGCAGAGGCACCATCTGTGTCCACGTCTTTTTTCACGACGATCCCGCCGCGCCGGAGCCCTTCACCGACACCGACAGCCTGATCTATGCTCTGCGCACCCCCATCCGCCGGGGCTTTGCCACCCTACTTTTTTCCGGATACCTTTTGTTCCACGCCATCACACGGCTCTCTTGGGGGCTGGACCGGGGCCCGATCTATCGCCTGGAAGCAATTGGATTCTACGTCCCGATCTGTATCTGCTTCTTCCTTCTGCTCATGGACCGCGGGGTCAATCTGGCCGCACTTCTGCTCTTCCGGCGCCGCCTCAGGCAGGAAAAACAACCCCCACTCCCCTATTCCGCCACTCTGTTCCGTGCTCAGACGGTACTGGAAGCCTTCATTGTCCCCCTGTTTCTCTTTATCCTGTTCTCCTTTGGATTTTCCACCCTATCCTCCCGCTCCGATCTGCCGCTGACCAACTGGGACCCGGACTTTCCTCTGCTCACCCTGGCCGAGGTGGATGGCGGGGACGGCTGGACACCCGACGAAAACCAGACACCCGACGAAAACCGGACAGCCGGCCCTCAGGGCTGGCCGGACAGCTTTCCCCCGCCCCCTCCCTCCGCGTTCCATACGGTCACCTGTAATGATGTGGATATTGACCGCTCCCTCGTCCGAACCCGGTATTTCATCGACCAGAGCGGTTCCGGGGCACGGGGCCGCGCCTCCATGGAGATCCATTATTTCATCGACCCGACTGCCCGCTCCGCCCAAAGTCTACTGGAGGGACTGGAACAGGCCGCCCTGACCGGGGACGGCTATTACAGTCAACTCCCCGCCTCCCTCCCCTTCCAAGAGGCCGCCGTCCCGGGGGCAGAGGCCTTCCGCTTCCGCAGGGACGGGATCCACTGGGAGATTCTGGCTCAGAAGGACAGGCGCGCCCTGCTCCTCTCCTACGAGGGCAGCCGGGACCTGTCCCAGTGGTTCCCGCAGATTGTCCAACTGCTCACACAAACAAGCGAACCATAAGGAGGTCCGCCCGATATGAAGCAGCATACCGCAGTTCGATTTCCTCCGGTGAGCGGCTATGACATCCCCGGCCTGGAGCGCTGGCTCCAGCGCATGGCCGCCCGTGGGATGCAGTTTTCTATGACGCTGGGGCCCTTTACCCTGTTCCTCCCGGCAGAACCCACCTCCCTCCGCATCCATTTGGAGCCCGCCCGGACAAAGATTGCAGAGGACGATCCGGAGATCATCGGCCTGTACGAATCTGCCGGGTGGACACATCTGGGAGACTTCCGCAAAAACTTCTATGTGTTCGCCACCCCGGAGCCGGACGCACAGGCCCACACAGATCCCCAGGTGCTGAGCTATGCGCTCCGCCGCTTTTTCAGGCAGAAGCTGCTGGGAGGCGCAGGGCTGGCCCTCCTCAATTTCCTGATCTTGAGTTTTTTCTACTCCTCCCGGTTTACGGATCCCACCTACCTCCGCTTTTATTGGGCAGAGCTTTTAGCAGGCGATCTCCTTCCCTGGCTCCTGGCCCTGCAGGGCATGGGACTGACCGACCTCTCCTATCTGCTTGGCCTGTTCTCCCTGTGGAAATTCCGGCGGCAGATCCGGCACGATCTTCCCATCACCACTCCACCGGCCAGCAGGCTGGCCGGCGTGCTCTCCGCCCTCGCTGTTCTCCCTCTCGTGCTGGTGGCGGCAGAGTTTACCTTTCGCTACTTCACCCACGGCTATTTCCCCTATGATCTGGCCGGCTCCGGCTTTGTCACCATGGCTGAGATCGAAGGGCCGGAGTTCCGGCCCACTGGAGATACCATGTACAACATGGACTACATCTCCCACGGCGACAGACCCCTCACCCCGGAGAACTGGTACTACCAGCAGTGGGAGTCCAACCGGGTCTTTGGCTCCGGCGGCTCCCTGGCTGACATCCCCCATCTGGAGATCAACATCACCCGCTATCTGCTCCCCGCCGTGGCGGAGCGGCGGGCCTGGGAGTGGCGCTCCTGGGGCGGACATGAGGACTATCAGGCTCTGGAGCCCGCCCACGGTCTGGAGGAGATCTGGTACTACCAAAACGAGCGAAATCCAGGCTTCTGTTACCTTATCCTCCGGAAAGGCGGCCTCGTCATGCGGGTGGAGTACGAGGGCTCCAAGGACCTGACCCAGTTTCTCCCCCGGTTCGCCCAAATGCTGGACACCCTTTGACCGCTGAAAGGAGGTCATCCCTGTGAAACAGAGAGAAACACTGATCCGGAAGATCATCCCCGTGGAGCTCTTCGACATGGCCGGGCTGGAGCACTGGCTGTCCGACATGGCGGCCCAGGGCCTCCACCTGGTAAAGCTGAACCACGACACCGCCCGGTTCCGCCGGGGCGAGCCGGTCCCCGGCGTCCGCTTCGGGCTGGAGATCACCGGCGTTTCGGACATCGACCGGGAGCGCAACGCCGCCTATCAGGAGGCGGGCTGGACCTATGTGACCACCCTCCGGAACCTGTATTATGTCTACCGGACGGAGCGGGTGGACGCCCCGCCCCTCCACACCGACCCGGCGCTCCAGAGCCAGCAGTGGAACAAGCTGTACCGCTCGGCCCGCCGGGGCTTTGTCCGGGATGTGTTCCTCCTTGTGCTGGCGGCTGTTCTGACCGCCCTCCTGCTGGAGGATACGCCCATCCTCCATCTGCTGACCACCTCCGCCGTCCCCCTGATCCTCTATGGGCTCTATCAGCTGTGCTCCCTGCCCGCCGCCTGGGCCGAGGTGCAGGACCTGTCCAGGCTGGTGCGCCGCCTGGAGGCGGGCGAGCCCATGGACCACCGCGCCCCCTATCCCCGGCGGCGGCTCGTCCCCCTGCTGTCCTTCGCGCTGTGTGTGCTTCTGATCGTCCTGCTGGTCCTTCCCCGTTATATCCTGCCCTTCCTGGGGGGCGGCAGGAGGCCCATCGGCGAAGTGTCGGACTTCTCTCCCCTCTCTCTGGCGCAGGTGGAGGGGCAGGGCTACCGCCCTTATGAAATGGAGGATCCCGACCAATCGGACTACTTCCATTACAGCCGAAGGAACCACTATCTGCTGTGCTGGAACCAGTGGGAGGTATTTCAGGCCGGACAGGCGGACCTGGCCGGAAAGCTGAACTGGATGCAGATCGACTGGTACGACATCCCCGCCCCCCTGTCCTTCCTGTCAGCCCCCTTGGCTGAGGAACTGCTTTCCAAGTCCATGAAACTGGATGAGGACATCTGGTGGACCGATCAGGAGGGCGGGACCTGGCAGGTATCAAAACACGCTGATCCCCGTGTGAAGTTCTTATCCACAGCCCGAAAGGAGCGGACCCTGTTCCAGACCGCAGCTGCCGCCACAGGCGGTCAAGTCGTCCTGGTCCGCTACACCGGACACGGGGACCTGTCTGAGTATCTGGAAGACATCATCCAAATGGCGGAGGGCGGAACATCCTGAATGGCCGTTTTCTTCCGCGATATGACTGATTGGGAGTGAGTTTTATGTCAATGATCCGAAAAATCATCCCCGTCTCTCTGTACGATATCCCCGGGCTGGAGGGCTGGCTGGAGGAGCAGGCCAGCCAGGGCCTGTTTCCTACCAGCCTGGGCTCCTGGGCCGTTTTCGAGGACCGGGGCCTCCCCGGCACCCGCTTCCGGCTGGACCCCTTCGCCAACCGGACCGGCGAGGGGCTGGAGCCCACAGAGGAAAAGCTGGAGCTGTACCGGCAGGCCGGGTGGGAGTATGCCTTCCGGGTGGGCCGGGCCTATTTCCTGTTCTACACCACGGACCCACAGGCCCCTGAGCTGTTTTCTGACCATCAGAGCCAGGGGCTGTCCCTGAACCGGCTGGTCAAGGACCTTCGCTCCTACCGCAGACGGAAGATTGTGCTGTGGAGCCTGCTTGGTGTCCTGTTCCTGGCCGTCCTGTTCCTGGGCCATTCATACGATGTACAGCCGGACCATTTCGTCCGCCTGCCCCTGATCCTGCTCCAACTCTTTAATCCGGTTCTGCTGTTCTTTCTGACCGGTCTATGCTTTTACTCCCTCCCCATCGACCGCCGGGACCGCAAGACCCTGTTCGCCACCTACAACGCTCTGAAGGAGGGGCTTCCGCCGCCCCCGTCACCGGGACCCAGCAGAAGGATCGTCCGGGAGAACATCGCCGCGCTGATATTGTCCCCTGTTCTGGTACCGCTGGTCCTGTACCTCCAATTTGGGGATGGCCGGCTGACCACCAGGCCGGTGGCGGAGTTCTCATCCCCATACATCTCCCTGTACGATCTGGAGCAGGTCCCCCTGGGCCCCTATGAAACCATATACCGGAACAACTCCGGGCTGAACAGCGAAAATGTGGCCCGCCGGTCCTGCTCCCTCCTGGCCCCGGTGTGGTACGAGGTCAGCCAGGATCTGGACGCCCTCCAGCCGGGGCGAAAGCTGTCCACCTTTTCCCCCGATCCCCACGGGGGCGAGTACACCTACTCCCCCAGCCTGGACATGACCTATTTCCACACCCTCCCAATTTTAGCCCGGCCGGTGGCGCGGGCCCAGCTGGACAGCTACCGCCTGGTCAACCTGTACTGGAGCTATGAGGAGGTGGACTGGCCGGGCGCCGACTTTGTCATCCTGGCCACCGTAGAGGATAACCCCTGGCAGATGGCGGCGGTGGGCCGGGGCGGCCGGGTGGCGGTATACCAGTACGCCGGGGTGGAGAAGCTGGCCGACCACCTGGACCTGCTGGCCGACCTGGTATCCGGATCCATATAGACAGCAAAAAGCCCGGCATCCGCCGGGCTTTTTCCGTTTCCTGAGGCAGCCTGCCCCAAGCTTGGGCAAGCTGCCTGTATTTACTTATGCTGTTCCCAGTCCGGGATCTGCTTCGCCTGCTCATACAGGCGGACATAGCTGTCGTGGCGGCTTTTGGGGATCTCCCCGGCCTTCACCGCCGCCAGCACGGCACAGCCCTTCTCCTTGAGATGGGCGCAGTCCTGGAACTGGCACCGGTCCCGGTAGGGGGCAAACTCCCGAAAACGCCCGGCCAGTTCCTCCTTCCGGCACAGCTCCATCCGCTCTGTATCAAAGGAGGAGAACCCCGGCGTATCGGCCACCATGGCCCCGCAGGACAGGCGGATCAGCTCCACATGGCGGGTGGTGTGCCGTCCACGGCCCAGCTTCTCGCTCACATCTCCCGTCTCCAGCGAGACACCGGGCTTCAGAGCGTTCAAAATGCTGGATTTTCCAACGCCGGAGTTGCCTGTAAAGGCAGATACCTTTCCAGAAATCAGCTCCCGGAGCCGGTCCAGTCCCTCCCCCGTCTCGGCGCTCACCTGAACGGTCAGGAAGCCGGCCTGCTCATAGATGGCGGCCAGCTCACCGCCGGAGGCCAGGTCGCACTTGTTGATGCACACAATGCTCTCACAGTGGTTCCCCTCCGCAATGGCGATGACCCGGTCGATGAGGAAGGGATCGGTCACCGGGATCGCCTGGGAGGCCACGATCACCAGCTGGTCGATGTTGGCCACCGCCGGACGCTGAAACTGGTTTTTTCGGGGCAGGATGGCGTCAATGGCCCCCTGTCCGTTGTCCAGAGGAGTGAACTCCACCCGGTCCCCCACCAGGGGCGTGACCTTGGCGTGGCGGAGCTTCCCCCTCCCCCGGCAGGCAGTGAGGGAGGTCCCATCGTCCACATAGTAGAAGCCGCTGAGGGCCTTTCGGATGATCCCCTCCATCATTCGGCCTCAAAGTCCACGGTCTTGGTGCTGTACGCGCTCCCGTTCACCAGGAGGGTGAACTCCTCCGTCCCGGAGCCGCTCACGGTGACCTCCACCGCCACCTCCAGGTTGGTGTCCTTCTCCTCCGGACCCCATACCGTATTACCACTGCTGTCGATCACCTGGACGCTGACGATCTCACCCGAATCGGGCAGATTAAAGGTGATCGTCTTGGAGTTCTGTTGGCTTCCCCCGGCAGAACCGGTGCTGATGATGATATTCACCTTGGTCCCCGGGGCTACCTCGTCCTTGGGCTCCACGGACTGGAACCAGACCTGCCCGGCGGGCATATCACTGCTGGAGTGGTCCACGGTGCCCACCGTCAGGCCAAGACCCACGATGGCCTTCTCCGCCTGCTCCTGGGTCATCCCCCGCAGATCGATCATGGGGACGGTCTCCTCCTCCTTGCCCAAGCTGATGGTGAGGTAGATCTTGGTCCCCTCGGTGAGGGGCTGATCCTTAGCGGGGATGGTGGAGATCACAGAGTCCTTGGGGATGTGGTCGTCATAGTCGGTACGGGAGGTGAAGTCGATGTCAAACTCTCCCAATCCGTTCAGCTGGGACAGGGCGCTCTGGAGAGGCACATTGGTCAGATCGGGCATCAGCACCTCGTCCGCAGGTCCGGAGCTGACCGTGACCCGGATGGTCCCGCTGCTGCTCACCAGGCTGTTTGCCCCGGGATCCTGGTCCAGGATGGTGCCGGCGGGCTTTTCACTCACCGCCTCCCCGGCCTGCTCCAGGGTAAATTCCCCAAGCAGCTCCTGATCGTTCTTGGCCTGGTCAAACATCATGCCCACCACCGAGGGTACCCGGATGGAGTTCTGGTTCGGACCCAGCGTGTCGGAAAAGAGCGAGGAGAACAAAATGAACATCAGCGCCCCGACAAAGATCAGGATGGCGGCCACCGCGCCAATGATGGGCCAGTTGGGCCGGCGGCGGGGTTCCTCCTCCACCTCCTCATCCTCCTCCCAACGGCGGCCGGAGGAGGTCCCGCGGGAACGCCCAGCACTGCTGTGGTCCAGCTCCCGCCGTCCGCCGGTCCGGACAGCGTTCACCTGGGCGGTGTTGAGGATCTGAGTGCGCTCTCCATCGTCCAAAAAGTCTCCCGGCAGGTCGCCGGGGCCATAGTCCAAATTGATGTTGGGGTTTTTCCGAAACTCCTCCAGGTCGGCCAGCATGGCGTCGGCGGAGGGGTAGCGGTTGTCCGGATTGGGGGCCATGGCCCGCATGGTAATGGCCTCCAGCGCCTCCGGGATGGAGGGGTCGATCTCCCGGGGGGAGAGCGGGATGGAGTTGATATGCTGGATGGCTACCGAGACCGGGGTGTCCCCCTCAAAGGGCAGGCGTCCGGTGATCATCTCATACAGGACCACGCCGGCGGAATACAGGTCGGAACGGGCGTCGATGTGACTGCCCCGGGCCTGCTCCGGCGAGATGTAGTGCACCGAACCCAGGGCCTCCTGGGTCAGGGTGCTGTGCCCCCCGGAGGCCACCCGGGCGATGCCGAAGTCGGCCACCTTCACACTGCCGTCCCGGAGGACCATAATGTTGTGGGGCTTGATGTCCCGGTGGATGATCCCCCGGCTGTGGGCGTGTCCCAGTGCCTTGACGATCTGGGTGATGAAGTGGAGGGCCTCCCGCCAGTTCAGCTTATTCCCCTTTTTCTGCATATACTGCTTCAGGGTGATCCCGTCGATCAGCTCCATCACGATGTACTCAAAGTCGGAGGAGCGGCTCACGTCGTACACCGCCACGATATTGGGGTGGGACAGCATGGCCACAGCCTGAGACTCGTCGTGGAAGCGGCGGCGCAGCTCCGCATCCTGGACCAGGTCGTCCCGCAGGATCTTCACCGCCACCAGGCGGTTGAGCCGGTGGCAGCGGGCCTTGTACACCCGGGCCATCCCGCCCACGCCGATCAGCTCCAGGATCTCGTATCGGTTGTCGAGTAATTTACCAATGTACTGATCCATGGTAAATTTTCTCCTTTCCATACAGGTTGGCTCGGACCGGCCGGTCCGGCGCAGCGCGGAGGCTCAGCACTGGATCAGGACGGCCGTCACGTTGTCCGGCGCGCCCCGGTGCAGGGCGATCTCCAGCAGGCGGCGGCAGCAGGTACACGCCTCGCCTCCGTGGACCACCTCATAGAGCAGCTCCTGCTCCGACACCACATTGCTCAGCCCATCGCTGCACAGCAGCAGATAGTCCCCCGCCGCCAGCGGCTGGCGGAACACATCGGCCCGCAGCTCCGGCTCGGCCCCCAGGGCCCGGGTGATCAGGTTTTTATGGGGATGGGTGCGGGCCTGCTCCCGGGTGAGCTCTCCCCTCTGGACCAGGTCCTCCACCAGGGAGTGGTCCCGGGTCACCCGGACGATGCCGCCCTCCTCCGACAGGTGGTAGGCTCTGCTGTCCCCCTCATTGAGGATCAGGGCCTCCTCCCCATCGGCCAGGGCGGCCACCAGCGTGGTTCCCATCCCGGCGCAGCTCTCCTCCCCGGCGGCCCGCTGAAAGATCCGGCGGTTGGCCAAGGCGGCTGCCGCCTTCAGGCTGTCCAGGGTGCGCGCCCCCTCCTCCTCCGCCAGGAACTCGTCCATAATAATATCCACCGCCATCGTACTGGCGACATTGCCCGCCCGGGCGCCGCCCATCCCGTCGCAGACCAGGGCCAGCACCCGCCCGTCAGGCAGCACCTGATGGGCAAAGGCGTCTTGATTCTGCTCCCGGATCACGCCCCGGTCGGTGATTCCCCAAACATTCATGGCAGTTCGTCCTCTTTCCCGCCGGTCCTCCGGCTGTCTCCCCCGGTCCGCTCCCGGCGGGGCTCTGTCTCCTGCATCGCCTTCCGCCGCAGCTGGCCGCAGGAGGCGTCGATGTCGCTCCCCAGCCGGCGCCGGACGGTCACGGTGACCCCGTGGCGCTCCAGGCGCTTCTGGAAGGCCGCCACCCGGCGGCTGGGCTTCAGGGGGCTCTCCTCCACGTCGTTGAGGGGGATCAGGTTCACATGGCCTGGCATCCCCTTCAGCAGTCCGGCCAGCAGGTCCGCCTGCCGGTCTGAGTCATTCACCCCGTCAATCATGGCGTATTCATAGGAGATCCGCCGCCCGGTGGTCTGAAAATACCGGCGGCAGGCGTCCATCAGCTTCTCCACCCCCACCGAGCGGTTGACCGGCATGATCCGGGACCGTGTCTCATCATCCGGGGCGTGAAGGGAAACAGACAGTGTTAATTGTAACCCATACTGGGCCAGCTTGTCAATTTGTTCCGTCAGGCCGCAGGTGGACAGGGAGATATGCCGCATCCCGATGTTCAGCCCCTCCGGGTGGTTCACCAGGGTGAGGAACTTCATCACCGTCTCAAAATTGTCCAGCGGCTCCCCAATCCCCATGAGCACGATGTTGGAGATGGGGGCCCCGCTGTCCAGCTGGGTGAACAGCACCTGGTCGATCATCTCCGCCGGCGTCAGGTTCCGCACCTTTCCCGCCAGGGTGGAGGCGCAGAAGGCGCAGCCCATGCGGCAGCCCACCTGGCAGGAGATACACACGGTATTCCCGTGCTGATAGCGCATGAGCACTGACTCCACACAGTTGCCGTCGGACAGCTCCCACAGGTATTTGATGGTGCCGTCCAGCCGGGACACCTGCTTTCTGGCCACCTGGGGAGGCGTCAGGAAGGCCAGGGAGGACAGCTTCTCCCGCAGCGCCTTGGACAGGTCGGTCATCTCGTCAAAGGAGGAGACGCCCCGGTACAGCCAGTGGAAGATCTGCTTGGCCCGGAAGGCGGGCTCCCCCTGCTCCTTCAGCCAGGCGGTCAGCTCCTCCAGAGTCATGGATTTGATGTCGGTCACCGGTCACCCCTCCTTCCGCAGTCTGCACAGGTAAAATCCGTCCGTCCCGTGGACCTGGGGCCACAGGGTGAGCTGTCCCTCCGGGACCTCCCCCGCCGGTCCGGGGAGAGAGAAGCCCTCCCGGACAAACCCCGGATGCTCCTCCAAAAAGCGGTCGGTGACCGCCTGGTTCTCCCGGCGGAGGATGGTACAGGTGGAGTAGAGCAGCACCCCGCCCGGCTTCACATAGGCGCAGGCATTGTCCAGAATGGCGCTCTGGACCGCCGGCAGGGAGGCCAGCGGCTCCGGGTCCTTATAGCGGATGTCCGGCTTTTTCCGGATCACCCCCAGCCCGGAGCAGGGCGCGTCCACCAGCACCAGGTCGAATCCCCCCTCCCACTCTGTCCGGCGTACCTTGCCGTCGGCGGTGAGGGCCTGGACACAGGACAGGCCCAGCCGCTCCGCCCCACGGTGGATCAGGGTCTTTTTGTGGGGATGGAGGTCGCAGGACACCACCTCGCCCCGGTCCTCCATCTGAATGGCGGCGGCAAAGGACTTGCCTCCGGGGGCGGCGCACACATCCAGCACCCGCATCCCCGCCGCCGCGCCGGAGGCCAGCACCGCCAGACGGGAGGCCGGATCCTGGATGTAGAACAGGCCCTTCTGAAAGGCCTCCAGCTCCTCCACGCTGCCGCTGCGGGAGAGGATCAGGCAGTTCTCCAGCCAGGGGTGGGGCTTTACCTCAACGCCCTGGGCCTCCAGGGAGGCGGCCACCTCCTCCGCCCCCGCCCGGACGGTGTTCACCATGGCGGTCATGGGGGGCTGGCTGTTGTTGGCCCGGAGGAACGCCGCCGCCCCCTCTGAGCCCAGTTCGTCCAGCAGCTCCTCTACCAGCCACGCCGGGTGGCTGTACAGCGTGCCGTAGTAGGCTGCCGGATCCTCCTGGGGGATGGTGGGCAGCTGGTCCAGACTGCGCTCCAGGCTCCGCAGGATGGCGTTCACCATCCCCGGGGCACGGGGATTTTTACAGTGGGCCCGGGTGAGGGCCACCGAGCGGTCCACCGCCGCGCTGTGGGGGATCCGGGTGAGGAACAGCATCTGATAGGCCCCCAGACGCAGGGCCTGGACCACCTTACCCTCCATCCGCTTCAAGGGGATATTGGAAAATTTTCCAAGATAAAAGTCCAGAAGCAGCTTGTTCTGGAGCACCCCGAAGCACAGCTGGGTCGCCAGCGCCGCGTCCCGGCCGTCCAGCCCGGCCGCCGCCAGCTGCTTTTTCAGCGCGCCATCCGACCAGCCCCCCTGCCGCTCGCAGGTGTTCAAGGTCAGCAGCGCCGCCTCCCGTGCATCCATCCTGTTCTCCTCCTCTTAACAACTCACACGTCTCTTCTCCGCCGGAGCAGCTTCCGCCCCCGCAGAGCCCCAATTCCTAACTCCTAATTCCCCAACGGGTGCCCCCGGAGATAATCGGCGGCAGACATCCGCCGGGATCCAGGCGCCTGAAGCTCTGTAATGCGAAGTACCTTGCCATCTCCGCACAGCACATCGATGCCGGCCTTTCCGCCGCCCAGCACTGTGCCCGCGGTCCCGGAGCGCTTCTCCGCCAGCACCTGGGATCGGTACAGCTTCACTGCCTCTCCGCCCAGCACATCGGTGGACGCTCTGGGCCAGGCCATCAGGCCACGGATCTGGTCGTGGATCTCCTGGGCGCTCCGGCTCCAGTCCACCGGGGACAGCTCCTTGGACAGCATGGGGGCAAAGGATACCCCTTTCGGATCCTGTGGGGTCCGTGCGGCGGTCCCTGCTTCGATCTGGGCCACCGCCTCCACCAGAAGCGGGCCGCCCAGCTCCGCCAGCCTGGCATAGAGCATCTCCGCGTCCTCCTCCGGGTGGATGGGAGTGGCCGCTTGGAGGATGATATCCCCCGCGTCCAGCTCCGCCGCCATGTGCATGATGGTCACGCCGGTCTCCTTCTCCCCGTTGAGGATGGCCCAGTTGATGGGGGCAGCCCCCCGGTACTTGGGCAGCAGTGAGGAGTGGACATTGATGCACCCCTTGGGAGGCAGGGCCAGAATGTCATCCGGCAGGATCCGGCCATAGGCGGCCACTACGATCAGCTCAGGGGCCAGCTCCTTCAAAATGGCCAGCGCCGTCCCGTCCCGCAGCTTCTCCGGCTGGTAGACCGGGATGTCTCGCCCCGCAGCCTGATAGCTCAGGGCGCACTCCTTCACCGGAGTAGGCTTGAGCTTGTTCTGGTGCCGGCCCACCGGCTTATCCGGCTGGCTGAACACACCGCACACCTCATGTCCGGCCTCGATCAGCGCCTTGAGGGAGGGCACGGCAAACTGGGGCGTGCCCATAAAAACGATCCTCATTTCTCGTTTTCCTCCATCAGCTCGTCCAGCTCGTCGCTGTCATACAGCCGGTCGGTCAGTTCAGTATACAGGTGGCCGTCCAGGTGGGCCAGCTCGTGACAGAAGCACCGGGCCGTCAGGCCGGTCCCCTCCACCTCGAAGGCATTCCCGTTCCGGTCGAAGGCCCGCACCTTCACCCACTCCGGGCGCTTGACATAGCCCCACAGGCCGGGGACGGACAGACAGCCCTCCAGGCCGTTCTGCTCCCCCTCCTGGGCAAGGATCTCCGGGTTGACCAGCTCCATGGGCTCAAAGTTCTCGTCCATCACGATCACCGCCCGGCGCAGGATCCCCACCTGGGGGGCCGCCAGCCCCACCCCGTTGGCCTGGGCCAGCGTCTCCTTCAAATCGTCCAGCAGGTCCCACAGCTTCTGATCAAACTGGGTCACAGGATGGCACACCTTGCTCAGGGCAGGCTCCCCATCCTTCAAAATCTCACGAATCGACATTATGTTATCCTCCTTCGTTCTGGTCCTTGTTTTATTCTTGCCTTCCCTCTCAATAGGGGTTCAGATCCGCATACAGGGACACGCCCCGGTTCTCCCGGTCCTGGTGGGCCGCACGGAGCAGGGCGGCCAGCAGCTGCCTCAGGGCCCGGCTGTTTTGGGCCGTCAGGGTCAGCCGGTAGCGGTAGCGGTCGTTGATCTTGGCCACCGCCGCCGGGGCGGGCCCCAGCAGCTGCCACTCCTGATCCAGCTGTCCCAGCGCCCCCTCCAGTGCCTGACGGAACTGGACGCTTGCCCGCAGCACCGCCCCCTCATTCAGTCCGGAGGCCGTGATGAGGAACACATCCCGGAAGGGCGGCTCCCGGCGCAGCCGCCGCAGCTGGATCTCTGTGCGGTAAAAGCTGTCATAGTCCTGCCGGGCGGAGAAGCGGAGCACATCGTGCTCCGGCGTAAAGGTCTGGATCAGGGCCCGGCCGGCCTTTTCTCCCCGGCCCGCCCGGCCCACCACCTGGGTCAGCAGGGAAAAGGTGCGCTCCCCCGCCCGGAAGTCATCCACAAACAGGGATTGGTCGGCCAGCACCACCCCGACCAGGGTCACATTTTCAAAGTCCAGTCCTTTTGCCACCATCTGGGTCCCCACCAGGAAAGGGGCCTTCCCCCGGCGGAATTCCTCCAGAATGGCCTCGTGAGAACGGGCGGCGGTGACGGTGTCCGTATCCATCCGCAGCACCGGCGTCCCGGGAAAGAGCTCCTCCAGCTCCTCCTGGACCTTCTGGGTGCCCACCCCGATGAAATTCAGCTTCCCTCCGCAGTCCGGACAGGCGGGCGGCAGGGGCTGGGAGTAGCCGCAGTAGTGGCACATCAGCCGGCCGTTGGCCGAGTGGTAGGTCAGCTTGACCGAGCAGCGGGGGCATTCCGGCACTGCGCCGCACTCCCCGCAGGACACCATGCGGCTGGCCCCCCGGCGGTTGAGGAACAGGATGGCCTGCTCCCCCCGGACCAGGGTGTCCTCCAGGGCCTGCTGAAGGGGGCGGCTGATGGCCCGTCCGTTTCCCGCCCGCAGCTCCTCCTTCATGTCCACCACCTGCACCTGGGGCAGGGCTCTGCGGTTGAAGCGCTCCTTCAGGGTGAACAGCCCACACCGCCCGGTCTGGGCGCTGTACATGGTCTCCACCGATGGGGTGGCCGAGCCCATCACCAGCAGGGCCCCGCTCTGGACGCAGCGGTACTTGGCCACGTCCCGGGCGTGGTAACGGGGGTTGTTCTCTGACTTATAGCTGGCCTCCTGCTCCTCGTCCAGGATCACCAGCCCCAGCTGCTCCAGCGGGGCGAACACCGCCGACCGGGTCCCAATGACCACCCGGGCCTCCCCTCTGCGGATGCGCTTCCACTCATCGTAGCGCTCCCCCGCCCGGAGTGAGCTGTGGAGCACGCCGATCTGCCCGCCGAAGTGGGCGGCAAAGATCCGCAGCAGCTGGGGGGTGAGGGCGATCTCCGGCACCAGTACCAGGGCGGTCCGGCCCCGGGCCAGGGTCTCCTGGATCAGGCGGAGGTACACCTGTGTCTTGCCGCTGCCGGTGACGCCGTACAGCAGAGCGGCTCCCGCCCCGGCGCGGCTCATGGCCTCCAGTCCCTGGAAGGCCCGTTCCTGCTCCTCGTTGAGGCGGATGGGCCCCGCCGGCTCTACCTCGTCCAGGGGGACCCGGCGGAACACCTCCTGACGCTCCAGGGTGAGCACTCCGCTCTTCTCCAGGGAGCGCAGGGTCTGCATCGAGGCTCCGGTGAAGTAGCACAGCTCCTTGGCAGAGGCGGAGCCCAGCTGGCACAGCAGCTCGGTGACAGAAAAACGAAGCGGCGCCGTCCTGCGCCGGGGAGCGACCAAAGCCATGGCCTCCTCCGCCGGCATGGCCAGCACCGCCAATTTTTCCACCTTATCCCCCACGCCCCGTTGGGCGCTGGTCACACGCGCCGCCGCCCCCCGCTCCAGCAGGCGCCGGATGGCAGGCTCCGGGTCTTTGGGGCCGAAGGCGGCACGGATCTGCTCCATATCCCCCCGGCCGCCCAGGGCCAGCAGCAGCTCAGCCAGCTGCCGGGCGGGGGCAGAGCCCTCTGCCGCCTCATAGACCGCCGCGCGGTCCGCCCCCTTTTTCAGGACGATCCAGTCCCGAAGGGAGAAATACAGCCCCGCGGGGAGCATGGCCTTCACCGCGTCATAGACGGTGCAGAAATACCGTTCCCGCATCCAGAGGGCCAGCCGGATGGCCGGCCCGTCCAGCACCGGCTCCGGGTCCAGGGCAGCGGTGATGGACTTGAGCCCCTCTGCCCCGTCCGGCCCCTCCCGGAGGGCCAGCACCAGGCCGTCTGAGCCCCGGTTGCCCGATCCAAAGGGGACCAGCACCCGCATCCCGGGCCGGAGCCTGGGTTCCAGTTCCCCGGGGACCAGATAGTCGTATGGCTTGTCAATGGCGTAGACTGCCCGGGCCACCGCTACCTTGGCCACCATGCTCCGTCACCCCTCTCAGCGGCTCAGGACCTCACGCCTGGGTCTGCTGGATCTGCTCGATCTGCTCGTCCAGCTTGCCCTCCGCCACCTCGCGGATGGCGATGCTCACCGGCTTGTCGTCCAGAGGCTCCCCGGCCATCTCCGCCTCGGCGGAGATCTCACGGGCCCGGTGGGCCACCATATTCACCATCTGATAGCGGCTGGGGATCTTCTTCAGCAGATCTCTCATGGCAGGATATAACATCATAACGGCAAAACTCCTTTTCTTATCAGTTCAGTTTCTTCCGGACTCAGGCAAACTGGGCCAGCATCCGGCTGCGGCTGCTCACGCGGCACTCCGCCGCGGTCAGGATGGCCTCGATCTCGTGGACCGCGTTGGCCACCTTGTCATTGATGACCAGATAGTCATACTTTGGGATCTCCCGGAACTCCTGGCGGGCCTTGGCCAGCCGGCCGGCGATCACTTCCTCACTGTCGGTGTTCCGCCGATGGAGCCGGCGGGAGAGTTCCTCAAAAGAGGGCGGGATGATGAAGATGAACAGGGCGTCCGGACACCGGGCGCGCACCTTTGCCGCCCCCTGGACCTCAATGTCCAGCAGTACGTCGATCCCCGCATCCAGCTTTTCCTGGATCAGCTTCATGGAGGTCCCGTAGTAGTTGTCCACATACTCGGCGTACTCCAGCAACTCATCGTCGGCGATCATCCGCTCAAACTCCTCCCGGGAGACAAAGTTGTAGTTCACTCCATCCTGCTCCCCCACCCGGGGCTGCCGGGTGGTGTAGGAGACGGAGAAATAGATGTTGCTCCGCTGGGCAAACAGCTCGGCGATCACCGTGCTCTTTCCAACTCCGGACGGGCCGGAGAGCACAATGAGCTGTCCTCTCTCTTTTTTCTGATTCATTCCAGTTCCTCCTCACCATCATCGGCCTCGCGCTCACCGGCCAGGCGGTTGGCCACCGTCTCCGTCTGAAGGGCGGAGAGCACCAGGTGGTCGTTGTCCATAATGAGCACCGCCCGGGTCCGCCGGCCGTAGGTGGCGTCAATGAGCACGCCCCGGTCCCGGGCCTCCTGGACCATGCGCTTGATGGGGGCGGAATCCGGGCTTACGATGGCAATGAGCCGCCCGGCCGAGACCATATTTCCAAACCCGATGTTGATCAGCTTCACGCGGGCTCCCCCTTACTCCATATTCTGGATCTGTTCCCGGATCTTCTCGATCTCGGCCTTGATGTCCACCACATGGCGGGCAATCTCGATGTCGCTGCACTTGGAGCCGATGGTGTTGGCCTCCCGGTTGAACTCCTGGATCAGGAAGTCCAGCTTCCGACCCACAGCGCCGCCCTTGTCCAGCATCGTCCGAAGCTGCCCGATGTGGCTGCGGAGCCGGACGGTCTCCTCGTCCACCGCCACCTTGTCGGCAAAGATGGCCGCCTCCGTGAGGATCCGGGCGGGGTCCAGCTGGGTATTGGCCAGCACCTCGTTCATCCGCGCCTCCAGCTTGGCCCGGTACTCGGATACGGTCTGGGGGGAGCGCTCCTCCACCCGGCCCACCAGCTCCTCAATGGTGCGGGCCCGGGAGAGGATGTCCTCCTCCAGGCGCTGCCCCTCCCGGCTTCGCATCTGGTCAAAGTCGGCCAGGGCCAGGTCCAGCACCCGGCATATATCCTGTGCCTTCTCCTCCACGTTCTCCTCCGCCTTCTCCGCCATCAGGACCTCCGGAAAGCGGGAGAGCGTCTCCGGTGTGATGCGGTAGGCGGTCGGCCCGCACAGCTGCGCCAGTTCCTGCAAGGCGTTGGCATACTGCTGGGCCAGAGGCCGGTTCACAGACACCCGCACCTCCTCTGCCCCGGCGCCGTCCAGGGTGACGAACACGTCCACCTTTCCCCGGGAAATGGTGTTCTGCACCCGGCTTTTGATGGACTCCTCCGCAAAGAGGTACAGCCGGGGGATACGGACGTTGCAGTCCAGATAGCGGTTATTCACCGAGCGCAGCTCCACGGTGATGGTGCACCCGTTCACCGTCTCCTCCGCCCGGCCATAGCCGGTCATGCTCTTGACCATAGTGGGTCACTTCCTTTTTTCCAGCGTTGTATTTCACAGACCGCCCGCTTTTCTGCAAGGTATTTTTACTTTACAATTCCTGTATTTCCTTGCTTATCGAAGCTTCAGTCGGGCCGTCATCATTCCGATCAGCCGGGACAGGCCCCAGTCATAGAGGAGGAACACCAGGTTCCCCGCTCCGTAGAGGAGCCACACCGCTCCGGCCAGCCACTCCGGCAGGGCGGGCAGGAACAGCCCCCGGAACACCACCCAAAGCAGGGTGAGGGCCCCGTTGAAGCAGGCCAGCTTTCCCACCCACTCCAGGGGGCGGCTGGCGCACTGCTCCAGGCGGCTCTTCACTACTGGGTACAGACCCATAAAGCACAAATACATCAGGGCCACGCCCTTATCCGGCAGGATCAGCAGACCCAGCACAGAGGCCGCCGCCCAGCAGAGAAGCCCCGCTCCCCGTCCGGCCAGCAGGACCGCGCTAATGGGGAACAGCCCCGCCGCCGCCGTTACCCCAAGCCGTCCGGTGGGGGTGATACAGGCCAGCCACAGCACCGCCAGGCTCCCGGCCGCCAGGACACCCCCCAGGGCCGTCCGGCCGGCCTTTGAGGAAAACCGCCCGGCCATGTCAGTTACAGCCTCCGCACAGGCAGTTCATGCACAACATGGTGGTACAGCAGTCCATGCCGTCCACCACCGCTCCGCCGCCGTAGGGGCGGTAGGCCTGCCCCCCCTGCTGCATCATCGCCAGGGCCTGGCGGTACTCCAGGTTGCCCGGCTCCATCTGCACCGCCAGATTATAGTTCTGCATGGCCTCGTCCAGCCAGCCCCGGCGATAGGCCACGCTGCCCATCAGGAAGTACCACTCGCCACTCTTCTGTGGCACCTCCTGGAGCAGCCGCTCCGCCGCATTCAGGTCCCCCATGTTGATGAGGTTCCGCACCCGGGCGAAGGTAGGGTTCCCCCCGCCGTACTGCCGCTGCTGTTGATAGCCGCCCTGGTAGTAGCCGGAGGACTGCTGCTGATAGCCGCCGCCCCCGCTGCGCTGCTTCTGAATGGCCTCATAGGCCTCGTTGACTTCCTTCATCTTCTCCTCGGCCAAGTCAGCCAGGGGATTGTTCACATAGTTGTCAGGATGGTACTTGCGGGCCAGCTCCCGATACGCCTTTTTGATCTCCTGATCGCTGGCATTCTGGCTGACGCCCAACACGCTGTACGGATCTCTCATGTGCTGTTTCTCCATATCTTTTGTTTTTGGATCTGTTTCCAGCTCCCGTCAAACACGGCGCGCTGTACCAGCGGGAGCCCCAGGTACAGGATATTCTCGATCAGCGGCCAGCGGCAGCCGAAGTCAGCCAGCTGGGCCGCGGAGTACATCAGGTTCCGGGAGTGGTCCAGGGTGCGCGCCATCGCATCCCGGTCCCCCTCCGGTCCGAACCGGGCGGCCACAGGGTTATACCGCCCCGCTGTCCGGTCCTCCTCCAGGTCGTCCTGGGCGTCCAGCAGATAGATCCACCGGCCCAGGTGATAAAGCAGCTGCTCCATAGCCCGGTCCCGGCTCTCCTCCCCGCTGGAGGGAGCGGCCGCCCGGAGCAGCTCCGCGAAGGTGTCCGCCGCCCGGTCCAGGGAGGGACACCCCTCTGCCTCCAGTTCATCCAGCCGTCTGAGCTGTTCCTCCACCTTCCGGTCAAAGTCCGGCCGGCGGGACGCCGCGCGGCGGTAGGATGGCCGGAGCAGCCGGGCCAGCAGCAGGGCCGTCCAGCCCTTCCACCCCCGGTCATCCCGGGCCCGGTCCCGCAGCTGCCACCAGGTGAGCACCACACTCTCATCCGCCGCTGTATCCAGGGCGGGCGTGGGCTGGTACATGGTCTTTTTCCGCAGGGGATTGGCGTGGCACCGGCCCCGGCAGGGAGAAAAGGACTCCTCCGGCGGGGCCAGCAGCAGGGCCAAAAAGGTAAAATCGTAATTCAGGAACATGGGGGCCAGCCAGCCGTACCGCCGCCGCATGGCGGCGCACAGCCCGCAGTAGACCGCCCGGTACAAATCAAAGTCCCTGCATTTCAGTTCGTCCCGCAGGGGGCGCACATATCCGAACACAGCCCCCGGTCAGAGAGTCACCCGTCTGGCAACCACAAACTCCGGGGCCGCCCGCCGGGTGATCCACCGGTTGACCAGCACCGCCGGGAGGAATCCCACCAGCAGGCCCACGGCGGCCGTTCCCACCGAGGCCCCTTCCCCCAGACCCAGTGCCTGTCCCACCAGATAGCCAAGGCCCAGGAACACACAGGGCAGGGCAAACACCACCAGGGACAGACCGATGGAGTGTCCGGTAGTAGGCTCCACCTCCACCCGCTCCCCGGGCTGGACCCCGATAGGGTCGCTGGCCGTGGCCAGCAGCTCCCCCTGGGGCTGTTGGACGCAGCCGGCGCAGTTGCCGCCGCAGCTCTCCTTCAGTCCGCACTCCGTCTGCCGCAGCAGGGAGATCTGGATCACATCCTCTTTCAAACGCTTTTTCACCAGTGCATATTGGTTCAAGGGTCTCGCCTCCGAAGGTTTTTCTTTCTGTCAGTCCCCGCCGGTCAGCGTTTTCTGACGTTTACATTGATGGTATAGGTGCCCACCGGCCCCACCTCGTCGCTGGCGTTGAGGTACACCGTCGCCGCCACCGGGTAGGTCCCGGTGGCCGTCACGTCCGACAGGTCGGCCACGATGCGGATCTGGCTGGCGTCCAGGGATTCCAGCACGCTCTCGCTGCCCCGGATGACCACCACCCGCTCCTGGGTCACCACATCCACCTGATAGTTGTCCGGCTGGTTCACCGTCTCAATGTTGGTCACGGTAAAGGTCTTGGTGGACAGACCCTCTACCGCCACGGTCACCTGGGCCTCGGTCACGCCGTCTGCGTTTTCCAGGGTAGGAGACAGCACAATGGGCTTGGAGATGGTGGCAGTGTCCACCACCTGGGACAGGTCGATGCTGCCCAGAGAGATCTCCGTCAAGCCCTTCAGCTCCTCCTCGGAGCCCACCACGGTGATGGTGCTGGGCGAGATCTCACACTTGGCCTGCTCCGCCGTTGCGCCGCCGCCGGACAGCAGGTTGACCGTCAGCTTCACCTTCTTGACCACGCCCACTGTCATGGTCACATAGGCGGAGTCCTCATTGAGCTTCACGCTGCTGTCCGTGATGACCTCTCCATTCTCGTCCAGCAGCTTCAAGGGCAGCTTTCCGGCAAAGGACTGGTCCAGATCGTCGGCCTCCAGGATGGCGACCACCCGCTTCACGCGGCTCACCTGCTCCGCGGAGCCCCGCAGCTCCACCGTCTCCGGATCGGCCACCGGCGTGCCCGCCTGATAGCCGTCAGCCACGCTGCCCTCCAGGCGGACCTCCACGTTCATGGTTTCCGTCACCAAGGTGTCCACCGTCACCGTCACCGGGTTGGACTGCTCCGGGAAGAAGGCCCCGGTGGTGTCCACATTGTTGGGCAGGATCAGGCGGCAGTTCAGCTCGTGCTCCCCCGTCTCTGTGATGGAGGACACGTCCACTGATGCGGTGATGTTGCTCCGGGTCAGGTTGTTCAATACGCTCACCGGGCCAGTGACCTCCACAGTCAGACTGCTCTGGGACAGGCCGGACACCGTCAGCCCCCGCTCCTCCAGCACCCGCTCATTGGCGATCTGGACCGGGACATTATAGATGGGCCGGCTCATGGTGGGGTCCTCCGTGTCCCGGATATACAGCCAGAATACCACCGCCAGCAGCACGGAGATGAGGATATAGACCCATCGACTCTCCCGCAGACGCTCCATCATCAGTCCTCACCCTCCTTCCTCCGGGGCAGCAGGCCGGGCAGCAGGCCGGACAGCAGGCCGGACAGCAGGCCGGACAGGGGAGTCCCCCGGTCCACCTCCTCCTGCTCCGACAGCAGCTCGTTGCGCAGCAGGCATTCCAGGGTCTCCGGAGCCAGGTGCCGCTTGAGCATCCCTCCGGTGGCGGCGGAGATGGACCCCGTCTCCTCTGAGACGATGACCACCACCGCGTCGGAGTGCTCGCTCATCCCGATGCCCGCCCGGTGGCGCATCCCCAGGTCCCGGCTCAGGTTCACATTGCTTGACAGGGGCAGCATACAGCCCGCCCCTACGATCCGGCCCTCCCTCACGATTACCGCGCCGTCGTGGAGGGGGGCTTTGTTCCAAAACAGGTTTTTCAGTAGCTCACCGGTCACCGAGCAGTCCAGCGGCGTTCCCGTCTTGATCACGTCGTCCAGCAGGTCCCCCCGCTCGAACACCATCAGGGCGCCCACCTTGTCCCGGGACAGGTCGGTATAGGCCTCCACCGTCTGGCGGATGGCGCTCTCCAAATCGTGGGGCGAGGCGGGCCGCTGGCTGCTGAACACACTGGTCAGCTTCCCGCTGCCCATCCGCTCCAGGGCCCGGCGGATCTCCGGCTGGAACAGGATGACCAGCACCAGGATACCCCATTCCACCACCCGGTTCAGCAGCCAGCTGGTGGCGGTCAGCTGGATGGCCGAGGCCAGCCACATGGTCAGGATCAGCACCATGATCCCCTTCAGCACCCGTCCAGAGCTGGTCTTTCGCATGAACCAGAAGATATGATAGATCAAAAACGCCAGAATGGCGATGTCGATGAGATCTGAGACCCGGATGGTAGCCATAAACGGGATCTCTTCCTGGAAAAAATTCAAAACCGTCTCCAACACCTGGATCCCTTCCTTCCTGTCTCATCGGACCGGAGGCTCCTCCGCCCACAGTCCGCCTTATTTTAAGTATTATACGATATTCCGCCCCTGATGGCAACATGATTTCCCGGACGAACTGTGAAAATTTCATAAACATTCTGTCTGTTCTTCTGGCAAGAATGATAGTGCTGGTTCGGAGCTCCCCAATCCGGACAGAAAAACAGCCAGCCGGTCCCCTTTGGGCGCGCCCGGCTGGCCTGGCAGTCCTCCGCCTTACACAGCTTCTTCTCTCAGCAGTTCCTCTGTGATGGCCAGCGCGCGGCCGATCTCCTCCGGGAGTGTAAAGGCAGACACGCTGGCCCTCAGGGTCCCGGACTCCAGTGTTCCCGCCGTCCGGTGGGCCAGCGGGGCGCAGTGAAGGCCTGCCCGCAGGGCGATCCCCCTCCGGCCCAGCAGCTCTCCCAGCTCCTCGCAGTCCCGGTCCTGCACCCGGAAGGACAGCACGCCTGACTGGGCTCCTGAATCCCGCGGGGCCAGATAGACCTCCGTGCCCGGCAGGCGGGACAGCCCCTCCCCCAGGCGGCGGATCAACTTCTCCTCCCGTACAGCCAGCCCGGCCTGCTCCCTTCGCCGCAGGAAGCGCAGGCCCTCCAGCAGGCCGGCGATCCCGGCGATGTTGTGGGTCCCGGCCTCCAGCCGGTCAGGCAGAAAGTCCGGCATCTCCTGGCGCAGGGATACGCTCCCCGTCCCACCCTCCAGAAGAGGCTCCGCCGCCCCGCCGCACAGCAGCAGGCCGGTGCCCTGGGGGCCGTAAAGCCCCTTGTGCCCCGGCATGGCAATAAAGGCGGCCCCCAGCTCCCGCAGGGAGATGGGCAGGCAGCCGGCGGACTGGGAGGCGTCCACGATCAGAGGGATCCCCCGGCTCCGGCACAGGGCGGCAATGTCCTCGATGGGCAGGATAAAGCCGAACACATTGGAGACATGGGTGCATACCGCCGCCCGCACCTCCGGGGTCAGCGCCCGGCGGAAGGCTTCCAGAGCGGCCGCCCGGTCAAACAGGGGGCTGTCCGCCACCCGCACCGTCACCCCCGGGATAGCCCGGAGCGGCCGGGTGACTGCGTTGTGCTCATAACCGGAGACCACCACGGTGTCCCCCGGCCGGACCAGGGATTTGATGGCCAGATTCAGCCCGTGGGTGGCATTGAAGGTAAAGACCACCTGTTCCGGCTCCGGCACATCAAAGAGGGCGGCAGCCTCCTCCCGGCAGGCAAAGGCGGTGTCCGCCGCCGCCATAGCGGGCCGGTGTCCCCCCCGGCCTGGGCTGGCCAGATGGCAGATGGCCCAGGCGCTGGCCCGGGCCACCTCCGGCGGCTTCTGTAAGGTGGTGGCGGCGCTGTCCAGATAGATCACAGCTCCACCTCCCGATAGCTCCCGTCCCCGGCGGTGATAAAGATCCGTCTGGGCTCCAGCCCTACCCGGTGGAGCACCCGCAGGGCGGTGGCCAGGCGGCGCTGGGACAGTTTCACAGAGTGGCTGCACCCCTCCCCCGCAATGCTCTTGGGGGAGCGCAGGATATGAGCCGTGATCCCCGCCCGCTCCAGCGCCGCGGCGGTGCGCTGGGCATAGGTCAGAGAGCGGCACACGATCAGATAATAGAGCATGGCATAGTTCCTTTCTCAAGGGGTGCTCAGCAGCATTTTCCCCCTGAGTCAGTGTATGTGGCCCTGCTCCCGCCGGTCACACCCGCTCCAGCAGGCACACCGCATGGGCGGCGATCCCCTCCTCCGCTCCGGTGAAGCCAAGCTTCTCCTCCGTGGTGGCCTTCACGTTCACCTGCTCCAGCGCAGCCTTCATCCGCGCCGCCAGATTTTCCCGCATCTGTTCCAGATACGGGGCCAGCTTGGGCCGCTGGGCCAGGATGGTGGCGTCCACATTGCCCACCTGCCAGCCCCGCGCCCCCAGCAGCTCCACCACATGGTCCAGCAGCTTCAGGCTGTCCGCCCCGGCGTAGGCCGGGTCTGTGTCCGGGAAGTGCCGCCCGATGTCCCCCAGCCCGGCCGCCCCCAGCAGGGCGTCCATCACCGCGTGGGTGAGCACATCCGCGTCGGAGTGTCCCAGCAGGCCCAGGGTATGGGGCACCTCCACCCCGCCCAGGATCAGCCTCCGCCCCTCCACCAGACGGTGTACATCATAGCCGTGTCCAATGCGCAGCATCACAGTTCTCCCCTCTCTCTTGCGTCCAGAATGGCCTCCCCCACCACCAGGTCAAAGGGGGTGGTCAGCTTGAGATTTTCCCGGCTCCCCTGGGTGAGGGAGACCTTCATGCCCAGCCGCTCCACCGCAGCGCAGTCGTCGGTGAGCACCGCCCCCTCCTCCACCACCCGGTGGATAGCAGCCCGGATCAGGTCCGCCTGAAACACTTGAGGCGTTTGGACGGCAAACAGGGTGGAGCGGTCCAGCGTCTCCTGGGCCACGCCCCCCTCCGCCCGCTTGACTGTGTCGGTCACCGGGATGGCCGGAGCTGCCGCTCCGGTGGCCGCCCCCCGGTCCAGCGCCTCCTTCAGCACCTCCGGAGGCAGCAGCGGCCTGGCTCCGTCGTGGATGGCGATGAGCTCCGCGTCCTGCCGCACCTCCGCCAGTCCAGCCTGGACGGAGTAGATCCGCTCTTTGCCGCCCACGACCACCTTGGAGACCTTCTCCAGGGCAAACTCCCGGCACAGGCGGCTGACCTCCACCAGCAGGTCCTCCCGGGTGACCACCACCACCTCGGCGATATCAGGACACTCCTCAAAGACCCGCAGGGTATGTACCAGGACCGGGAGGTCCCCCAGCGTGGTGAGGATCTTGTCGATCCCCTCCATGCGGGAGGCCGTCCCCGCGGCCACCACCACCGCCGACCAGATGTGCGTCCTCTGCTTTCGGTTCCGGCCAAGCCGGGACAGAAATCCTGTCATCGTTTCCCCTCCTGCAACGAAAGAGGGGCCCGTCCGCCAACGCTGCTCCAAACACGGCTTCCGGACCCGGCGGCCACCGGGTGCGGAGGGCATTGGCTGTCAGGCCCCTCTGTTTCTTTCTATCCTATTATGCCAGGGCGCGGTTGATGCGCTCCTCCACAGCCTCATAGCTGCTGCTTTGGCACATGACGATCTCCGAGATCAGGATCTGCTTGGCGGAGTGGAGCATCTTCCGCTCTCCGGTGGACAGGCCCCGGTCCACGTCCCGGAGCATCAGCCCCTTGACCACACAGGCCACCTGGAACAGGTCTCCGCTTTTCAGCCGCTCCATATTTTCACGGTAGCGGCGGTTCCAGTTCTGGGTCATCTCCACCTGGAGAGAACCAATCTCCTCCAAAACCCGGTCCGCCTGCTCCCGGTCCACGATGGGGCGGACCCCGATCTCCTCGCTGTTCTCGGTGGGGATCATCACCACCATGGCCCGGACCGGCAGTTTCAGGACATAGTAGTCCCGCATCACGCCGTTGACCTTCTTCTGAACGATACTCTCTACAATTCCCGCTCCGTGCATGGGATGGACGACCTTATCCCCGATCTGAAACAACGATGACACCTCCACTTCCACCATTTCCCGCATCATTCTGAGATCAGTCTGTACTGGTATCCGCCTTCTCCCGGGCCGTCCGTCGGGCGTGATCCACGTCCCACACCGCCGGTCCGGGAGGCTCTGCTGTATCAATTATTTACATTATAACCAATTTTCCCGCCCTTGACAAGTTCTATCACACTTTTTTCCTATGTTTTTCTGATTTTTCTCCTTCTCCCGTGTTCTTTTACAAGCTTTTTGCCCTGCATCCCCAAAAAACGCCGGAACGGGCCCCGGGCCGCAAAAAAAGGAAGCGCCGCAGCACACGGCGCTTCCTTTGTAAAACAGATTTTCGAGGGGATTACTCCTCGTCCTCCTCGGCAGGAGCCTCCTCCAGCAGAGCGCGGATGGACAGGGAGACCTTCTGGTTCTCCATATCCACATCGGTGATCTTCACGTCCACCTTGTCGCCCTCGGCCAGCACATCGCCGGGCTTCTCGATGCGGTGATCGGCGATCTGGGAGATGTGGATCAGGCCGTCCACACCGGGGACGATCTCGGCGAAGGCGCCGAAGGTCATCAGCTTGACCACGCGGACATTGGCCACGTCGCCCACCTCATAGGTGCTGGTAAACACGGTCCAGGGATCCTGGCTGTGGTCCTTCATGCCCAGGGAGATCTTCTTCTTCTCCTTGTCAGCGGAGATGACATACACCTCCACAGTGTCGCCCACCTTCACAACCTCAGAGGGGTGCTTGATGCGGCTCCAGGACAGCTCGGAGATGTGGACCATGCCGTCCACGCCGCCGATGTCCACGAAAGCGCCGTAGGAAGTCAGGGACTTCACGGTGCCGGTATAGCGCTTGCCGTCCTCGATCTCGGCCCAGACCTTCTCCGCAGCGGCGGCACGCTCGGCGCGCATCACGCGGCTGATGGAACCCACCACGCGGCGGCGGGCACGGTTGACCTCGGTGACCACCAGACGCACCTTCTGCTTGAGCAGGGCGCTCATGGGAGTCTCACGGGGCAGACCGGTCTGAGAGGCGGGGACGAACACCCGGATGCCCTTCACAGACACCACGACGCCGCCCTTGTTGTCCTCGGTGACCACGCCGTCCAGAACAGTCTCGTTCTCACGGGCGGCCTCGATCTCCTCCCAGCCCTTGACCACGTCAAGGCGCTTCTTGGACAGGGTGACCACGCCCTCCTGATCGTTGACGCGGACGACGAAGGTCTCGATCTCGTCGCCCACCTTGACCAGCTCCTCAACCTTGGCGGTGGGGTCGTCGGTCAGCTCGGATACGGGAATGTAGCCGGCGTGCTTGGTGCCCAGATCCACCTGGATCTCAGTCGGCGTAATTGCTACGACTGTGCCAGTGACCTTATCCCCCGTATTCAAAGTTTTGATCGAATTCTCCAGCATATCAGCGAAGGATTCCTCGATCTCCATGATTTCATCGCTCATTTTGTCACAAACCTCCTTTATTATCCACGCGGGAGTCGAAGCACCCGCCGTGATGCCGACAACTTCTGCCTGGGCCAGCCGGCTCAGATCCAAGTCTGATGCCCGCTCGATGAGCTGGACGTCGGAGCAGACCTCCCGGCAGATCTCCGCCAAATGCTTGGTATTGGAGCTCTTACCGTCGCCGATGACCACCATTGTGTCGCACTGCGCGGCCAACTGATGGGCTTCCTCCTGGCGTTTTGATGTCGCTCCGCATATTGTATCAAAAAATTCTGGGTTTGTACACTCTTTTTTTGCTTTTTTCACGCAGTCATTCCAGATTTTTGTGTGGAGGTGGTTTGAGAGACAAATGTGAGGGGAAGGTCCCGCCGCTTCCGGCTGTTCCTCCAGCCACTTCTCCAAGTCCTCCACGCCCGAGAGGACCACCGGACGGCTGCACCATCCGGCGATGGCCGCCACCTCCGGGTGGTCGGGAGCGCCGATAATCACCGGCTGCCTTCCCTGCTCCTCCGCCCGGGCCACGATGTGGTGGATCCGCTTGACATTGGGGCAGGTGGCGTCCAGAATGTCCGCGCCCTGTGCCTCCAATCGTCGGTAGGTCTCCCGGCTCTCGCCGTGGGAGCGGATGATGACCCCGTATCCCGACAGGACGTCCTCTACCCGGTCCACCGCCGTCAGGCCCTGCCGGGCCAAACTGCCCACCACGTCCCGGTTGTGGATGATAGAGCCCAGCATCACACAGGGGCGGCCGGAGGCCGCAGCTTCCCCGGCCAGCTCCACTGCCCGGCGCACACCGTAGCAGAAGCCGGCCGACTTGGCCAGACGCAGCTTCACTCCAACCCCTCCCCAAGGCGGTAGATCTCCGCCATCAAGTGTTCTGTGATCTGCTCCAGCTCCTCCGCCGTGGCCTTCCGCCCGGCGATTTTCGGATAGATGGGCTTGCCAATGACCACCGGGCTGGGCCGGAACCAGTACTTCTTCCAGGAGACATAGATCGGGACCAGCGGGGTCCCCGTCCGGGTGGCGAACAGTGCCGCGCCGCTCTTGCCCTTCACGTCCTCTCCCTTGCGGACCCGGGTCCCCTCGGGGAACACCAGTAGCTTCTGGTCCTCCTTCAGCCACTTGAGGGCCTCCTTCACCGCATGTACGTCCGCGTGGCCCCGATCCACATAGATCACGCCGGCCTTCCCCAGCAGCCACCCCAGGGCCGGCACCCGGGACAGCTCGATCTTAGCCATGGGCCGGACCATCCACCGCAGCGTACAAGCAAAGCACACCAGGATTGGGTCACACAGGGCGGAGTGGTTGGCGCACAATACAGCCCCACCCTCCGGGATGTTCTCCCGCCCCCGGGCCCCGACCGGGTGGGCAAGACTGAAAAACGGCCAGACGATGCGGTACAGGGCGTGGTATAGAAATCTCATGTTCACCGGGACAGCCCCTCTCTCACAATGGCCAGCAGAGCCTCCAGGCTGCCCGCCCGGTCCAGCTCGGTCGTGTCCAGCAGCACAGCGTCCTCTGCCTGGCGGAGGGGGGCGACAGCCCGGGTCCGGTCCTGTTCATCCCTGCGGAGGATGTCGGACAGCACCGCATCAAACTCCGCCTCCTGCCCCCGCTGGCGCAGCTCCAGCAGGCGGCGCTCCGCCCGGGCCTCCGGCGCGGCGGTGAGGAAGATCTTCACCCCCGCCCGGGGCAGCACCACCGTCCCGATGTCCCGGCCGTCCATGACCACGTCCCGCTCTCTGGCCTGCCGCCGCTGGAAGTCCAGAAGAAACTCCCGCACCGCGGGCAGGGCCGCCACCTTGGAGGCCAGGGCCGAGACCGCGTTCTCCCGGATGGCCTCAGTCACATCCCGGCCGGACAGGTACATCCGCTGCACGCCGTCCCCCCCGTAGTCCATCCGGATGTCCAGCCCCTCCAGCAGGGGCTCCACCTGCGCCGGGTCGGAGGGGTCCGCCCCCGCCTCCCGGGCCCGCAGGGCCACCGTGCGGTAGATGGCCCCCGTATCCACATACAAATACCCCAGCTCCTGGGCCAAAGCCCGGGCCAGGGTGCTCTTCCCGGCTCCAGCCGGGCCGTCAATGGCTATACTTCTCTCCTGCATCTTACCATACGCTCCGTTGTCTTGTTGTTCCTCCTTTTTCTTGCAAGAAAAAGGAGCAAAAAGAACTGCTGTCCCGGTCTCATGTGCTCTCCGGGTCCCTGGGCTCCCGCTTCGTGCCCCCGCCTCTGCAAGACAGCAGGGGGCATGAAGCGTCAACCGTACGTCACAGCCCGGCCAGGAAGGCAGCCGCCCCCGCTCCTGCCGCCCGGCCGGTGGCCCAGGCGATCTGGAGGTTGAAGCCGCCGGTGTAGGCGTCCACGTCGATCAGTTCCCCGGCAAAGAACAGGCCCGGGAGTTTTTTGGACTGCATGGTCCTGGGGTCGATCTCCCCCACCTTGATCCCGCCGGAGGTGACGATGGCCTCAGCGATAGGCCGGGGCCCCTTGATGTGGATGGTCAGGCCCTTCAGGGTCTCCAGCAGACGCCGCCGCTCCCCCCGGGTCACGTCGTGGGCCTTCCGGTCCAGCGGGATGTCCGCCAGCCGGAGGGCCACCGGCACCATCAGCCGGGGCACCAGGCTGCCCATCACATTCTGCATATCCTTGTTGGCGTTGTCCCCCAGCTCCCGGAGCAGCCGGGCGTCCAGCTTCTCCTCGTCCAGGGCGGGCTTCAGGTCGATGACCACCCGATAGCTGTTTTTCTCAAAATCCCGCAGATGGGCGCTGGCACTGAGGATCAGGGGGCCGGACAGTCCGAAGTGGGTGAACAGCAGCTCGCCCTGCTCCTGGAACAGCACCTTTCCCTTCCGGTCCTTCATCCGCAGCGCCACATTTTTCAGGGCCAGGCCCTGCATCTCTCCGCAGAATCCCTCCTCCGCCTCCAGCGGCACCAGGGAGGGTCTGGGCGGTACCACGCTGTGGCCCGCGGACCGGGCCAGCTCATAGCCGTCCCCCGTCGAGCCGGTGGCGGGATAGGACGCCCCGCCGGTGGCCAGCACCACCCCGCGGCAGGGGATCTTCTTTTGTCCTTCCCCGTCCTGCCTCAGCTCCACGGCACACACCGCCCCGTCCTGTACGTCCAGTGCGGAGACCCGGCCCTGGATGACGGGCACCGACAGGCGGCGCAGTTCAAAAAACAGGGCGTCAATGATGTCGGCGGACCGGTCGGAGACGGGGAACACCCGGTTGCCCCGCTCCACCTTCAATTCCACGCCCAGCTCTGTAAAGAAGCGCTCCACCTCCGCCGGCGGCGTTTGATTCATGGCGCTGTAAAGGAATTTTCCATTTCGGGGTGTTGCAGCCAGCACTTCCTCCGGCGTACAGTGGTTGGTGACGTTGCACCGCCCCTTCCCCGTAATGTACAGCTTCCGTCCCAGCTTGGGGTTGCGCTCCACCAGGCAGACGTCCGCGCCCAGGCGGGCGGCGGTGATGGCCGCCATCATACCCGCGGCTCCGCCCCCCACCACAACAAGTTCATGGCCGATCTGACTCACTCCTGCACCTTCTCATAGACCCCATACTCCTCCCAGATCTTCTCCAGCGTCTGGAAGGTCTTGGACAGGTCCTCGTTCTTCTTTCGGCTCACCTCTACCAGCAGGGCGTTCACCAGGCTCAGCGGGGCCACCAGGGAATCCACAAAGGAGGCCATGTCGCTGCGGGCCTTCAGCGTATACTGGGAGATCTGAGCCAGGGGGGACGCCTCGCTGTCCGTGATAGCGATGGTAGTGGCCCCCCGGTCCCGGGCAAAGCTCACCGCCTGGACCGCCCGGCTGGAGTAGCGGGGAAAGCTGACGCCGATGATGACGTCCTCCTCCCCCACCCGCAGCAGGCTTTCAAACACCTCGCTGGGGGTATTTGCGGTGATCATGACCACATTGTCAAAGATCAGATTGAAGTAGAAGCCCAGGAACGTGGCGATGGCCGCCGCGGAGCGCACGCCGATCACATAGATCCGGCGGGCCGCCACAATGGCGTCGGTGGCATTTTCAAAGCTGTCTCGGTCGATCTCATCCAGGGTCTGGCGGATCTTGTCGATATCCGACTGGAGCACCATATCCAGCACATCCTGGTCGCCGATCCGGTCGTTGGCCACCTCGATGCGCTGCACCGAAGTCAGGCGGTTCCGGATCATTTTTTGCAGGGACTTCTGCATACTGGGGTATCCGTCATAGCCCAGCTCCGCCGCGAAGCGCACCACAGTGGACTCGCTGACGCTGACCCGCTTGCCCAGCTTGCTGGCCGTCATAAAGGCCGCCTTGTCATAGGACTCCAGAATGTAGTTGGCGATCCGCTTCTGCCCCTTGGAGAAGCTGTCCATATTTTCCTGGATCACAGCCAGAATATCACGATTCATTCCGTCTCATCCTCCCGCAGGCCCCCGGACGCGCAAAACGCCCGGGCGCACGGCTTTGCCGGCGTCCGGACTGCTCCGCCCCTCCGGGAGATCAGTTTCCTTGTTCTCCATGATAACGGTTCCGGGGGAAAAATGCAAGTTAATTCTGCAGGATTTCATTTTTCTCTTGCAAATTTTAGTTTGCTCCGGTGGGATCTATCCCCGCCTCCTCCCGCAGAAGGCGCAGCTCCTCCCCGGTCAGAGGCCGCCACTGGCCCGGCCTCAGCGCCCGGTCCAGCCAGACCCGCCCCTCCCGCACCCGCTTGAGGCGGCGGACCTCCAGGCCCGCCTGGGCGCACATCCGGCGCACCTGCCGGTTCTTCCCCTGGTGGATGACCACAGAGAGCTGGGTCACGCCCTCGCTCCTGCGCCCCGCCCGCACCTGGGCCGGGGCGATGGGCTCCCCGTCCAGCTCCATAGGGGCGGTCAGGATGGGCAACGCCCGGTCCACATCGCCGGCCACCCACACCAGGTACTCCTTCTCCACCTCGCCGCTGGGATGGAGGAGCCCATGGGTCAGCTCCCCGTCATCGGTAAACAGCAGAAGCCCCTCTGAGTCCAGATCCAGCCGCCCCACCGGCCACACCCTCCGGCCGCAGCCGGACACCAGAGAGGCCGCCGTCCGCCGTCCCTTCTCGTCAGACAGAGTGGTCACATACCCTCTGGGCTTGTTCAGCATAAGATATGTACGCTCCGTCCGGGGCCGGAGGGGAACGCCGTCCACCTCCACCCGGTCCCGCTCCAGATCCGCCCGGTCTCCCAGGGCGGCCCGGCTTCCGTTTACCGTCACCCGCCCCTGTGAGATCCATGCCTCCGCCGTCCGGCGGGAGGCCAGCCCACAGGATGAGATCAATTTTTGCAGCCGCTCTTCCATATCAGGCCGCCTCCTTCTCGTTCAACGCTCTTCCAGCCAGCTTAGCAGCCGCCGGAGCAGTCCCCTTCGGGGCTCTGCCAGATCCCTGGGGACTGACGCTCCACACACCAGCGGGACCTCCCCGGCTGCCTCGTCCCCCACCGCTCCGCGGAGGGTGCCGATCCGCACTCCCTCCTGCACCGGAGCGGTGAGCTGCTCCAGGGGCAGATCCGGCCGAAGCTCCAGCCGCTCCCCCTCCCGCAGGGGCCAGCGCAGATCTGCTCCCGCCCGGACCGGACAGAAGGGGACCAGGCTGCCCCCCACCGGCAGGGAGCAGACCTCCTCCCCCACCCGGACCGCCGTCTCCATCTTCCAGTTGGAGAAGCCCCAGTCGAACAGGGCGGCATGGTCCCGCCAGTCGTCCGGGTCGTCCAGCGTGACAGCGATCAGGGTCATGCCCTCCCGCTCTGCCGCCGACACCAGGGTGCGCCCCGCCTTCTCTGTATACCCCGTTTTCAGACCCACACAGCCCTCGTACCGCCACAACAGTTTGTTGTGGTTGACGAAGCTCCGCCCCTCCAAAGTAACGGACCGGGTGGCGGCGATGGCCGCCAGAGTCTCGTTCTTCAGACAGGCCCGGGCTAGAAGGGCCAGGTCCCGGGCGGTGGAGCAGTGCCCCTCCGCATTCAGGCCGCTGGGGTTAGCAAAGCGGCTGTGCTCCATGCCCAGCCGGGCCGCCCGGAGGTTCATCTGCGCCACAAAGTTCTCCACGGTCCCGCCGCAGTGCCGGGCCACCGCCAGAGCGGCGTCGTTGCCCGACTGGAGCAGCAGCCCGTACAGCAGGGTCTCCAGCCGCAGCTCCTCCCCGGGCCTCAGATAGAGGGAGGAGCCCTCCGTCCTGGTGTCCTCCTCCCGGATGACCACCTTCTCCTCCAGAGGGTGGCCCGACTCCAGCGCCACCAGGGCGGTCATCAGCTTTGTGACGCTGGCGATCAGCCTGGGACGGTCGGCGTCCTGCTCATAGAGGACCCGCCCGCTCTCTGCCTCCATCAGGATGGCGGAGCCTGCGGAGGTGCCCATCCCATGGGCCGTGGGCAGGATATTCAGACACAGCAGAAGGGCCGCCGCCGCGGCCAGAAGGCGTTTCAATCCCCATCACCTCGTCGTTTGGATGGGTCCAGTATGCCCCGCCGCTCTCTTGCTTATCCCCGGCACTCCTGCCCCGCAGTCTTATTCCACCACGTCCGGATCGGGCTGTCCCTTCTTCTCCTGCTGCTTCTCCCAAAACTCCGTCACCTTGTCCACCACCTCGGGGACCGCCTCGATGACCCGGTCCACCGTGGTTGCCGGAGGAGGCGCCACCGGCAGCAGCTTGACGCTCTCCCCCCGGATGATGAGGAAGGCCACCGGCTCCAGCTTGGCGCTGGCCCCGCTGCCGCCGCCGAAACTGTTGTCCGCCTCCGGCTTCTGATTTTTTGTGGTGAAGTCGCTGCCGCCGCTGGCGATGCCGAAGGACAGCCGGGACACCGGGATCAGGGTCACGTCACCTGTCTGAATGGGAGTTCCGATGATGGTATTGGCGTCCACCATGGTACGGATCTTCTCCATAGCCGTTCCCATCAGGTCGGTAAGAGGATGCTGCTTTTCCATTGTTCATGCCGCCTTTCTTCGCGTTTTGCTTCATGCTGTGAGCTACGAGGTTTTCTTTTCCCCCGCCGTGCTCCGTCCTGCTTTTCTATGGCTCCGCCGTCCCGGATCACACAGCGGCGTTCTGTTTCTGTCCGGTCCGCTGCCGGTCCTCCCGGCGCACCGCCAGCAGCACGCTCAGGGCCTTCACACCGAAGCTCAGGCCCAGGGCCGCCAGCTCTCCCACCGTCAGGGACAGGGAGACCCGCCCGTACAGCGCGGGCTCCGTCCGTTCAAAGTCCACCTCCACCCGGGCCCAACCGTCCTTGACGTGAAAGACGCGGGTCACCGGCTGCCAGATCGCCCCCAGCAGGGCATTGGCCTGGCCGTACCGCAGGGCGGCGTCCGCCGGGTCGGGGGCCCCGGCCACCAGGCGCAGGCGCAGTTCGTCGATCTGGAGCTTTCTGCGGAACTGCCCCGCCGCCTCCAGCAGCAGGGGGAACAGCCGGCGTCCCAGCTCCAGCAGGCCCCGTCTGGACAAAAAGGTCGGGCGGGGCTTCTTCTTGCCGGAGGGCCTGTCCTGCCCCGTCTCTTTTGGACGATCCGGCCTTTTTCCTGCCGGTCTGGGAAAGATTCGGACCTCCGCAGGTCCGATCCGGAGCCAGGCCCCCGCCGTCTCCGGGGTGTACTCCCCCCGGAGCCCCACACAGAGCCCTCCCAGCAGGAACACCGCCGCCAGGGCAGCAGCCAGCACCGCCCACATCATGGTTCACGCTCCCCGGCGGGCTCCGGCCCCTCCGGTCCGGCCTCCTCCGCCTTCAGCCGGGCCACCCGTGCCTCCAGCTCCAACGCCATCTGCTCCCCCTCCCGGCTGGCGGCAGGCAGCTCCGGAAGCTCCTCCAGGCTGCTCAGCCCGAAGGAGCGCAGGAAATTCCGGGTGGTGCGGTAGAGGATGGGCCGGCCGGGCACCGCCAGGCGGCCGCTCTCCTCGATCAGCTCCCGCTCCAGCAGCAGCCCCACCGTATAGGCGCTGTCCACCCCCCGGACCTGGTCCACATAGGCCCGGGTCACCGGCTGGTAGTAGGCGATGATGGCCAGCACCTCCAGGGCGGGCTGGGACAGCCGGGCGGGCTTGCGCCCCTCCAGCGTCCTGCGGATGCAGTCCGCCTGCTCCGGCGCGGAGCACAGCTGATAGCTGGCGTCCAGCCGCAGCAGCCGGATGCCCCGCCGCTCATAGCGGTACCGGTCCATCAGCCGCTGGGCTGCGGCATCCAGAGTGGGCCGGTCAGTCTCCCAGCCCCAGGCACAGCCGCTCCACGCCCACCGGCTCCCCGGCGGCAAACAGTACGCCCTCCAGAGCGGCCTCCAGCTCCTCCAGTTCCAAAACGCGCCCCCCTCTCTCTGCTTCAGTTCTCTGTCCGTTCTGTTGCTTCAGATCCTGTCTCCTCCCCCGGCCCGGTACAGGTCACGGTGCAGTCCTCCGCCGTCCCCGCCAGACGCAGCCGCCGGTCCTTGCACAGCTCCAGCACCGCCAGAAAGGTGGCCACCACCTCCGAACGGCTCCGGCTGCCCCGGAACAGGGCCCGGAACCGGGCCACTCCCAGGTGGAGCAGCCGCTGGATCAGCTCCGCCGCCTTTTCCGCCACGGGATAGGGCTCCCGCCCCACGATGCCCTGAAAGGCGGACATCGGCGGGGGCAGCTTGTGGTCTGTACGGCTCAGCACCGCCTGCATCGCCCGCTGCAGGTCCTCCTTGGGGTGGACATAGCGGTAGGTCCGGTCCGGGCGGACCGCCTCCGGAGCCTTGGTGAGGCAGTCGCGGCCCACGCTGTACCGCCGGTCCAGCTGGGGGGACCACCTCTCGGATCTTCAGATAATTCTCATTTCTCTGGTGGGCCTCCAGGGTGGCGATGAGCTGCTCCATCTCGCTCAGAGCCTCCTCGTCGTGGATGGACAGCAGCATCCGGGTCTTGATATAGACCAGGTGGGAGGCCATGGTGACAAACTCGCTGGCCACCTCCAGGTCCAGCTCCTTCCGCTGGGACATCCATTGGAGGTACTGGTCCAGGATCAGGGAGATCTGGATGTCCTTGATCTCCATTTTATTTTTGTTCAGCAGGTGGAGGATCAGGTCCAGGGGGCCCACGAAGTCCTCCAGATCCTCGGTTTTCACCTTGACCACCCGCTCCAGATGATAGATGGGGCCGTCCATGGGCGCACCTCCCTCCCGCATCACCGGAAAATCATCAGAAAAAGTAGTACTCCACCAGGGCGAAGGGGAACTGGACCACGCGGCACAGCCCCCGCAGCACCAGCTCCATGGCCGCTGTCAGCGGGCCTCCGAAGGCGCCGGACCAGGCCAGCAGCACCACCGCCAGCATCAGATAGCGCTCATACCGGAGGACCAGGTGATACCACCGCTCCGGCAGCAGGACGTCCAACACCTTGGAGCCGTCCAGCGGCGGCAGGGGGATCAGGTTGAACAGCCCAAGGCCCACGCTCAGCACCGCCAGCTGGCACAGAAACAGCAGCAGGTAGGCCCCGGCGCGGCTCCCGCTCCAGAAGCGCAGCACCAGCGAGCCCGTACCCAGGGCCGCCAGCGCCAGCAGAAAGTTGGAGCCAGGCCCGGCCAGCGCAGTGAGCGCCATGTCCTGCCGGGGACGGCGGAAATTCCGCAGATCCACCGGCACGGGCTTGGCCCAGCCCACCCCCGCCGCCATCAGCAGGAACAGCCCGATCCAGTCGATGTGGGACAGGGGGTTCAGCGTCAGCCGCCCGTTGAGCTTGGCTGTCGGATCCCCCAGCCGGTAGGCGGCCAGGCCGTGGGCCAGCTCGTGGACCGTCAGGCAGATCAGGCAGGCCGCGCCGCTCATCAGGAAGAGAAGCATACTCATCCAGTCCATGTGTTCGATCAATCCGGTCAGCGCGCCCATTGCCGCTCCCCCCTCCATTGGAACCAAAATCACTTCATTATAACAATTTCGAGCGGGATTGACAAGGCGGAGTTATAAATAGCGGTGCCGATGGACCGTCCGCCGAAGTTGTAACCGGATCCATCCGCCGCCGAAACGGAATTCATCCCACACTCCATTCTGCCCCTCCGCCGCCGTCCTGAAACAGGGGACGAGACTGGTTTGAGCGGAAAACCCGGCTGCGCATCATGCGCAGCCGGGTTTTCTGTCAGGATGACGCTTCCACACTGGACAAAATGGCCCGCAGGAGCTCGTCCCGGCCGGTCCCCTTTTCCGCGGAAAAGGGGATGACCATGTCCTCCTCCCCCAGCTCCAGAGTCTCCCGGATGCGCTGGAGGTTCCCTTCGACCTCGCTCTTTTTTCAGCTTATCCAGCTTGTTGGCCACCACCAGGAAGGGGCAGCCCGCCCCCCGGTACCACTGGGCCATGGTGCAGTCGTCCGCCGTGGGCTTGTGTCTGGCGTCCACGATCATCACACCCAGGGTCATCAGCTCCGGATCGGCAAAATAGCCCTCCATCAGCCTGCCCCAGCGGTCCCGCTCCCCCTTGGACACCCGGGCATAGCCGTAGCCGGGCAGATCCACCAGGTAGAAGGCGTTGTCGATCTTAAAATAGTTGATCTGGGTGGTCTTGCCGGGCGCGGCCCCCACCCGGGCGAAATTTTTCCGGTTCAGCAGGCGGTTGATCACCGACGACTTTCCCACATTGGAGCGGCCCGCAAAGGCCACCTGGGGCAGCGCGTCCCGCCGGAAGTCCTTCGGGGAGGCGGCGGAGAGGATAAACTCCGCCTTCTGCACATTGATGGACATACGCTCCCCTCCTCACTGGCGCAGCCGGGCCGTGCCCCGGGACTTCTCTCCGGGCAGCTTCCGGTCCATCGCCCGCTCGGCCTCCGCACCGCCGCTCAGGCAGCACAGTGCCTCGGCCAGCACCTGCTCCGCCTGGTCCACCAGCACAAAGCGCAGCGCCTTCCGGACTGTCTGGTCGATCTCATCCAGATCCCTGCCGTTTTCCGCCGGGATGATCACCGTCTTGATCCCGTTGCGCAGGGCGGCCATCGTCTTTTCCCGCAGGCCGCCGATGGGCAGCACCCTGCCGCGGAGGGTCACCTCCCCGGTCATGGCGATCCCCCGCTTCACCGGCGCTCCGGTGAGGGCGGACACCATAGCGGTGGTGATGGCGATGCCGGCGGAGGGCCCGTCCTTGGGCACAGCCCCCTCCGGGAAGTGGACATGGATGTCCTTCGACTGGTAGAAGTCCCCCTGGATGCCCAGCCGGTCCGCCTGGCTGCGGATGAAGCTGAGGGCCGCGTGGGCGCTCTCCTTCATCACATCCCCCAGGTTACCGGTCAGCTCCACCTTGCCGGTGCCGGGGACCACATTGACCTCCACCTCCAGCAGCTCGCCGCCCACAGAGGTCCAAGCCAGGCCGTTCACCACGCCCACGCGCTCCTCCAAAGCTTGGCGCTCTGGGTAGTACCGGGGCGCACCCAGATAGTCCTTCAGCTCTTTTTCCGTGATGCGGATCTGCTTTACATCCTCTGACACCAGGTGCATAGCCGCCTTCCGGCAGATCCCGGCCAGCTTGCGTTCCAGAACGCGGACGCCGGACTCCCGGGTGTAGGAGGCGACCATCTCCCGGATGGCCCCGTCGGACACCTTCAGCTGGGCTTTCTCCAGGCCGTGGCGCTTCATCTCCTTGGGCAGGAGGTAGCGCTTGGCGATCTGGAGCTTCTCCTCGTCGGTGTAGCTGGGCAGTTCAATGACCTCCATCCGGTCCAGCAGGGGCCGGGGGATGGTGTCGGTGGTATTGGCTGTGGTGATGAACATTACATCAGACAAATCGAAGGGCAGTTCTAAAAAATTGTCCCGGAAGGTGCTGTTCTGCTCCGCATCCAGCACCTCCAGAAGGGCGGACGCCGGATCCCCCCGGTGGTCGTGGCCCAGCTTGTCGATCTCGTCCAGCAGCAACAGGGGATTGCAGCTTCCCGCCTGATTGATGGCGGAGATGATGCGGCCGGGCATGGCGCCCACATAGGTCTTGCGGTGACCCCGGATCTCCGCCTCATCACTGACGCCGCCCAGGGAGAGCCGGGCCAGCTTCCGGTTCAGCGCCCGGGCCACCGACATGGCCAGCGACGTCTTACCCACGCCGGGCGGGCCCACCAGGCAGATCACCTGCCCCTTCAGGTCGGGGGCCAGCTGCTTCACCGCCAGGAACTCCAAAATGCGCTCCTTCACCTTTTCCAGGCCGAAGTGGTCCTTGTCCAAGGTCCGGCGGGCCGCCTCCACGCTCACCCGCTCCCGGGTCTTTTTCCCCCAGGGGAGCTCCAGGCAGACGTCCAGATAGCTGCGCAGCACGGTGGCCTCCGAGGAGCCGAAGGGCTGCTTGGCCAGACGGCCCACCTCTTTCTCCAGCTTCTCCCGCACCTCGTCGGGCAGCTTGGCCTCAGCGATCTTCCGGCGGTAGTCCCCAATCTCCGAGTCTCCGCCCTCACCCTCGCCCAGTTCGTTCTGGATGGCTTTCATCTGCTCCCGCAGATAGTAGTCCCGCTGGTTGTCCGCCATCTGCTCCCGGGCCCGGTTCTGGATCTCCATATCCAGCCCCAGGATCTCCACCTCCCGGCCCAGCAGGCGGTGCAGCCGCTCCAGGCGGCGCACCGGGCGCAGCTCCTCCAGGACCGCCTGCTTATCGCTGTTGCGCATGGCGATGTTTTGGGCGATAAAGTCGGCAATATAGCCCGGATCCTCGCTGGCCAGCACATTGATGAGCAGGTCGGGGGCCGTCTTGGGGGCCAGCTCGGTGTACTGCTGGAACAACTCATAGGTGGAACGGATCAAGGCCTCCGCCTTGGCGGAATTCCGCTCATGCTGCTCGCTGGGGATGGGCTGGACCTCCGCCTCCAGATAGGGGCCGGTGCGGGTCAGCCGCTCCAGGCTGCCCCGGCTCACGCCCTCCACCATCACCCGCACGTTGTCGCCGGGGGTGCGCAGGATCTGCCGCACATTGGAAATCGTTCCAACAGTGTACAGGTCCTTCTCCTCCGGGCGCTCCTCGGAGATGTCCTTCTGTCCCACCAGGAACACCGGGCTGCCGGAGGACATGGCCTCCTCCAGGGCCTTGATGGAGATCTCCCGGGCTACATCGAAGTGGATCAGCACATTGGGGAACACAGTCAGTCCCCGCAGGGCGATCACAGGCATCACAGAGGCACTCTCCATCGTCCACTCTTTTTTCATGGTACTCACTTCCTCTCAGGGGATTTCATACCGCCTTCTCCTCCCCAGCGCTGGGTGCGGAGGATGTGGGAAAGGCGGAACGCTGATAAAACAACAGCCCCGGGCCCGCCGCTTGGGGGGGCGCGGGGCTGGATCAATGCTTACTGCGCCGGCCGGAGCGATCCGCTCAGCCCGCGTTGGTACCGGGCAGACCGCCGCGTTCAGCCCGCAGGTCCGCCTGGCCCAGAGCCGGGCGCTGGCTGTGCTCCGGGTCCCGAAGGATCTCCGGCGCTGCCCCGCTGCGGATGCAGTCCTCAGTGATGGTCACCTTGACCACCTCGGGGTCGGAGGGCACATCGTACATAATCCGGGTCATGACCTCCTCCAGGATGGCCCGCAGGCCGCGGGCGCCGATGCCCCGCTCCACTGCCCGGCCGGCCACAGCCTCCAGGGCCTCGGGTGTGAACTCCAGGTCCACGTCATCGTACTCCATCAACTTCCGGTACTGCTTCACCAGGGAGTTTTTGGGTTCGGTTAGGATCTGCACCATCTGCTCCCGTCCCAGGGACCGGAGCGTGGTGATCACCGGCAGGCGGCCCACCAGCTCGGGAATGATGCCGAATTTCAGCAGATCCTGGGGCTGGATCTCCTTAAGCAGCTGGCCCACGTCCCGCTCCTTCTTGCTCCGGATCTCTGCGCCGAAGCCCATGGAGCGCTTATCCAGGCGGCTCTCGATGATCTTGTCGATGCCCTCGAAGGCACCGCCGCAGATGAACAGGATGTTCTTCGTGTCGATCTGGATGAATTCCTGGTGGGGGTGCTTCCGCCCGCCCTGGGGGGGAACGTTGGCCACAGTGCCCTCCAGGATCTTCAGCAGAGCCTGCTGCACGCCCTCGCCGGACACGTCCCGGGTGATGGAGGTGTTCTCGCTCTTCCGGGCGATCTTATCCATCTCGTCGATATAGATGATGCCCCGCTCGGCCAGCTCCACATCATAGTCGGCGGCCTGGACCAGACGCAGCAGGATATTCTCTACGTCATCACCCACATAGCCCGCCTCGGTGAGGGTGGTGGCATCGGCGATGGCGAAGGGGACCTTCAGCACCCGGGCCAGAGTCTGGGCAAAGAGGGTCTTGCCGCAGCCAGTGGGCCCCATAAGCAGGATATTGCTCTTTTGAAGCTCCACATCGTCCCCGCCGCCGAAGTAGATCCGCTTATAGTGGTTGTACACCGCCACGGACAGGGCCACCTTGGCCTGCTCCTGCCCAATGATATACTGGTCCAGCACCTTATGGATCTCCCGGGGGGTGGGGATGGCGTCGGGCACCTCAGCGGCGGCAGTCTGGGCCGTGTCGCGCTCATCCTCCAGGATGCTCATACACAGCTGAACGCACTCGTTGCAGATATAGGCGCCCGGCCCAGCGATGAGCCGGCGGACCTGATCCTGGTGCTTGCCGCAGAAGGAACAGCGCACTGCGCGCTGCTTATCGTCATTTTTTGCCATGAATTTCTACCTCATCCTCGTAACAATACAAACAGAGTGGGGACGCAGGCCCCCACTCCGCGGTGCAGATCACCGCTTCTCGATGACCTTGTCGATCAGTCCGTACTGAAGCGCCTCTTCCGCAGTCATAAAGTTGTCCCGCTCACAGTCAGCGGTGACCTCCTCCACGCTCCGGCCGGTGTTGGCGGCCAGGATGCGGTTCATCCGCCGCTTCACTACCTCCAGGCGCTTCAGGTGCAGCGCCATGTCGGTGATCTGGCCCTGGGTGCCGGCAGAGGGCTGATGGATCATGATCTCCGCGTTGGGCAGGGCCAGACGCTTGCCCTTCGTCCCCGCAGACAGCAGGAAAGCGCCCATGCTGGCCGCCAGCCCAATGCAGATGGTGGACACGTCACACTTGACATACTGCATGGTGTCATAGATGGCCATGCCCGCGGTCACAGAGCCGCCGGGGCTGTTGATGTAGAACTGGATCTCCTTGTCCGGATCCTGGCTCTCCAGATACAGCAACTGGGCCACCACCAGGGAGGCGGTGGTGTCGTTGACCTCCTCAGACAGGAAAATGATGCGGTCGTTGAGCAGACGGGAAAAAATGTCATAGGACCGCTCGCCACGGGTGGTCTGCTCCACTACATAGGGAACTAAACTCATACGATATACTCCTTTTCAGACGGTGATACCAAAGTATGCCCGCCGGGCCGGAAAATGATTCCACTTTTCTGCCTGTCTGCCTGGAACAGGCAGAGGGCACAGACGGATACGCCCGGGGCGGCCCAAGGCCGCCCCGGGACCGGATCAGATCACTCCGCCTTGGGCTCCTCGGCGGACTCCTCCGCCTTCTTCTTGCGGGTGCGCTTGGGCTTCTCCGCAGACTCGCTCTCCTCAGCGGCCTCCTCGGTCTTCTTCTTGCGGGTCGCCTTCTTGGGCTTCTCGGCGGCCTCCTCTTCCTTCTTGGGGGCCTCGCCCACCTTGGCCTCGGCCACCACCAGCTCAGAGGCCTTCTGCAGCCGCAGGTCGTGCTTCAGGGCGTCCAGAGAGACGGCGGCCTTCACCTGCTCGGCGGTGAGCTTGTACTGCTCGGCCAGCTTGTTCACCTCGGCCTCGCACTCCTCATCGGTGATCTCCAGATTCTCCGCAGCGGCCACGGCCTCCAGAGCCAGCTCGGTCTTGACCTGGTTCAGGGCGGCGGGCTTGGAGGAGGCGCGCATCATCTCGGGGGTCATGCCCATCATCTTCAGATAGTCGTCCATGGACATCCCCTGGCTGGACATCCGCATGGCGTACTCGTCCATGATCTTGTCAAGCTGGGTCTCCACCATGCCGTTGGGGATATCAGCCTCCAGGTTGTCCACCAGCTGCTCCAGAATGGCCTGCTCGAAGTCGTTCTGGGCCTCGGCGGTGCGGCGCTGGGTCAGCTTCTCGCCCAGGTCCTTCTTAAAGTCAGCCAGAGTCTCAAACTCAGACACATCCTTAGCGAACTCATCGTCCACCGTGGGGAGCTGGGACTCCTTGACCTCCTTGACCTTGACCTTGAACACCACAGCCTTGCCAGCCAGATCGGCCACATAATCCTCGGGGAAGGTGATATCCAGATCCTTCTCATCGCCGGCCTTCAGACCGATGATCTGATCCTCGAAGCCGGGGACGAAGGAGCCGGAGCCGATCTCCAGGCTGTAATTCTCGCCCTTGCCGCCCTCGAAGGGCTTGCCGTCCTCGAAGCCCTCGAAGTCGATGACGGCGGTGTCACCCAGCTTGACCTCGCGGTCCACGGAGATCAGACGGGTGGCGCGGCGGACATAGGGCTGCAGCTCATTCTCCACATCCTCATCGGTGACGCTGACCTCGGCCTTGGGGGCGGTGAGGCCCTTGTACGCCTTCACCTTGGCCTCGGGGCGGACAGAGACCAGGGCAGTAAAGATCAGGCCCTTCTCCTTGTTGACCTCCACGATATCCATGACGGGGTGGCCCATATCCTCCAGGCCCTGCTCCTTCACAGCGGCCTCATAGGCGCCGGGATAGACATCGTTGATGGCATCTTCATAAAACACGCCGGATCCGTACATCCCCTCAATGATCTTGCGGGGGGCCTTGCCCTTCCGGAAGCCGGGGACGGCGATGCGGGAGCGGCTTTTCAGATAGGCCTTCTGGACCGCAGCCTCAAACTCGTCGGCTTCCACATGGATCGTCAGCTCGACCGTGCTGTTTTCTTTCTTTTCGACGTTGGTGACCTTCATGTAACTTTTCCTCCTGTGGATGCGGAAGGCGGGGCCCGGAATACCGTTCCGGGCCGCCCTCTGCCGCACCGTATACTTTCGCCACGATATTTTACCAGATATATGTCTGTTTGACCAGACCATTTTTCGGAATTCTTCGTGAATTTTTTGCTAATCCAGAATTTTTTTTGGCTGGAAGCCCAAATAGTCCGCCGAAACCAGGTCATATTCCACCCCGCCCTGCCGTCCGGAGATGGCCAGACGGTGGCTTCCACCGTGGAGATGACCGTAAAAACACCGGCTGACCTGATACCGCTCCAGCAGATCGATGATCTCCTGACAGCGGTAGCCCTGGTAGAGAGGCGGATAGTGGAGAAAGCAGTATTTCTCCCGCTCCCCCGCCGCCTTCAGCGACGCCTCCAGACGGATCAGCTCCCGGTTGAAGATCTTTGCTCCATGCCCCTCCCGGTCCTCCTCATAGAACCAGCCCCGGGTCCCGCACAGAGCCACACCGCCATACAGGCGGCAGTTGTTGTGGAGAATCTCCAGGGTGGAGAAACCGTTTTCTGCAAAAAAAGCGTTCCATTTTGGCGGCGGTGGTCCACCAGTAGTCGTGGTTCCCCTTCAGCAGAATCTTCCGTCCGGGCAATGCGTCCAGGAAGGCAAAGTCCTCCCGGGCCTGCTCCAGGCTCATGCCCCAGGACAGGTCGCCGCACAGGACTACCGTATCCTCCGGACCGATCTCTGCAAAGCCTGCCCGGAGCTTGTCCACATAGCCGCTCCAGCCGCCGCCGAACACATCCATGGGCTTGTCCGCACCCAGCGAGAGATGGGTGTCCCCAATGGCGTACAGGGCCATAGCGCCTCCTTACTCCAGCATCCCCAGCACGGCGTCCACCATGTGCTCCTTCTCCACCGTCTGGCGGAAGCGGGACTCCTTGCTCCGCAGCGCGGCCAGAGGGGCGGGGACCGGCTCGCCGGTGACCTGGCTGAGCTGGTCCAGCACGTCCAGGCCCTGGGCCCGGTCAGACACCCCCAGGGCGTCCAGCACGTCGGTGCAGAACTTGAAGGGGCTGGCGGTGGAGGCCACAATAGCCGCCGTCTCATCCCCTGTCTCCGCCCGGTACTGGCTCAGCGCGGAGAAGCCCACGGCGGTGTGGGGATCGATGAGGTAGCCGAACTTCTCATGGATGGCGGCGATCACCCGCTTGGTCTCCTCATCGCCGCAGCAGTAGCCCTTGAACAGCTTCTGGATCTTCTCCCGCACCCTGTCGCTCACCTGATAGCGGCCGGTGGCATTCAGCTGTTCCATATAGCCCCGCACCTCGCTGTCCTCCTGAGTGATGGCCAGCAGCAGGCGCTCCAGGTTGCTGGAGATCAGGATATCCATGGAGGGGGAGATGGTATTGAAGAAGGTGCGGTTGCGGTCATAGGTCCCGGTGGACAGGAAATCGGTGAGCACATTGTTGCTGTTGGAGGCGCAGATCAGCTTTTGGATGGGCACCCCCATGTCCCGGGCGTAGTAGGCCGCCAGGATGTTGCCGAAATTGCCCGTGGGCACACACACGTTCACCGGGTCGCCCAGCTCCAGCCTGCCGTCCCGCAGCAGGTCGCAGTAGGCGGAGATATAGTAGACGATCTGGGGCAACACCCGGCCCCAGTTGATGGAGTTGGCCGAGGACAGGAAGTACCCCCGCCGGGCCAGCTGCTCCCGCAGCTTCTCATCGGAGAAGAGGCGCTTCACGCCGGTCTGGGCGTCGTCAAAGTTGCCCACCACAGAGCAGACCCCCACATTGGCCCCCTCCTGGGTGACCATCTGGAGCTCCTGAATGGCGGAGACGCCGTCCTTGGGATAGAACACCAGGATCTTGGTGTGGTCCACATCCCGGAAGCCCTCCAGGGCGCCTTTTCCGGTGTCGCCGGAGGTGGCCACCAGGATGCACACCGTCTTTTCCTCCTCCTGCTTGCGCAGGGAGGCGGTGAGCAGATGGGGCAGCATCTGAAGGGCCATGTCCTTGAAGGCACAGGTGGGGCCGTGCCACAGCTCCAGACAGTAGGTATTGCCGTCCAGGGCCCGCACCGGGGCCACCGCCGGCGTGTCAAACTTCTCCGGGCCGTAGGCCGCGTTGGCGAAGTCTGTCAGCTCCTTCACGGAAAATTCATCCAGAAACAGCTTCATCACATAGACCGCCCGCTGCTGATAGGACATATTCTTCAGCTCCTCCAGGGCGCGGCGGGGCAGCTTGGGCAGATATACCGGGGTCAGCAGGCCGCCATCCTCCGCCAGGCCCTTGGCGATGGCCTGGGAGGCGGAGAACTGCTGCTCCCTGTCCCTTGTACTGATGTATTGCATCTCGATCTCTTCCAATCTTTAGTTTCCCCTGTTGACGGGTTGGTACGGTCCGGCTCACGCGCGGACCCTCTGATGGACTATTATGCCATCTTTTGATTTTGAGGTCAACCCCGACGCCGCAAATCCGCACAGATCTTTCGCGCCGTTCCTTAAAAGGCGTTCTCGATCTGTCGGATCCCGGGCCTTTTCGTCGCCATTCCCTGGGGGGCCAGAATCTCCACTACGTCGAAGCGGGGCTGGAGCGGCGAAGGGTGCTGCTGGAGGTAGAGCTCCGCCGTGGTCCGCAGCCGCTCCTGCTTGCGGCGGTCCACTTGCTCCGCCCCGGTGCCGAAGCGCTCGCTCCCCCGCAGCTTCACCTCAATAAAGCAGAGGAACTCCCCCCCCCCTCCGCAACCAGGTCCAGCTCTCCGAAGCGGCACCGCCAGCCGGAGGCTATGATCCGATAGCCCTTCCGCCGCAGAAATTCCGCCGCCAGCGCCTCCCCCCAGCGGCCCCGGAGGCGGCTGTCCTCCCCGCTCACAGGTTTTTCAGGAAGGACCGGCGGTGGATGGGGCTGGGCCCGTACTGCCGCAACAGCTCATAGTGGAGCTTGGTGCCATAGCCCTTGTGCCGGTCAAATTGGTACTGGGGATACTCCTCCGCCGCCCGGACCATCCAGTGATCCCGGCTTACCTTGGCCAAGATGGAGGCTGCCGCAATAGATGCCGACAGGCTATCTCCCTTTACAATAGTTCTGTGCTCAGTGGTAATGGCGGCACTGCGCCCCCGGTCCCGGTTGCCGTCGATGAGGGCGAAATCCGCTGTAGGGTTCAGGCGGTCGATGGCCAGCTGCATGGCCTTCATCCGGGCGCTGAGGATGTCGGTGCGGTCGATCTCCTCCGCGTCCACCCAGGCCACCGCCCAGGAGAGGGCCTTCTCCTGGATCAGTGGGAACAGCGCCTCCCGCTTTTTTTCCGTCAGCTTCTTGGAGTCGTTCAGCCCCGGCAGCTCGGTCCCCGGGGCGAGGATCACCGCCGCCGCGTACACCGGGCCAGCCAGGGGCCCCGCCCCCGCCTCGTCACAGCCGCAGACCGCGGTGTGACCGACCGCCAGGGCCTCCCGCTCATATTGCCAAAGCTCGTCCATCGCCTTCCCGCCCTCCTGTCTCATACTATTTCCTTAAACCTCTTCCGGGAGTTCCAGGGTAAAGCGTCCCAGCTTGCCACCCCGGTACTCATCCAGCAGCACCCGGGCCATCCGCTCAGTGTCAAACTCTCCCCCGGAGATCCGCATCCCCCGCTTCTGGGCGCAGGCCTCCAGCAGGCGGTAGCCGTAAGCCACCTCGTTCTCCTCCGCCTCCCGGGCAAGGACCTCCTTCAGGCGGTAGCTCTCCGCCAGCACATTGGGATACTGCGTCCCCAAAAATGCCATCAGGTGGCACCCCAGGGTCTCCACATCCATGATGTCGTCCTTCACTGCGCCGGTGAAGGCCAGGCGCATCCCGGTCTCCACGTCCTCAAACTTGGGCCACAGGATCCCCGGCGTGTCCAGCAGTTCCAGCCCCCGGTCTACCGTCACCCACTGCTTTCCCCGGGTGACGCCGGGGCGGTCGCTGGCCTTGGCCGACTTCTTCCGGGCCACCTTGTTGATAAAGGTGGACTTGCCCACATTGGGCACCCCCACCACCATGGCCCGCACCGGACGGCCCACCAGGCCCTTCTCCTGCCAGCGGGCGATCTGATCCTTCAGCACCTCCTGCACCACGCGGGAGAACTGACTCACCCCGGCGCCTGTTTTCGCGTCGGTCTCCAGGACAGACCAGCCCTTCTTCCGGAACCACGCCCCCCAGGCCCGGTTTCCGGCCGGGTCAGCCTGGTCCGCCCGGTTGAGCACCACCAGCCGGGGCTTGCCCGCCGTGATGGCGTCAATGTCCGGGTTCCGGCTGGACACCGGGATCCGGGCGTCAATGATCTCCACCACGATGTCTACATGTTTCAGATCCGCCTCGATCTGCCGCCGGGTCTTGGTCATGTGCCCCGGATACCACTGGATATTCATGGGTTCTCCTCCATTCCTCTCCCCCGCTTCGCGGGGACTGTACGAAAAAAAGGAGCGGCAAAACCGCTCCTTTCTCGTGTTGGATTACAGGGCCTCCTTGACCTTGGCCGCCTTGCCCACGCGGTCGCGCAGGTAGTACAGCTTGGCGCGGCGGACCTTGCCGTGACGCACCACTTCGACCTTCTCGATGGAGGGAGCGTGGAGGGGGAACACCTTCTCCACACCGATGCCGTAGGAGATACGGCGGACGGTGAAGGTCTCCTCGATGCCGCCGTGCTTCTTGGCGATGACGGTGCCCTCGAAGATCTGGATGCGCTCGCGGTTGCCTTCCTTGACCTTCAGGTGGACCCGGACGGTGTCACCCACGGTGACCACGGGGGGCTCGGCCTTCAGGTGCTTCTGAGTAAAAGACTGCATCAAATCCATAACATTTTCCTCCTGTTGTAGAGGCGTTCTTGCGCGCCATCGTGCCGCGCACCCCTGTGCGCGGCGGCCGCAGAGGACCGCCCGTTATTTCAGACTAAGGGATTTTATCACATTCCGGATCAAAATGCAAGCATTTTTCTCTCATTTTCTCTCCGATACCGCGTCCATCCCCAGAAACCACGCAGGCAGCCTCAGACCCAGCCATAGACCTCCCGGTGCGTCCGGGACATACGGACCTCCAGTGCCGGGAAACACCTGGCCAGATACTCCACGATTTTCGGGCACACCACCTGCTCAGTGGCGTAGTGTCCCGCGTCCATCAGGGTGATCCCCAGGGCCTTCGCCTCCAGGAACTGGTCATATTTCACGTCGGCGGTGACAAAGGTATCGCACCCCAGGGCGGCGGCGTCCCCCAGCATAGAGCCGCAGGAGCCGCCTCCCACCGCTACCCGGGACACCGGACGGCCTCCGTCAGTCAAGCGCACCCCCGCCGCGCCCAGGGCCTCCTTCACCAGCCGGGCATACTCGGTCCCGGAGCACCCTGCCTGGGGACAGCGGCCCACACGGCCCACTCCGTAGGGCCGCCCGTTCCGGTCCACCCCGTCCTGGTGGAGCTGCTCCAGCTCTGTCAGCCCCAGGGCCCGGGCCAGACACTCGTTGACGCCGTCCTGCGCCGCGTCCAGATTGGTGTGGGCGCAGATCGCCGCCACGCCGCCCTCGATCAGCCGCAGCAGGATCCGCCCGGTGGGGGTCCCGTCGGTGATCTGGCGAGCCGGGTGGAAGATCACCGGGTGGTGGGCGACGATCAGCTGAGTGCCCCAGCGCTCCGCCTCCTCCGCCACCTCCTCTGTGATGTCCAGCGCCACCAAGATTTTTCCGACCTCCCGGCCGCCCCGGCCCACCAGGAACCCCGCATTGTCAAAGTCCATCTGGGTCTCAAAGGGGGCCCACCGGTCCATCGCCTCAAAGATCTCTGTCACCGCTGCCATGCTTCCCACTCCTCTCGCATCTCCAACAGCTCCTGCCGGAGGGCCGCCAATTCCCGCCGGCGGTCCTCCGCCCGCCCGTCTCTCGCCCGGGAAAGGCCGTCCAGCGCCCGGTCCAGCTTCTCCAGGAGTCCACGGAGATAGTCCCCCCGCAGGGGGTCCCGGCTCTGCCGGCCGGCCCACAGCTGGGCGGGCGTCATGGCGGGCTCCTCCCCCGCCTCCGCCCGCATCACCACATAGAGGGTGTCCCCCTCCCGGGCCAGTCGTTCTTCCAGGATGTGGAAGCCATCCTCCCCCAGCCGCTGCCGCAGCTCCGGAATCGAGCTCATAGGCTGGAGCACCAGCGGGATCTTTCGGGTCCGTACCCAGGGGGCCGCCTCCAGGATCTGGGCGATGGTCTCCCCGCCCATCCCGGCGATCACCACCGCGTCCGTCTTCTCCGGCCGGATCCCGGAGAGCCCGTCGCACAGGCGGAAGGCCATGCGGTCTCCACAGCCGTACTCCGCCGCCGTCTCCCGCGCCCGGCTCAGGGGGCCTTCCCGCAGGTCCGCCGCGATGGCGGAGGGGATCTTTCCCTCCATCAGCAGACAGGCGGGCAGATAGGCGTGGTCTGTCCCCACATCCGCCAGCCGGGCCCCCTCCGGGACCAGGTCCGCCGCCAGACGCAGGCGGGGACTCAGCTCGATCCGTCTTGTCATCATTCTGTTCTCCTCCCCGGGGACGCCGCCCCACGGAACAACAGGCCGGGGCGGAGAGATCCGTCCCGGCCTGTTCGATTCCGCTCTGTCGTGCTTTACTCGCCGTCGGCGATCATCTGGTTGACAGCGGCCAGCAGCTCGTCCACGTCAACGCCATGGACCATGCAGGCCTGCTCCACCGTCTCGCCCCGGGACGCAGGGCAGCCCAGGCAGTGCATCCCGATGTTCATAAACAGAGGGGCGGTCTCGGGGGCAATGTTCAGAATATCACCAATGATGGTGTCCTTAGTAATGGTCATGTCAGGATTCCTCCAGTTAGTCATTAGGATGAGGATAGTATACCCTAACCTCCGCTATTTTGCAACCAATTTTTCGCTCTTTTCTTTCCAGTGACGGTATCTGTCTCCATTCTGCTTACAAACTCCTGGCTCCATACGAAAAGATCACGGCTCCGCTGTTCCAAGCAGGAACTGGAACGTGCCAGAACCTCTGAAAAATTGTGACGAAAACTCAGCAAGTGTCGGAGATTGTTTGTCTACTGCCAAACGGCAGAGCTCGATGATCACTGCCTCCATTTGAATGTCCCTCACTAAGTTCTGTATCTCTTCATCCCAATTCATAGCATGATCCACTTCATATACCCCACGATCCATTTCATTTTTAATATTTTACTACTATTTGATAGTAAAATAAACACAATCAAACGATAGTAAGCAAAATAATAGCAGCGAGGTGAATTTTGATGTACTTCCCACGGCTTTTGGACCTGAGGCAGGACGCGGACATGACGCAGAAGGAGGTCGGCGCCCTTCTGGGCATCGACCAGCGGGTATACAGCAGCTACGAGACCGGAAAACGTGAGATCCCCGTCCGGCACCTGATCCTTCTGGCGGATTTTTACCGCACCTCCATTGATTATATCGTCGGACGGAGTAGAGATCGATACCTGAAGTGATCCCATTCTCCCGAAAGGCAACAAAAAAGGACGCCCAGTGGGCGTCCTTTTTCACAGACTGTTTACGCTCAGCCCTGCTGCTCGCGCATCTTGGCGAAGCACTCGCTGCAGTAGACAGGACGGTCGGACTTAGGCTCGAAGGGGACGCGAGCCTCGCCGCCGCAGGCAGCGCAGGTAGCGGTGAAGTACTCACGGGGGCCGCGGGCCGCGTTCTTGCGGGCGTCACGGCAGGCCTTGCAGCGCTGAGGCTCATTCTGGAAGCCGCGCTCCGCGTAGAACTCCTGCTCACCGGCGGTAAAGGTGAACTCGTTGCCGCACTCTTTGCATACCAGGATCTTGTCTTCGTACATAATGGTTTTCCCTCTCTTTGACTCGTTGCCCATAGTCATGGCTTGGGCGGTGTAATATTGCGATCAGCTCTCGCTGGATCCGCTGGAAGAAAATTGCCGGGCCACCTTCCGGCGGACACGCTGGATCGCGTTGTCCACCGACTTTTGAGGCCGTCCCACCCGCTGAGCGATCTCTCCACAGGACAGTCCGCTCAAATAGGGCGGCAGGATCTTGGCTTCGAACTCAGATAACTGGCCCTTCAGAGCGGCAAGCCGCTCTCTCAGTTCCTCCCTGCCAATAATGACATCTTCTGGGCTCTCTTCGCTGGAAAACAGATACGCATTGGTTCCGTCAAAAAGAGGGGGTTCGAATGAAACGCTGTGATTCAAAGGGAAATGTTTGTTGCCCTGCGCCGCCCGAATGGCGCTGTACAGCCGCCTGCGGATGCAGACCTCTGCATAGGTGCGGAAGGATGCGTCCCTTCCACTTTCAAAGCTGCGAATGGCGCTGAGCAGGCCCATCATACCCTCCTGGAAGAGGTCCTCGCTGTCCCCTCCCGCCAGAAACAGCGGACGGGCACAGGCGCGCACCATGCGGCCATAGCGCTGGACCAAGGCTTCCTCCGCGGCAGCGTTTCCCGCCCCGGCCAGAAGGCATATTTCCTCGTCCGTCATGGACTGGAAATCCGGGTTTCCTGAACTTGTATTTTTGTTCTTATACATCATAAACAAATTGACTGGTTTTGTCAAGGGCTATCCGGAAAAAATTTGTTCATTTTTCCATATCTCTGTAAATTTTTTCTAAATCAGCACTCCACAAGGCCGGGGATCAGGGCGGCCAGGCGGTCCGCAGCGGCCTGGGCAGTCTCCTCCGTCTTGGCCTCCACCATCACGCGCATTAGAGCCTCTGTCCCGGAGGGGCGCACCAGCACCCGTCCGCTGCCGGCCAGCTGCTCCTCCTCCCCGCGCACCGCGGCCCAGAGAGCGTCACTGGCCATGACAGCCTTTTTCACGTCGTTGCTGGCCACCGGCACATTGATCAGCACCTGGGGATAGCGGGCGCAGCTGCTGAACACCTCAGACGCCTTCTTTCCGCTCTCCTTCAGGAGGGCCAGCACCTGGAGGGCCGTGAGCTGTCCGTCTCCGGTGGTGGCATAGTCCAGGAAGATCATGTGGCCCGACTGCTCGCCGCCCAGAACATAGCCCTTTTCCTGCATCCGCTCCAACACATTCCGGTCGCCCACGGAGGTACACTCCAGCTTCAGGCCGTGCTCCCCGGCAAAGACGTGCAGCCCCAGGTTGGACATCACCGTGGCCACCACTGTGTCCCCGGGCAGCTGACCCTTCTCCTTCCGGTCCAGACCGCAGGCGGCCATGATCTGGTCCCCGTCGATCAGGTTCCCCTGCTCGTCCACCGCCAGACAGCGGTCGGCGTCTCCGTCGAAGGCAATGCCGATGTCATAGCCACCCGCCTTGACCATGGTGGCCAGGCTGTCGATGTGGGTGGAACCGCACTTGTCGTTGATGTTCACCCCGTCGGGGTCGGCGTTGATCACGTCGGTGCGGAGCTTGGGGAAGCGGTCGAACAGGCGGGCGGCGGTGGTGTAGGAAGCGCCGTTGGCGCAGTCCACCAGGATGCGCAGTCCGGCCAGGTCGCTGGTGATGGTGGACTCCAGATGGTCGATGTAGTCCAGGGCGGCCTTCTCCGCCACATAGCTCACCTTGCCGATCTCCGCTCCCGTCTTGCGGGGCACATTGTTGTGGGCAAAGAGGACGATGTCCTCGATCTTCTCCTCCAGCTCGTCGGACAGCTTGAAGCCCTGGCCGTTGAAGATCTTGATGCCGTTGTGCTCAAAGGGGTTGTGGCTGGCGGAGATGACGATGCCGGCGTCCGCCTTCTCGTCCACCGTCACCCAGGCCACCCCCGGGGTGGGCAGGGTGCCCAGATCCAGCACATCGGCCCCGGCGGTGCACAGTCCCGCGATCAAGGAGCCCTTCAGCAGGTCGCCGGAGATCCGGGTGTCCTTGCCGATGGTGACCAGGGGCTTCTCCCCCGCCTTTTTGCCGCTGGCCAGCACCTCAGCCGCAGCCAGTCCCACCTTATAGGCCAGATCCGCATCCAGGCCGGCGTTGACCACGCCGCGGATGCCGTCCGTTCCAAACAGTTTTCCCATAATTGCAACACCTCATTTTTTCTCTGTTCTTTTTCTTGAAAGAAAAAGAACCAAAAAGAACCTTGACGCAAAACTTTGTTTTGCTCTGTATCCTCAAAACCTCACAGGGCCGAACGTCTCACAGCGTCAGCTGGTCCAGGCCGCTCCCGCACTCCCCTCCGGGGACAGGCAGTCCCAGATGCTGATACGCCTTCGGCGTGACACAGCGCCCCCTGGGGGTCCGGGTGAGAAAGCCCAGCTGCATCAGATAGGGCTCGTATACGTCCTCCAGGGTGACGGACTCCTCGTTGATGGTGGCCGCCAGGGTCTCCAGCCCCACAGGGCCGCCCCGGTAATTTTCGATGATGCTTCGGAGCATCCGGTGGTCGATGGAGTCCAACCCCAGGGAGTCGATTTCCAGGGCGGTGAGGGCCTCATCCGCCACCTTTTTGGTGATCACGCCTCCGGCCCGCACTTGGGCGAAGTCCCGCACCCGCCGGAGCATCCGGTTGGCGATGCGGGGCGTGCCCCGGCTGCGCCGGGCGATCTCCATGGCGCCGTCCGCCTCGATGGGCACCTCCAGGATCCCGGCGGACCGGGTGACGATGAGTGCCAGCTCCTCCGGCGTGTACAGCTCCAGCCGGAGGGTGACGCCGAACCGGTCCCGCAGGGGGGCAGACAGCTGGCCCGCCCGGGTGGTGGCCCCGATCAGGGTGAACCTGGGCAGATCCAGCCGGATGGAGTTGGCCGAAGGGCCCTTGCCGATGATGATGTCGATGGCATAATCCTCCATGGCCGGGTACAGCACCTCCTCCACCGAGCGGTTGAGGCGGTGGATCTCGTCCACGAACAGGATGTCGTTCTCATTGAGGTTGGTGAGCAGGGCCGCCAGGTCCCCCGCCTTTTCAATGGCGGGGCCGGAGGTGATGCGCACGTTGACCCCCATTTCATTGGCAATGATGCCGGACAGAGTGGTCTTGCCCAGCCCGGGGGGGCCGTGGAGCAGGACGTGGTCCAGCGGCTCGTTCCGCATCTTGGCCGCCTGGATGAACACCTCCAGATTGCCCTTGGCCTTCTCCTGGCCGATGTACTCCCGGAGGGTCTTGGGCCGCAGGGAGTATTCTCCCTCGTCCTCCCGGGTGAGGGAGGTGGTCACCAGAGGCTCCAGGTCCTCATTCTCATATTCCGTTCCGGAAAAGTCGATAGACAACGCTTCACTTCTCCTTCCAAATCAGTTTCCGTCACAATATCGCCCGTTCTCAGGTCGCTTCCCGTTCATCTGCTCTGTGGAAAACCCAGAAGAGCCGGGACAGCCTTTCAGAACAGTCCGATCAGCACCAACAGCATACAGAAAAAGCCGCCTAAAAACAATGCTCCCGCCCAGATGCCGTGGAGCCTCATCTTTGCCTCATCCTCCTGAAAGAGCCAGCCCTCCAGCCGCTTTTCCATCAGAATTGAAAAAAGAGTAGAAAAAAGCAATCGAAACGATCCAGAGAATCATTCCTACCACGACCAGCAGCAGCGAAATCATATCCTGCCCTCCGCCAGTTCCCGGAGGGTATCCAGGAAAAATTCCTCCCCCCAGGTATTGAACTTAAAGAACATCCCCTGGCTGCCACCGGAGGTGATGGCCGACAGGAACAGGTCCTCCCCATCTCCCACCAGGGTGAGGGTCATGGACAGGCGGTTGCCTCCCGACCAGCTGTACCGCTCATACACACGGACGCAGCAGCGCACCCCGGCGCACTGTACACAGCTCTCATCCTCATAGCTGGCGGAAGCACTCTTGTCGAGGATCCCGTCGTGAAGATAGCGCAGGGTCTCGTCAAAATCGCCCCGGAGGCGGGTCTCATACTTGGCCATCGTGCCCCTCCTTACTGCTTCATCATCTTCTTCAGCGCCGCCTTGATGATCTGCTCCAGGGTCAGGCTGTCCAGGTCGATCCCCTTGAGGGCCACGTTGATCTCTCCCTGGGAATAACCCAGCACCGCCAGGGCGGCAGACGCCTCAGACAGCTTGTTTTCCGGGATGACGGTCACGCCGCTGCCGCCATAGACCTCCCCTTTGGCGGAGATGGTCTGACCCTTGGCCAGCTTATCCTTCAGCTCTAGGATCACCCGCTGGGCGATCTTCTTCCCGATACCCTGGGCGCAGGTGAGGGCCTTCTCATCCCCGGTGATGATGGACAGAGCCAGATTGGCCGGGGTGCTGGCCGACAGGATGGACAGGGCCGCCTTGGGGCCCACACCGGACACCGAGATCAGCTGCTGGAACAAATTCAGCTCCTCCTGAGTGGCAAAGCCATACAGCTCCATGGCGTCCTCCCGGACGTTCAGATGGGTAAAGACTTTTCCCTTGTCACCCTTTTTCAGGGCGGAGAGGGTATAGCTTGTGGTGCGGCAGGCGTAGCCCACCCCGCCGCAGTCGATCACGGCCAGGTAGGGTTCTATGTGGGCCACCGTGCCGCTGAGATAGTAAAACATTTCGCTTTTCCCCCTGTGTTGAGTTCGAAATGAGGAATGAGGAGTTAGAAATTCAGGCGCGTCCAATTCCCCATTCCTAATTCCTAACTCCTAATTCACCTGGTATCGTACCGGTTCGGGTCAAAGACCCGCTCTGTATTCAGCAGGCTGGTGGCCGACCGCCCGTGGCAGATAGCGATGGCCAGAGCGTCAGCGGCGTCGTCCGGCCGGGGGATCTGCTTCATGTTCAGCAGGCGCTGGGTCATCAGCATGACCTGCCGCTTGTCCGCCCCGCCATAGCCCGCCACCGCCTGCTTCACCTGCATGGGGGTGTACTCGAAGATGGACACCCCCAGCCGCTCCGCCGCCAGCAGGATGACGCCACGGCCATGGGCCACGGCGATGCCGGTGGTGATATTTTTGGAGAAAAAGAGCTCCTCCACCGCCATCTCGTCCGGCTGGAAGGTGTGGATCAGTTCCTCCATGTCCCGGTCGATCTGAAGCAGCCTGCTGGACAGGGGGATCCCCGGCGGCGTGGTAATCACGCCGTACCGCAGCAGGGTGTTTTTCCCCCGTTCCGCCCGGATCACGCCAAACCCGATGGTGGCCACTCCGGGATCGATACCTAGTATGATCATGCCGCCCTCCTTGTGTTATCGGCTTATTGTACCACACTTCCCGGCAAATGGGAAGGTTGGAAATGGGCCGATCGACGGCAGAGCGAAAAAAGGGACCGCCCGGGGGGCCTGCTGCATAGCATGGTCCGGGGGTGGTCCGTCTGTCTTGCTTTCATCGCTGGGCCGGGAGCGACGCCGCCGCTGCGGCCGCCGCCGGAATGGCCGCATCCCTGGCCCGGGGGCTGACCCAGGAGGAATTGAGCCGCTTGGCCGCTTTTTTCACCGTTCTGGGAGATCTGCTGGCCCTGTACGCCCTGGACGCGCCGGAGGGGCGGCAGAACGCTCCCCCTACCGGCCCATGAAGGAGCGGATCTCCTCCATCCGCTCCATCCCCTGCTGGTATCCGTCCGCCCACAGCAGGCGCAGCTTCTCCACATCCCGCTCGATGCGGCTCACGCCCCGCAGGTCCTCCGGGGCCAGCACCAGCACCTTTCCCTCCTTCTCCAGGCGGAAGAGCTCCTCCCGGGCCCGGTTGTCCCGCTCCGCCCGCTCTCTCATGGTCTGGCAGAAGTTAGGATACTCCCGGTACCGCCGCTCGATCACCGGCAGCAGCTTCTCCCGCTTCCGCACGAAGCTCCTGGGCTTGGTCAGGATCACAATGGCCCGGTCGCAGCCCATCTCAAAGGCCCGGGGATAGGGTACGGTCTCTGCCGCTCCGCCGTCCAGATAGGGCTTTCCCCCCAGCCGGTAGACCGGGAACATCAGGGGCATGGCGCAGGTGGCCTGAAGCAGCAGGAAGCTGTCGTCCCGGCGTGGGACCTCCAGATACTCGGCCTTGCCTGTCTCCAGATTGGTCACCCCCGCCTCCACCTTCCCGGGAAAGGCGGCAAAGGTATCGTAGTCAAAGGGAACCAGCTCATTGGGGATGGTCTCATAGGAAAATTCCAGTCCAAAATAGCTGCGGTTATGCCGGTCCAGCAGATTTCCAAGGCCCATATAGCGCCTGTCGTTGGCAAAGCGGGTCAGGATCTCCAGATTGCGCCGGGGCTGACGCGAGACATAGCTCACCCCATAGGCGATCCCGGCGGATACGCCCACGACATAGTCCGTCATCAGATCCTTCTCCAGCATCGCGTCCAGCACCCCGGTGGAAAAAATGGTGCGCAGCGCGCCGCCCTCCAGTACCATGCCGACCTTCATTCCGCAGACCTCCTAATATGACTGTCCGCCCCGGCCTCTCCCAGACGGAGGGGCCGCAGCATTTCTGCGGGTATTATACCCCCTCCCGCCCTCTTTTGCAAAGGTCAATGTTGACAAAGCCGCGGAGCAGGCGGTATCATCCTTTTGATGATACCGGTCATATCGACTTGTAAGGAGGCACTGCTATGTCAAAAATCGCACACAGCGTGGAAGATCTGATTGGACACACCCCCCTGCTGGCTCTGGAGCGGTATGGGACCCGACACGGCTTCTCCGCCCAGGTGCTGGCCAAGCTGGAATACCTGAATCCCGCCGGCTCCGCCAAGGACCGTGTGGGTCTGTCCATGGTCCAGGACGCGGAGGCCCGGGGGCTGCTGAAGCCCGGCGCTGTGATCATTGAGCCCACCTCCGGGAACACCGGCATCGGCCTGGCCTGTGTGGCCGCCGTCCGGGGCTACCGCCTGATCCTCACCATGCCGGATACCATGAGCGCGGAGCGCCGGGCCATGCTGGCCGCCTATGGGGCGGAGCTGGTCCTCACCCCCGGCGCGCTGGGGATGCAGGGCGCGGTGGAGAAGGCGGAGGAGCTTGCCCGCTCCATCCCCGGCAGCTTTATCCCCGGGCAGTTCGACAACCCCGCCAACCCGGACGCCCACTACCGCACCACCGGCCCGGAGATCTGGGCGGACACCCAGGGCAAGGTCGATGTGCTGGTGGCCTGTGTGGGCACCGGCGGTACCCCTCTCCGGAACCGCCCGCTATCTGAAGGAGCAGAACCCCGCCATCCATGTGGCGGCGGTGGAGCCTGACGCCTCCCCCCTGCTCTCCGGCGGCCAGGCCGGCCCCCACCAGATCCAGGGGATCGGCGCCAACTTCATCCCTGACACCCTGGACCGGAGCATCTACGACCAGGTCATCCGGGTCCGGGACGAGGACGCATTTGCCGCCGGACGGGAGCTGGTCCGCACCGAGGGCGTCCTGGTGGGAGTCTCCTCCGGCGCGGCCCTGTGGGCCGCCGCCCAGCTGGCCCGCCAGCCGGAATATGCGGGCAAGACCATCGTGGTCATCCTTCCCGACTCCGGCGACCGCTATCTCTCCTCCCCCATGTTCGCGGAATGATCCTTGGCGTTATCTCTTGAACTGAGGCAGCGCCGCTTTTTCGACAAGCTGAGCCCCCGGAGCGATGCTCCGGGGGCTGCATATTTCTCTCTGTATTGGGTGTTATACCTGCTGGATAAAGCGGAGGAAGGCCGTCTTTCCCTCCGGACTGCGTCCGTATACGCCCGCGTGCTCCAACACCTGGGCAAAGACCAGGCCGGTCTCCTTCTGGACGATCTCCAGCGCGTTCTCCCGGGTGAAGGCATACTTGCCCCGGAAGCCCTCCGCCCAGTCAGCGTGCTTCTCCGTGCGCTCGTCAGCCCGCAGGTCTGCCCCGGACACCAGGGCGTCAGCCACGGCGGCCAGCTCGTCCTTCAGCCGGGCAGGCAGCACCGCAAGGCCCATGACCTCGATCAGTCCGATGTTCTCCTTCTTGATGTGGTGGAGCTCGGCGTGGGGGTGGTACAGGCCCAGCGGGTGCTCCTCAGTGGTCAGGTTGTTGCGCAGCACCAGGTCCAGCTCGAACGCCCCGTCCCGCATCCGGGCGATGGGGGTGATGGTGTTGTGGGGGACGCCGTCGGTCTCGGCCAGGATCACCGCCGCCTCGTCGGTATAGCCCCGCCAGGAGGCCAGGATCCGGTCGGCCAGTTCCACCAGCCGCTCCGCCTGGGCAGAGCGGATCCGGATCACCGACATAGGCCACTTGACAATGCCGGCCTGGACATCCTCAAAGCCTGGGAAGGTCACCGGGGTCTCCACGGGGGCCTTCTCCATGGCGAAGGTATAGCAGCCGCCCTGGAAGTGGTCGTGGGCCAGAATGGAGCCGCCTACGATGGGCAGATCGGCGTTGGAGCCCACGAAGTAGTGGGGGAACTGCCCCACAAAGTCCAGCAGCTTCCCAAAACAGGCCCGGTCGATCTTCATGGGGGTGTGGACGCTGTTCAGGCAGATGCAGTGCTCGTTGTAGTAGACATAGGGGGAGTACTGCATGAACCAGGGGGAGCCGTTGATGGTGATGGGGACGATGCGGTGGTTCTGCCGGGCGGGGTGGTTCACCCGGCCGGAGTACCCCTCGTTCTCGGCACACAGGGCGCACCGGGGATAGTTGGAGGCCGGCAGGTTCCGGGCGGCGGCAATGGCCTTGGGGTCCTTCTCCGGCTTGGACAGGTTGATGGTGATGTCCAGTTCTCCGTACTCGGTGGAGACCTTCCACTGCATATCCCGGGCGATGCGGTCCCGGCGGATATAGTTGGTGTCCTGGCTGAATTTATAGTACCAGTCCGTTGCCCGCTTGGGATCCTCCCGGTACAGGGACTGGAAGGTCTCAATGACCTGGGCGGGCCGCGGGGTGAGGCGGCCCATCAGCTCGGTGTCGAACAGATCCCGGTACACCACGGAGTTTTCCGCCAGCACGCCCCGGGCGTGGGCGTCGTCCAGCAGCTCCTCCAAGATGGGGGCCAGCTCCAGCTCCTCCCACTCCTTCCCGGGGTCGGTATAGCTGTCCAGCTTCAGGGCGTCCAGAATGGTGTTGACCGCCCAGACGGTCTCATTTTCCTGGATCAGCCCAGTGCGCAGGGCGTAGGTGACCAGCTTGGAAACGGCTTCATCGATCATTGCCGCCACACCCGCCCCTCAGTCCGCAAAGCCGTGGGGATGGCTCTTGTGCCACGCCCAGGCGGAGGAGACGATGGTCTCCAGATCGGCATACTGGGGCTTCCAGGCCAGGACGTCCTTGGCCTTGTCCGAGGAGGCCACCAGCTGTGCGGGGTCGCCCGCCCGCCGGGGGGAGATCTCCGCGGGGATGGGATGGCCGGTGACCTTCCGGGCCACGTCGATGACCTCCTTGACAGTGAAGCCCACTCCGTTGCCCAGGTTGAACACGTTGTTGTCCCCGCCCTTCAGCAGATAATCCAGAGCCAGGATATGGGCCTGGGCCAGATCGGTGACGTGGATATAGTCCCGGACGCAGGTGCCGTCCTTGGTGGCGTAGTCGTCGCCGAAAATGGAGATCTTCTCCCGCTGGCCGTTGGGCACCTGGAGTATCAGGGGGATCAGGTGGGTCTCAGGGGCGTGGGCCTCGCCGATGGCTCCGGAGGGATGGGCGCCGCAGGCGTTGAAGTACCGCAGGGCCACATACCGCAGGCCGTGGGCCCGGCTGGTCCAGGACATCATCTTCTCCATCGCCAGCTTGGTCTCGCCATAGCAGTTGGTGGGAACGGTCTTGTCCGTCTCCAGGATGGGGACCCGCTCCGGCTCGCCGTAGGTGGCGGCGGTGGAGGAGAACACGATCTTGTCCACCCCGTGGGCCACCATGGACTCCAGCAGACAGATGGTGCCGCCCAGATTGTTGTCGTAGTACTTCAGAGGGTCGCTCATGGACTCGCCCACCTGGGAGGAGGCAGCGAAATGGATAACGCCCTCGATCTTCTCCTGCTCAAACAGCTGGTCCAGGGCCTTCCGGTCCCGGATGTCCAGCTCATAGAAGCGGGCCTTGGGGTGCACGGCGGCCCGGAAGCCGGTGAGCAGGTTGTCCGCCACCACCACGTCCCGGCCGGCATCGATGAGTTCGTACACGGTGTGAGAGCCGATATAGCCGGCTCCACCCAACACTAAAATCGCCATATTCTTCATTCCGTCCTTTCTATTCCGCTGTTCCGCCTGACGTCACTTCAAAACCACACAGCCGCCCTGGGGCCGGATGTGCAGGATGTGGCACATCCCCGGACCCAGCAGCTCCTCCATTCCCTGCTGGAAGGTCTCCAGCTTCTCGTTGGGGACAAAGGCCTGGATGGTACCGGCAAATCCGCCGCCGTGGACCCGGATGGCGCCGGAGCCGCCCAGCAGCTCCCGCCCCACGGCCAGGGCCACCGGGATGGCCTGCTGCTGAGGGGCCGCCGCCGACCAGGTGTTCTGCAGGTTCAGGGCGGAGGACAGCCCCGACTGGTCCACCAGGGCCAGGAAGGCGGCAAAGTCGCCCTGCTCCAGGGCCTGGGCCTCCTGCTCCGCCCGGCAGTCCTCCTCAAAGAAGTGCATGGTCCGAAGCACCGCCCGGTCGCCGCACTCCTGCCGCAGCTGGGGCAGGGCGGCCCGGAAGGCCCCCTCGTCCACGTCCCGCAGGAACTTCTTGCCGAAATGGGCGGCCACCGCGCCCATTTCCCGGGTGATGTCCGCATAGTCGTCGGTGAGATCCGCGTGGCAGGAGCCGGTGTCCACGATGCACAGGGCATGGCCCGACCGGGTAAAGTCGTACTCCACCTTCTTCACCACAGGGGCGGCCGGGTCGGCAAAGTCGATGGCCACCGCACCGCCCACCGAGGAGCCCATCTGGTCCATCAGCCCACAGGGCTTGCCGAAGTAGACATTCTCCGCGTACTGGCCCACCTTGGCCCGCTCCACAGGATCCAGGGTCCCGCCGCCGAAGAAGCAGTCTATGATGGTAGCCACCAGGATCTCATAGGCGGCGGAGGAGGACAGGCCGGAGCCGGACAGCACTGTGGAAGTCACATAGGCGTCAAAGCCCGCCGGACGGCAGCCCAGCTCCGCCAGCCGGGCCGCCACTCCCCGCACCAGCGCGGGGGAGCTGTTCTTCTCCTCCTCCCGAACCTTCAGATCCCGCAGGTCCACCTCCAGGGCGGGGTAGCCCTCCGACTGGATCCGGACCAGGTCCGTCCCATTGGGAGCGGCGCAGGCCAGCATATCCAGATCCACACTGCCGCACAACACGCGGCCATGCTGGTGATCCGTGTGGTTTCCACCGATCTCTGTCCGGCCCGGTCCGCTGAACAGCGCGGCCTCAGGCCGGGCTCCAAACTCCGCCTCAAAGGCCCGGACCACCCGGACCGCCCGCTCCCGTCCCTTTTCCAGGGAGGCGTCGCTTCCATCCAGGGCATACAGCCCCCGAAGCGCCTCGTCCCCCCTGCCTTCCTGCAGCTTCTGTAACAGCTCTCCCGTGGAACCCATAGACGTCACCTCTTTCTCATTTCTACTACACAGTATATTTATTTTTACTAAAAATTCAATCCATCTTTCACAGATTCTGAAAGTTCGGCGGCTTTGACAGAAAATACCCTGTGTTTCTGGTCATTCCGCCGGGACAGGCCCGGTGCTGCTCCGCACGGTCAGAGATGAGGGCACCACCACCTTCAGCGGCACGGTGCGCTCCGGCTCCCGCCCCGGAAGGGCCACCCGCTCCCGCAGCAGACGCAGGGCGGTGCGCGCCATCTCCTCCACATGGGCAGACACCGATGTCAGCGGCGGCTCCACCAGGGCGGAGCGGGGCGTGTCGTTGAAGGAGACCACCGACAGATCCTTCGGCGCGTCCAAACCGGCCAGCCTCAGGGCCCGGATGGCCCCGATGGCCGTCTCCTCGTTGGCCGCCAGCAGAGCCGTGGGGCGAGTCCCTCCATTGGACAGACGCTCTCCCACCGCTCTAGCCGCCGCTTCTGTCTCCATGGGGCAGTCCAGCAGCCAGTCCCGGCACTCCAGCCCCCGGGCCTCCAACTGCTGAGAAAAAAGCTGGCGGCGCACCTCGGGGGCCCGGCGTCCCAAGTCATCCAGCTTCCATTCCGGGCCGATAAAACCCACCGACCGGTGTCCCAGCTCCGCCAGGTGCTCCAGCGCCATGGAGATCCCCAGGGAGAAGTTCAGCACCACCGAGTCAAACCGGCTCTCCAGGGGGGAGGAGTTCAAAAAGACGATCTGGGGGCAGAGCGCCTCCATCGCCTCGATCTGCCCCGGCCGGAACTTTCCAATGGCGATCATGCCGTCCAGCGGCTCCCCCTCCGGGGGCAGGAAGCCCTCTCCCCGGCTCTCCAGGGGGACCGCGGTGTACTTCCGGTCCAGACATCCCTGGCGGACAAAGCCGCTGAGGTAGAGGTAGAAGGGGTCCTCCAGCTGCTGGGCCGGCGTGAGCATCTCTGCGATTCCCACCCGGAGCACCCCCTTGGGCGCCCGGCCCCTGCGGCTCCGGGTAGCGGTATAGTTCAGCCGCCCCGCCTCCTCCAGCACCTTTCTTCTGGCCTCCATGCTCACCGACAGCGCCGGATCGCCTGACAGGATCCTGGAGATGGTGGCGGCGGAGTAGCCCGTCCGCTCCGCCAGCTCCCGCAGTGTAGCCATGGTGATTCACTCCCTTTATTTTTACTAAAAATAACATAGCACAGGACCGGGGGCGGTGCAAGCCCCCGGAGGGTCATTCCTCCTGGAAGCTCCGAAAATTTTCCCGGTTGACCTCCCGGTAGGGGAGCCAGACATAGTGCTCTGCCGTCAGATCGGCAGCCTGGGCCGGGTCCTCCCCGGCGTACAGGGACAGGGCCAGATCCATCAGGACCTGGGGCATCTCCTTGGCGTTCTGCACCGTTCCGCTGAGCGTCCCCGCCGCCATGGCCTCCAGCGCCGGGGCGGTGGCGTCCACGCCCACGATCACAGGCATCTCCTCCGGGGCCACGCCCGCCTCCAGCAGTACGTCGATGGCCCCCAGAGCCATGTCGTCGTTGTTGGCAAAGACCGCCTCGATCTGACTGCCAAACTCCTGATGCCACTGGGACATCTTGGCCGCCGCCTGGCCCCGGTTCCAGTTTGCTGTGTCGCTGGCCAGCTTCTCCACCAAAACCCCGGCATTGGTCAGGGTCTTGATGGAATACTCTGTGCGCAGAAGGGCATCCTGGTGGCTGGGCTCCCCCTCCAGCATCACATACTGGAGCACACCGTCCCCGTTCCGGTCCACCCGCTCCCGGTCCTCCTGCCACTGCTCCCACACGATCTGCCCCTGAAAGATCCCGGACTGCTCCCCTCTGGGCCCCACATAGTAGGCTTTCTCCCACCGCTGGAGGTCCTCCTCCACCGGCTGGCGGTTGAAAAAGATCACCGGAACACCGGCCTCCTCCGCTTTGTCCACGATCACGGCCGCCGCGGTGCGGTCCACCATGTTGACGCACAGCACATCGCAGCCCCAGTCCAGAAAGCGGTCCACCTGCTCCATCTGGAGGGTCTGGTTGCTCTGGCCGTCGGCGATGCTCAAGTTGATCTTCAGCAGGCTCTCCCCCTCCTTCTCCCGGGCCAGACGCTCCATCTCCTGGACCACATTGGAGATAAAGGTGTCGTTCTGCTGATAGATGGCCACGCCCACCCGGACAGTCTCCGTCTTCTCCGGATCCCGGTTCTCGCAGCCGGTGAACAGAAGGACGCAGGCCAGCAGCGCCGGGAGCACAGCGGCCCGCCTCCGGTCAGGACATGACCGGGAACAGCAGCTTTTGATACTCTGATTCATAGATCTCATCGCCTCCCACCACCGAAAAGGGCAGTGTCTCTGTCAGCGGCTCGGTCTTCTCCCGGGCCGCTCCCGCCGCCTGCTGGACCGCCAGATAGCCCGCGGCGTATTCACTCCAGGCCGCCACAGCTGAGATGGTCCCCCGCTCCAGCCAGGCCGCGATCCGGCTGGTCACACCCACTCCGTAGAGGGCCGCACTGCTTCCGGCGCGTTCCTTGGCCTGGGCCGCGGCCTCCGTGGCCCCGATCTCCAGCGCGACCACCTGAGCCAGGGCCCCCTCCTCATCCAGGCGGATCAGCTCCTCCTCCCCGGTCTCCGACCAGCGGAGCACCGTGGCCCCGCCGCGGATCAGGGCGGCCTCCGCCGCCTCCACCCGGGCCTGCACCCCGGTATTCTCCGGGAGGCAGTCCAGAAGCAGGACAGTCCCGCCCCGGTACTCCTCCAGGGCCCGCCGGGCCAGCGCCCAGCCCAGCGCTTCATTGTCCGGTGTGATCAGGGCCACCGCTTCGGGCAGTTCCGACTCCAGGGTCACTGTGGGGGTGCCCCGCGTCAGGGTCTCCCACTCCGCGCCCAGGTCCGCCGGGTCCACCGGAGCCAGCACCAGCGCGTCGGTCCCCCGCTCCACTTCCCGGCGGAGGAGTTCCTTCTGCTCCTCTCGGTCATTGTCCGCCCCAGGTGTCAGGAATCGCAGCTCCGCCCCCAGATCGCCCGCCGCCTGCTCCATCCCCAGGCGGGTATTGGCCCAAAGGCTGCTGTCCGCACTGCGGATCAGAACAGAGACCTCCACCGGCTCCCGGCTGCGGTCCCGTCCCTCCAGATCCGGGGCCGCCAGGGACAGCAGCACCGCCGCCCCCAGCGCCACCAGAATGGCCAGCTGGATGATCCCGTTTCTCCGATCTTTCACGAGCCCGCCTCCTTCCGATAGGGCCGCGACGCCTCCTCGTCCAGTGCCGGCAGATGGATCCGCACCAGCGTCCCCTCGTCCGGCTCGCTCTGGATGGTCAGCCCGTACTGCCGTCCGAAGGTGAGCTGGATCCGCTGGTGGACATTGCGCACCCCGATGCCGGAGCCCTTGGTGTTGATGGCCGGCCGGTACTCCTCCAGCAGCTGCTCCGCCACCTCGGGGCGCATCCCAAGGCCGTTGTCCTCCACATCGATGAACAGATCGTCCCCCCGGCGGTAGGCCCGGACCGAGATGACGCCCTCGTCCTCCGCCGCGGACATCCCATGATAGATGGCGTTCTCCAGAATGGGCTGGACGATCAGCTTCAGGGTATACAGCCCCTCTGTGCCAGGCTCCGCCGTGATCTCGGTGGTGAAGCGGTTTTTATACCGGATCTGCTGGATGTTCATATAGTGGCGGGCGTGCTCCAGCTCATCTGCAAGGGTGATGATGCTGCTCCCCCGGCTGATGGAAATGCGGAACAGACGCGCCAGGGAGGTCACCATCTGGATTGCCTCGTCATACCGCCCGGCCTCCGTCATCCAGATCACCGAGTCCAGGGTGTTGTACAGGAAGTGGGGGTTGATCTGGGACTGGAGCACCTCCAGTTCCGAGCGCCGCTTCTGCGCCTCCTGCTGGACGATGTCGTCCATCAGGTGGTGCATGGTGGACACCATGGACCGGATGGATCGGCTCAGGTGCTGCACCTCATAGCACCCCCGCTCCTCGATCTCCACGTTGTCCCGGCCGGCCTCCAGCTCCTTGATGGATTGCTCCAGACGGCGGATGGGGTCAGAGATATGGGCGGAGATCCGGAAATTCAGAAAGGCCATCAGGAAGATGGAGAACAGCAGCAGCGACAGTCCAAACAAGACCATTTGGTGGGAGTCCGCCTCCAGATCCTCCATAGGCACCACACCCACCAGCTTCCAGCCGGTGTAGCCCACGGTCTTAACAGTCACCTGCCGCTCCCGCCCCTGAAAGCTCTCCCGGTGGCTCCCGTCGGAGTAGCCCGCCGCCGCCCGGTTGTTCTCCTCCAGCAGGCCGGCGTAGATCAGCTGCTGCCTCGGGTGATAGATCAGCTCGCCGGAGCCGTCGATGAGATAGAGGTAACCGCCGTTGGACAGCTGTACATCCCGGCAAATCTGCTCGATGCCGCCGAAGCTCATGTCCACCAGCAACACCCCCGTCTCGGTGGCCCCGCCCCGGGTAAGCTGCACCTGACTGCTCAGGGAGACCACCCACCGGTAGCAGGCGTCCTGCTCTTGGAACAGGTTCTGGACGTGTGGGGTGGAGAAGTGGAAATTCTCCATCTTTTTGATGGCAGCCTGGAACCAGCCGCTGTCCCGAAGCTCCGCATCCGGCTTCAGCTCGGACAGGGGCGCGGCGGAGACCAGCCGGCCCTTCTCGTCAAACACGGCGATGGACACGATGGACTCCCGGTTCTCCTCGTACAAAAGACTCATGCCGGACTCCAGGGAGCTCTCCTCCAGATCGGTGTTCTTGATGATCCGGTAATACAGGGTGTCGGACACCCGCATCATCCGCCGCAGATAGCCGTCCAGGTTCATGTTCACCTGGGCCAGGACCCGCTGGCTGTTGTCCTCCATCAGCTCGTATGTGGTGGTGGAGAAGCGCAGGAACAGGCTCATGCCCATAAATACCATGCCCACAATAGCCACCGCGGTGAAGGAGAGGGAGATCACCATCTGGATCCCCATGGCCCGATAGCGGCCCACCGCACGCCCTGTCACCTTACGCAGCAGTTTTCCCACACGCGCCCTCCTTCCTCAGGCCGCGCCTACCGCTCTCCCCCCGCCCGGTATTTGGAGGGTGAGATGCCGAAGCGCCGCTTGAACACATAGCTGAAATAATTTGGATCGGTATATCCGGTCTTCTCCGCGATCAAATAGGTCTTGTCATCGCTCTCCAGCAGCAGCTGGGCCGCCCGCTCCATCCGCACATTGGTCACATAGGCAATGAAGCTCATCCCCTCCTCCCGCTTGAACAGGGTGGAGAAGTAGGCCGGAGACAGGTGGAGGTAGGTACACACGCTCTCCACGCTCAGCTCGCTGTCGGCATAGTGCTGGCTGATGTAGTGCTTGGCCCGCTCCACCGTCCGCCAGGCGGAGTCGCTGCGCTGGCGGCCCAGCAGCTCCCGCAGGTTGAGGCAACGGTCCACGCACCAGTGCTCCAGCTCGTCCAGGGAGCGGAACTGGGAGATGGGCATCACCCCGGTAAAGCCGGGACCGAACACCGCCTCCAGCTCCACGTCCCCCGCCCGGGCCAGCCGGATCAGGGCGGTGGTCAGCTCCAGCAGGAACAGACTGCATTGGGCCAGGTCCATCCGGTGCTTCCGCAGCCGCTCGATCAGGCTGCACACCAGCTCCTCCACCTGCTCCGCCGTCCCCAGCTTGACCGCGTTGGCCAACTCCCGCTGGTCATCCTCATCCAGAGACAGCTCCGCGGAGGTCCCCGGCTCGATGTCGCCGATATAGAGCACCCGGCCGCCCCCCATGAGCACGCGGTAGTCCAGGGCGGAGCGCGCCCCCTCGGTGGACTGGCGCAGCTCTCCCAGGGTGGCGCAGGACAGCCCCACGCCCACCGTCAGCTCCAGCCCCAGATAATTCAGCGCCAGAGCCCGCAGGCGCTCCAGCTCCTCCAGCAGGGTATAGGTCTGATCGGTCTGGGCCAGAAGGACCACACTGTCGTTGTACAGCACGGTCCGCACCACACAGTCCAGGCTGGCATACTTGGTCAAAAAGCCCTGCACAGAGAGAAGCAACAGCTCGTCCCGCTGCTCCGCTTCCTCCAGGCTGTCCACATCGAACAGGGCCACCGTCCAGGGACCCTCCGGCATCTGGATCTCATACCGGGCCGCCCGGTCCCCGATCTGTTCCGCCCGGACCTGGCCGTCCAGCAGCCGGGTATAAAACAGCTCCCGCAGGACCGGGAGGCTCTCCTCATACCGGCGGCGCAGGCTCTCCATATCCCGCCGCTCCGCCTGCTGCTGGTCCAGCTGGTCCTTCAGCCGGAGGAGCACCCCGCTCATCTCCTGGGCATTGATGGGCTTCATAATATATTCCGACACGCCCATTCCCACCGCCTGGCGGGCATATTCAAAGTCGTCAAAGCCAGAAAAGACCACCGTCTTGGCGGCAGGCAGGACCCGCTTCAGACGCCGGCACAGCTCCAGTCCGTCCATGAAGGGCATTTTGATGTCGGTGAGCACCACATCCGGGCGGACCAGCTCGGCCAGCTCCAGGGCCTCCTCGCCGTTGTCCGCCTCCCCCGCCAGGGTAAAGCCCAGGCTGTCCCAGTCGATCTTCCGGCTGATCCCGGCCCGGATCTCCTCCTCGTCGTCCACCAGCAGCACCCGATAACGCTCCATGCCGTCCGCTCCCTTCTCCGTCCGCTGTCCAGGGCCCGCGGGCTTCTCCGGCGTCAGAGAGGCGGTCTCCCGGGCCGGCGGCGCGCTCCTTTTCCCATGGCCGCTTTCTCTGCCATTATACCATATCCCGCTCCATCTTTCCAGCATACTGCCCGTTTCTCCTTTCTGGCACAAAGGGCGCGCCGCTTGTCACGGCGCGCCCTATCAAAAGTCCGGTGCGATTATTTCTTGACCAGATACTTGCGCATATCCAGGGCGCAGGCGAACAGGATGATGCCGCCCTTGACCAGATAGATCAGGTCCTGGTTGACGCTGGCCATGTTCAGGCCCACGAAGATCAGCCGGAGCAGCAGCACGCCGATCACGATGCCGCGGATCTTGCCGATGCCGCCCACGAAGGAGACGCCGCCGATGACGCAGGCGGCGATGCCGTCCAGCTCGTAGTTCAGGCCGGTGTTGGCGGTGTTGGAGCCCACGCGGGCGCCCTCCACAAAGCCGGTCCAGCCGTACATAGCGCCGGCCAGGGCAAAGACCAGAACGGTGGTCATCAGCACGTTGACGCCGGACACCCGGGCAGCCTCCTCATTGGAGCCCAGAGCGAACATATTCTTGCCGAAGGTGGTCTTGTTCCAGATGAACCACATGACGGCCGCCAGCAGGATGGCGAACCACACATAGTTGGGGATGGGGGTGCTGGTGCCGTTTCCGGTGGGCACGCTGATGATGGAGCCCTTGATAAAGTCGTTATAGCTCTTGTCCAGACCAGAGATGGCCATGCCGCCGTTGTTGCCCATCTTGACATACAGCAGCAGGCAGGAGTACAGGATCAGCTGCGTGCCCAGGGTGACGATGAAGGGATGCAGCTTGAACTTGGCCACGAAGAAGCCGTTGAACACGCCCACCGCGGCGCCGATGGCCATGGCGATCAGGATGACCACGGGGATGGGCAGGGTGCCGATTTCAGGCCACATCTTGTTGGAGGTGGTGACCGCCTGGAGCAGAGATGCGGAGATACAGGCAGTCAGACCCACGCAGCGGCCGGCCGACAGGTCAGTTCCGGTCAGCACGATACAGCCGGCAATGCCCAGGGCCAGAGGCAGATAGGCCGCCGTCTGGGACAGAATGTTGATCAGGGAACTGGGTCTGAGGAAGTTGGGATTGATGATCTGAATGACGATCACCGCGAAAATCATCAGGATGTACAGCGCATTATTCAGCAGCAGATCGAACGCCTTTTTGGAGTCGAAGCTTTTAGCCTTTGCGGCCAACTCTTTGGATTCATTGCTCATGGTTCTTTTCCTCCTCTTTTACACATACTTGGCCGCCAGGGTGAGGATCTCCTCCTGGCTGGTATTCTTGGCGTCCACCTCGCCGGCCACCTGGCCGCCGGACATGACGATGATCCGGTCACACACGCCCAGCAGCTCAGGCATCTCGGAGGAGACCATGATGACTCCCTTGCCCTCGTTGGCCAGGTCGATGATCAGCTGGTAGATCTCATACTTCGCGCCCACGTCGATGCCGCGGGTCGGCTCGTCCAGCAGCAGGACCTCCGGCTTGGTGAGCAGCCAGCGGCCGATGATGACCTTCTGCTGGTTGCCGCCGGACAGGGGAGCGGATCTGGGTCTTTTGCGTGGGGGTCTTGATATGCATGGCCTGAATGGCCCACTCGGTCTTTTCCTTCATCTGCTTGTCGCTCAGGCAGATGCCGCCCATCAGATAGTCTTTCAGGCTGGAGATCACCGTATTCTCCCGGATGTCCCGGATGCCGAAGATCCCGGTGGCCCGGCGCTCCTCGGTGAGCAGGGCGAAGCCGTTCTTGATGGACTCCTTGGGAGTGCGGTTCTGGATCTCCTTGCCGTGGAGGGTAATGGTGCCGCCCTCCCGGGTCATGGCGCCGAACAGGTTTTCCAGCACCTCGGTGCGCCCGGAGCCGTCCAGGCCGGCGATGCCCAGCACCTCGCCCTTGCGCAGCTGGAAGGTGGCGTCCTTCAGGCGGGTGTACTTGCCGGCGATGTGCTGCACATCCAGGATCACGTCACCGGGCTTGTTGGTCTTGGGCGGGAAGCGGTTGGTCAGCTCCCGGCCCACCATGAGCTTGATGATCTCCTCCATGGTCAGCTCCTTGGCCGGGCGGGTGGCCACCCACTGGCCGTCGCGCATGACGGTGATGTCGTCGCTGATGCGGAGGATCTCGTCCATTTTATGGCTGATATAGATGATGCCGCAGCCTTTTTGCTTCAGCATATCGATGATGCGGAACAGGTGCTCCACCTCGGTCTCGGTCAGCGAGGAGGTGGGCTCGTCAAAGACGATGATCTTGGAGTCATAGCTGACGGCCTTGGCGATCTCCACCATCTGCCGCTGGGAGACGGGCAGGGTGGACATGACCGCCTTGGGGTTGACGGACACCTCCAGGGTGCCGAAGATCTCGTGGGTACGCTTGGCCATGATGCGCTCGCTGACCATGATACCGCCCATCTTGGGATAGCGCCCCAGCCACAGGTTGTCCTGCACAGTGCGGGTCAGGGCCTGGTTCAACTCCTGATGGACCATGGCCACACCGTTTTCCAGGGCCTCCTTGGAGCTTTTGAAGTGGATCTCCTTGCCATCCAGGGTAATGGTGCCGGCGTCCCGGTTATAGATCCCGAACAGACACTTCATCAGGGTGGACTTGCCGGCGCCGTTCTCTCCCATCAGGGCGTGGACCGTGCCCGCCCGAACGGTGAGGTTAACGTTATCCAGAGCCTTGACGCCGGGGAATTCCTTGCTGATCCCCTTCATTTCCAGCAGAACTGGATGATCCATGAATATTCCTCCTCTCTCCTCTGCGTGGAGCCGCTGCCTCTGCCTCTCCCATGAGATGGGGCAGAGGCAAAGGCTCCACGGATGGGAAGGGGGCTGCCCCGAAGGGCAGCCCCGCGTCCCGCTTTGTCACAGATCGGGGCGATCTGTCGGTACCGCGCTGCTTACTTGGTGTACATGGCGTAGGGGACCTGGATCTTGCTGGGGATGGTCTCACCCTCTTCGTCCACAGCAAATTTATAGCTCTCGGTGTTGGCCATCAGGTCAGCGCCGTCCTTGACGTTCTTCACCAGGGTGGCGATGGTGGCGGCCATGGCCTCGCCGTCCTGCTTGACGGTGCCGGTCATGATGCCAGCGTCGATCTTCTGCACGGCGGAGTCCATGGCGTCCACGCCGTAGACGGGGATGGTCTTGTCGCCGCCCTCCAGGTTCCAGCCGGCGGTCTGCAGAGCAGAAATCGCGCCCTCGGCCATGCCGTCGTTGTTGGCCAGGACCAGCTCGACCATGTTGTTGTTGCCCTCGTTGTACTGACCCAGGATGGTGTTCATGTAGTCAACAGCGGCCTGAGAGGACCAGGCGCCGGTCTGATCGACCAGGTACTTGGAGGTATTGTTGGCGTCATAGAACTCCAGGGCGGGCTTGCCGGCCTCGGCCAGGACAGCGTTGGCGTCCTCCACGCCGTACTTGGTACGCATCTCGGCCTCGGGGTTGCCCTCCTGGCCCTTGAACATGACATAGGAGATCTTACCGTCGCCGTTCAGGTCCACAGCGTCGAAGTTCTCCACCAGGTACTCACCGGCGGCCTTGCCCTGCATATGGCCGGCCTCGGCGGGATCGGTGCCCACGAAGGCACTCTCCTCATAGCTCTCCAGCACGGAGACGTCGAAGTCGCGGTTGAAGAAGACCACGGGGATGCCGGCGGCCTTGGCGGCGTCCGCGATGTTCTGGGCGGCGTCGGGAGAGGCGTTCTCCACCACGTTCACGACCAGCAGGTTGTAGCCGTCGGAGATGGCGGTGTTGACCTGGTTCAGCTGCTCGCCCTGGTTGGTCTGGGCGTCGAAGTTCTGGTACTGAACGCCCAGCTCATCCAGCTGCTTGTCCATCGCGGTGCGGACGGTGGTGATGTAGGCGTCGGCGAAGTTGTAGTAGAACACGCCAACCTTCAGATCGGAAGTCTGAGAGGCAGAGGCAGAGGTGCCGGAGCCCTCGGGCTTGGAAGCGCTGCCGGAGCCGGAGCCGCCGCAGCTGGCCAGAAGGCCGACCGTCATGGTGGCCGCGAGAATCAGAGCAAGTTTCTTCTTCATTTTCATTCCTCCTGTTGTGGTACGGATCTGTATGAAACATTTCCTTCCTAAGCGGAGCCTTCCGCTTTTCGTCCCCTATTGTATCTCCGGCTTCTGGAAAAAACGATAGAAATTTTTTGGCTCTTCTAGGAAAAAACTTGGATGTGTTTCGGAGCCCTCCCCGTTTTTTTGTAGAAAAAAACAAGAACAGGCCCAGTGGTGTCGGATCCGGCCTCCGGATGGCCCCGCCCACCGCCTGTATTTCTTATGACAACAGCCGCACCAGGCGGTGCGGCTGTTGAGACTGTAGAAACAGGGTCCTTAGTCCCTAAACATTCGTTGTAGGTGCCGTCAGGACTTCTAAAATCTTTCAAACCACTTTCCGTTGAAAATGCAGCACAGCCACTTTTTCAAGAAGGATCGCACGAAAGTTTCCCCATATCCATGGATCAGAAGGACGACCCAACCGGCCTTCTGGCCGGCGGCGCGTTTGCGCCGTACAAGCGTCTCCGCCGCAGGCGGAAACCTTGGCGCAGAGCAAATTTACTTTGCCCGAGCATTTGAAATACCGAAGGGTGGAGGCCGCCTCCGGCGGCCGGAACCCCAAAAAAGAAAGACACGACTTTCGTCGTGTCTTTCTTTTTCAGCTTGTCAAAAAACCCCGCCGGTGGCGAGGT
>VOFH01001381.1_pt1 | contig 107080 bp, 169 predicted proteins | sample 5384091 | NCBI WGS metagenome assembly VOFH01 (sample SAMN12384727, study PRJNA508395) | human gut metagenome | isolation source: healthy gut G | host: Homo sapiens
GGGAAACACATGGAAAAGACATTGGTAATTTATAAAAGTAATACCGGATTTGCAGAAAAAATATGCTTTAAATTGGCTTAGCGAAGAACTGAACTGCGACCGCTAAACTATGAAACCGAAATACAATAAACTGGTCTGATTATGAGGCAGTTATTTACGGAGGTATCTATGCCGGTTCCATCAACGGCATCGATTGGTTGAAATCTAAACTGCCAGAATTGAAGAACAAAAAGTGGTCGTCTATGCTACAGGCGCCATGCCTGCTGATGCACCGGAAACCAAAGAAGCCATGGAAAAAAACTTTACCGAAGCAGAAGCTGCTCAGGTTAAATCTTTTTTTCTTCACAGCGGTCTATGTTACGAAAAGATGGCCTTTAAGCACAAATTGATGATGAAAATGTTCTGCAAAATGCTGAAGACAAAGAATCCCCAAACTTACCAGATTCTCCGCCTTTCCTTTGACCATACGTCAAAAGAGGCGCTGAAGCCTTGCTGGCATATATCAATGGCAACGAACAACGAGGATAACACAGATGATAAAGAAAAAAGTACTTAAATATATTAGTATCGTTATTGTGGTGCTCCTGTTTTTTTCGCATTTCTGTTCATAAAAACAGAAAAATGAAATCGATCATTTACAATTTACTGCTGTCGATATGACGCAAATAGCGGACGGTACCTACTGCGGCGAAGAACAGACAACCTTAGTAAAGGCCGCAGTTACAGTCACTGTCAAAGACCACCAAATCCAAAATATCACGCTTATTGAACACGACAATGGACTGGGGCAGAAAGCCGAAAAAATCGTTAAACGATGATAAATAACAATACTTATGACGTTGATGCGGTGAGCAGTGCTACCATATCCAGTCAGGTGATTAAGAGGGCAGTCAACGACGCTCTGGATCGCCGCCAATTGGTCAAAGAATAGAAGAACGGGTTGTCCGCATTAACATAAAATCACGGTTGCGTTGGGACGGCCTTGTAAGCAAAGAGGAGATTTTGCCTCTGAACGGCAAAATCTCCCCTAAAAGCCTATCTTTTGCTTGCTTTCAGGCGCTACTTATTAACGGATTATGAATCTGTTAATAGAGCGGTCCCACTTATTTATCTTTCAGTTCTTTTATGGCACGCTGTAGTTGCCGATCCTCATCATGAGGGGAAGCAGGGTAGATCGCTTCCACTTTCCACTTTGCTTTTATTTCAATATCTGGTGTAACACCTTTATCCTGGATGACATTGCCATTTTTCGTAAAATAGCTGGATACCGTTAACTTGACTGCGGAACCGTCCGCCCGCGGAATCAAGTTCTGAACAATGCCCTTTCCGAAACTCTTGGTTCCGATGATGGTCGCCCACTTATAATCCTTCATGGATTGCGCAAATACTTCTGAAGCGCTGGCAGAATTTTGGTTTATCAGCACTACCATAGGAAGGTTCAACTGACCGCTATCCTTTTTGGATAGGCTTTATCCCCTGTAACCGTCATTACTCTTATAACGAATTTGACCGTCTTTTTGAATAGTATTCTTCCCCTTTGCCATTCTTGTCTTTTTGTATAAACCAATTTTTCCGTCCGGCAAAATGCTTGCAAAGCATATCGATTTGGCGCTGTTGAGAACGCCGCCTGGATTATTGCGCAAATCAATAATCAGGCTTTTCGCTCCCCTCTTTCTTCAGATTCTCCACCGCAGTTGTAAACTGCTTCGTCGTTGCAACTGCAAAGGAGGAGACGCTGATATAGCCAGTTTATTCTCTAGCATTTTCTGATTTTATGTATTCAGCTTCCACTTGGCGCCTGGTGATCTCCAGCGTCAGCGTGTCTTTCGTCGTAGGTCTGTAGATTTTATTTTTACCTTTGTGCCTTCTTTACCGATAATATGGTCGTTTACAATACTGTCCAGGTCCATCGTCGTAACATCTACGCCATCCACCCCTTTAATAATATCCTGTTCCTTCATACCAGCCTTTACTGCCGGGCTATTTTTAAACAATTCCACTACGCTGGTCTCCAGCGTCTGGTTATCTTGAACAATTCTGACCCCTGATACCACAATAACTGCCTGTGGTCTCCGTCTTTAGAGACTTGTATTCAGATGCAGTGTAATATTCAGAATAGGATCTCCCAAACCTGCGAAAAGGCCCTTATAGATGCCATTGCTCTAGCTTCTGATTATCTTTTTTTATTGAGATAGTTCTCATCAATCATCGTCTCTAATTCACGTATGCTTTTGTTTATCGTCATCAAATCCAACCGATTTTTCTCTCTGGTCAGATTTGTAAATCCGTCTGTTAAAAAAAATGCAGCACTGCCGATTCCTGCTGTTACAAGGACGCCGACCAAAATCCCTGCAATCATTCCCATCTTGAAATTCTTTTTCACCGTATAATCTCCCTTTTTGCAATTTGATTGAAAGCGGAGCGTAGCTCCCGGCAAGCTTCTTTTGTCTTAGACAAGGAGACTTGCAGCAGATGCCGGAAGCTGAGGACATCCGGCATCTGTTATAGTTTAATCAATGCAGCGAAGGTGTCAATGCGCAAGATTCTCCTAAATCTTAGTTTGCGCTTCATAAATGATAATGTCTTAAGTGATCGTAAGATAAAATGTTCCAGGCTGACCTGCTGATATGATGGTTTTATGCTTTTTGGCGTATTTTTCTCGTTTTGACCTAAAACGATTACCAATGGGAGGATTTGTCCGGGTATATTTCTCATTCTGGTTAGTTTTATGTGAATTTCTGCATTCCAATTCCTTTTCGCAGTCCGCAAAAGTAACCATACACAGTATATTTGCAAATCCGATAAACTGGTGCAGGCTTTTTGAGAGGAACGACTTGTGAATATGTCAGGTTTTAGGTCAGATTACCAAAAAATCTCAATAGGCACAAATCTATCGTAGATGGTGCAGTTGTATACCCTTATACCGTATATTCTGTCGTCCGTGTCTGGCTGTCTTATATTGAACTTTCTGGGACATTTTCAAAACGCATCACATGCGCAAGATTCTCCCTAAATCTTATTTTCACTTTGACGCAGATTTTCGAAGGGTCAAAATACCGCCTGCGAGCAATACAGCTGCAGCAGCCAAATAGCCTGCGTTTATAGCCAGGCCGTGGTTTATCAAAACACTGTTGACACAATCATAAAGCGGCAGCAGAGAAACCCACTTTCAAAGGTCAGACCCATTTCATTTAAAATCAGCGGTACAATCAAAAGCAAAACTGAAACAGACAGCGTCTGAATATGGTTTTTCAGCCTGTCAGACAGGCACACTGTAACCATCAATACTGCAAACAGGCTCAATATCTGCAGCAGAGCCATCAAAAGCAGCAGTACTGCTAAAGGCATATCCAGTTTCATTTCTCGCAATTGTGCAAGAGCCATCGTCGACGAGGTAATCTCCCTAAGAGGGCAGCTTCTGGCAACTTGGATTATCTGACAGACCCATCCTGATGCAAAACAGCTGTCGTTGCTGCCATAGCAAGCAGAAGTTTGCTCTTGTATATGTCTCTCTCCCACGCCTTGTCGCGGCCAGCAGATTCCAGGATTTATCCCTGTATTCCATGGAAAATAAGGCGCTGAAAGCGAAAAATGATGCAGACCGTAAACAGAATCAAATCTGGCGAACGGCTGCTTTGAGACAGGCCGAAAATCAGCAGATATCCTGTATCGTATACAAATTTACCGCCTGAATCTACCACATAATCGTACTGCTGCAGTACCCGCTGAAAAGATGGGTAAAAGGCGGTTTCGCTGTAGTATGGTGATTTTATATTTTCTCCTTCTTCCATACTGATCTTTCCTTTTGCGACCATTTCGTCAATGCTCTTTATCTTTGCAAAAGGCTTCTTCGTATCGTTTCCTTTCCTGTTCAATTAAAGAGGTTTTTCTTCTGTCAAGTCCCCTGAAAGTTTCAGTCATGATATTTTGATAGTAAGTCTCTGCCGGCGTCAGGGTATACGTCTTTGACAGATGCTGATATCCGAAGAGTATTGCAAAGGTCAGCAGAATAAGCAGCGCGCGGTTCATGATAAAAATCTTGTAGCCTTCATGTCTGCAGAGATTTACATGAGGGTGAAAAGACCGCAGTGTCGGCAAGCGCAGTTTGCTGATTTCAGGCTGCGGCTAGTCAGGAATGCCTTAACGGCCAAGAAACAGCTGTATGCCGCATATAACCCTAAAATCACCCAGGACGTCAGCAGTCGTGATAGGGGATAACCAAACAAGTTAAAATTTAAGTAGCCGCCATAAATCGTGTCTGTCTGCAATAATCCAATTGGGTTTAAATACTTAAGCCAATTTACCGACGAACTCGCTGGAACGAATAGATACAGCAACGAACTGATCGCCAATAGTCCCGTACCAGCAAGGTAAGGTAAAAGCTTTGTTTTCCGATAATCGCAATGAATACCAGGAATGCTCCCAGGAAAACAGCAAAATAGCTTTGTGACAACTGTCAGCAGCAAATAAGCGAGGAGGAAATCTGCAAGTCACTTCCCAGGGTGCAACAGACTGCAGGCTTCGCAGCAGATTTCCCACACCTGCAGAGGCAGAGAAAAAGATGACGTTCACACCATAAAATAAGAAGGTCATGGCAAAACATTGAATAAGTAAGGCGGTTAATTTTGCAATGATACTTTTTTCTCTGCCGGCCGGCGTAACTCTGGTAATCAGAAATAATTTCTTCTCCTTCTCTTCATAGATTAATGTGCCGGCAAAGAGAAACAGCAATAACAGCAGCAGCAGATCTGTCGCCTGGGCTGAGACGGCCGACGTCAGACCCTTTGACGGATAAAACTCCGTTTTGATGGCAGATAAGTCCTGGTAGTCTGCAGCCTCTTTTGTGATATTCCTCGCAGAGAAACTGTTCTGATCTGCAGCTTGAAAAACAGAAACGCTTTCCAGGGTCTTTTACGATCTTTGATATCCTTTTAGGTATTTTCCATAAGAAGATACCTTCTCTGACTCCTCATAAATCTCCTTTATCAGCGACATTTCCTGTTCTAAAGAATCAGTATACTTTAAATATTTTCCGGAAGTAAAGGTCTTGTAATACTTTTCAAAGACACCAGGATTTTCCGCCATTGTTTTTTTCCTAACTCTTTTTCCCATATCTGTTGCGCTGTTCTGCATATTCAGTATGTCGTTGACCAACATTACGCCTTTGCTGTCTTCATAAAGATCTTCAATAAAACTCTTTTCTCTGCCTCAGACAGGTGCTGCAAATCTTTTTCTACCGCCTTGTAGGCGGATAGGGAGGGTCTCGTTATTTGGCAAGTTGGTATACCAGAGTAAAAAAAGATGTTTATCGCCAACAAAACGGCAACGGACAGCAGAAAGCTTCGTTTTCTCCACACTTTGTCCAGTTCGAAACACGTCAGCCTATACATACGAAGCCTCCTCACCAAAGATTGCCATATACACTGCTTCTAAATCCTTCGCCTCTCCAAATTGAGAACACAAGGCTTCTACGCTGTCTTTTGCCGCGATTTGGCCTGACTGCAGAATGATAATTTCTTTTGCGATAGACTGGATATCAGAAACCACATGTGTGGCCATCAAAATGATTTTACCCTCTGCCAGCTCTTTAATTTTTTTCGCGAATACTGACTCGTTCCTTGGGATCGAGACCTGCAGTCGGCTCATCCAAAACAATTAATTTTGGCCTGCCATCATTGCCTGGGCAATCAGAAGCCGCTGCTTCATGCCGCCAGAATAGGTACCAATCGGGCGATCCAGTTTTTCCAGCAAATTTACATAAGCCGCTGATTCTTCTATCTCACTTTTTATCCGATTTTGGAAATTTCTTTTAATGCTCCCATATAACTGAGAAAACGACGGCCTGTAAAAGTATCATAGAGCCTTGCTGCTGAGGGCGTAGCCTAAAATCGCCCGATATTCCGCTCCCCCACTCCTGTATTGATTTTACCGTCCCATAAAACTTGCCCGCCGTCTGCCTGAAGATTCTCTGTAATGATATTCATCAACGTCGATTTTCCCGCACCATTGGGACCTAGAATACCATAGATGCCTTCTGAAAGAGTTAGAGAAATATCCTGCAGCGCGTATTTATCGTCATACTTTTTGTAATCGTCTTTAATTCTAGCATCTTCCTTCACCTCACAATCCCAGACCAGAACTAATCAGCTTGATCGTATGATAATTCTCATTACCCTTATACAAATCTTCTTTATTTATCAGAGCGTACTTTGCCCCATTGATATTATACTGACCTTCATATACAGGGTCTTTCTTAGCATCGTAATCGTAGAGCACTAGAAACTGGTCTTTTCGTTCTCCTAGAATTTCGATAGCGCCCTCCATGGACTTCATCTGCATCTTAGATTTCTCTATACTGCCGTCGTTTAAATGGATGTAAAAGCCTGCTGTTATCGCTGATCTCTCCATTCTTCCCCAGGAAGAACAAGAGACGTTGTCATAGGCTTGATCAATACAGCTGTCGGCTGTCTCTGCGAAGGTTTTCTTTTCTTTAGAAACTAAATCAATTTCCTCGATTTTTCCTTTTCCCTCTGTTGAGATACAGCTTTTTGCCTTTCACTGCGTAGGTGTTTATTTTTTTATTGGATAATTTCGCGACCTCCTCGCTTTTGCCCTCTGCAAGATCTAAAACACCATAAGAGTTATAGGATTTATTCAGCGCGTCCAAATACTGATTGTCATCTAACATCTCTTCTCTTGACATTTTATGGTCAAAGATTGTCTGATAAAAAACCAATTGGTTATCAAAGGCGCCAATCACATTTACGTCTGTATCCAGCTCGCATATCGTGGAAGATTTCCAGTCCTCTGTATTGACTGCAACTAACTTTCTTTGAGAGGAAGCATAATAAGTGGTCTGATTGTTTACTTTCTCACTTGTAACCTTTTTTGTAATAAAGTAAAGCGTATCTCCTGAGGCAAAGACTTGATCTTCCAGAGAAAGTCCTTCATCAAAAGGTAAAAACCTTTTTGCGGTCAGTCCCATCTGGATTCATGCGATACAGGCAGGCAGAATCTGCCGTAAAGGAAGCACCATCATCCTCCATTGGATTACTGCCTGCTGAATGGTCTGTCATTGAACCTCCGCCTAAATCCTGGTCGTGTGAAAAAAAGGTATAAGTATCCATTATAGAACAGCAGGCTGCTGCCCATTTTTTAAATCTGTGTCACTAAAACGGCCGGACATTCTTCGGAATCGTGTTCACAGCCAGGCCGGTTGCAAAGAAAGATTTCCTTTTGTGTCTCATAGTCAACATACATCATCCGAAAACCAAAAGTATTCTCCTTGAGCGCAATGCTGTCCTCGCCAATATAGTAATATCCCTGGTCACTTGTGCAGCGCAGCCGGCCTTGTGTAATCATGGTCAGATCCTTTGCTTTTTCAGCGGCACCGGTGCCGTCCTGTTTACTGCTGTTTTTCCCCACAGCCGGCAAATGATAACAAAACTGTCAGCAGACAAAGTGTAACGACTAACTTTTTCATAAAAATAATCTCCTTACCTGTTATTTGATAAGGAGATTATAAGAGAGAGGTCAAAAATTCGTCAAGACCTTGGATTTATCTGATACTAATTTTTACTTCAGCCCGTGCGCCTCCACTAGGGCTGCCGTTAGATAACCGCAGAGAACCGCCGTGCTTTTTACTTAAAATACGACTGATAATGAGTCCCATGCCCATGTGTCTGTCTGTGGTAGTAGATGTAATGGCATAGCGTTCCTGGTTTTTAATATTTTTCTGGAAATCCTTTTCCATCGTCATCTATGAAAACAAGGAGGCTGGTACCCTCTAACAAAAAAAGGTGATTTCTATTTTGCTGACGGCAAAGCGAAGTGCATTGGTAAACAGGTTTTCCAGAATGCGGTACAATATTTGTCCGTCAATCATAACCTGACTTGCCGCAATATCAGCATGAACTTCCAGCGATAGGTCTTTCTGCCTTGCAACGTGGGAAAAATCCTCTATCATTTCAGCAGGGTATCCGGCAAATTGGTTTCCTTCGGTGTAATCTCGAGGTCCTCCATACTTTGAATATCCTGAATAGAATCGGTATAACGTTCAATCGCTTTTGCCGCTGTGGATAGGTTTTCTACAGTGTGCAGAAGTTTCTCCTCTGACAAGGTGCCCTGCGGGATATTTTGTTGTAGATATTCCGTGTATCCTTCGATAATAGAAATTGGATTGCGCAGATCGTGAGCGACAGAGGCCTGCGGCATTCGTCGTTCTTCTAACATATTCCAGACTTTCTGGTTATTTGTATACAAGGTCTGTCTCATCATTTCAAAAGAATCGCATAACTTGGCCATTTCGTCTCCGCCTTCGTAAGAGACGGTAAAATCCAAATCTTCTTTCGCTATATTTTCTGTCGCATTGGACAAGATTTCAATTGGTTTTTCTAATTTTTTCGATAGAACCAAAGCGCACACAACAGAACGCCTGCAATTGAATAGACTGCCGGCGAATACCATGGCGGCAGAGAGCAGCGTGTAAGCTGCTTTTTCGTTTTGGCGTTAAAGAATCAAAGCTGTTTTCAATTTTATCTATGGAATAGTTAGATATTTCTTTGATAGTAGGATTGAGTTTATTTTTCCGTCTGTCGCTTCTATTAACGGGATGTTATCTTCCTTGCCAAAGTCACCAATTGGGTAGAAGTCATCTGCGTCCCATCAAAAATACGTCGTTGTCAGATGAAGATAAGCCTCATTCTTGTCTGGCATAACCCACTTCTGCAAGGCGGCGCAGCCCCATACAGACAAAACTGAAAGAAGGATAATCATAAATACGGTGAATAGCATGGCATAAGTAAAGGAACTTTTCAAAGATTCTGCTCTTTTCCTTTTATTTGTTCCATTTGTATCCCATCCCCCAAACTGTTTCAATGTATTCTTTACCTGTCGTCTCATATAATTTTGTGCGAATCTTCCGCACATGTTCCTACTACGCTGCTGTCGCCTTCAGCATCAAATCCCCACGCGCCTTCATAAATATGTTCTTTGTCAAAGACGTGATTGCCATTGGAAAGAAGAAATTCTATGATGTCAAACTCTCTTTTAGAAAAGGAATCTCCTTTCCTTCATAGCTGACAGTTCTCTCGGACAAATTGACAATCAACCCTTGCGATGACAGCAGCTTCAGGGCAATTCTGTTTCTGGCATCCCGGCGGAGATGAGCTTCCACCCTGGCAGTCAGCTCCTGTAAACTGAACGGTTTTGTAATATAATCGTCGCCGCCGCTGGCAAACCCGTTAACTTTATCCTGCTCTGTGATTCTGGCGGTTAAAAACAGAATAGGACAAATTACAGATCTGCGAATCTGCTTGCACAAAGTCATACCGTCCAAATCTGGCATATTTATATCCAGCAAAATCAAATCGGGCTGCACAGAGAGAAGTGAAGCTGCCTCTCGGCCATTATTCGCCGTATATACCAGATACCCACAGGTATTAAAATGGTCATAAAGTAATTCAGTCAGTATCGTTTCGTCATCTATAATCAATAATTTCTGTTTCATCGTCCTGCCTCCTTTCTAAAGAAGTGTAACACTAAAAAGTCAAGATTTTGTCAAATATCTTCGATACTGCTTTAAAAAAGAAGCAAAGATGAAAATTGCTGCATTCAATGATGCAGCAGTGGAGCCAAAGCAACACCGATCTGTATCAGAAAAGCGGCAATCTGCATCACCGTATTGTAGAGTAGTTTGGTTTTTCTGGCCTTTTTTCGGTTTTCTCTGTTGTCATCTGCTTCAATGGTTTTTATGATTAATTTATGTGCGATCCAAGCTAAAATCCAGATCAGAGCAGGCAGAAATACCATAAAAAACGATCGGCTGCAGAAAAATTTCACCTAATGTTTTGAAGACGCCCTGTGTGTCCATGGATAGTAGCACTTTTTACGATTACCGCCATAACGGCAAGGACGACTAGTCCTCCAATGATGTAATTTGAAGGATTTCGTTCTTTCTCTTCTTTTTTATTTCGATAGAAGTTGTTATCCCCAATGGTTTCTTCGTCTGATAAAAGACGTTCTCGCCTGTCTCGTCTATATATTTAAAGTCCTTCTTCTCCTGCTCTGACAATTTATCGTAATCATCCTTTGACATGACGCCGATCTTATTGCTGCGATCGTGATGTCCTGTATATTTTAACTTGCCATAACCCATGTTAAGTCCTCTAAAGCTATAACCATCGGCTAACATATCTGTCAGAAAATCCAGAGTGTCTCGTTCTGTCGCTTTATTGCCTAAGTAAATAATCATAAAAACTCTCTTTTCTCTTATCCTTGGAGGACTTCCAGTTTCGCTCGAAAAGTAATGGTTCGCGGCGTTTCTATCTTTTCAAATTGAATCGTATAGGCTGCTTTTTCCATGTCCACTTCAACAATGGTCCCTGGTCCAAAGATACTGTGTTTGATTCTCTGACCCCTGGCAAAATGCTGACCCTGTGAATGATCCAAAAGATAACGGCTGTTGAAGTTGATATAGTCCTGTGCCTTCGCAATCAGATGATCCTGCGGCTTTTGGGTATAGGCCAGGAGTGTTTCATCGATATCCAGCAAAAGCAGGGAAGGGTAACGAGGAGAACCGTCAAAATTACGCCCCTCCGCTTCTGTGAGGTACAATCCTTTTTCTGCTCGGGTCATAGCCACAAAAGCCAAACGGCGTTCCTCTTCCATAGCTTGCAGTGTGTTTGTTTTCTTTGATGGAAAGATTCCCTCATTCATAGCACAGAGAAAGACATATGGAAATTCCAAGCCTTTGGCGGTGTGGACAGTCATCAGCTTGACTTTATCACTGCGATCTTCTGCATCACTGTTTGTGAACAACGCGATGTGCGTCAAATAATGTTCCAAGGTACTTTCCTCACCGCAGGAGGTCTCATATTCATAGACAGACTGCTTTAGCTCCCGCTAAATTATCAAGGCGCTCCCTGGCTGCCCTCGGTGCGCAGCATCCTTTCATAACCGCTCTCATTGAGAATGGCAGACAGCACTTCAGAAATCGGCCGCTCTGCGTAGTCAGCAGCAAAGGACTCTATCAGTGCAACAAAACTGGCGGCTTTGTTCCCTTAAAGATATCGTTTTCTATATTTTTAATCAAAGCATCATACAGTGTGCAATTTTTTCGCCGCTGCGTATTCTTGCAAAAGGCCAAAAGCGCCGTTGCCCGATGTTGCGCTTAGGCACATTGGCGATACGCAGAAAAAGAGAGATCGTCTTTGTAGGCGATCATTCGCAGGTAGGAGAGGGCATCCTTGATTTCCATACGACCAAAAAACTGGACGCCGCTATAAATCGTATAGGGAATTTTTTTCTTTCAAAAATATCTCTTCGATGGTTCTCGTGATGTAATGAGCCCGATAGAGTATGGTCATGTCCCGATATGGCGTTCCTTTTTCGTGAAGCTCCTGAATTTTAACGGCAAAAAAAGGGCCTCTGCCCTGGAATGATCCGCGTGATGACAGAGAACGGGCAAACCGCCAGGCAGAGTAGGTAAAAGTTCCTTCTTGATACGGCTTTGATTCTTTTCTATTAGAGAATTGGCTGCAGAAAGGATCTGTGGCGTGGGCGATAATTCTGCATCATCATGATGGTTTTAACATGGGAAATTCCTTGTCAAAATCCAATAAATACTTGACGTTTGCTCCACGCCAAGTATAGATTGTTTGGTCAGGGTCGCCTACGATAAACAGATTTTGTGATGATTGCACAGAACCTCCATTAGTCTGTATTGCAAATCATCAATATCCTGAAACTCATCAATCATAATATATTCCAGCCGCCTCTGCCACTTGAGACGGATTTCTTCCTCTTCTTGAAAGATATAGAGGGAAAATTTGATTAAGTCATTATAATCTAAGCCAAAACATTTCTTTTCTTGATAGAGGTACCCGTAGAAAATGATGTCCGATGGATTGACTGCTTCCTCATATTTCTGCCTGAGAGTATCCAATGACATAGTAATCATGTCCAAATAGTATTCCGGTTCCTTGCTGATCTTGCGGATTTCAATCATGTCCCGCGCTTTGCTGAAGGTCATATTTCGCAGCGTCAGATTCCGTTCCTCATAAATAATCTTTAGCATAGCGTCGATATCGGAATTATCTAATACCAAAAGCTTTTCGGATATTGGACAGCATTGCTGTCTTCCTGTAAAATCGAGACGCAGAAACTGTGAAAGGTGCAGATATAACCGGTATCATTATCTCCCGTCAGATGATGGATACGCTGGCGCATCTCGTTGGCCGACTTATTGGTAAAAGTTACACAGAGAATGTTGCCTGGCAAAATCCCAATTTCGTTGACCAAATAGGCGAATCGCTGTGAAAGAGCCCGCGTCTTACCGGAACCGGCTCCGGCTATGACGCGGATAAAACCTTCTGTGGAGGTAACCGCTTCCTCCTGCGCTGCATTCAGCCCCTTCATACTTTCTTTCCACTGCTTCACCCCCCCTTATTTATAACATCATTATACTGTATCTGTAATATAAATCAAGTGTTATAGATGGCCGTAAACTGCAGGAGAATTTTACATGCGACTAAAATAGCATCCTCATCAAAGATGAGCGCCGGGTTGTGAAGGGGAAGTTTTGAGGCGGACTGCTTGTTGGCAGTACCGATTCTGAAGTAAGCACCTGGCAGGTCTCGTAAATAATAAGAAAAATCTTCCATACCCATAGAAGGTTTTTTTGTAACTGATCTATAGGCCCTGTCGCGACATAAGCAGCAGCTTCTTCCAAATAAGAGGCTACTATTTCATCACAAATCACAGAATCTCCATTCTCTATAAAGGTTACATGACCTGTACCTCCCATTGCTGCCGCGGTATGTTCTACGGTACGTGAAATGGCCTTTCTAATACAGATACGTTGTGCAGCCCGTAAAGTGCGAACAGTTCCTTCCATTTCTACTATATTAGGAATCGAATCACCTCCAGTACCGCCGATTATTTTACCAATTGTAATTACCACTGGTTCAACTGGGCTGCATTCACGGGAAACAATATTTTGTAACAGCTGCATAACATAGGTAGAAATTAAAATGGGATCTACACACTTATGAGGATGTGCTGCTGAACCACTTTTGCCCTCAATTATGATTTTTAAAGAATCTGATGCTGCCATCATTGGCCCCCGACGCACCCCGACGCTTCCTACCAAAAGCTCAGGCCAGCAATGAAAACCGAGAATTACATCTGGACGTAAAATTTTCAAGACCTGCTGTCTAATCATATACTCTGCGCCTTTTTCCGGTTTCCGTCGCAGGTTGAAAAATAAACCCGACACTTCCATTCCAGGTGTTTCTTGTTTCATGCAAAATTTTAGCACAAATGATAGCTGCGGCCATATGAAGATCGTGGCCGCAGCAATGACAGGCGCCCTCATTTTTTGATATAAAGTCGACATCACTTTCTTCTTTCACAGGTAAAGCGTCTATTCCTACTCTGATACAGATGATTTTGCCTCCTGTTTTGCCATTCACTTTAGCAACTAAGCCTGTATGAAAGGGGCTGTCGACGACTTCAATATCGCTTTCCTGCAGCCGTTCCTTTATATAATTAGTTGTTGTTTTTTCGCATCCCGCAGTTTCAGGGTATTGATGGAGATATCGTCGCATGCTGATCGCTTGCTCTTTATAATCATCAACTAACTGTAGAAACTGATCTTTTACTTTCTGCATAGTTTCACAACCTTTCTTTTTTATAATATAAATGCAAATATGGTGCCAATTTAGACTGCTTTGCTTTCTGCATTTTTAACTGTTAGCAAAATAGAAACGTGGAAATGACAGAATCTATTCCGTCAATATCGACTTCATAGATATTTCCTTCAAATTAAAAAAGTCGGTAAATTTTACCGACTAGGTATTATTTACCGACTTTTTGTTTTAACTAATTCATATTCTGTTATTTTATTTCTTAATCCCTTAGCACTAATTCCCAATTTTTTTGCTGTAACTCTGCGATTCCACTGATTTTCTTCAAGCGCCTGCAAGATAATTTTTTCTTTTCTGCCTCTTTTTAATGTCAATCCTGACAGATCTTCCTTAAAAAATACGATTTACTGTAAATCCTTTGTTATTTACAGCTTGTACTTCCTCAGGTAAATCTCCCATTTTGATTATTTTTCCATCACACATAATCATAGCATATTCCAAAATATTAGATAGTTCACGAATATTACCAGGAAATGGTATGTCATAAGAATTTTTCTGCTTCTTTCGTTAAATATTGTACGTTTTTTCCCTGTTGCTGGTTATAGTGGTGAATAAAGTGACTGCATAAAGAGGAATATCCTGTCTGTGCGCTTTTAATTCTGGCATTTTAATTTCGATTACTTTCAATCTAAAATAAAGATCACTTCTAAAGCTTCCTTCTTCAACCATTTTTTTAAATCCTTGTTTGTAGCAGCAATAACCCTAATGTTTAATTTCTTTGTTATATTACTTCCTATTGGCGTCACTTCACGTTGCTGCAAGACCCTAAGCAGCTTTGCCTGTAAAGATAATGACATATCACCAATTTCATCTAAAAATATCGTTCCATTATCTGCGTATTCAAATCTGCCCATCTTATTCGCTATAGCGCCAGTAAAGAACCTTTTTATGGCCAAATAATTCTTCTTCTAATAGGCTTTCTGGTATAGCGGCACAGTTTACATCTTCAAAATGATATTGTTTTCTTCCACTAGAATAGTGAAGGGCTCTTGCTGCTAATTCTTTACCTGTACCACTTTTGCCTGTAACCAATACACTAGTTGTCAGATTTTTCACTTTTTTCAATCATTTGAAATACGTCCTGCATTTGGGGGCTCTTACCAATAATTCCATGATAAGTGTTTTTTTCCTCCAGTTTTTGGCTCAAATACTCCACTCTTTCATCGAGATAGCGATATTTCAAAGCCCTCTTAATAACTAAAAATAGTTCCCTGTATGTCAAGAGGTTTAATTAAATATGTATAGGCGCCATTTTTTATAGCTTCCATAGAGTCGCTGACAGAAGAATAAGCTGTCATAATTATAATAATTACCTTGTCATCAATTTCTTTTATCTCTTTTATTAATTCCATTTCATTCCTGCTGTCTACATTTAAATCCATTAAGCAAACAGAAAAATGGTCAGCTTGAAAACAAAAATAGCCCATCTGACGCATTATCAACAATCATAACTTCATATTTGGTTTTGAGAGCTAGAACAAGAGAAGTGCATATATTCACTTCATCATCAATAATTAAAATTTTTCTTTCATTTAAAAATCTCTCCTTTCTGCAATAGCTCAAATAAATATAATTTACATTTCACACCCAAAGTTATCATAATAAATTAAATATTTTATTTTCATATACTATCTTTATATTACAATTTTCATCTGTCAAGTTCCAGTTTTTTGCATAAAAAAACGGCTATTCGCCGTCTTTTTATTTTTAATTTAATCGTCCCATTCGTCGTCCCAATCATCATCATCGTCATCGTCATGATCGATACGGTCTTTATCCCAGTCAATGATTACACCAGAGGATGCGTTAATCTCGAAATCATATTCGTAATTTCCCAGTCTGGCCTCACCTTCGTAGATATAAATTCCGTCATCTTTTTCCAAATGAATCTTAACGATTGTGGCCCCAGGAATTTTTGCTAAAACAATACTCTTAGCTTTTTCTACAGAAATCAGTCCGCTGTTTCCGCTAGTCGTGCTGCCTGAAGTGGAACCAGAGTTTCCGGTATTTCCACTTGCGGTATTGTTTCCACTATTGCCGCCTGTGGTACCAGGATGGTATTCGTCATCATCATCCCAGTCATCATCATCGTCATAATCAAAGTAACTGTCATGTTCATGTTCAAGGGTAACCTTTCCAGTCTTTGCATCGACAATATAGTCATACTCTACGTTATCCTTGACCAATTCAATCTCGTAATAATAGTTTCCATTTTTTCTTTCAAGGTCGATGTCCTTTACAAAGCCTCCGCCTGCTTCTTTAATGGCTGCTTTTCAGCTTCTTTATAGCTCAGGATATCGCCTTTATTTTTGGTCGTCTGTTGGAATTGTTATGGCCGTGCCATATTTAATGGTGCTTTCCAAAATTGCGCCTGTTTCAGGATTTACATCTGCGTTTCCATAGAAATCATTGGACTTAAAATCTACTTCATACTCGTACAGACCATTATCCTTTGTCAAATTGACAGAGATGCTGGTGATGCCTTCAAATGCTTTTTTACGACATCTTTTACTTCACTCTCACTTAACTTTACGGTTTTGCTGCCCAAATCGTTATCCAATTGAGACTCTACTTTTTAACCTGTTTTGTTTCCTTATTGATTTCCACTTCAAATCCTTCTTCATTCTTATCGTCGTGGAACATCACTTCAAATTTGTTTTCCTCTTCTTCACTTGTTACAAAAAGTTGCAGTAGAAGGTACATACTTCTGTGCGATTTCTTTTGCTTCATCCAGCGTCATGGCTTGAGTGAAGGTTGTGGAAAAGATAATTGCTGCTATAACTAAGACAACAGCGATGGCGGCTATGATGCCGTTTCTTTTGTTTATGAATTTTGACATTGTTCTTTCCTCCTCATATATTTGTCTTTCAAGTATTATTCTTTGAGTGTATCCATATAATAAACATTCAAAATGAAATTAAAATGAAAAATTTCATTGAAAATTAATTTTTTGATATATCATTAAACTAACATCAAGAAAAGGGGTGAAATTATGAAATTACTGATAGTAGAAGATGAAAAAAGACTTTGCCAGACTATAGCCAAGCATTTAAAAGCAGAGGGTTATACCATAGATACTTGTTACAATGGAAGTGATGCCATTGATTACATAGAAGGGACGGAATACGACGCCATTATTTTGGATATCATGCTTCCCGGTATTGACGGCATTGCAGTTTTAAAAAAAGTGAGGTCAAAAATTAAAAACGCCGGTTTTGCTTCTAACTGCAAAGAATACAGTTGAAGACAAAGTTACCGGACTTGACAGCGGAGCGGATGATTATTTGACCAAACCTTTTCCCTGGAGGAGCTTTCTGCTAGAATTCGGGTCATGATCAGACGAAGCGGGGTAGAAAGGGTGGATAATTTTCTGACTGTGGGACCGCTGACTTTAGATACCGATAAGAAGGTCGCCATAAGAGAGGGAAAGAGATTACCTTGACCGCCAAAGAATACTCGATTCTGGAATACTTAATGCACAATAAAAGAAATCGTACTCTCCAGAGAAAAAATTCAGCAGCATATTTGGAATTATGATTACGAGGGCGGCAGCAATATCATAGACGTGTATATACGTACGCTGCGGAATAAAATTGACGCTAAATTCGATCAGAAACTGATCCAAACGGTTCGGGGACTGGGTTATGTGATAAAGAGTGAAGAGTAAATCATGATGAAAAAAACAGTTCAATAAGAAAAAGAGTGACCCTCTACTATTCCCTGGTTTTAGTTGTTATTACCGTTTTAGTTTTTTGGCGTCTTTCTGTTTACTGCCAGCAGGCAGACCACCGTTGTGTCCAAGGATACGGTAATGAAAGCAGTTCAAAATTCCTTCGATGATATAGAATATGAAAATGATATTATCGAAATAGACAATGATTTTGATTCCTACTATCGAGGCGTAACTCTGCTGGTTTACAGTGAAGACGGAAAGCTGATCAAGGGCTCTGTTCCAAGAGATTTTCCCTCCTATACACCTTTGACACAGGGAGATTACGAAGAGATAAAGGCAGAAGAGAACACCTGGCTTGTTTATGACCTGTATAATACCTATGAGAACGGGCAGGGGATTTGGGTCCGAGGCATCTACGACATGGACAATGCGGCAGCAACGTTAAAGTCCATCATGAGTATCATGATTATCATTCTGCCAATCATTCTGATTATTGCTATCCTTGCAGGCAGAAGAATTACAAAGAGAGCCTTTGAACCAGTTGCCAGAATTACCAATGCAGCAAATTCCATCAACAACGGCAGCGATCTTTCAAAGCGGTTACCACAGGGAGAAAATAAAGACGAGCTTTATTATCTGACGGAAACCCTGAACCAAATGATAGAAAGACTGGAAAATGCGTTCCAATCAGAAAAAGAATTTTCTTCTGACGTTTCCCATGAATTAAAAACGCCGATTTCCGTTATTTTAGCGGAATGCGAATATACACTGCAGGAAAATCGTCAGACGGCAGTCTACATCGAATCTCTTGAAATCATTCAGAAGCAATGTATGAGAACGATGTCCTTGATTCAGCAACTCCTGCAAGTTTCCAGAACCATAGACAAAGAAAAAGCATTAGACAAGGAAAACTTCAGTCTATCTCTTTTATGTGAAAGCATTATTGATGAACTGACTTTGATGGCCGAAGACAACGGTGTACGTTTAAGCAGCAACATTCAAAAGGATATTGAAATCGACGCAGATGAAACTTTAATTATGAGAATGATTATCAATTTGTTGACCAACGCTATTAAATACAGCCGTTCATGCAGCAATCCTAAGGTGGAACTTTCCTTAACAAAAGAAGATCGCATAAAAATCGTCATAAAAGACAATGGCATCGGTATCAAAAAAAGAAGACCAGGCAAATATCTTCCGCCGGTTCTATAAGGTGGATAAATCCAGAACAGCGGAGGAAAACAGCTTTGGTCTCGGTCTTGCCATGGTAAAATGGATTGCAGAAGCGCATAATGGGGAAGTATCAGTCAAAAGCGAACTAGGGGAGGGCAGTGAATTTACCGTAATTCTCTAAGATAGTTCTCCATAATCTCTGCGGCATCAGCGACGAGTTTTTCACAGGGACGGTCGGCGTAATAGCTTTCCGTCCTTTTTTGCTGGCATAAAAAATCGGCTCCTTCTGCCAAACCTAAAAGTTCTCGACAGATGATGGAACCATTCTCTTCTTTGAATTTATATGCCAGCTTCTGAATCAATTGATAGTGCGCCGCTTTTGCCTCATCATCATCTGGCCTGTCATATCCCTTGACCAGGCCTGCAATGAAAACATACTGCTGACCGCACCGCAGACCTCTCTCAGCCTGCCCATGCCGCCGCCAAAGAGGAACTGAGCATGGCAGCAGTTTTTTATCAATGGAAAGCACGTCTGCAAAGTCAACAACACTGCTTACGCACAGTTATAACCTTCTCTAAATAGAGAAGCCGCTTGATCACTTCTATCCATCTCTATTTATACAATTCGCTCCTAAATTGATTGATAATGCTTCTTTCTGCTCTTGATACTGTCATCTGCGAAACACCAAGTGTTTTCGCAATTTCAGCCTGCGATCTGTTATAGATAAATCTTTCTTTAAAAAAAATATATCGATATTGATCGTTAAATCCATCTATAACCTTATTGATGATTTCTGAAGTTTCAATTCTTTCGTAGCCCTTTTCGTCAAAACCTGTATATTTCTCAAGAAAAAGAGCTTTCGCCATCCTCACCCATATCATCAAAGGTCTTGTCCAAAGAATAGGTCCCATATGCCTGGGAACCTTCCATGGCCTCAATAATCTGCTCCTCACTAAACCCTGTAGCTTCTGCGATCTCTTCTACTGACGGCTTTTCTGTGATATTCTGTATATAGAGCATCCTTTGTTTCTTGTACCTTAGCCGCAATTTCTTTCAGTCTTCTGGGCACTTTAAGACTCCATTGCTTATCCCTGAAATACTTCTTGATTTCTCCGAGAATTGTCGGGGTAGCAAAGGAGCTGAATTCAAAGCCCTTATCCGGGTCAAATCTCTCAACAGCAGAAACAAGCGCCAACGCACCGACCTGATAAAGGTCGTCGTATTCTACACCTTTCCCTAGATATTTTCTAATTAGAATGTCTACCATATAAAGATGTTTTTCCACTATTTCATTTCTGAGCTCTATGTTTGGATTGTTTTATACTTGATAAACAATTCTTGTTCCATCATAAATTCTTCACCATTCTAATAGACTTATGTCCGTCTTTTCCTTTGCCAAATTCAACTTCATTCATCAGGGATTGAATAATATAAATACCGATATCGCCTTCCTTTGGGCAGTTCTGACAAAGGCTTTGACAGTTTCTCAAGGTATGCGCCTCACAGTCGTCCTTTACGATAATCTCAATCTTTGACTTCTCAACATTACATTCTACTTCATATTTATCTGAAAAACCATCAAAACCGTGACATGATACGTTTTACACGCCTCTGAAACCGCATTCTTAATGTCTTCAGCCGCGTCAGATCAAAACCAGCAGTCGTTGCAATAGAAGCAATAGCCAATCTCACCATAGTCAGATATTCCGGTTTTCCCGGTATTGTAAATCTCAAATTATCCATTTAAATTCTCTCCTTCAAAACAAACTGATCTGCCTGCTTCGCATTCTCTATATAGAATAAGCTTTACTTCATGCAAATTGCAAGCATTTTTATTTACTATATCTATATATACCTCAAAATATCAAAATGAAAATGGCGTATTATCAAATACGCCATTTGTTTTCTATGTGTCATCTGCTCATCGCTATTTTTTTCTGCTTTTTTTGGTTTTGGCTCGGTTTCGTCATCCTCTTCTTCGTCATCTTCTTTAATGACCTTTGCCATGGCGACAATCTTCGTATCATCACCGACCTTCATAATTTTTACTCCCTGGGTTGCTCTGCCAAGCTTAGATACTTCACCGGCTCTGATTCTGATAATAATACCTTCTGAGGTTGATCATCAAATTTCATCATCTTCATCCACAACCATAGCTCCGATCAAAGCGCCAGTTTTTTGAACTTTGTTTTATCATAAGTCAGCAGACCTTTACCGCCTCTAACCTGAATCTTATAATCCTTGACAGAAGTTCTCTTTCCGTATCCGTTTTCGGTTACGACCAGCAGTTTCTGATCCGGTTCAACCAGTTCCATTGCGACAACTTCGTCACCCTTCTCTAGCTTGATGGCTCTGACACCGCCGGCAATTCTGCCCATGCTTCTGACGTCTTCCTCAGAGAAACAGATACACTTGCCGTGTTTTGTAACGATAATGACATTGTTTCTGCCAGAAGTCTCTTTGATGCCGATTAACTGGTCGTCTTCCTTCAGATTGATGGCAATCAGTCCCGTCTTTCTCTGGGTATCAAACTGCGAAAGTGGCGTTTTCTTGATAATTCCGTCTTTCGTTACTGCAATCAGATATCTGTCGTCAGAAAACTCCTGTACAGGAATAATCGCTGTGATTCGTTCACGCTGCATCAAATTGAGGAAATTGACTGCAGGCGTTCCCTTAGCAGTTCTCGTCGCTTCTGGAACCTCAAAAGCTTTTATCTTGTGCGCTTTACCTGTATTTGTAAAGAACATCAGGTGATCGTGGGTCGAGGTCATGATCAGATCTTTTACAAAATCATTTTCTCGCGTAGTAATACCTGTAATACCTTTACCCCCGCGTTTTTTGTGCTTTATAGGTATCGGATGGAACTCTCTTGATATACCCCAGATGTGTCAGAGTGATGGCAACTTTTTCTTCTTCCACCAGATCTTCATCGTCAATTCATCCACATCTGCTACCAATTTTGTTCTTCTGCTGTCAGCATATTTTTCTCTCACTTCCAGAAGTTCATCTTTGATGACGCCCATCAAAATTTTTTCATCCGCCAGCGGGGAATTATAATATGCGATTTTTCCATCAGTTCAGCATATTCTTTATCGATTTTCTCTCTTTCCAAGCCCTGCAGTCTGGCAAGTCTCATATCTAGGATTGCTTGTGCCTGGATATCAGAAAGACCAAAGCTTTCCATCAGTTTTTCTTTCGCATCGTTATAAGCGCTTCTGATAATTTTGATGATTTCATCGATATTATCGAGGGCAATACCGCAGACCTTCTAAGATGTGCGCTCTCGCCTCTGCCTTTTTTAAGATCGAACTGTGTTCTTCTTGTAACAACTTCTTTCTGGAATTTCAGATATTCAGAAAGTATCTCATATAGATTGAGGACTTTCGGTTTACCATCAACTAAAGCAATCATAATCATGCTGTAGCTGTCCTGCAGCTGGGTGTTGCTTTGTACAATCGATTCAAAGTGATCTGTGGATTTGCATCTCTCTTTAATTCGATGACGATACGCATTCCATTTCGGTTGGATTCGTCACGAATAGCAGAAATACCTTCCACTCTCTTATCTTTCACCAGCTCTGCCATCTTTTCGATGAGTCTTGCTTTATTCACCTGATAAGGAATTTCAGTGACAATAATCTGTGATCTTCCTCTGTCGGTTTCTTCAATTTCACAGCAAGATCTTGCTTTTACTTTGCCGATACCCGTTCTATAGGCGTCTCTAATGCCATTTTTTCCGAGAATCATTGCGCCAGTAGGAAGTCCGGACCTTTGACGATTTTCATCAGATCCTCTACAGTAGCTTCTTCATCGTCAATTAACTTGACTGTAGCGTCGATTACCTCGCCTAAATTATGAGGCGGAATGGATGTAGCCATGCCGACGGCAATACCGTTGGAACCATTTACGAGAAGATTAGGATATCTGCTCGGCAATACCACCGGTTCTTTTTCTTCTCCGTCGAAGTTATCTATAAAGTCTACCGTTTCTTTTCGATATCTCTGATCATCTCTGCAGAAAACGGCGTCATCTTTGCTTCTGTATAACGCATAGCAGCAGCGCCGTCTCCATCGACGGAACCAAAGTTACCGTGACCGTCTACCAGCATATATCTAGTTGAAAAATCCTGTGCCATTCTAACCATGGCATCATAAATAGAACTGTCACCGTGAGGATGATACTTACCCATGACTTCTCCCACGATACGGGCAGATTTCTTATGGGGTTTCTCCGGTGTCACGCCCAGCTGATGCATACCATATAGGATTCTTCTGTGTACCGGCTTCATGCCATCTCTTACATCAGGAAGGGCACGTCCGACGATAACGCTCATGGAATAGTCAATATATGACTTTTTCATTTCTTTCGCTATCTCATGTTGTTCTAGTCTTGTATCTTCTAATAGTGTACTCAATTTTTTGCCCTCCTTCCTTAAATATCAATATCTGCTAAGTCAGCATTATCTTCTATGAACTTCTTTCTCGGCGGTACTTTATCGCCCATCAAGATGGTGAAGATTTCATCTGCTGCTGCAGCATCATCTATCGTAATTTGAATTAACGTCCTGTTGTTGTAGTCCATGGTAGTCTCCCAAAGCTGATGGAAGTCCATTTCTCCCAGACCCTTATATCTCTGAATATCAATCTTTCCGGCTTTCCCTTCGCCGCTCAGCTTTTCTAACAGTCTGTCTTGCTCTGGTTCACTGTAAGTGTAATATACTTCCTTGTTTCTCTTCGTCATAAAGAGAGGCGGTTTCGCAGCATAAACATAACCTCCTTCAATGAGCGGTGTCATATATCTGAAGAAAAGGTCAATAGCAGTGTTCTGATATGGGCGCCGTCAACGTCGGCATCGGTCATGATGATGATCTTGTGATACCTCAGTTTGGTCTCATCAAATTCGTTGCCGATTCCGCAGCCAAAGGCGGTAATCATGTTTTTAATTTCGTCAGAATTGAGAATTCTGTCAGTCTTGCTTTCTCTACATTGAGGATCTTACCTCTAAGAGGCAGGATGGCTTGTCTCATTCTGTCTCGTCCCTGTTTTGCACTTCCGCCGGCGGAGTCACCCTCGACTAAGAAGATTTCTGATTTAGCCGGGTCCTTTTTCTGAACAGTCGGCTAATTTGCCTGGCAAAAGCGATACTGTCCAGTGCGCTCTTTCTTCTCGTCAGTTCTCTCGCTTTTCTAGCGGCTTCTCTGGCGCGAAGCTCTTAAACATTTGTCGACGATGATTCTTGCTTCATTGGGATGCTCCTCTAAGAAAGCCATGAGATTTTTCGCTGGTCGATGTTTCAACAAAACCTCTCATCTCAGTATTTCCAAGCTTTGTTTTCGTTTGTCCTTCAAACTGCGGTTCTGTCAGCTTGACGGAAATAATGGCAGTCAAACCTTCCCTTACATCTTCACCGGCAAGGGAATCGTCATTATCTTTTAAAATTTTATTTTTTCTTGAATATTCATTAAAAACTCTGGTGAGTGCTGATTTAAAGCCGGCCATATGGGTGCCGCCTTCTGTCGTACTGATATTATTGGCATAAAGAGAATCAGTTCGTTATACCTGTCAGTATACTGCATGGCAACTTCAATTCCATGTCTTTTTACTGATCTCAAAGTAGATGGCTTCTTCATGTAACGCATCTTTATTGTTATTGAGGAATTTTACAAACTCCTTCAATCCGCCTTCAAAATGGAAGACGTCTTTTTTCTTTTTTACCGTCTCTTTCATCTGTCAGAGTGATCTTGATTCCTTTGTTGAGAAATGCCATTTCTCTCAGCCTGTGCTGAAGGGTTTCATAATCAAATTCTACTGACTCTTGAAAAATTTCAGGATCTGGCCAGAAAATACTTTTGGAACCAGTCTTCTTTGATTCTCCCACTTCAGTCAGGGGCATTACGGTCTTACCCTGTCTGTACTCCTGTCTGTAGATTTTGCCATTTCTTTTGATCTCTACTTCCATCTTCGTGGAAAGGGCATTGACGACAGATGCGCCTACACCGTGAAGACCGCCGGACACTTTATATCCGCCGCCGCCGAACTTACCGCCTGCATGAAGCACGGTGTGAATGACTTCGACTGCAGGTATCCCTAATTTCGGGTGGTTATCGACTGGCATACCTCTTCCGTCGTCTTCAACCATGATGGAATTGTCTTTTTGAATCGTTACATCTATCTTCTTACAGTAACCGGCTAACGCTTCGTCGACACTGTTATCTACAACTTCGTAAACCAAATGATGAAGCCCTCTCGGACCTGTACTTCCCTATATACATACCCGGTCTTTTCTGACAGCTTCCAGACCTTCCAGTACTTGTATTTGGGCGGCATCATATTGATTGTTATTTTTTTCTTCTGTACTCATATTACACCCACCTTTGTATAAATTTGCCTTTAACATACTTTAACATTATATATCAAAATCTTCGATTTGACAAGAAAATACGAACATTTTATGATTTTCTCATCATAGCGCGTAAAATCCGTAAAAACGAAAATTTGACACCAAAACCTATTAAAAATTGCCGATATATGTCGTAAATTTTAATAGGTTTAATTTTCTGTAATTTTCCCATTGTGAATGTATATCAATTTCGCATCTGGAAAAGAGGTCATTAAATTTTTATCGATATCTGTCGTCGGGATAAACAGCTGATTTTCTTTCAGTGTTTTGATCAAATATTTTTGTCTTTCAATATCTAGCTCACTCATCACATCATCCAGCAAAAGGATTGCATCCTCTTCCGTCTCTTCTTTGATCAGATTCAATTCAGCCAGTTTTTAATGCAAGGGCACAGGTTCGCTGCTGCCCTTGAGAACCGAAACTTCTCATGTTGATGCCGTTGACATAAAAAGAAATGTCATCTTTATGAGGCCCTTTTTTGTTGTCGTTCTCTGTCTTAAGTCATTTTTAAAAGATTTTTTTATCTCGTCATAGAAATAACCTTCTTGTTCCTCTATATCATCTTTTAAATCGATGTTGGGATTATACTCTAAAAAAGACTTTCCTTTTCGTTGGTGATGCTGCTGTGTATCTTTCCGCTATAACCGCTGATTTTCCGTACAAACTGATCTCTAATCGTTATAATCCTTGCCCCATATTGCGCGAGCTGCACGTCCCATAAATCCAAAAATACTGTTGTCAATGGCTTCTTCTTTTAAATAGGTATTCCTCTGCGCCAAAGTTTTCTTATAATTGCTGAGGCTGTCGTAATAGAGCGGCTGTATCTGACATAACTCCCTATCAATAAATTTTCTTCGCTTCTCCGGCTCGTCCTTTACAATTTTTAAGTCCTCCGGTGAAAAAGATGACGATTAAAATGTTTTCTAAAAGCTCCGAAGTCTTCTTTATCGTCGTACCGTCTTTCTTAATGGATTTCTTTGAATCCTTCTTTATGGTGATCTCCACGGAGGTATCAAAATAGGCTTTTTTCCGCATTGACTTTAATTCGAGCCATCTCTTTTTGAAAATTGACTAAATCGCTGTCTTTATTTGTACGAAAAAGATCGACCAATCGATGTGAGGTAGATACCTTCCAGCAGATTGGTCTTTCCTTTGCATTGTTTCCCAGTATTAAGTTGACATTCTGATTAAAATCAGTTTTCAGTATGTCATAATTTCTAAAATTTGTCAGTTCAATGTCTTTGATAAACATATTAATTATTAGTGATTCTGACTGGCAGGATCAGATATTCAAAAGAATCGCCGCTAATCGGTTCTACAGACACGCGTAATGCTGGTATTGAATAACATGTAGATTTCTTCATCATCGATGGATTTCAACACATCTAAGACATATTTTGCATTAAATCCGATGTCCAAATCGTCGCCTTCCTTATTGATAAGGACTTCTTCTCTTACATTACCTTCTTCAGATTTTGAAGTAATGGTGACAATGGTGTCCTTGATGGCGAATTTAATGAGATTATTCTTTCCTTCTTTTTTGAAAGCAGGGGAAGCTCTCTCAATACTTTCCATCAAATCACTTCTGCTTACTTTTACTTTTATCTTATTATCCTTCGGTAAGACATCCTTATATTTAATGAATTCGCCGTCGAGAAGTCTCAAAACGACTTTGACATTACCGATAATGAAAATAGCTTTCTTGTCATTTAATAGAAGTTTTACATTTTCCTCTTCCTCTGAAGCTTCGCTTAAGATTTTGCTGATTTCATTCATAATCTTGGCTGATATAATGACATTTTTTTCTTCCAGATTTACCATCGCTTCTCTAGTGATAGCCATTCTGTAGCCGTCAATAGCAACCATATTGATTTCGTCGTTTAATAATTCAATTAAAATACCTGTGATAACACCCTTTGACTCATCTACACTGGCTGCAAAAGAGGTCTTTCTAATCATCTCTTTGAGGATCGCCTTGTCGAAAGTAATGTAATCTGGATTTTCTTCTATATTTTTTAATGCTAGGGAACTCATCAGCTGATAGACCGATGATACTGAATTCCGAATTCATACATTTGATGACGACGTTTGTATCAATAAGTTCGATAGATACTGTAGCGTTTGGAAGCTTTTCTTATGATATCGCCAAACAGTTTAGACTGTACAACAATGCTTCCTGCTGACACCGCTTCTATTTCTACAGTTTCTTCTATAGTAATATCAAGGTCTGATGCTGACATTTTTAATTTGCCGTCCTCTGATACCTCTAAAAGGATTCCTTTCAAAATAGGAATGGTTGTTCTTGATGTTACTGCTTTTGAAACTATATTTAACGCTTTCGTTAATAATTGCTGGTTGCATTCAAATCTCATTTTAACCTCCAAAATGCCATCTTTTTCTTATAAGAATTTAGTAGTAATAGTAGTAGGGGCTGTTGAATCTGTGGATAACTTTCAGACCCCTTGCAATTACGTAAAAAGTTACTGTTGATTTTATGTGGATAACTTTCGATTTCTATTCAGAAATTTCCTTCTTTAGGTTTTCTATTACTTCTTTTACTGAATCGTTGTTATGTATCTCAGCCTGAATCTTTTCACAGGCATGCATGACCGTCGTATAATGTCTGCCTCCAAAGAGGTTTCCTATCTTAGGAAGAGAATAATCTGTCATGTCTCTGCAGAGAAACATGGCGACCTGGCGAGGAAAAGCAATACTATTGGTGCGTTTGGAACTTTCCATATCAGATACTTTGATGTTAAAAGTATCTGCTTACAATGGTTTTGATTTTTTCAGGGGTAGCCGAAGTACCGCTGTTTTGAATGATGTCTTTCAAAATTCTCTTTGCGAAGACTTTATCAATCTTTTCGTCCATCAAGGTTGAAAAGCTGACGATTCTGTTAAAAGCGCCTTCCAGTTCTCTGATGTTGTCCTTGATTTTTTCAGCAATCAGACAGATTACCTCGTATAAATCGTCATCGATTTCAATATTGGCGTTTTCCGCTTTTTCATCAAAATTGCGACTCGTGTTTCGTAATCCGCCGGCTGCAGGTCTGCAATCAGATTCCACATAAATCTGGATCTCAGTCGTTCCTCCAATTTTACTAACTTATTGGGCGCTCTGTCACTGGAGATGACAATCTGTTTATTGAGATCGTACAGAGAGTTAAAGGTATGGAAGAACTCTTCCTGCATGGTATCTTTTCCTTCGAGAAATTGTATATCGTCAATCAATAGAACGTCGACTTTTCTATATTTGTTTTTAAACTCCCTCGTCTTATTCTCTCCCAGAGCTTTAATGAATTCATTGGTAAACATCTCAGATGAAACGTATAAAACGTTGAGATTTTCATTATTTTCTAATAGATAAATACCGATTGCATTCATCAGATGGGTTTTTCCCAGCCCAGAACCGCCGTAAATAAAGAGGGATTATACGCTTCGGAAGGAGACTCGGCGACAGCAAGGGATGCGGCGTGTGCATATTTATTGCTGTTACCGACGACAAAGTTGTCAAAAGTATATCTGGGATTAAAAATCTTTTGCTTGCGGAGTTTTGGATCCATTAAAACCGGCTGATTTGTTTCTGCTTCCTCTTCCTTTACCTGCTCGTAGTCTTCGCTGTTTTTGATGACGACACGATAGTCTTCTCCTGTTACAGTTTTAAAGCTGGACTCTATCAACTGCAAATACCTGTCTTTTAGGACTTTTATGATGAAGTCTTCCTCAGATTCTAAGTAGGCAATCTTTACATTATTATCTATGCTATTAATTTTAATCGGTTTAAACCAGGTATTATAACTAATTGAGGTCGTATTTTCTTCAATTATTTTTAAAACTTGGTTCCAAATCTCTTGAATGTTCTTCATACTTCACCTTCATCTTTTTGTTATAACAATTCTAATCACATTGTACATAATAAGTTATCCATATACAAGTGTTAATTTAAAAGGCTGAAAAATAAATTTTCCTCAAAGTTATCCATACAATGTGGATAACTTTGTGCATATCTTCCTTCAAAGCCTTTTTGTCCTAAATAAAAAACAAAAAAAGACAAAAAATGTTGACAAGCAAAGTCTTTAAAAGTATAATGGTAAGACATGTGTGCATAGATTGAAATTTAGATTATGCGGCAAATTTACATTGAGGAGGTAAAAGATAATGAAACAGACTTATCAGCCAAAGAAAAGACAGAGAATGAAAGAGCATGGCTTTAGAAAAGAATGAGCAGCAAAAAATGGCAGAAACGTTCTTAAGAGAAGAAGAACTAAGGGCAGAAAAAAGATTATCTGCTTAATTTGCGATGCTTAGGAAAAACGTACTAAGGCGAAAAAAGATTTTACTGCTATCTATAATAGGGTAAATCAATAGGTGATAGATATGTTGTTCTGTTTTTCAGAAAGAATAATCTTCCCTATAACAGAATGGCTTTTTTAGCGAGCAAAAAGTCGGCAATAGTGTCAAACGGAATAGAGCAAGAAGATTGATGAAAGAGAGTTACAGACTTACTGAGATGAAACTTCCAGAAGGCTATGATTTTATTTTTATTGCCAGAAATACTATTGCTAATGCTAAGTGCGCAGAGGTCAAAAATCTCTGCAATCCGCGCTTAGAAGAACCGGGGTAACGAAGAAATAATGAAATATATCAGTAAATTCTTTAAGAATATAATGATTTTCCTGATTAAGGTTTATCAACGCTGTATTTCACCCTATTTCCACCTACCTGTAGGTTTTATCCTACCTGCTCACATACTTTATTCAGGCTCTGCAAAAGTATGGAGTATTTAAAGGTAGTTACTTAGGAATAAAACGAATTTTGAAGTGTCACCCAGGAAACCCTGGCGGTTATGATCCTTTGAAATGACGGAGGAAAATGAATGTTTGGAATAATAGCTAAACCTTTGGGTTGGCTGCTGACTCAGCTGTACAGTATAGTTGGAAACTACGGTATCACGCTGGTAATCGTAACTGTAATTGTAAAGTTTGCTTTATATCCAGTTTATAAAAAGCAGATATTATCTACAGCCGGTATGTCAGATATGCAGCCGAGAATGCAGGAGATTCAAAGGAAATACGCAAACGATAAAGAAAAGCTTAACGAAAAGTTGGCCGAATTGTATAAGGAAGAAGGATTTAACCCGATGGGCGGATGTCTGCCGATGATCGTGCAGATGATTGTTATCATGGGTTTGTTCGGTTTGCTCCGGAATCCAATGGTATATGTTTCTTCCGATACGATGTATTTTGCAATTCACGAAGGTTTTTATGGATTCAGGATCTCAGTCAGCCAGACCTATGGATTTTACCTATCTTGGCTGGAGTAGCAACATTCTTCTCTTTCTGGCTGAATCAACAGACGAATCCAAATCCACAGACTGGAAACTTCATGATGAAGGCGATGCAATATTTCTTCCCGATCATGATCGTGTGGCTTGCAAGAACTTATCCATCTGGTCTGGCAATTTATTGGTTTATAAGCCAGTTTATGCAGATTTTCTTTTAATTTGCGTTTCAATCAAATCAGAAAAGCTCTGAAAGCGAAGGATAAACCAGCGAAAAAGAAGAAAAAAGTAAGAGCTATTGGAGGAAAAAATAAATATGGATGTTTCTGAAAAATGGGGAACCGATGTGGATACCGCTGTAAATCTTGCATTGGCTGAACTGAAGTTAACGATAGATGAAGTTGATGTTACAGTTCTCGAAGAACCATCAAGAGGATTTTTCGGAATTGGATCAAAATTGGCCTTAGTCAGAGTTGAGAAGAAGAAACCAGTTGAAAAGGTAAAGGCAGAAGAAGTAAAAAGAAAAGGTCAAGACAAAACCGGAACCTGTGAAGGCACAGAAAAAGGAAAAGATAGACAGACCAGAGAAAAGCCTGAACCGGAACCTAAAAAAATCTGCTGCACCAGATGTTGTCCCTGCAGCAGAAACTGCAGATCTGTCTGCAGTCAAAGACCATTCGGCCCTTGTATTCCTAAAGGAAGTAACGGAACAGATGGGACTGGATATCGATATTTCGGCTAAAGCAAATGAAGACAACGTATTTGTTAACATCCAGGGTAAAGATTCCGGCACTATTATCGGTAAAAGAGGACAGACTTTGGATGCGATTCAGTATCTGACAAGTCTTGTAGTAAACAAAGATCAGGAAAACTACATAAGAGTCGTTGTAGATGCTGAGAATTATAGATCAAAGAGAGAAAAGACTCTTGAAAAATTAGCAAACAGGCTTGCTGATAAAGTTGTAAAAACAAAGAGAAGCGTAAGGCTTGAACCGATGAATCCTTATGAACGTAAGGTGATTCATGCAACTCTTCAGAACAATCCCCGCGTAACGACAAGAAGCGAGGACAGGATCCGTATAGAAGGGTAATCATAGAGCTGAAGTAAAAAAGAGTGCATGTGCCCGCAATATTTGCGGGCTTATTTTCATTCTGGTTAGCAGGAGAATTATTATGGAAGATACAATTGCTGCAATTGCAACCCCTCCAGGAGAGGGTGGCATTGGAATTATTAGAATCAGCGGAGAGAATGCAAAGAAGATTTTAGATACAGTCTTTGCGCCAGCTAATTCAACTATAGTTGAGAATCGAAAGATGTCATATGGGACGATTGTAGATCCGTTTTCTCAAAAGGTCATAGATGAAGTACTCTCTGTTTATATGAAGGGTCCGAAAACTTACACCGTTGAAGATGTAGTTGAAATCAATTGTCATGGAGGCATGGTACCACTTCGCAGAACGCTGGAATTGGTGCTGAAACACGGCGCCAGAATGGCTGAACCAGGAGAATTTACGAAGCGGGCATTTTTAAATGGACGTTTGGATTTGTCGCAAGCGGAGGCAGTAATCGATGTGATTAAAGCAAAGACGGACAAGACTTTTGATGTTGCGCTGAATCAATTAGAGGGCATTTTTCTAAGAAAATAAAAGAAATTAGAAAACTATTAGTGGATGTTTTGGTAAATATCACTGTAAATATAGATTATCCTGATGAGGATATCGAAGAAATCACATATGATAAATTAGAACAAGATTTGAGTTTGGTGAGAAAAGCTGTTGCAGGACTGATCAAGGTGCAGATACGGGCCGTATTTTGCAGGAAGGATTAAATGTCGCAATTATCGGCAAACCAAACGTAGGAAAATCTTCTCTGATGAACAATCTGCTCAACGAGGCGAGAGCCATCGTTACAGAGATACCGGGAACGACGAGAGATACAATTGAGGAACATCTCAGCATAAAAGGAATACCCGTAAGATTGACTGATACTGCGGGTATCAGAGAGACAGACGACCTCATAGAAAAGATGGGAATTGAAAAGTCAAAAGAGTCTTTTAACCATGCAGATCTGGTTATTTTCATCATGGATTCGAGTAGAGAATTGAGTCAAGAAGATTTGGAAATTATAGAACATCTTGAGCAGCAGAAAGCCATCGTCGTGTTAAATAAGATCGATTTAAAACAGGTCGTTTTGTGAACAGATTGCTGAGATGCTGCCAAAGGCGGTCATTATTGAAACTTCAATGGAAAAACAACAGGGAATTGATTTGATTGAAGATAAGATTGTGGATATGGTCTATGGCGGAAAAGTCAGTCAGAGTGACAGTGTCATGGTCACCAATGTGAGGCATAAGAACCTTTTAATGTCGGCAGAAAAATCAGTTGATGACGCTATAGAGATGACAAAAAGAAAGAAGCTTTGGAGTTTATTGAAATTGACGTGAACAGCAGTTATGAGGCGCTGGGTGAGATCATAGGAGAAACAGTGCAGGATGATATTATAAACGAAGTCTTTGCGAGATTTTGTTTAGGAAAATAGGGTTGGTAAGAACTATGGAAAAAATACTGATGGGAAAATATGATATCATTGTAGTCGGCGCTGGTCACGCCGGCTGTGAGGCTGCACTTGCCGCTGCTCGTTTGGGTAATCGAACCTTACTGTTTTCCATCAATTTAGAGGCAATTGCAATGATGCCCTGTAATCCATCCATTGGAGGGACCGGTAAAGGTCACTTGGTGAGAGAAATTGATGCTCTCGGCGGAGAGATGGGAAAGAATATTGATAAGACCTTTATTCAGAGCAGGATGCTCAATACGGCAAAGGGTCCGGCTGTACATTCGCTGCGGGCGCAAGCGGATAAAGACAAATATCATTTAGAGATGAAGAAGACCATAGAGAAACAGCCAAATTTAGATATGAAGCAGGCGGAAGTCGTCGAACTTTTAGTGGAAGAAGGACAGGTATGTGGGATTGTAACGAAAACCCATACTCTTTACAGAGCAAAGGCAGTCATTCTCGCCACAGGAACATTTCTGAGAGGTAAAATTTTTATAGGCGACAGTTGTTATTCCAGCGGGCCAAATGGATTAGCGCCGTCTGTTGATTTAGCAGAAAACCTAAAGAACCACGGCATGAAACTGAGAAGATTTAAGACGGGGACACCGGCTAGGGCATTGGCCTCTTCTTTTGATTACGCAAAGATGACGGAACAAAAGGGTGATGCGGAAATTGTTCCTTTCTCTTTTATGAATGATTATTTGGAGAAAGAACAAATTTCATGTTGGTTGACTTATACAAATGAAGACACACATACTGTTATTAGAAATAACTTTCATAGGTCTGCATTATTTGGAGGTCAGATAGAAGGCATAGGTCCTAGATATTGTCCATCCATAGAAGACAAAGTTAATAGATTCGCAGATAAGAAGAGACATCAAACATTTATCGAACCAGAAGGATTAGATACTGAGGAAATGTATATACAAGGTATGTCATCAAGTTTGCCTGAAGATGTGCAAGAACAGTTTTATCATACTATACCTGGTTTAGAAAATATAATTATAACAAGACCTGCATATGCGATAGAATATGATTGTATTGATCCTTTAGATTTAAAGCCTAATTTAGAAAGTAGATATATTCGTAATTTGTTTTGTGCAGGGCAATTTAATGGTAGTTCTGGATATGAAGAAGCTGCAGCCCAGGGATTAATGGCAGGAATTAACGCTGCACTGTTAATAAATGGAAAAGAACCCTTTGTGTTGGACAGAAGCGAGGCTTATATTGGCGTTCTCATCGACGATTTAGTGACAAAAGGTACTAATGAACCTTACAGAATTATGACCAGCAGAGCGGAATATAGACTGGTTCTGAGGCAAGACAATGCAGATTTGCGTCTGACGGAAAAATCTTACAGGTTGGGTTTGGCAACGGAAGAGCGTTATCAGAGATATGTACAGAAAAAACAGATTGTTGAGAAAGAAAGAATCAGAATGGAGGAAACCTTCGTCAGCCCTAAAGATGCAAAGGCGTATTTAGAGAAGATTGGCAGTTCTCCGATTCAAAATAAAGCGTCTTTAGCTGAGCTTTTAAAAAGACCAGAAGTGACCTATGATAATCTCATTCAGATAGATCAAAACAGACCCCAGCTTTCGTCTCACGAAAAAAATCAATTGGAAGTACAGATTAAATACGAAGGTTATATAACAAAGCAGATGCATCAGATAGAGAGATTTTAAAAGTTAGAAAATAAAACTCTAAATGAAGCTATGGACTACGAATCAATTGAAGGTCTGAGGATTGAGGCAGCACAAAAGTTAAATCAAATAAAGCCTAGATCAGTTGGACAGGCATCGAGAATTTCCGGTGTATCCCCGGCGGATATTAATGTATTGTTAGTATATTTGGAAAAGATGAGAAGAAAGAAGTAAAATGAAAAAGTTAAAAGAAGCATTTGGCAAACTGCATATACCAGAAGATGAAGCTATTTTAGAACAGTATGAAAAATATATGGAAGGCATTCTGCTCTGGAATGAAAAGATAAATTTGACGGCAATCAAGGAGCGTGAAGACTTTATTATCAAACACTTTGTTGATTCTATTCTCTGCTGCAATTTTCCCGAATACGTCAATGCAGAATCGGTCATTGATATCGGAACAGGAGCGGGTTTTCCGGGAGTGCCTCTAGCGATCATAGGGCAGGACAAGGAATTTGTGTTAGCAGATTCTCTTCATAAACGGCTGAAGGTGATAGACGATTTGACGGCCTCTATAGGGCTGGATAACGTCACTACTGTTCATGGCAGAGCAGAGGAACTAGCTAGAAACAGAGATTATCGGGAAAAGTTTGATCTTTGTGTATCCAGAGCAGTGGCAAATATGAGTGTTTTAACTGAATACTGTCTGCCTTTTGTCAGAGTCGGAGGTTTTCTCCTGGCCTATAAGGGTCCAGATGCAGAAAAAGAGATGGGACAGGCGGAAAAGGCCATAAAGATATTAGGCGGTAAGCTACGCAGAATTGAAGCAGTAAATCTTGTTGATTTTGATCATAATATCATAGTAATTGAAAAAATAAAGGAAACACCTGCGAAATATCCTAGAAAAGCAGGAACTCCAGCGAAAGAGCCCATAAATTGAATATTTATGGGTTTTTTGTAGGATTTTTTGTGTTCAATTACCCGGGAAAAGTGTTATTCTGTATTTAAGAAAAGGTGCAGGGGGGATTATATGTTACAAAGGAAAAGTATTGAGTTACCAATAGACTCAGTGTGTGCAAATCCAGATCAGCCTAGAAAGTTTTTTGCAGAAGAGGAGCTGATGGATTTAAAAATTCTATTGCAGAATATGGTGTTTTACAGCCGATTATTGTCAAAAAAGATAAGAACGGATGCTATTTCCTGATTGCAGGAGAGAGAAGGCTGAGAGCTGCAAGGTTAGCCGGGCTGTCAAAGATTCCAGCTCTGATTAAGGATTTTGGAGATAAAGATGCTGCGCTAATAGCAGTGGTTGAAAATGTGCAGAGAGAAAATCTCAGTTTTATTGAAGAAGCTTACGCCTATAAGAGGTTAATTGATGACTTTGGTTTGACGCAAGGGAGTTAGCATCAAAAATTGGCAAAAGGCAGTCGACCATATCAAATAAACTGCGGATTTTGACTTTACCGCCTGATATTCAAGAAAACTGATAGAAGCAAAGTTGACAGAACGCCACGCGCGAGCGTTATTAAAATTGAGGATGCAAACATTAGGAAAAAAGTGCTCCAAAGAGTCATTGCAAATAATCTCAATGTCAAACAGACAGAAAAGCTGGTTGAAGAATTTCTCAGCAGAGAAGAGGCAGAGGTTCGGAGGAGCCACAAAATCAATTACATAAGCTACAAGATATACATGAACACAATTAAAAAGCCTTTGCTCAAATTCATGAAATGGAAGAAAATACCAAAATATTCGAAGAGGACAAAGGCGAATATATGGAAGTAAAAATTGTTATTCCTAAAAATAAAGGATGTTTCACGTGAAACATCCTTTATTTTTGTCAAAACTGTGGTAAAATGTGTCGTAATAATATATAATAAATTGTAGCAAAAAAATTTAGCAGGAGGAAAAACATTGGGAAAGGCAATAGCAATATTCAATCAAAAGGGCGGAGTAGGAAAACGACAACTAATATAAATTTAGGTGCTAGCCTGGCGATGAAGAATAAAAAATATTAATGCTTGATATCGATCCCCAAGGTAATACGACGAGTGGTATAGGAATTTAAAAAAAAGATCTTCCTTACACGGTGTATGACTTGCTGATTGAGGATAATTTTGATACAAAAAAAGCAGTAATGCATACGGGAATAGATAATCTGGATATTATACCGGCAAGTGTAGACCTGGCTGGTGCGGAAATTGAAATGGTGGAGATAGAGGGCAGAGAAGCAAGATTGAGAAAATCCATACAGAAGGTAAAAGATGATTACGACTACATATTTATTGATTGTCCTCCTTCTTTGGGTTTATTGACTATTAATTCTCTGACCGCAGTGGAAAGCGTGCTCATACCGATTCAGTGTGAATTTTATGCGCTGGAAGGGGTAAGCCAGTTGGTCAGCACCATAGAATTGGTAAAGAAGAATTTAAATAAAGAACTTGAGATAGAAGGCGTCATACTGAGTATGTTTGACGGCAGAACGAACCTTTCTGTGCAAGTGGTACAAGAGGTGAAAAAATACTTTGGTTCAAAGGTGTATTCCACTGTTATCCCGAGAAATATTCGATTGGCAGAGGCGCCGAGTTTTGGTATGGCCATTACTGAGTACGATCCTAAATCAAAAGGTGCGGAGGCATATAAGGATTTTGCTGAGGAGTTTCTTGAATGGGAGGAAGATAAATAATGGCAGCGGCAAAAGCAAAGAACAGAGGGTTAGGCAGAGGCTTAGATGCTTTGTTCGCAGATCAAGCTCCAGTGGTGGAACCAGAGAAAGAAGTGGTTGCGGAAAAACCGGTTGAAGGAAATTCTGTAATATATATCGATATCAATAATATCAAACCAAATGAAAATCAACCGCGAAAGGTGTTTGATGAAGAAAAGATTGCGGAGTTATCGGCATCTATCATCGAACACGGCATCATACAGCCTTTAGTTGTTAGGAAAAACAGAGTAGGATATGAAATTGTCGCAGGGGAGAGAAGATGGCGCGCTGCGAGAAAGGCAGAACTAAAAAGAAGTCCCTTGCTTGATCAGAGATTTTACTGATGAGGAAAATATGCTCATTGCTATTATTGAAAAAATATGCAGAGAGAAGACTTAAATCCTATCGAAGAGGCGGAAGGGCTGAATCAGATGATTAAAACCTACGGCTTAACACAGGAAGAGGTATCGAAAAGCGTCAGTAAAAGCAGACCATATATCACTAACGCCCTGCGGCTTCTAAAATTACCGAAGGAAATTCAGAACTTCGTTACAGAAGGTAAGATGACTACAGGTCATGCGCGAGCGTTGATTAACATTGAAGATAAAAACTGCAGGCAGACCTTTGCCGAAAAAATTATCGAAGAAGGTCTATCTGTTAGAAAAGTAGAAGAGTTGGCAGCGGCAGCAGGAAAGCCAAAAAGAAAGCTGCAAAAAGCAAAAAGCCCCGACACCATACACGTTGAGAGTGAACTGAAGAACCTATATGGTACGAAAGTCTCAATCAACCAAAAAAAAGGAAAGAAGGGAACGATTCAACTAGAATATTACAGTGTCGATGAACTGAACCGTTTGATCGAACTGTTGAAATCAGTGGAACTATAGAAGTTGTTTCACATGAAACATAAACAGATTATTTAATGCCTCTGCCAAAGGGGCATTAATTGTCTCACGATATAGACAAGTATTATATGAGAAGTAAAAATGAAAAACACATATCATGACAGATTAGAAAAATTGATGCGGGAAGCAATAGAAGAACTACATAAAATTAATATTTTTCCCGCAGAAAGCATTACAGGCATTAAAGCCAACAGTAGAGCAAAAAACGCAGATTGGGCTGTTGCTAAAAGAACAGTAAATAGGGGCGTTGAAAAGTTTGAAATAGAAATCTCGACGATACTAGAAGGTGAAACCGATCAAAGAATTAAAGAAATCATTCATCACGAGTTATTGCATACCTGCAAAGGCTGTCTCAACCATGGACAGAAATGGAAATCTCTCGCTGCCAGGGTAAACCATATTTATGGCTACCATATCAGGACGACGGCAGAAATACCGACACTTGACGATGGACGAGAGAAGCCATATAGATACGAAATAAGATGTACCAAATGCGGGAATACTGGGTATAGAATGAAAAAAGCAAGGTCGTAAAGAACCAGGAAACTACAGGTGTTCAAAATGCGGAGGACAGCTCTCCGTAAAAGAGAAAAAGCTTTTGGAATTAGAGCGGAAATATGGTTTACTATAGGAATAGACTGCACTGTATTATCACAAAAACTACACTTAAGTCTGCGGCTTTCGTGGTATATTATAAATGATTGCTATGAACAGCTGTTTAATTAAGAGGAATAAAAAATGTCAGAAACATTATTTGGGAAGTTAATATCGTCATACATTCCACTGCCGATGTGCATCGTCAACAGCAATGGCAAAGTTGTCAGAGCAAATGATCACATCAGCGAAGTGTTTATTTATGATGGAATTGAAGATGCGGATTTTTTGCTCTCACAGGCATCAAAGTATCGGATATCTATGCAGATGTTGAAAACGACATGTATTATATGCTGGAGAGAAACGGAAAACAATTCAGATTGTTAATCAACAAAGTAGGGGAGGATGAAGAAGCCAATTTACTGGTCTTCTTCTATGACGTGACCAACTATGAAAATCTGAAAGATCGATATAATGATGAAAAAACCTGTGTGGGGAAAATCAATATTGACAATTATGACGAATTAATTGCCAGCACGTCCCCAGAGAAGAGCATGACCATTTCTGCAGAAGTAGATAAGACCATCAGAAAGTGGGCAGCGAAAATCAACGCATCAATCAATAAGATGAAAGACACCCAGTATATCATGTACTTTCAAAATGCATATGTGGACGGTATGATCGAAAAAGCAAATTTTCTATATTGGACGATGTAAGACAGATTGAGACAGAAGCAGATTTTCCAATGAGCCTGAGTATTGGAATCGGCATAGGCGGGGAAAAATCTTGTGACAACAGAAGAATATGCCACTGCAGCTTTGGACCTGGCTTTGGGCCGGGGCGGGGATCAGGCGGTCATCAAAAGAATGAGCAAGATCGAGTATTACGGCGGAAAGATGCAGACTGTTGAGAAGGGCAATAAAGGCAAGTCCAGAGTAGTTGCCCATGCGTTAAAACAGTTGATCGATCAATCAAATCGAGTCATAATTATGGGTCATGCCCATCCGGATATGGACTGCTTTTGGCGCATCTCTCGGCATTTATCGTATGTGCGTTATGTATGGACGTGATGCGTATATTGTACTCAATGATATCAATGATTCCTTACAGGCTATTTATAAACAGGCAAAGGAAAGCGAAAATTATAATTTCATCAACCACAAAAAGCAGAGAGTCTGACAGATAAAGACACACTAGTGATTATGGTGGATACGCACAGACCTAGTTATGCAGAAAATGCGAATTTATTAGAACTGACCGACAGGATCGTTGTGATCGATCACCACCGGCGGGCAGAAGACTGCGTGGCTAATCCTGTTTTATCCTATATAGAATCTTATGCGTCTTCCGCGTCAGAATTAGTGAGCGAAATATTGCAATATGCCGCGCCAAAAAAGACGCTGATTAAATTAGAGGCGGAGGCTTTGCTTGGCGGCATTACCATAGATACCAACAGATTTGCAGTAAAAACAGGCGTCAGAACCTTTGAAGCAGCAGCCTGGCTCCGCAGGGCTGGAGCAGATACAACAGAAGTAAAAAGATTTTTTCAGACAGATATGGAAACCTTTAAAGTGCGGTCAAAGTGTATTGCGGCAGCAGAATTCTGCGGCAATGGCATTGCAACGTCAGTCTGCGAAGGCTGGAACGAAGACGCTCAAGTCATTAACTCTCAGGTTGCCGACGAACTGCTGAATATCAAAGATGTAAAGGCATCCTTTGTTGCAGGGCGAACGGAAAAAGGGCCAGACTGTCATCAGTGCCAGATCCCTCGGTGAACTGAATGTACAAGTCATCATGGAGAAACTAGGTGGCGGCGGCCATCTAACGACAACCGGGGCGCAAGTAAACTGCAGCCCTGAGGAAGTGATAGAGAAAGTATTAGAGATCGTAAATAACAAATAGGAGGTAATAAGATGATTGTAATTTTAAATAGAGACGTAAAAGGCACTGGCAAAGCTGGTGAAGTAGTTAAGGTCAGTGACGGTTATGCGAAATATGCTGCTGCCGAAAGGTTATGCCACAGAGGCTACCGACGGCAACATCAGAAATCTGGAAAAACAGAAAGAACTACAAGCGCAGAAAAAGCGGACGACAAAGCTGCGGCAGAAAAAGTAGCGGCTGCATTAGAAAATGCAAAAGTTGTCATCAAGACCAAGTCAGGGGAGGGCGGCAAACTGTTCGGCTCGATTACCTCAAAAAGACATCGCGGAGGCTGCAAAAGAACAGACCGGGATTACCCTCGATAAGAAGAAAATTCAAATCGGCAATCCGATTAAAAATATAGGAAAATTTACTGTAGATGTTAAGCTTTATCCCGAGGTGGTGGGAAAGCTGAGTGTGGAAATCACAGATTAGGCTAAGGGAGTCAAATAATGGTTGAAAAAATTCCACCACATAATACAGAGGCTGAAAAATCAGTTTTAGGATCAGCGATGCTGAGTAAAGACGCCCTAGCGGACGTGATTGATGTCGTGAAACCGGACGATTTTATGATGCCGCCCATAAAGAAATTTTTACCGTCATGATGGACCTCTTTCGAAACAACGTCTCCGTCGACATTGTTACAGTCTGCGAAGATCTGAAAAAGAAAGTCTTTGGAGATGGTAGGAGGCAGAGCCTATGTTGCCACACTGTCTTCTGAAGCGCCTTCAACGGCGAACGCAGCGGAATATGCTAAAATCGTTGCAGAGAGAAGGCTTCGATGCGGCAGCTGATTAAAAACTGCAGAGGACATTAGGGAAAAAAGTTTTGAAGAAGAAATGGCTCCATCAGAAATCTTGACTATGCTGAAAAGGGAATCTTTGAAATCGCACAGCAGAGGCAAGGCAGTGATTATGCGCCGATTAAAGAAGTACTTCTTGAAAATGTGGCTATGATAGACAAAGCGATACAGACACAGGGGCAGGTAATCGGACTGGCAACGGGCTTTAAACGTCTTGACGAGTTGACTTCTGGTTTTCAAAAATCCGACTTAGTCATCGTAGCGGCCAGACCTGCTATGGGTAAGACTGCTTTCGTATTGAACATCGCGCAAAATGCGGCCGTTAAATCGGGAGCTACTGTTTTGATTTTCAGCTTGGAGATGGCAAAAGCACAGCTGGGCCAGAGACTCCTTGCTATGGAATCGAGAGTAGAAATGCAGAAATTGAAAACTGGCAATATAGAGAGGAATGATTGGGAGAGAATTAACATGGCGTTGGACTCTCTTTCCAAAACCAACATACATATTGACGATACCCCTGGCGTCAGCATTCTGGAATGAAGAATAAGTGCAGACGGCTGAAAGCGGAGAAGGGCTTGGATTTGGTCATTATTGACTATCTGCAGCTGATGAAGGCTGACGGCAAATCGGACAGCAGGCAGCAGGAAATCAGTACGTTATCCAGATATTTGAAATTGTTGGCCAGGGAAATGGATTGTCCCGTTATCGTATTGTCTCAGCTATCCGAGCGCCAGAACAGAGGCCGAACCATAGACCGGTTCTCTCTGACCTTAGAGAATCCGGCTCCATAGAGCAGGATGCTGACATGGTCATGTTCCTGTACCGAGATGATTACTATAACCCGGAGGATTCAGAAAAACCGGGCGTATGTGAAGTCAATTTGGCGAAACACAGAAGTGGTTCCACAGAAACCTTTGATTTAACCTGGGTCGCCAGATATACCAAGTTCAGCGATAAAGCGTAAGAAGGGTGAATACAATGAAGATTACGGAAGACATGAAAGTATGTGAGATTTTGGATCTGGACGATAGACTGGAAGTCCTATTCGAAAACCATGGGCTGCCCTGTTCTGGATGTCCAGGAGCAGTTCAAGAAACGCTGAGAGAGGCAGCTGACGGCCACGATATCGATATCACCGCGCTGCTTGAAGACTTAAAAAAAGAAGCATAAGGAAATTTCTATGAATTTTATCAAAGAAAAGATGAAAGACTTTTATCTGTTAGATTCAAAAGGTCGAAAATATTTTTATCAACGAATATATGCCTGCGGCACCGGGTGATTTTGTTAAGGTGTTCCTGTATGCCAGCATGTATGCTGAACATGGGTTGGACATGAATAACGAAACCATGGCTAAACAGCTGGGGCTGACAGAGAAAAAGACTTTGGAAGCTTGGGACTACTGGGAAAAATGGGAGCCATTAAAAAGCGTTATCTGGATAGTGAGGGTAACGTCGATTTTATTGTTGAATTTACCAATCTTAAAGAGCTTTTTATACGGAAAGAACACAGGACCGGCAAAGGGCGAGACAAAGAAAGAAGAAAAAGAGACAATGTCTTTGGAAACAAAGCGGTAAAGATTATGTTCAACGAAATTGAACAGATCTTTGGCAGAGGACTGAGTTCGACAGAAATCAGTCAGATACTGGAATGGCTTGGCGATTACAATGCCACGCCGGAGGTTGTTCTCTTTGCCATAAAATATTGTACAGAAAAGAATAAGACCAGTTTAAAGTACATAGAGAAGGTGGTAAAAGAATGGGCCAGCGACGGACTGGCAACTGTAGACCAGGTCAACGAACGGCTGCAGGAACTAGATGAAAAATATTATAAGTATAGAAGAGTTTTAAAGGCGCTGGGTTTTACAAGAAATGCCACAGAAGCTGAAAGGGAAATGATGGACGCCTGGTTTGACCAGATGGGATATACTATGGAGCGGGTGCTGGAAGCCTGCAATAAAACGGCAGGTATATCGAGTCCAAACTTCAATTACGTAAACAAAGTTTTAGAAAACTGGAGAAATGAGGCCGACAGCAAAGGCGTAGACGTCAATAAGACCATCGTAGTAACACAGGGCGTGCTGAACCAGTACTACGATTATCTTCGCGAAAAGGCTGAAAAAGAGGCGGAACAAAAAAAACAGGAGATTTATGAAAAAGATTCCAAAGAATCAAAGAGATTGATGAGGAAATCAGAAAAATGAGTTCTCAGCTTTCTAAAGCGTTGATCATGGGTTCATCGGAAAACGAAAGTAAGCGAATTAATTCTGTGATGGACGAGCTGGCCGCAGAGAGGGGCAGTGATCCTTACAGAAAACAATTTTGAGATGGACTACACCGATATAAAAGTATGCATGTGAAAAATGTAATGATACCGGCATCACCGATCTGGGGAACGGTGTTCATGCATTAAACAGCGTACAGAAGAGGCGGAAATATGGGTAAAGAAAAAAGTTTAGAAACAAAATAGTCGATGCAGCGGCAGGTGTTATCAACTGGCATGACAGAGTACAGACCAGGGTGGACAGGCTGGCGCTGATCGTTCAGTATATGATAGCCAGCTACATTCACAGAACCAGAAAAAACTTGGCCGGCAAAAGAAAAGCGTGCTCGGACATTTTGCCGGCGCTATCTTGGTTGCCGTCGCCGTCGTAGCGCTTTTAATCATGCCACAGGTTTTGAATATTCGTACAACGGCAAGGCGTTAGGGTATGTGAAAAATCAAGAAGACGTCATCAAGATTCTCGATTTGGTCAGCGATGAGTTGTCTAAAGAATACGGATCAAAAATACAGATTGACAAGGACAACGATATCACATTTAAGAACGTCGTCATTTTAGATAAAGACGTAGACGAGGTGGACACCGTACTGCAAAGGCTGACTTATATGTCCGATATGGAAGCAGAGGCCTACGGAATCTATATCGATGGACAACATTTTGTAACCTGTGAAAGCAAGAAATCTGCCCAGCAGGCCCTGAAGGAAGTCCAGCAAACATTCATCGAAGAAGACGAAAAGAATACAGAGTACGAGAAAGTCGGTTTTCAGGAAAAGGTTGAAATTAAAAAGTCAATACAAAGCTGGCCTATATCAGCAGTGTAAAAAAGCTGCAAAGTCGATTATGAAGGGTGGTTCAGAGGAAATAGCCTATGAAGTAAAAACCTGGCGATACCTATTGGGAGATCTTTGAAAAGTTTAATACGGATTTTGATACACTGAAGGAAAATAACCCAGATCTGAAGATGAACTCCTTGGTTCAGGGGATGAGATTATCATCGACAAAGCCACATCGGCATTGACCGTTGTAACTGTAGAAAAGTCCACTTACGCTGAAAAGGTAAAATATAAGAAGGTTTACAAGAAATCCAGCTATATGTATAAAGGTGATACGAAAGTGGAGCAAAAGGGTTCCAACGGTAAACGAGTCGTAACAGCGAGGATTACCAAGGTCAATGGAGAAGTGGTCAAAAAGATGTGCTGGAAACTAAGACGATCAAAAAAGCAGTAAAGAAAATAGTCATTAAAGGCACAAAAGCGGTGCCGAAGACAGCGCCGACCGGTAAATTAATTATACCGGTATCGGGCTATACTATGACATCACCATTCGGATGGCGCTGGGGCAGAATGCACGAAGGTGTGGATTTGGCCTGTGCAACAGGGACAACCATCAGGGCGGCTGACGGAGGAACTGTCATCCGTGCCGGCTGGTACAGCGGATATGGCTTATGCATAGATATAGATCATGGAGGCGGTAAGATGACCAGGTACGGACACTGCAGTGCGGTTAACGTAAGCGTTGGGCAAAAAGTGTACCAAGGACAGAAAATTGGCGAGGTTGGCAATACCGGAAACAGTTTCGGCTCCCACTGCCATTTCGAAGTCAGAATTAACGGATCACCGAAAAATCCATTTGATTATGTGTAATCCTAATATGAGGCAGGCCATTTTGGCCTGTCTATATACTTCTTTGTAGGAAGAATTTAGATTCTGCGGCATATACTTTCATAAGCAGAAATGTTTGTATGGGAGGTAGGCTATGGAAAATCATTATATCCAAATGGAAAATAAAAGAAAATTACCATTACAGAAGTAACTTCAGTTGAAGGCTTTGATGAAGAAACTATTTTGGCGAATCTGGCAGATGAAGGCCTTGTGATTACAGGAAAGAATCTTCATATCGAAGTATTGGATCTGGAGGACGGTAAATTAGTCGCTGAGGGAGAAATTGAGGCGCTGACATATACGAAGAAAAAGCAAAGACAAAGTTTATCGACAGGTTTAGAAAATGACAGCACTGATACAGAGAGCTGTTTCAACTCTTTATCATGTTTTATTGCGGTCTGGCGATGATGATGATCTTTGAAGTCAGAGATACACTTATGAGACGGTTTGGCGTAAAGTCAAGGGTTTCAATTTTTATCTATTTTGGGTCCTGGCTTTGTGCAGCTTTTTTTATTTTGTCAGTTTCTCTATAAAGGTTCTCATGGAGTAATCACATTATATGGAATTTTTTCCCTCTGTGCAGGCGTATTATTGTGGAAAAAAGGTCATTTATGGTATTATAATTGACAGGGGTAACAATTATGAAAAAGAGGACAAAGGGAGACTTCAGGAATTCGAACAGAGGAACACACAAAACGACCTGGAAGAATTTCGCGAAGAAAGAAAAAAAGCACAAAAAGAAAAAAAGAGTTAAAATCAATAGAGTGAGAATCGTTGTGACCGTTATAGTAGTCGTACTTATAGCGGTCGTTGGCGTGTCCGTAAAAATGTCTTTGACCTGAGAGCAGAGCAAAACGATCTGCGCAAAAAAAAATAAACAGCTCGCATCAGAAAAGGCTTCTCTGCGAGAGGAACTGAAAAATGTCAACGATTACGATTACATAGAAGAGCAGGCAAGAATACAATTGAAATTAATCAGGCCGGGAGAAATCCTCTATGTGCTTGACGACGAGGAACAGACAGCAATGGACAAGATGATAATTAAAGAAGCGATCATTGTTGAGGGACGAGACGATACGGCTGCAATCAATCGTGCGGTATCGGCCTTGACGATAGAAACCCATGGTTTTTGGTATGCCGGAATCAATGTGGGGAATCATAAAGAAGGCATATGAAAATCAGGGTATCATCATCTTTACAGACCCCGATTACGCAGGCAATAAAATCAGGCGAAAAATTGCAGACCGATTCCCAGACTGCAAACAGGCATTTTTGCCAAAAGGGAAGGCTTTAAAAACGGAAATGTCGGCGTAGAAAATGCTACGCCAGAAGATATCATCGAAGCGCTGGGGCACGCCCACTGCACCACTAGTGATAGGAAAGATTCTTTTACAGAAGAAGATCTTTTTAACTGTGGGCTGATCGGTTGTCCTGAAGCAAAAGAGAGAAAGAACGATTAGGAAATTTGCTGTCTATCGGATATGGCAACAGTAAAACTTTCTTAAAAAAACTCAATCAGTTTAACATTACGAAAGAAGATTTTTATGATAAAGTAAAGGAATTATAATGAAGCTATACGCACCCTCGACCATTAAAGAGATAAAAAGACAGATATGGGTTCAGGCTGTCAAAGAGTTTAGGACAGAACTTTTGACAGATAAAATATTATCGATAAAATTATAGCGGCTACAGAGATAACAGATGAGGATCTGGTTATTGAAATTGGACCTGGAATCGGGTTCTCACCTATGAAGCTGCCCAAAGGGCTAAACAGGTTACGGCAATAGAAATTGATAAGAACCTGATTCCCATTTTTAGAAGATACTCTTCATGATTTTGATAATGTAGATATCGTGAATCAGGATGTTCTAAAGACAGATTTAAACAGGATTATTGACGATTCGGGATGCAGAAGTGCAAAGATTATTGGGAATCTGCCTTATTACATCACTACACCGATTATCATGGCAATATTAGAAAGCGGTGTCCATGCCGACAGCATCACGATTATGATGCAGAAGGAGGTAGCGGACAGAATCAAGTCACAGCCAGGTTCAAAAGTTTATGGGGCGCTCTCTGTTGCCGTTCAATATTACTGCACAGTACAGACAGTGGCTGTTGTTCCGAAAGAAGTTTTTTTCCAGTCCCAAAGTTGATTCAGCAGTACTCAGATTGGATATCCGCAAGGACAAGCCGGTGGAGCTGATAGACGAGAGGATGTTTTTCCGCTGTATCAAGGCCGGGTTCGGACAGAGAAGAAAAGACCTTATCAAATTCCTTAATGGGAATTGGCGATGTGACAAAAGAGGAAGTGAAAGATTGTCTTTCTCATGCAGGTATTGATGAGAAAAGAAGAGCTGAGACACTATCTTTAGACGAATTTGCAAGTTTAGCAAATTATTTCAGCAAAAGGGAATAGAAAGAGGAAGAGAAACAATGGAAAAAAGTAAGGGCATTTTACAAGAAGTACTTGAAGAACAGTTTTTTCTTTTGCCTTGTCTGGGCATTTATTTTGAATTTAATTATTGAAACATTAGCAAGGAAAGGGTTTGGCGGTTTTTGTTTTTGTTTGACAGCCCGCTGGTGTTCTTCTATAACACATTAATTATTTTTGCCACCTTGGTCATTGCTACGCTGTTCAGGAGAAGAGTTTTTTGTGACAGTGGTTACGATTATATGGATGGCCATCGGTATAACGAATGGAATCATTCTGATTGAGAGAATGACGCCGTTTACGGTGAAAGACCTCAGCGCTATCACTGACGGAGCTACGATTATCACCAATTACTTTTCGATGACGGAGATTGTGCTCATCGGCGTGGGAATTTTAGCAGGTATAATCGGATTGATTCTCCTGTGGATTAAAGCGCCGAAGAAAAAGGAACACATCAATTGGAAACGCAACGTAGCAGCAGTTGTCTTGGTAATCGCTTTTACGTTCGGAGCAACCTTTGGCTTAATCAAAGTAAACGTACTCAGTACATTCTTTGGAAATCTGGCTTATGCATATGATTACTACGGGGTTCCCCTATTGCTTTATAAACACGTGGCTGAACACGGGTATTAATAAACCAAAGGGCTATTCGGAAGAAGCGGTTAAAAGTATTTTTAATAAAGATCAGTATAATAAAGATGGTACAATGAAGCTAGAACAGACAGATGTGGATCAAGAGTATCCGAACATCCTCTTTTTGCAGTTGGAGTCTTTCGTCGATCCGGATCTGTTTAACAACATAAAGCTATCAGCGGATGCAATTCCGACCTTTAGAAAACTGATGAGAAACTATTCCTCCGGAAGCTTAACTGTACCGGCTTGCGGCGCAGGCACAGCGAATACGGAATTTGAGGTGATGACCGGTCTGTCCGTCAAGTTTTTCGGACCAGGAGAATATCCATTTAAATCGGTTCTCAAGGAAAAGACAGGCGAGAGTATCGCATTTGATTTAAAAAGCATGGGATATTCGACCCATGCTATCCACAATCACAGAGCGCTGTTTTATAACAGAAATGAAGTGTTCAACAACATAGGCTATGATACCTTTACTTCCTTAGAATATATGAGTGACGTTCCTAAGACGCCGAAGAACTGGGCTAAGGATACGATTCTGACAAGACAGATCCTCGACGCGATGAACTCTACGAAAGAAAGAGACTATATCTATACAATTTCTGTACAGGGACACGGGAAATATCCGACAGAACAGATAATTAAGAATCCGAAAATTACGGTTACCGATGCTCCGTCTGAGGAATTAAAGTGGAAATACGAATACTATGTAAATCAGGTTTACGAGATGGATCAGTTCATTAAGCAACTGACAGAAGCCCTCTACAATTATGATGAAGACGTGATTCTCGTCATGTATGGCGACCACATTCCAGCACTGGACGTGACAGAAAGCTCTTATGACGCAAAGAATCTGTACCAGACCCAATATGTGATTTGGAGCAACTTTGATATGGATAAGAAGGATGCAAATCTGACTACGTATCAGTTGGCGGCGGAAGTGTTTGATCGTATTGGCATTCATACGGGTACGACGATTAAGTATCACCAGACAGTAGACCACAAGTCGAAGGATTACTTGTCTAACCTTAAAATGCTGGGGATACGATATGCTATACGGCAAGGATTATATTTACGGCGGCAGCAATCCATTCAAACAAAGCGGCATGAAAAATGGGCGTAAAGAGCATCAAAATTGATAAGGTTGTCAATATAGGCGGTAAATATTATATCAAAGGACAAAACTTTACAGAGTACAGTAAAGTTACTCTAAACGGTGAAACCTTAAAGACCATCTATCTGGGGCCAAGTCTGCTTGGTCTTTTGGAAGAAATAGATCCGGCGGATGCCGTTAATATGAAAGTCAGCCAGATTGACAAATCGAATAAAGAAATTATCAGTACGACGGAATAAAAATGCCGCAATTTTCAATTGTATATGGAGAAGGATCGCCACGGTAATAAGGAGGTATGTCCTATGAAGAGCCTTGAAACAGAAAGATTGACATTAAAAAAATGTTCACCCTTGAGGATGCAGAAGAGCTTTACGCCTATGCCAGAAATCCCAACGTGGGCCCTCATGCAGGCTGGTCACCGCACAAAAGCGTGCATGAGTCGAAAGAGATCATCAAGCAGTTATTTATACCGGTAGAGACTTGGGCGATCCGCCTGAAAGACCAGGACAGAGTGATAGGCAGTATCGGCCTGGAACATGATAAATACAGGCCGGATGCAAACAGCAAGGAATTGGGCTATTCCTGGCCGAAGAATTTTGGCGCCAGGGTATCATGACAGAAGCTGCTAAGGAAGTCATACGATTTGGATTTGAGGAACTGGCGTTGGAGCAGATTGGGATCTGTACGGGAACGGCAAATATTCGTTCACAGAGCGTTATCAGAAAATGTGGATTCAAATATGAAGGAACGATTCGCAGAACGTACAAGATTTATGACGGAACACTTCGCGATTCTATGGTGTACTCTTTGTTGAAAGAAGAGTACGAAGCAATGAAGGAAAAGGAAGAACAATAAGATGCTGCTGCACCTGGGAGGAGAGAAATCCTCCCAGGTGCAGCAAGCTTTTTGTAAGCGAAATCATTTACCAAATTTTGGCGTGTAATAACATGATTGACATTTTTTCCGGCATTGATTATAATGAACCAAACTAATAGTATGTTTCAATTACATAATACATAATTAAACATTTTTATCTAAAACATAAAAAACAAGTTCTCGCTATCCGTTTCTTTTTTTGTTTATATGAAAACCAATTAATATGTTGACATCTGATAAAATGAATACGACTGCCTGCTTTCATATCATACTACAGCAGGATAACAAAAAAATATTTATATAATCTGAACATGGTTGCAAAGAAATTATTTGAATTTTTGTGCAGCGAGAAGGGTCTAACAGAAGAGAAGCTGACTCTCTGCACGGATGAGGGATTTGTGCTGTCTTCTTTTCCTGGGCAATCCATACAGAATATCGTGCATGAAAAGGTCGATTCTAATGGGAAAGAGGCGGACTTTATCATCTTAGCTTCTTCGAAAAGTGAACGACTGACTGAGATCAGTGATCTCCAGTGTCAATTTACCGATTTCCTCTCTATTTTCTGCCACAACGAACAAGTTCGGGATTACATCTTTGCGGACTCGATTCCCTGCCGGTTTCCATCTGCATCTACGACAAAAATACACGATTGGTTTATGCCAATGCTGACTTCTGCGACTATGTACAGATCAAGGATCGTGAAGCTGTCTATGGGATGCGTCTTGACGACATGCTGAAAGCCATGGAGTTAAAATTTCTTCCGTCAAAACCACATGACCAGTTGAAGGTGAAGGAGATACTCAAATACGAAAAACCGATTGTCAATTGGGAAGTAGAAGTGATCTATACAAAATCACAGAAAGAGAATATTCTCGCAACCAACGATATGTATCCCATCTTTGATAGAGAGGGCAAGGTCAACGGAGTGGTAGAAATAGCCAGATTACGGAATAAGACAATCAGGGAAGTGAGAAGTGCTCTCGGACTCACTGCTGATTATACTTTTGACGATATCATCGGTGAAAGCAGGCTCATGGCGGAAAACAAAGCAGCTTTTGTTGCTACCTTCGCTGGCAGCGCATATAATATTTTGATCTATGGGGAAAGCGGTGTCGGCAAGGAGTTGTTTGCCCAGTCCATTCACAATTGCAGCGAACGAAAAAACAACCCCTTTGTCGCAATCAATTGCGCCAGCATTGCACCGGAGCTGATCGACAGCGAACTGTTCGGATATGAAGGCGGCGCGTTTACAGGCGCGTCCAAGAACGGACAGATTGGCAAATTTGAGCTGGCAAACGGCGGCACGCTATTCTTAGATGAAGTAGCGGAGCTGCCGCTGCATTTTCAGACAAAACTGCTCCGTACCCTGAAACCAATCAGATTACCAGGATCGGCGGGTCGAAGAATATCCCAGTTGACGTCAGGATTATCGCTGCTACCAACTGTTCTCTAGAGAAAAATGATTGAAGAAGGTCTTTTCAGGGAGGATCTCTACTATCGGCTGATGGTGCTGAATATTACGATTCCGCCCCTAAGGGAGCATCCGGAGGACATATCGCTGTGTGCAGAGTTTTTCTGCAGCAGTCGGCACAGCAGAACAATCTGAAAAGAAAAGGATAGATGCAGACGCGAGAAAAACTGATGACGGAATACAGGTGGCCTGGAAATATCAGGGAGCTTCGCAATGTGATGAACAGGGTCAGCATCCTTTCCAAGTCAACTATCATCACCGGGAAATCCTGGCAGCATCTCTACAGCCTGGGAGCTTCAGCATCAGTGAAGCAGAGGAAAAGACCGCAGAAATGCGCATAAACGAAAAGATAATCGCAATTGACCGATCTAATGCAGATCTCATAAAAGAAGTCCTTTCTATTTCGAAAGGAAATAAGCGTAAAGCGGCGGAACTGCTTGGCGTATCCAGGAAAACCTTTTATCGCATGTTAGAAAAATACGAGGCTTTCTTGAAATAGCCGTGGTAAAAAGAAGTCCGCGTGATAGAATGATGATAAGAAAATGGAATCGTGGAGGTAAAAAATGAAAGCAGTATTGTTAAACGGAAGCCCCAGAGAAGGGAATAGCTACACCGCCCTTGCAGCCCTAAAGAAAGGATTCACTCACATTGAAGATCTGGTTATTGAAGAGATTGCCGCAGGCGATGTCTCCGTGTCACCCTGCCTCGCATGTGAGGTTTGCCACGACAGTGGGATGTGCGTCTTTGACGACGATACCAACGAAATTATGGATGATATTGTCAGCGCTGATGTCATCGTCTTCGCAACACCTGTGTATTGGTGGGGGCATCACAGCCCAGTTGAAACTGATCATCGATAAATTCTATTCACGCAGCAGCCAGTTGATGGAATGTAAAAAACAGGTGGGCATCATCGCTGTCGGCCAGATGCCAGTAGAAGACACGCAGTACGAACTCATACGCAAGCAGTTCGAATGCATCTGCGGTTATCTCGGATGGGATATCGCCTTCTATAATGCCTATTCAGCCTATGATGCCGGCGACCTGGCAGAGAATGCAGATGCCATAGCAGAGATAGAAGAACTCTGGAAACAGATCAAATAAGAGGCTTGACGTTAACTCAAGGTTGCCGCCGCCTGACGCAGGGTTTCGGGCAGCGAGGAGTGCAGCGCCAGGGAGAGGTAGCTGAGTATCTTTCTCTCTGTCATTGCTGCCCTGGTTTTTAAAGCAGTCGATCAGAGTGCCGGCCAGGCCCTCCATATATAAATTGCAGATAAACTGCTTAAAATCTTCGGGAACAGTTAAATGCAGGGATTTCTCCATATCATCGATGATCCGGCGGATGATTTCATTGAAATCGTTACAGAAGAATCGCTTCATCTCGTCTCTGCCCATGCTGTCGTAAGCGCAGTTCAGGATATGCGCGTTGGTTTCAACATAGTCGATTACGAATAAAATGGCGTCCTGATAATCGATGAGCAAATCGAATTGTTTGACCACTTCAACCGCTTCCTGCTCCAGCATCCATTTGAGCAGGGCGTAGATATCCTCAAAGTGATAATAAAAAAGTCTTTCTATTTACATTACAGTCAGTGATGATTTCGCTGACTGTAATTTTTTTTAAGGGGCTTCTTTTCCATGGATTTTTCAGGGAAGCCGCCAGCGCCTTTTTTGTAAGAAGGGTACTTTCTTCATGTTTCATATCTGCAAAATCTCCTTTCTCTTATTATACCTCTTTGTCCCGATGACTACAATGGACACCAGCCGGACATTTGTCCGTCAAATTTGACCGTCAATGTGGGTGCATTTGTCCGTATTTACCCAAAGACCTGTCATTTGACCATGTATTTTGCTCGGCCTGCCCGTTATACTGTCAGTTGTAAGAACAAAGAGGAGAACGCAATATGGAACGAATATTCAAGATACGGATGCATGTTCCACTCGGATACCGGGATGGCACATTATCGTTTACAAAAAAAAGACGATCAGAAAATAGAAGGGGCGCTCTGCCTGTTCCAGAACGAAACAACGTTCAGAGGGAAACTGGCAGATGACGGAGAAATTACTTTTGCGGGCCAGATGGTGACGCTGACAAGGACATTTTTATACCAGGCACACGGCCGGGTTGACGGCACGAAAATCAGACTGCACGTATCGGGCGATCGCAATACTTTTTCCATCACCGGCGAGGAGGTAACTCTGTGAAACGATTTTATGAAAAAATAGTAAACCATCCAAAGCTGATACTGATGGGTTTTGCTGTCATCTTTCTAATCTGTCTTGCCTGCAAGCCGTTGATACCGGTCAATTATGATATGAATGACTATCTGCCTGCCGATACGGCTTCCACGGTAGCACTTGACACCATGGAAAAAGAGTATGAAGGAGGCATCCCTAATGCCCGCGTCATGATAGAGGATGTGTCTGTGGCAAAAGCGCTGGAATATAAGGAAAAAATAAAAAAGTAGACGGCGTAACCGAAGTCACCTGGCTTGATGATGCAGCAAGCATCACAGCGCCCTCAGATTGATCGATGCCGCCACGCTGGACACCTACTATAAAGACGGAAACGCATTGCTTTCCGTGACGGTTTCAGAGGATAAAAGAATGGAGGCTCTTGACGAAGTCCGCAGCATCATCGGGGATCATAATGCTATGGCGGGAAGCGCTGTAGCGATTGCGACGGCTACAGAAAGTACGGTATCGCAGATTCCTGTGATTGCGGCATTTGCCATCTTATTTGCTTTTCTCGTGCTGATTCTGACGACGACATCCTATGTAGAACCGTCAGTGATTCTGGCGGGCCTGGGGTTGCCGTCATCATCAACAGCGGAAGTAATCTGCTGTTTGGAGAAATATCCTTTGTTACCAATGCTGCCGGAAGCATATTACAGCTGGCGGTCTCTCTGGACTACACGGTGTTCCTGCTGCACCGCTTTGCTGAATACCGCAAAGAAATCCCCCGATCCGAAGGCAGCAATGGTGCAGGCGCTCTCAAGCTCGACGACCTCTATCTTGTCCAGCGGAATGACCACGGTAATCGGTTTTCTTGCACTTTGCCTGATGCGCTTTCAAATCGGCCCTGACCTCGGCCTGGCGCTGGCAAAGGGTGTCGCGATTAGCCTTGTCACGGTCTTTGTGTTTATGCCAGTCTTTGTGCTTGCAACCTACAAGTGGATTGACAAGACCCATCATCGGCCATTCCTTCCGTCCTTTGAGCGGTTTGGAAAGGTCGTATGCAAAATGATGATACCCTTTGTCTGCATCTTTGTCCTGATCATCGTGCCGAGCTACCTTGCGTCAAACAGCAACAGCTTCTACTATGGCGCTTCTCATATTTTCGGTGAAGAAACACAGCTGGGCGCGGATACTGAAAAAATCGAAAAAACCTTTGGAAAAAGCGATACTTACGTTTTGATGGTGCCGAAGGACAGCACCGCGACGCAGAAAGAACTGTCCGAGGCGCTGCACGCCCCTGCCGCAGGTGAAAAGTATTCTTTCCTATGTAGACGCGGTGGGAGAAACCATCCCGGAAGCGTATCTTGACACAGGCACACTGTCAAAACTGAATTCAGACCGTTATACGCGGATGGCTCTGACCATTGATGCGGATTATGAGGGAGAAGAAACCTTCGATTTGGTTAAAAAGTACAGAATACGGCAGAAGAATATTATCCCGGCGCGTGGCTTCTCGCAGGGGGAGGGCGTTTCCACCTATGATCTGATGCGCACCGTCACCGCCGACATGATGAAGGTAAACCTCATTGCCATTGCCGCCGTATTTACGGTACTTCTCTTGACGATGAAGTCTATCTGTATTCCGGCGATTCTGGTGCTGGGGATTGAGACGGCAGTCTGGCTGAATCTGGCGATTCCTATTTTGCCGGGAACAAAATTTTCTACGTCGCTTACTTGATCATCAGTTCCATTCAGCTTGGGGCAACAGTGGATTATGCCATTCTGTTTACCGACAGATACAAGGAATATAGAAAGGCTTCCCAAGAGGCAGGCTGTGCTTGCAACCGTCTCTGCCGTGACCGTTTCAATTATGACATCCGCAAGTGTGCTGACTGTCGTCGGATTTTTGCTCGGAGTATTTTCCACACGGGCTTCTGTCACAGTTCGGTTATTTCTGGGCGTGGGAACCTTGTGCTCCCTTGCAATCGTACTCTTTGTACTGCCGGGGCTGCTCTATTTGTTTGACGGTGTAATTCAGAAAACGACAAGAGGCATCAGCTTTTAAAAATGGAAAAGGAGAAAAAGGAAATGAAAAGACATACTAGGTGGATTGCCGCATCGCTTGCTGTTGCCATGGCTTTCGCTCCTGCCTGCGCCTTTGCATCAGAAGCTGCCAGTGAAAAGGAGGAGGTCATCTATATCACCACTGACGGAGGCGGCAATACGACAAGTGTAAACGCAGTGAATATCTTCGGAAGCGGCGATGTGGTCGATTACGGAGATTACTCTGACGTGAAGCTGCTGACCAGCACAGAGAGGATCACACAGAATGGCGATAAAATCACGTTCCGCACCGATGATAAAAAGGTCTATTATCAGGGCACCATGGAGCAGGTAGAAACGCCATGGGATATTTCCGTCAGATATTACCTGGACGGAAAAGAATACGAGGCTTCGGAAATAGCCGGAAAAAGCGGGAAGCTGGAAATTCACCTTTCCATAAAAGAAAATACAGCATGTAAAGGTAATTTTTATGACCGGTATGCGTTGCAGGCAAGTCTTACGCTGGATTCTGAAATTTGTGAGAATATCAGCGCGCCGGACGCGACGATAGCAAACGTCGGCTCTGACAAACAGCTCACCTATACCGTTCTTCCGGGCAAGGGGCCTTGCTGCGAGCATCAAAGCCGACGTAAAGGACTTTGAGATGGAGTCGATATCGATCAATGGAATCAGGCTTAACCTGAACATTGAGATTGACGATGCAGAACTGATGAAGCAGGTGCGCGCTTTGATGGACGCGACAAAGAAACTGAATGACGGCGCTGCGAAGCTTGACGCAAACTCGAATACTTTAAAACGGAAAGCGGCAGACTGGATTCCGGCATTTCCTCTGTACACGATGGTGTTGTGAATTTGGATAACGGCGTCGTGGCGCTGGAACAAGGCGTTTCGTCCGTACAGGAGCACTGAACAGTTTGAATGAGAAGTCCGATGACCTGACAGGGAGTTCCGCACAGATCAAGGCAGCACTGGAGACGATTCAGAAGAGCCTCTCACCGGTGGCGGCATCCGCAGGACAGCTCAAAGAGCTTACCAGCGCCTCTGGCAGCATCAAAAAAAGGGAATCAGCGATCTGTATGACGGCGCGGCTGCTTTGCATCAAAACCTTGGAGCCGCACAATACAAGGCTGTAATGGCGCAAAGGGGTTAGATATAGACGCGCTGCAGGCGGGGGAATACACAGGCAATCAAGGACCTTTCGGCACAAATCTCGTCCCTGCGGAGCACTTTGTCTTCTATTACAGACCAAAACAAAAGCGGAGCTAGAGGCACAGATTGCAGCCTTAGAGAAGACCGTAAAGCTCCTGTCTGGAAATAACGCCGCAATTGACGGCACAGAGAGTTATCTTGACAATCTTGCTGGCGGCGCAAATTCCCTGTATGTGAATTTGGGAACTTTGAAAGCACAGTACGAACGCTTTGATGCAGAAATTGCGGAACTGGTAAAAACTCTTGACGAAATGCCGGCGCAATTGACAGCCCTGTCAAAGGGAATCGACCAGCTCGTAACCAATTATGCACTTCTGGATACCGGCATCAATGAATATACCGGCGGCGTCACCCAGGTGGCCCTGGGCTACGCAAAGATCGTGGACGGCGTCTCGTCGCTGACAAAGGGAAGCGAGAAGCTGCTTTCCGGAAGTGACGCTCTGCATGACGGCGCCGGAAAGCTTGCCGGCGGCATTGCAGCCTACTGCGACGGAGTATCGTCGTTGAACGATGGAACGAAGGAACTCTACGATGAGACCTCCGGGATGGATAAAAAAAATCCAGGAGGAAATTGAGGAAATCCTGGGCAATATAGGCGGCGAAGAAACGGAACGGTATCCTTTGTATCCGAGAAGAATACAAAGGTGGATTCTGTGCAGTTTGTCATCAAAACCGAGGCAATTGAAAAGGCAGAAGCTCCCGCGGATGAATCCAAAGAAGAGACAACGCTGACCTTCTGGCAGAAATTATTAAGCCTGTTCGGCTTATATTAATGAGTGACATAAAAAAGGAGATTATTATGAAAAACGGTTATATAGACGTACATCATCATATCATCCCTGATGCATACAGGGAGGCTCTTGCTGAGGTTGGCGTCAGAAAATCCGGCGGGAAGTCCATCGGCAGGTGGAGTCCGGAAATGAGTCTCACGCACATGGATACCCTGGGTGTTGAGAAGGCCTACTGCTCGTTGTCTGAACCGGCATTATATCCGATCGTGGAAAAAGATATTGCGATGGGACGGCAAAAGGCACGCATGTTAAACGAATACATGGCAAAGTTATGCGAAGACTATCCGGGTAGGTTCGGAGCATTCGCGGTTCTGCCTCTGCCGGATGTGGAGGAGCGATCGAAGAGGCAAAATACGCCCTGGATGTCCTCAAACTGGACGGAGTGGGGATGCTGTCAAATTATAGGAACGAATTTCTGGGCAACCGCATATTTGATAAATTGTTCGACGAACTGGATCAGAGAAAGGCTGTCATATACATTCATCCGAGCATTCCGCCAGACGAAAGCGTATTCAAACGTCCGGAGTTCGTGCCCTATGATTACCTTCAGGAATTCTGCTTCAATACCACCAGGGCCGCGACGAATCTAATCTTCAGCGGAACCCTTGAACGGTGCAAAAACATCAAAGCCGATTCTGGCGCATATGGGCGGAACCCTTCCGTACCTGTCCTGGCGTCTGAACCGCTGTTTCCCGGGAAACAAAGACCGGAAAAAGAGAAACAGGTGCTGCCGGAGTATGTTTATGACGGCTGGTGCAGTCTTTCGGATTCATTATATGAATACTTTGGCAGATTCTATTATGACGCGGCATTATCGTGTCATGATATCGCATTCTCGGCCGTGGAAAAGCTAGCGCCAAACCATACCCTGTTCGGCAGCGACTCCTTCTATGCGGCACTGGACTCGGCAAAGAAATTTGTGGAGGAAATCGAAGCATATCATACAGGTGCCGCTTATGACAATATCAAAGGGAGAATGCGATCAAATTGTTTTCCTCCTCCTTGTAAGATTAGGATACGACACCTTCAACCCTGGTACTGCGGACCGTTCAGGACGGCGCACAGTACCAGGCTCCGAGAAGGTCTGTCTCACATGGAGTCTTTATATTTTTCTAACATATTATAGATCGTTTTTCTGGAGACGCCCAGCAGTTCCGCGGCGTCTTTTTTATTGCCGTTTGTCAGCAACAGGGCTTCTTTTCAGCAGTTCGCCATAGGCGTGATCGACCATGCGCCGTTTTTCGCGAAGCAGCTCCCTCGGGGGATTTTGTTTCTGAAAAGCTGTTGTAGTGGATTTTGCTCGATTGAAAGGCGCTGACCAGGGTCTCACTTGTGATGACCGCAGAGCTGGACATCACATAAACGCGGTTGATCACGTTTCTGAGTTCTCTGACATTGCCGGGCCAATCGTAGTTGGACAGCAGCTTTCTGGCCTCGCTGTCGATGGTCTTGCGTTCAGCATTGTTGATGCGCATCGCCTGTTTCATGAAAAAATCGCAGCAGGGCATGATGTCCTCCGGGCGTTCCCGCAGAGGCGGAATCGTCAGATTGAGGACCATCAGCCGGTAATAGAGGTCTTCTCTGAAAAGTCCTTCCTCGATCATCTTCTCAAGGGAACGATTGGTGGCGGCGATGACTCTGACATCTACCGAGATGTTCTTGGTGCCGCCAATCCTGGTAATCTGATTGGTTTCCAGCGTCCGCAGCAGCTTTGTCTGCGCGTGGAGGGGGCAACTCGGCAACCTCGTCGAGAAACAGGGTGCCGCCGTTTGACAGTTCGAACTTTCCCACATGGCCGTTTTCGCTGCGCCGGTAAACGCGCCGCTTTCGTATCCGAACAATTCACTGTCGATCAGCTCCGGTGAAATGCTGGCGCAGTTGATGGCGACAAAGGGCTTGTTCCTGCGCACGCTGTAATTGTGAATGGACTGGGCAAACAACTCCTTGCCGACGCCGCTCTCCCCGTAGATCAAAACGTTGTAGGGACTGGCGGCAAAGGACATGGAGAGGTTCTTCGCGTCCGCCATCGGCTTGCTGTCGCCCATGATTTCTTCGAAGGTATAGTCGGCAGTCAGCCCCAGCGTATCCCTGACCTGCTTGATTCTCGTGTTTCGTGAGCGGGAGATCTCGGCTACGCCGCTTACCTTTCCATCGGCATCAAATAAGGGATACATATCGTTGGAGGCGATCATATGGTCACTGGGATCTTTGACGTTGGTCACTTCAACCTCCCAGTCAATGACGGGCCTTGCGTATTTTATGACGTCGTTCACCTTCAAATAGTCGTGGGGCTTTTTACCGACCTGAACTGGACGCCGCATTCTTCGAGAATTTCCTTGATCGGTTTGCCCAATTCAAAGCTCTCTGTCTTTGATGTGGATATAGCTGCAGGTGTCGGCGTTGGCGTAGAGCAGCCGCAGCTTTCTCGTCATAAATGAAAAGGGAGTTGGGCAAGGCGTCCAGTCCGTCGAAGATGAAATGACGCAGCTGTTCGTTATGATAGAATATCGAAAAAAAGCGTGTGAAGCTCTCTTGCAGGGCCTCGATCTCTTTTAGCCTGGAGGAATGAGAGTCAGCGGTAATGATAAAGCCATCTTCGATACAGAGAGTGATGTTCTCGTCCTGCAGCCCTTTTTCCTGTACCAAAAAAAAGTCGAAGATCATCTTTGCAATGGTATTGACGTCTTTAAATGTTTTATCCTCGCTGTCGCTGTTCACCTTTATCTCAAAGTGCATGATGGAATTGTCTTTGTCTGATGTCTTCATATCGTTAAAAAATTACCCCAGTAGAAAGCCTTCCGGAAATTCGTCCTTCGGATCGAGAATCCAGGTGGCAAACCCCTGGATACAGGCGTTGCCTGTAACCTTTGGAATGACGGCAGGAAAGCCCGCCACTGTTGTTTCGCCGACGATTTCGCATGTGAAGCAGGAACCGATGATGCTCTCATGGACGAAGCTCTCTCCGACCTTTAATTTCCCTTTGTTATACAATACGGCGGATTTTTGCAGAGGTGCCCGTGCCGCAAGGTGAACGATCGACGGTCTTCGGCAGCGCGACGACGCAGTTCTTGATATCGGCGCCGGGCTCCTTTGGCTCCCCGTAGAATTCGATGTGGGTCACTTCTGTCACAAACTGCAGATCGGGATGGCGGAAGTCAGCCTGCGCGTTGACGTCTCTGGCGATGGACTGGGCGGCTTCCACCAGCTTTGCGCTGTTTTCGGGGCAGATCGGAATGCCGACGGATGCTGCCGGCAGGATGGCGTAAAGATTGCCGCCCAGGAAACGTCCATGGTCAAAGCGCCAAAGTCCTCCGTTTCCACCGTAAGATCTTCTCTGAGCACAAAGGCGGGCGCATTGGTAAAGGAGACCTCCTGCACCGCGCCGCGTTCGACCTTGGCCTCGACCGTGATGACCCCTGCGGCGGTATCCAGCCTGATCACCGTAACCGGTTCCGTTACCTTTACCATTCCCGTTTCAATCAGGGCGACAGAAACGCCGATGGTATCGTGGCCGCACATCGGCAGCCAGCCGCTGGTTTCAAAATAGAGTACGCCTACGTCCGTACCCGGCGTACAAGGCTCTGTAATCAAAGTGCAGGACATGTAGTCGTTCCCCCTGGGTTCATAGGATAATAACCTGCGGAACCAATCCTCGTTTTCCTTCATATAAATGAATTTTTCTGCCATCGTTTTGCCGGGCACGCAGGGGAATCCTCCCACGATATTGCGCGTAGGCTGGCCCAGTGTATGGGTTTCAATCGTTCTAAAAACTTTTTTTTGCATTCATTAGTAAACCTCCTCGTATCGTTATGTGATACAAAAGATAGCGCAACTTTTGTGCCAAGACCGGCTTATAGAATGGCATGAACTTTGCTTATTTATACAGAAATGTATTAAAAAAAGAAAAGGAGAGTTTCGAATGGCAAAAAAAGGAGATTGGATCCGCATACACAGTATCGTGTTAAAGGCGGAAGAACGGACAGCAAAAATTCCGGAGGACACGAAGAAGTGCGATCTGGAAATGTGGGTCAAGGGTGCTTTGCTCGAGGACAGCGCAGAATGCGGCGATGTGGTGCATGTTGAAACTGCCGCCGGAAGAGTGGAGAGCGGCGTGCTTTTGGAAGAAAAGCCTCACTACACCCACAGTTATGGGGACTTCGTTCCGGAAATCATCGAAATTGACAACCGGCTTAGGAAAATCATGGCGGGAGGTGAAAGATAATGGCTGTATCAAAAGAGTATCATGCTGTTATGGCAAGATCGGAAGAAATCATGAAAAAGGCCCTGGGACTGGATTACAGCCAGTTTGAAAGCGGCTCTATCGCATTTGACTACGAAAAGCTGATGGCCGCGGCGGGATATGATCTGCAGGAAGTCATCGCAATGCAGAAAGAAACAGGTGTAGGCAGGACGCCTTTGCTGGAGCTCAGAAATATCACAGCCTTTGCCAGAAAGTACGCCAAACCCGGTTACGGAGCCAGAATCCTCATAAAGGACGAGGCCGCCAATCCGTCCGGCTCTTTCAAGGACAGGCGGGCTTCCATCGCCGTCGCACAGGCGAAAAAGCTGGGTTATGAGGGCGTCATCGCTGCAACCTCCGGAAACTACGGGGCGGCAGTCGCCTCCCCAGGCCGCTATGCGGGGCTTAAAGGCCATCATCGTCCAGGAATGTTATGATTCCAAAGGCGTGGGCCAGCCGGAGATCATAGAAAAAGCGAGAAAATGCGAGGCGCTGGGGGCGGAGGTTCTGCAGCTGACCGTCGGTCCGGAGCTTTTCTACGAGCATCTTTCCCTCATGGAGGATAGCGGATATTTCAACGCTTCGCTCTATTCTCCATTCGGCATGGCGGGTGTGGAGACGCTGGGTTACGAGATCGGCAGAGAAGTCCTGGAGCGCTACGGGAAGGAACCTGCTATGGCAGTGTGCACGTATGCAGGCGGCGGTATGGTGACAGGAACTGCGAGGGGCCTTGACAAATGCGGCTGCAGATCTACAGAGATCATCGGCGCCTCCATCGATCTGACGGGGCTTCACATGGCGTCGGATGTTCAGTTCAACAGAAAGTCCTGCACGACAGGCCATACGGGTTTTGGCATTCCTCATGCGATGAACCCGGACAGCGGCGACATCCGAGAAGCGCCGCCGTTCGCCGCTGCGGTACATGGACCGCTATGTTACGATCACACAGGGTGAGGTCATGTACATGACCGAGATGCTTTGCAATTCTCGAAGGCATTGAACGGGGACCGGCGGGCAACACCGCGCTGGCCTGCGCATTCTCTCTGGCACAATCCCCTGCCGGAGGACGAAATCGTGGTCGTGACGGAAACGGAGTACACCGGCGCGGGCAAGCATATCCAGCCGCAGCTCTCCTTTGCCCGGGAAAACGGGATCGAAATCAGATTTGGCGATCCTTCCGCCGAGGATGCCGGGTCAAAATATCATCCTGCCGGATGATCTCAGCATGTTGCGGTGTAAGGACGCCGATCTCGACCACATGCGGAAGAAGATGATTGAGAGGGCGGCGCTGCGCGCAAATGGCAGCAGGCCTACCCGGGAAGACCTGGAGTTTCTGGCGCAAGACACGAATACCAGCGTAGAGTATGTAAAAATGTTTTGAAGGAAATGTGAAAAAATTACCCATAATGCAGGAATTCGTGTGTAATAAAAATACACACAAGATAGATTTTTAAGTGAATGAACATTTTGGGTCCGAAAAGTGTATCATTTATTACTCACATGGACGATTTTAAAAATAGTTTGTCACTTTAAACCAAAAGAAGTATGCAGAGGCAATGGGTGTAGACGACCTATTTTTCGAAAAATTTGGCGGAAAATATGTGATTTTATTGGCACATAAATTGCGAAATATATAATTGTCTTTCACCGACATAGAACCATTAGCTATGAAAAAGTAATTTTGCGCAGATTACCCATATGTAGAAGGGACATGACACGGGAGAGACCGCATGTATGCACGATTTGGTGGAGACATCTGATTATGCTGTCGGTTTTATTTTAGTATGAAAGGAGATAGGAGGAGTAATGGAAACAAAAGTTAAAAAGGGACAAGGTTTTAGCAGCCGTATTGGACTTTTGCTGACCTTAATCGGCGCAGCCATCGGTGCAGGAAACTTCTGGCGATTCCCGAGTTGTGACACTAAACGGAGGCGGTGCTTTCTTAATCGCTTATGCAGTGATTTTCTTCTGCTTTGCGATCCCTATCATAGTGGTCAGAACATGCAATCGGCAGATCTACAAGACATGGATTGCCAGGCGCTTTCAAAGACTTTGTCAGTAAGAAATGCACCTGGATGGGTATGTTTATGACCTTTATCGTTATTATGATTATGTCAACATTTACAACAGTTTGCGCATGGGTATTAAGATACCTGATGTATGCGTTAATAAACAGCTTTGCTGGCACAGATACAATGGCTTTATTTAACCAGACAGCGGAAAAAGATCCAATCACCATGGTGTTCTTCTTTCTCATCCTACTGTTCTGCTGCTACGTGGTATCTAAAGGTATCAGCGGCGGAATTGAAAAAAGTATGAAGTTCATGATCCCAATTTTAGCTGTGTGCACAATCGTTATTGATGTAAAATCAGTAACACTACCTGGGGCAACAGAAGGATTACAGTATTTGTTCCACATTGATGGATCCTATTTGTTAAAGGCAAATACTTGGCTCGAAGCCTTGGCACAAACGGCTTGGTCCATGGGGCCGGGATTTGGGCTGATTCTTTCATATGCTGTTTACACACAGCCAAAATCCGATATCACTCTTACGACGGTCACACAGGGGTTATCAGATACAGCAGTCGCGATCATCGCATCGACAGCCATCTGCTGCTCTCTGTTTGCTACCATCGGTTCGCAAGCTGCATATGAGGTTATGGCTTCTGGAAGTAATGGGTTGTGCTTCATCGCACTTCCAAATCTATTTGCGACGATGGATGGTGGATATGTCCTTGGTATCTGCTTCTTCATGGCACTATTCATGGCAGTATTAACCTCTAACTTTGGTCACATTGCAGTTGTTTCATTGGCAATACAAGAACTGGGTATTTCCAAGAAGAAGGCGGTATGGTACACCGGAGTCGTTACCTGCATCATCGGCATACCATCTACTTGGAGCATAGATGTCATGGGAAGAGCAGACTGGGTATCAGGTACGCTGCTTGTATTCGGTGCATTATTTGTCTGCTACGCTGTATGGAGGTTCGGTGCCAAGAAATTTAGAGAGAGATTCCTGAATACGCCTTATGATGAGTTCCCAATTGGACGTTGGTACGAACTGACAATAACAGTAATTGCACCGCTGCTTACCCTCTTCGTACTGGGTGGGTGGATTTACCAGTCTATTGCTGCAGATCCTGCAGACGCATTTGACTTTTTCGGAAGTGCTACTGTAGGGGCTCTTATTTTACAGGGTGGTCTGATCATACTCGTTACGATTTTATTTAACGATAAAGTTGCTAATAGAATCAAAAACAAGTATTTCAATGGGGAGACATTCCCTGAAATTCCGCCTGAACATTACGATGCACAGTAAGGAGGTCAAAGATGAGTATTGATGCGATTATTATGGCTATTTTGAGTTATGGCTTTTTCGTCGGCGGTTTCGTCTACGGTTTAATTAAGGTTTTACAATCAGACAGGAAGAGTAAGAAAGCCTAAACTTGGCTTGTGGCAGTAAACTGGGAGCACATGGACTGATGATCATTCTCTCACACTGAATGATTTGATGAAAGATATGGTTGCAGACATGTGTTCCCCTTTCTGATGATTGAGGTAGAAACGGAGGATTTGAGATGGTATCTGAGAGAGAATTAACCGGTTGGTGGACAAAGCACGCAATACTGTGCCTACCGTCTGCTTAGACCGTGCAAGATTAGTAACTGAGTTTTGCAGAAAACCATCTGTTGAGCCTTTATTGCTCAACAGGGCAAAGCTTTTTTAAATATGTGCTAGAAAATAAAGAAATCTTCATAGATGATGACTGGCTTTTTAGCCGGGCATACAACTTCTCGATTAAGAGCAGTTAATATCTTTCCAGAAATGTCCGGCTGGCTCAGAGATGAATGGGACATTCTTGATCAACGCGAGTTTGACAATTTTCAGTTTGTATCGCCAGATGAAAAAAGAAGAGCTTGCTGCGATTTTGAAAGAATGGGAGGGACGAACCTTCGAAGACTTGACAGCAATTCAATATTCACAAGAGGAATTAGATGCCTTAGAAGTAGGCGTTATGACGAAAGGCGTCTCAAAACAGTCAACCATGTGCATGAACCCTGATTATCCCGAAATGGTAAAGGTCGGCTATCGCTACTATATTGAAGAGTGCAGAGAAAAACTGGAAACTCTCGAGCGGGAAGAAATGACACTGGAGAAAATGAATCAGAAGTATACCTGGCAGGCGATGATAATTGCAATGGAGGCTATCATTGATTTTGCTCACAGATATGCCGATCTGGCAGAAAAATGGCTGCTGAATGTACGAATGAGAAGCAAAAAACAGAGCTTCTGACGATAGCCGCCGATTGCAGAGTTGTTCCTGAAAATCCACCGCAGACATTTCAGCAAGTCTTACAGTTAATACTGATTACCCATTGTGCGATCATGATAGAAAACAATGGATATCACCCCCAATCGGGCGTCTCGACCAATACCTGTATCCATTCTATGAAAAAGCGCTGGCGGAAGGGGGAGTCGGAAGAGTCTCTGACAGATTTGCTTCATGAATTCAAACTGCGATTTGAGGAGATGTGGTATTTGAGAAGTGCCGGGGAAGCAGAAGCTTACCCAGGCTGTGCACTTTATATGCATATCGTTCTCGGTGGGATGAAGCCTGATGGCACGGATGCCTGCAATGATCTGACAAGACTTATTCTGCGGGGAATGGAAGATTTGCAGACAAAGGAACCGTGTATTTCATTCCGTTTTCACGATGATGTGGACGAGGAGACTTTCCGCCTTGCGATGAAGGTTGCGCTAAATGGCGACAGTCACCCTGCATTCTTTAATGACGGCGCTAACGTGCTCAGCCTTCAAGAACTTGGATTTAGTTTGGAAGAAGCCAGAGATTACAGTCTTGTGGGATGCACCGAGGCAATTGTTGCAGGAAAATCAGACTATCAATCCAACACAGGTTTTTTTCAATACGCTCAAGGTATTTGAACTGGCATTAAATGATGGGAAAGATCCCGTCACCGGGAAGCAGATAGGACCACATACAGGCGATGAAAGAACCTTTACTTCGCTGGAGGAACTGAAAAAATCTTACCTGGTTCAGCAGGAATACTTTGTAAAGATGTTCATTAAAATGTTCGACAAAGTGGTATCCTGCCACGCGTATGCATGTCCGACGATTACAGGTTCCTGCTTTGTAGAGGGGTGTATTGACAATGGAAGAGTCATGCAGCAGGCAGGATGCCCTCACCGCTGGGGTGCATTTGGAGTAACTGGACTAGCTAACCTGGTCGATTCTCTGGCGGCAATTGAAGAATGCGTATTTAAAAAAATATCTGACAATGAGTGAGTTAATGGATTTGCTGGAAACAAATTTCGAGGGCAAAGAAGAGTTGCGGCAAATGCTCATAAACAGGGCGCCGAAATACGGTAACGATATAGAGCAAGTAGATAAATTTACAGAATTTGTCGCGAAGTCCATTAACGATGAAGCAAAGAAATATCGTGACGCCCGTGGAGGTGAGTTTGATATCGTCTTCGCAACGCAGTCTTACAATATGGTGCTAGGTAAAATCATCGGGGCAACACCTGACGGACGCAAGGCCTTTACACCTGTAGCCGACAATGCGTCTCCGATGATCGGCATGGATGTCTGTGGACCGACAGCCGTTGTGAAATCGGTCAACTCTGGAAAGCGTTGCAATGCACAGGAGGCTATCTGCTGAATCAGAGGTTTGATCCATACATCGTTAAAGGGGAGAAAGGGATAGACGTTTTGGAAACTGTTCTCCGCGCGCATTTTGGAAACGAAGGAGAGCATATCCAGATCAATGTGGTAGATAATGAAACTCTGCGCGATGCACAGGAACATCCGGAGAACTACAGGAATCTGTTGGTTCGCGTAGCAGGATACTCTGCATTTTTTGTAGATTTAGAGAAGAGCATTCAGGAAAATATCATTGAAAGAACGGTGCAGGCAACCGTATAAAAAATTATACAGAAAATAAGAGGCGGTTCGCTGCCGCCACTTATTCTCTTTCGCAAGGAGGTATTACGATGCTGTTAGAAAACAAAAGAGTTCTGATCACCGGCGCGGGCCGGGGATCGGCAGGCAGACTGCCATAGAGATGGCAAAGGAAGGCGCTGTGATCCTGGGGGGCAGGGCGCAGGCAGGCGCCGCTTTGGAAATGGCTGAACAGGTGCAGCAGCTGGGCGGGCAATCCTATATCGCGACGATGGACATTGCTGACTACGATATGTCAAAACAGGCCATCGACGCCCTGGCAGCAGAAGCAGGGGAATCGATATCCTGGTACACTGCGCGGCGATTTTGAAGAGGCATTTTTCACGGACATGACGCCGGAGCAATGGCAGCGGACGATTTCCATAGATTTGAACGGAGCCTATAACGTGATTCATTCCGCAATTCCCTACATTATCAAAGCGAAGGGCTCCGTGGTAAGCGTGGTATCGCAGGACGCATTTACGGCTGCCCGGGATACAGCCATTACAGCGCAAGCAAGGCGGCGGTGGTCGGTTTGACCAGGACCCTTGCCCGCGAACTGGGACCTTCTGGCGTCAGGCTCAACTGCGTAGCGCCTGGCATCACAGAAACCGAAATGACAAGAGAGAATTGCAGACGGAAGAGAAAGCTATCTGGAAAAACTGCCCGTGGGGCATATCGGCCAGCCGGAGGAGATCGCAGACGCCATCGTATTCCTGGCCTCTGAAAAGCTACATTACGGGCCAGGTCATTCACGCAAACGGCGGCATGTATCTGGGGTAGCGAAGCGGCAATCAAGACAGAAGGAGACATATCTATGATATTTAATGTTCAAAAATGTTCTATTCACGACGGCTGCGGCATCCGCACCCTGGTGTTCTTTAAGGGCTGCCCCTGCGGTGCCCGTGGTGCGCTAATCCTGAATCGCAGTCTTACCACCACGAGATCACGGAGTATCCGTCAAAATGCATCGGCTGCGGCCTTTGTATGGAGCGCTGCCCCGGGCAGGCGATAGGGGAAGACGGGCGCATTGATAGATCATTTTGTCCGGACGAGTGTACAGAATGTACAGACATCTGCTACGCCGAAGCGAAAAAAAGCAGGTAGGAAAAAGAATATACCATCGACGAGCTATTTGAGGAAATCAACAAGGACAAGATTTTTATGACATCAAAGGGGCGGCGTGACTTTTTCCGGCGGCGAGCCGCTGACCTACGGCGCTTATCTGGAGCAGATTGCGAGGAAGTGCAGAGAAAACCGTATCGACGTGTGCATTGAAAGCTGCGGATACAGTCCTTTTGACAGTTTTAAGGAGGCGCTGCCCTACATCAATTCGATGTTCATGGACATCAAAATCATCGATCCGCAGAAACACGAGGAAGCCACGGGCAGGAGCAACCAGCTGATACTGGATAATATCAGGCGCATCTCAGAATACGGCGTACCGCTGACGATCAGGACGCCCATCGTACCGGGCTATACCGATACAGAGGAAAATATAAGGGTATTGCAGAATTCGTCAGCGGACTGGATACCGTGACAGAATATGAGCTGCTGCGGTACCATAATTTTGGAGAATCAAGTATGCGGCACTGGGGAAGACCTATGATCTGAAAGGCGTCGAGCTGCCGTCAGATGAAGAAATGCTGGAGCTTACCGGAATCGCAAATACTGTTTTAAATAAACATGGGAAAAATATAGCTTTTTATGAAAGATAACAAAAGGAGGGTATCTAATGTTAACGCAGAGAATCATCAGATTAAATGACAAGGTTCGAAATACCGATCCGACCATTGATCTGGACCGGGCCAGGCTGATCACAGAGTTCTACAGCCGGCCTTCAATGGACAACTATATCTTGAGAAGGGCAAAGGCTTTTCGTTATTTCTTAGAAAACAAGAGGATTTTATCGACCAGGATTCACAGATCGCAGGCCATGCGGGAGACCGCATTCAGGCAGTGCCACTGCATCCGGATGTGACAAAGTGGTTATACGACGATTTTGAAACGCTGGATCAGAGAGTCTCCGACCGCCTACACTTCAGAAACGAAGAAGAAAAAGAGGAGCTCAGAGAGATTGTCGAGAAGTGGCATGGGAACACCTTTGGAGACTTTGCCGCAAAACTGGAAGACGACGATGTGAAGGATATGATAGACGCACTGGTCTTTACCCACGGCGTTTCAACCAGTCCACCATGAACCACACGCCGGACTACGATAACCTGATCAAATACGGATACCGCCACTATATCGACGAATGCAAAGAAAACCTGGCTTCCTTTGTCTGCAAGGACGTCTATGATATGGAGCAGAGAATCAACTGGGAAGCCATGATTATCGTCATGGAAGGAATTATCCATTTTGCCCATCGTTATGCTGACTTGGCGGAATTGCAGGCAGCAGAATGTACAGACGCAGCCCGCAGGCAGGAGCTTTTTGACCATGGCGGAAAACTGCAGGACAGTGCCGGAATTTGCCCCGAAGACATTCTTGCAGGCAGCACAGCTGGTATGGTTCACCCATCTTGCCATCGTGCTGGAAGCGGCGGGAGGAGACCACTGCCTGGGACGTTTTGACCAGTATATGTATCCGTTCTTTGAGAAGGAAACAGCAGAAGGAAAGGATGAGGTATATTTCCAGGAAATCATTCACGAGTTCAAGCTGAAGATTGCTGAGTTGTGGAATATCCGCCAGTACAAAGAATCCATCGCCGTCCCGGGCTGCCCGCTGTGGATGCACGTCATGCTGGGCGGCGTGAAAGAGAACGGAAGAGATGCCTGCAACGAGCTGACCAATGTATTTCTTCGCTGCCTGCTCGACCTGCAGACCGACGAACCTTGTATTTCCTTCCGGTTTCACCCGGGGTCAACGAGGAGACCTTCCGCCTGGCGATTCAGGCAGCGAGAGATTCCGGCGGCCATCCGGCGTTCTATAACGACACTGCGGCGATCACCTACCTGCTCAGCCTGGGATTTACCCTCAAAGAGGCGCGCAACTGGGGCATCTGTGGCTGCATCGAGCCGGTGGTCTTAGGGATTACGGATTTTCAGACGAACTCCAGCAATTTTAATGTCAATAAGATACTGGAAATCACCTTGCACAACGGCTACGATCCACTTACGAAGAAGCAGCTGGGCATCAAAACCGGAGATCCGCGAAAGTTTACCTGTATCGGGGATGTGATGGAAGCTTTCGAAGCGCAGCTAGATTTCTTCATGGAGAAGATGATCAAGCTTGCCAATGCGACCCTGGGCGGTCATGCCTTTACACTGCCTACGATTACGGCGTCCTGCTTCTCCAGGGCTGCATCGAAAAGGGCAAGATGCTCCAACAGAAGGGTTCAGACCATCACTACACCACCGTCTCCATCGCAAGCATGGCAAATCTGATCGATTCTTTCGCTGCCATGGAAGAGTGTGTCTTCAACAAGGGCTATCTCAGCATGGAGGAGCTGCTGCAACTGCTGGATACGAACTTTGAGGGGAAAGAAAATATGCGCCAGCTTTTGATCAACAAGGCGCCGAAATACGGAAATAATATCGAGCAGGCAGACAAATATGGAGAATGGTTCGTGGATAGAATTGACAGATCCATGAAACGCTTCAAGGATGCCCACGGCGGCCAGTGGACCAGCCTGCATGCTACCGTGGTCTATAACGTGGAAATGGGAAAGAACGTCGGCGCGATGCCTGACGGCAGGCTGGCGTTCAGTCCTCTTGCGGACAACGCCTCCCCGATGACCGGCATGGATGTCAACGGTCCGACGGCAGTTGTAAATTCTCTCGCCGCCTGCGATGAACAGATACCGCAGAGCGGCATGCTGCTCAATCAAAGGTTCGATCCGACCATCGCTGCTGGAGAAAAGGGGCTTGATATCATAGAAAGTGTATTCCGCGCTCACTTTGCACAGGGGGATACCATATCCAGATCAACGTCCTGGACGATGAGACCCTCCTGGCGGCACAGAAAGAGCCTGAGAAATACAAGAACATCATCGTCCGCGTAGCCGGCTATTCGGCGTACTTCGTGGAACTGGGCAAAGAAATTCAGGACAATATCATCCAGAGAACCATACAGAAAGGTCTTTGATAAGAAACATAAAATATTATCAAAAATCAGAAGCTGCCACATGACGGCAGGAGAGGAATCCTGCTGCCAGTGGCAGCTTTATTATGCAAATGGTCAAAACCAGGCGGAACACATAGTATATAGTATGGCAGTAGATTGCCTGAAAGCATGAAAGGAATTGAAAGAAATGATTTCATATAAGAATAATTTTGCCAACATGAATACGCCGTGTGGCTGTATCTCAGATAATAGTGAAGATACTGTGTATTATCAGGGACCACAGGGGAACCCTGGTCCGCAAAGGCCCGCAGGGTCCAAGAGGCGAGAGAGGGGCACAGGGCCCCCGAGGACAAAAAAAGGTGATCCGGGCTGTCCTGGACCTGCAGGACCAAGAGGTATGTACGGCCCGACCGGTCCACAAGGTCCGCAGGGTGTTCGCGGTGATGCAGGTCAAAGGAGACCACGGTGCAATGGGGCCGCAAGGCGTACGGGGAAATCCCGGCCCACAAGGAATACAAGGTGAACGTGGACCAATTGGTCCAAAGGGGATCCTGGTGATGTGGGGCCGGCAGGTCCAAAAGGTGAGTTTGGCGACATGGGGCCGGCAGGTCCGCAGGGCCTGCAGGGCCCTCAGGAGAACAAAGGTCTGCAGGGTGCAACTGGCCCGCAGGGTCTGCAGGGAGAAATAGGCTGCCAGGGTCCTCAGGGTGAACAGGGTATTCAGGGGGATCGCGGGTTAACTGGTCCAACTGGTCCTACAGGGGCCAACTGGAGCTGTCCCTACAATTGCAGTAGGAACAGTGAATACAAGTGTAGATGGCACAGCCCTCGTCACCGCCAACAGTACTGACACGGGTATTGCCCTCGATTTCACTGTACCGCAAGGTCCGACAGGCGCTACAGGCGCCGTTCCAACTGTCACCATTGGAAGCGTTAATACTGGAGATAGTGCCTCTGTGACGGAGAATACAACAGAAACGGGAGTTGCGCTGGACTTTATCCTGCCAATTGGCCCAACAGGCGCACAGGGTGAACAGGGCATGCAGGGGATTATTGGAGCAACCGGCCCGACAGGGGCGACGGGAAATACAGGCGCAGATGGCGTAACCGGTCCGACAGGACCAACAGGAGATACTGGTCCAGATGGAGCAGACGGAGCAACTGGTCCGACAGGAGCAACAGGAAACACGGGGGCGGATGGAGCGACCGGTCCGACGGGAGCGACAGGATACACGGGAGCAGATGGAGCGACCGGCCCGACAGGAGCAACGGGAAATACTGGCCCAGATGGAGCAGATGGAGCAACCGGTCCGACAGGAGCGACAGGAAACACAGGAGCAGACGGAGCAACCGGTCCGACAGGAGCGACGGAAACACAGGAGCAGATGGAGCAACCGGCCCGACAGGAGCAACGGGAAATACTGGCCCAGATGGAGCAGATGGAGCGACCGGCCCGACGGGGAGCGACAGGAAATACAGGAGCAGATGGAGCAACTGGCCCGACAGGAGCGACGGGAAACACAGGAGCAGACGGAGCAACTGGCCCGACAGGAGCGACGCCGGTCGTTAATGTCGGAACCGTTGAAACTGGAGAAGCAGCAAATATAACGGCAAATCCTGTAGAAGGAGGAACCGCATTAAACTTTGTCCTGCCCATTGGTCCGACTGGACCAACAGGGAGCACAAGGGGTGCAAGGTCCGACGGGAGGTACGGGACCTGCGCCAGAAATTACTGTTGCAGAGGAGACCCCGACCAGCTATAAAGTGAACTTTAAGACAGCAGGCCAGGATATTACAAGTCCAAATCTTAAATCCGTGATAGACGCCTATAATGCAGATCTTTCAGCATCGGGAAGTTATATTGACATCCCTCTGCAAAATTTAATTTATACGGTTGAGTATGCGTCCTCATCTGCTATCCGTCTTTCTATAAAAGCGGCAAATGCAGCGACACCAGTGTTAGCAGATATTCGTCGCACAAGCATTTACGACAGGGCGGCCATTGAATCACAGACTTTGAATAATACACAAAATTACGACTAGAGTCGTATTAGACGATACGGTTTACAGTCAATCACAAAAATGCACTGGATTAGAATCAGGCAGCAAGACCCTGCTACAAAGCTTTGGTCTATGTGTGAAGTAAAGACCTTTGCATCACAAGGCGGCGCACGAACTTTGTGTGTATACAGTGGTTCTACAATAATGCATCGTTTGCGGTACCACAACACTAATCTTTGGTGAAAGACGGGACAAACAGCTCCGTCTTTTTTTTTTCCCTAAATAGAAACATTGTTCGGTAAATGTGGTGTATTAGGACAGAGGAGAGTTATTTATGAAGAGAATCAAAATACTGATATTTATTGTACTGCTGTCCGTCGGATTTCTATTCAACGGCGAACTTTACATGCTTTACCTGGACAATTTTCAAGAAAGCTGTTATCAGGCAAACTTTTATACTGATATTCCGACTATGGAGGTATCAGATGATAGAATTAGGCAAGATTTTGTGGAGACGGGTAAAAAACACGACGTCGAATTCTTTGTGGTAGATCAAAAAATTCATTCGGCATATGAAACGAAGGTTACCATATATGGGACAAAGGGTGCGCTGCAGCATTTATCCTCTATAGGAATCAGGATGGGAAGAATAAAAGTCTCTTCTTTGGAGAAGCTGCAGTACATTGCGAGGCTTTCAAAGACGTCAAGGATGTTACGAAATTTGACACCTACTATTTCGTCGGAGATGAATCAAAGCTGGAAGATATCCGTTCCTTTAAGGCCGATTTAATCGACCAGTACAGTGGAGGCTTCCCAAAACTGATGGGCTCTGAACGGGAGACCTGGCTTAATCTATTGTCCGTGTGGGGATCATCTTTGGCCTGATGCTGATGGTGACGCTTTACAGCATTTTGTACTATAAGAAGGAGACCATAGTCCGCATTATATTGGGAGAGAGTCCGACAAGGATGTTTGTGAGAAACGTATTGCTTGACACGATAACATTTTCTTTGTTGTTTTTCCTGATACCGCAGTTTTTAAATAGCTTCTCCAATGTACGGTTTAAAATGTCCTTTGTTTTTCTGCTGCTTTGTATATACTTGATTCTTAATATATTGCTTCATGCACTAATCCTCCGTGTCAATTACAAGAAAGACATCGCTGGCAGTCATGATGGACACGGACTTCTTCGGGCAAGCTATCTGTTAAAGGTCGTAACAACGGTGCTGGTAACACTTGTGCTGGCAGGGAACGTAGTGATTATCAGAGATGCCTATAACCTCTATCAGCAAAAAGGATTTTTGAGGATCATAGAGATTACAGCTATTATCAGATGAGCTATAGACCGGATAGTTATTCGGAGAAGTCATTTGATGATGAACTTCTAATAAATGGGCGTTTTTATGGGCGATTTCAAGACCGTGCGCTGAGCTACATGGATGTGTCTCGGCATTTAGAGAGTGCTTATCCAGCTGTCTTAAGCAATCAGGCGGCTATGGAGGAAGTGAAACGTCAGTGGCCATCCATTGCAGAAGCCATCAAGGGAGTCGTGGAGGGGAAGGTATATATAATGGTGCCGTCATGTATTTCTGTAGATTCACCAGAATATAAATTTGCAGAATCCCTGGGTGATATTTCTTTTGGATATGAAGATTATGGAGAAAAAGAAATACTTATTTATGAAGAGGGGATTTCTTTAACAGGAATACATCGGAATGATGAATACGAGATGAAGACCTATCAGGATCCAATCATTTTATTTAATAACACTGTTGCTTCAACGGATGAAATCGTAACTTCTTTTGACTGGCTTGAACCTTGTGACGTCATGTACCGTATTACAACTGAGGAATGGCAGTTATTTATAGAGGAGTTCCAGCTAGAAGATGAAATTATTTCCAAGTCCAACGTCCTTGATGTCTATAACCACAGTTGGGCCATAGCTTCACGCAATATGCGGATGTTGCTGGTGCTCTCGTCTTTTGCTATTTTTTGGAAATGGCTTTGATCATGTTCATCATCCGGTTGGAATATCAGTTCAATGCGGTGGAAATGGCTCTAAAGAAGGTTCACGGATACACATTGCTGAACAGAAACTGGCGCATTTTAAAACCACCGTTTACGGCGCTCTTGTCGGTATACTGACGGCGCTTTTCCTCAGCATTGTGCTACAAATGCCAGGCGGCGTTCCGCTGGTTTTGGCCGGTCTGCTGATGATGTTCCTGGAACTAAGTTATATACTCTGGCGAGCAAAGAGAATCGAGAAAACAACCATATCATCTATTTTGAAAGGGGAAAAGATATGATAGAGGGGAAGAATATCACAAAGCAATTCGGAAACCAGGTCTTATTTGACGGTTACAATTTTGCTATTGAAGACGGGGAGTTTGTCTGCTTCTCCGGTGTCAGTGGGGCAGGGAAAACGACTCTCTTGAATATCATTGGTCTCCTTGAACCTTTGGATGGGGGAGAATTGCTGATTAACGGCATCGAATACAAGACCAGCAGGCAGAGGCTCCAATATTTTCGCACGGAAGTCGGGTTTCTTTCAAAATTTTGCATTGATAGAAAATAAGACGGTGGAACAGAACTTGGAGATTGTTTCGAAACAGAACCGTACGGAGTTTAGCATTATGGAAGCTCTGGAAAGAGTGGGACTGCAGGAGAAACTCCACAGCAAGGTCTATACGCTGTCAGGAGGGAGAGCAGCAGCGCATTGCTTTAGCGCGCCTATTTCTAAAGAAATGCAATATTATTTTGGCTGATGAGCCGACAGGGTCTTTAGACCGACATAATGCGCAGATTGTTATGGACATTTTATTTGACTTAAATCAAAGAGGAAAAACAATCATTCTTGTAACCCATGATGAAAGAATTAAACAGATGGCAAAGCGGGTTATTACGTTATAAAGATTCGTGCCATATAAAAAGAGAATGGAATATCCATTCTCTTTTCAGATCTCAAGCTTATTCTTTCATCGCAATGGCTTCAATCTCGACCATAGCGCCTTTTGGCAGGGCGCCGACTTGAAATGCGGATCTGAAGGATATGCGCCTTCGGTAAAGTAGGCAGCGTATACCTCGTTCATCTTTGCGAAGTTATTCATATCTGTTAAGAAGCAAGTCGTCTTGACGACCTTATCCATACCGGAGCCGGCTTCTTCTAATATTGCTTTGATATTCTCAAGGGACTGCTTTGTCTGTTCTTCGATGCCGCCTTCCACCAGTTCACCAGTTGCTGGGGCGATAGGTACCTGGCCGGATGTAAAGACAAAGCCGTCTACAATATTTGCCTGTGCATAAGGCCCGATAGCAGCAGGCGCTTTTTCAGTTGCAACAATTTTTTCTCATTTTTGTATCTCCTTTATTTTTCTAACCCTAATTCAATAAACTTGCGCAGTTCCGCAAGGGATATTTTCTGCAGTCTGCATTTACCAATGAATTCATGAACCACCATTGTGATCTTATCTCCCGATATTTTCTTGTCCATCAATGCATAGTGATAAAGATCGTCTGCCGTATAAGTTACAGAAAGATCAAACCCCATCTCTGTTAGGATCTCCGTCAGAGGTGCACTGATATCTACATTAGTTAAATTTGATTTATATGCGGCTCTGGCCTCGACTACCATTCCCTTTGCTACTGCCTGACCATGGGAGATAGAGAAAGCGCTGAGCTTTTCGATGCCATGCCCCACGGTGTGCCCGAAGTTGAGAAGCTGCCTGAGACCGATATCTCTTTCATCAGCCTCGACCACGGACTTCTTTATGGAGACGCACCCTCGATTACATATTCATAATTATTGGCTTTGATATGCTCTATCAAAGTCTCTTCAGAGACGACGGCGCTTTTGACCGCTTCCGCAATGCCGTCCATTAATTTGACCGGCGGCAGACTGTCAAAGGTCTTATAATCGCAGAGAACCATAGCTGGCTGCCAAAAGGCGCCGGCTAAGTTTTTGCCGCAGAGCAGATTGATCCCCGTTTTCCCGCCGACGGACGCGTCAATTGCCGACATATAAGTGGTTGGAATCTGTACATAGGAATGCCGCGCATGTAAGTAGCCGCAACAAAGCCTGCCATATCGCCGACGACACCGCCGCCAAGAGCGATAATGGCGTCTGATCTGGTCAGCCCTTCGTCAGCTAAGGCCTCCAAGATATTAGAATATGTGCTCAGGTTTTTGGAATGTTCGCCTGAAGGAAACACGATTTTGGAAGTCTGATATCCGTGCTCCATCAGTGAGGTCAAAAGTACCTGTGCGTAGATATTGTTGACTGTACTGTCGGTGATGACGCAGACCTTGCAGGAGGGATGCAGGTATGAATATAGACGCCGGCATCCTTGATTAAATCTTTTCCGATTATGATATCATAGGGGTTGTTGTAGATACAACGAATTTTTTCATATTCTCTTGCTCCTAACATTAACTGGGCAAAGCCGTTTAAGTCCACAGCCTGCTGGCCGTCGCACAATGCGCAAGCCGGATCGTTGTGCACTTCCACCATGATACCGTCACAGCCGGAGGCGATGGCGGCATGGGTAACTGGTGTGACGATGGATGAAATTCCCGTACCATGGCTGGGATCTGCCACCACTGGCAGATGGCTCAGTTCCTTGAGCAGGGGAATCGCATTGATATCAAAAGTGTTGCGAGTCATCGGTTCAAAAGTACGGATGCCTCTTTCACACAAAATGACGTTTGGATTTCCGTTAGACAATATATATTCTGCACTATATAACAGTTCTTCAATCGTATTTCCGCTTCCACGTTTTAACAAAACCGGTTTGTCCAATTTTCCCAAGGCTTCAAGCAAAGGATAGTTTTGCATATTTTTAGCACCGACTTGGATTAGATCCACATCTTTGAAGAGTGGAATATCCGCGATTTCCATGATTTCTGATACGACAGGAAGTCCGGTTTTCTGTCCGGCTTCCAACAGATATTCGAGGCCTTTAGGTCCCAGACCGCGGAAGGTATAGGGAGAAGTTCTTGGCTTATATGCGCCGCCCGGAGCAAATCAGCGCCAGAGGCTTTCACCGCCTCGGCAATGGCAAAGAGCTGTTCTTTCGATTCGATTGTGCAGGGGCCGGCAATGGCTGTCAGGTTTCCGTCACCGAAATGAACCTTGCCAATATTTACGATTGTATTTTGTGGATGTTTTTTCCGTGAAGCCAATAATTCCATAACAAAAAATTTCCTTCTATGTTATACTATACACTAGCGAATAATCAAATTGTAACATATTTTCTATCAATTTGCAAAAATCATACGACGGGGGTGGAACAGATTAAGAAGTTATTGGGAAGACTATTTTTTGGATGATCTTTCTCGCAGTTTTTTAGGGGTAGTGGGAATGATGATCAACAATTATGTTGTGAAAGAAGAAAAGGACAAGATTGCCTATGCGATCAATGAGAACAAAAACACCTTTTCAAATTCTGAAATAAATAAAATGAAGGATTTTGGTGCAGACTGTATTATGATATTGGGAGCGGGGATCAGAGATGATGAGACGCCGACGCCGATGCTGAAAGACCGGCTGGACACGGGACTGATGCTGTACCAGGCGGGAGCCGCGTCAAAGATTCTCCTCACGGGGATAATGGTTCAAAGGAACACAACGAAATACATGTTATGCTGAATTACGTAAAAGAGGCAGGCGTGCCGGAGGAAGATATCTTCTGTGACCATGCGGGATTCTCCACCTATGATTCCATGTATCGTGCTAAAAAAATATTTCAGGTCAGTAATTTAATCGTCGTAACCCAGACTTACCATGAATACCGATCCTTATACATAGGAGAAAACTGGGGTTAAACGTTATGGGCATAGCATCGGATCAGATGAAATATGCGGGACAGCCGGCACGAGAAGTTAGGGAGGTCCTTGCCAGGGTCAAAGACGTATTTAAAGTCATGATTAAATCAAAATCAATTTTAGGCGGGGAAGTCATACCGATTAACGGCAGCGGCATTTCAAGCCATGGGGAGTAAGGGAAATGGGATATCAATTTTATGAGTTGCTGCTTTTGTTTTCCATCTATTCAATAATAGGATGGATGATAGGGGTCTGCGGCTCTGCACTGACAAAAGGAATCTATGTAAATCACGGTATTTGTAAAGGGCCGTCTTGTCCATCCTATGGATTAGAGCACTTGTCATTCTTTTTTTTGCAATGAGTTATCTGACTCAGTACAATGTGCCACTGACAGCCTTTTTAGCAGGACTGCTTATCGGCACGATTTTAGAAATTGTAGTGATGGGCTGTGTCAATGGACTCTGCGGCGGAAAGCTGCTCGCATTTCGCTGGTATCACCCGCTGCTCATGGGCGCTGGCAGTGTTATTCTGGTCTGTCATCTGAACACGGTGCTCACTGCGATAATCAGGAGTATCTCTCCGTGGATCCACTTTGCTTTCTTAATTCTCTTCTGGCTGTATTTTGCATCACAGTTTATCGAGGGCATTTCAAAGATGATGCTATTTAAAAACGAGGCACAATTTAATAGGACGCTGAATAAAATAATGGAGGGCCAGTGGTCCTCCATTTTGTTTTTTAATATGAGGTGAAGTAGATGATATATTTCGATAACGGCGCAACTTCTTTTCCAAAGCCCAGAGGCATGAGTGCGGAAATGGAGGACTGCATACTGAATTACTGCGGAAATCCAGGCAGATCGGGACATTATATGTCCATGAAGACAGGAGAAAAAGTATACGAAGCGAGAAAGAGCATCGCCAAGGTTTTTAACATCAAAGATCCGGGACGGCTGACGTTTACAAAAAGAATACGACGGAAGCATTAAACGCAGGCCTGATCGGTTTTTTAAAAAGGGGATCACGTAGTAACGACTTCTATGGAACACAATTCTGTGCTGCGGCCTCTTAAACAACTGGAAGAAGCAGGTGTCAGTCATACAATTGTCAAAAGGAGACGAGGAAGGTTTTGTTTCGGCAGAGGCAATTCAATCTGCGATTACAGAGAGTACAAGATTAATTGTGGTTACAGGCGCCTCTAATGTGACGGGAACGATTATGCCTATTGAGCAAATCGGCAGACTAGCGGCGCGAAATAATATACCGTTTATGTTAGACGCGGCACAATGCGGCGGCTGCATGCCCGTCGACGTGGAAAAATGCAATGTCTCTATGCTGGCTTTTCCGGGACATAAAGGCCTTCTAGGTCCTCTGGGCACAGGTGCCCTTTACGTTGCGCCAGGTGTTGAAATCAAGCCTCTGATTTGTGGCGGTACCGGCACAGAATCCAGAAGCCGCGTACAGCCTTTTGACTTCCCAGAAGGTTATGAGTCCGGCACGATCAACGCGCCTGGCATCATCGGGCTGGGATACAGCGCCAGATTTATTGAAAAGGTGGGCATCCAGACCATAGAGTTTTACGAGAGAGAACTGATTAAACGATTTGACGATAGAATCAGGAATATGAACTTTGTCGATATGTACGGACCTGTGCCAGCTGGAAAGACGGGCATCAGTTTGTTCAACATCAGAAATGTGGAATGTGAGGAAGTTACGGCACTGCTGAACAGAGACTATGGAATTGCAGTGCGCGGAGGATACCACTGCGCAGGTCTGGCACACAAGACCATCGGCACTTGGGAAACCGGCGCAGTGAGGCTCAGTGTAGGACCGTTTAACACCCGCAGAGAGATTGACAGGGCAGTTGATGCTGTATGGAAGATAGGTAAAAAGATGCAGTGATATCTAAACCGAATCGTATTGACAGGAGACACCTTGGTCGCATATAATAATTACCATGTGACAGGGTGTCATTTTGTGTCGAAATTTAGGAGCAGATTATGCCGAAAGAAACCTTTTTATAACCTACCAGAGGATAAGAAAAAACGGATTCTCGACGCCGCAGCGGAGGAAATTGTACGCGTGCCGGCCAGCGAGATGTCCATCAACAAAATCATACAGAAAGCGGATATTTCCAGGGAAGCTTTTATCAGTATTTTGACGACAAAACGACCTGATTCAGTACATGCTTTCTGACTACATAAACATCTTAAAAGATGGAATCAGAGACAGCCTGCGAATCTGCAAAGGCGATATCTTTGCCGCGGTCAGCCGGGTGCTGGACGGTGTGATCGCCCTGGGCAGAGATGAGAGAAATCAGAAGGGCATGAAAAATATCATCGGAGAAGCGGATAAGAACGAATGCACTTTGGATTTTATATTGAACCTTCAAGATGAAATAGTGAAGATTCTTGTGGAGGGAACGGATAGAACCCTGCTGAAGAACAGAAACCGATGATGAACTGATTTTATTGGCCCGGCTGCTCTTTCTATTACTGAAGAATGCAGCGGCGGAATGCCTGCACGATATCAGGTACGCAGATAGAGTGAGAGCAGAATTTTTAGGTCAGCAGGAATTAATCAAGCGAGGAACAGAAAGAGGAGGAATTGATGTCTAAATTTAGTGTGAAAAAGCCGTTTACTGTATTTGTGGCTGTCGTCATCATCCTGGTTACAGGAATTGTGTCCTATACCAAGATGACACCAGATTTATTTCGAATATCGACATGCCATATGTTATCGTCGTGACCCCATATGCCGGAGCGACGCCAGAAAAAGTAGAAAACAATGTCACAAAGCCTTTGGAACAGAGGCTGGCGACTTTGACGGATATCAAGGACCTGCAGTCTGTTTCTAACGCCAACTACTCTATGGTGATGCTGGAGTTTGAAGACAGTGTCAATATGGATACAGTATCCTCGGATATTTTACAGAAGATCAATTTGGTAGAAGGCAATTGGGAAGACGCCGTCGGCACACCGACCATCATGAAGCTCAATCCCAACATGATTCCAGTCAGTGTAGCTGCAGTCGACTACAAAGGAAAGGACAGGGCGGAGCTTTCTTCTTTTGTCAGCGATACTTTGATGAACCAGTTGGAGGGCATCACTGGGGTAGCCAGCATCGACACTTCTGGTATCTTGGAAGAGAAAGTCAATGTGGTGATCAGCCAGGACAAGATCGACAAGATCAACAACAAAATTCTCGCCAGCGTCAACAGCCAGCTTGCCAGCGCCCAGAGTGAGCTGGATGCGCAGAAGGGAAAGGTACAGCAGGGCAAAAGCCAGCTAGCCGATCAGCAGAAGAAAATTGACGACGGAAAGGCACAGCTTGAGAAAGCGAAAGCCCAGTTGGAAGAAGGAAAGCCGTTCCTTCCAGAAGAGCAGTACAAGGAACAGGCACAAAAACTTTTGCAAAGACACAGAAGCAGTTATCCACCGCCGAGGGAAAAATAAAGACAGCGAAAAGTGAAATCTCTCAGGCAGAAGGACAGTTGAAAACAGCCCAGGCACAGCTTGATTCCCAGGCACAGTCGGCAAGAGAGCAGGCGAAGATTGGCGACAAGATTACTACTGATATGATTTCAGGTATTCTGCAGGGACAGAATTTCTCCATGCCTGCTGGCTATGTGGAGGAGGAGGGCGGAACGAACTACCTGGTCAGCGTAGGTGACGATGTGTCAACCGAGCAGCAGGCGAAATCTCTTCCTCTTTGACTCCGGCGTGGACAGTGTAGGCAAGATTTATTTGAAAGATGTGGCAGATGTATTTATGAGCGATAATGCTGACAACCTCTACGCAAAGATCAACGGAGAGGACGGCGTTGTCTTATCCTTTTCAAAGCAGTCAAACTATGCCACAGCGGAGGTCTGTGAAAACATACAGAATAAATTTACAGAACTGAGCAAGGAGCACGACGGCCTGCACTTTACCAGTCTGATGGATCAGGGTGATTACATAAGACTCGTAGTTAACTCCATACTCAGCAGCTTATTGTGGGGAGCACTGTTTGCGATCTTGATTCTGTTCCTCTTCCTCAGAGGCATCAAACCGACGATCATTACCTTGTGCAGTATTCCAATCAGTATTATCTTTGCTATTTTACTGATGTATTTCTCAGGGATCAGCATCAATCTGATTTCGATGTCGGGTCTTGCTGTATCTGTCGGTATGCTGGTCGATAACTCCGTAGTCGTCATTGAAAACACAGTCAGACTGCGCAGGCAGGGCGTTCCGGCGCCGAAAGCGGCAGTGGCAGGCGCAAAGCAGGTCAGTGCAGCAATTACAGCCTCTACCCTTACGACAATCTGCGTATTCGTACCCATCATATTTACGGATGGATTGACTAGACAGCTGTTTACTGATATGGCATTGACTGTGGCATACACGCTGATTGCCAGCTTGATTATCGCCCTGACTCTTGTACCGGCCATGTCGTCAAAACTGCTGGCCAACACGAAAAGACGGAAGGCAAATACTACATGGCCCTGTTGGATAAGTACAAAACTTCAATTAGTTATGTGCTCAAACACAAGGTGCCAATTTTGCTGCTGGCAGTGATTCTGCTGCTAGGCAGTATATATTTCAGCTTACAAAAGGGATTCATCTTTATGCCAGAGATGAGTTCACCGCAGATTCAGGCGACAATGGAAATGCCGAAGGGCAGCAGCCTGGAAGAGACAAAGGAAACAGCCGACGCAGCCATCAAAAGATAGAAACGATCAAAGGATGTCGATACAGTAGGCGCGATTTTGTCTACAGGCGGCATGATGGGCGGCGGCACTACACAAGCCTCCGTTTCCTTCTACATCATGCTTAATGAAAAGATGGAACACACGAGCACTTGGGTAGCCGATAAAATTAACGATGTATGTAAAGATCTGAAAAGGTCTTGTGACCGCTGCTGGATCTTCTACAGGAGATTTTACTACTGCCCTTGGCGGCTCCGGCGTGTCCATCAACGTATACAGCGCTGACCTGGATCACCTGCAGGAGACAGCAAAGGGAATCAGCGCAGAGCTGGCAAAGGTAAAAAGGCATCGACGAAGTTGAGAGCGGCATCCAGGAGTCTGACAAAGAATACCACTTTGTCGTAAAAAGACGGCCGCCATGAAACGAGGTCTGACGGTGGCCCAGGTTTATACGGCCATTGTAGATGCCATGACCTATGAGGACAAGGCGACGACAGTGACATGGCAGGACAACGACTATGACGTGGTGGTTTCTTCTGAACAGAAGGAAGCTTTGACGCCAAAGGAGATGAAAAATCTAACTTTGACCGTCAAAGATGCAGACGGCAAAGAGCAGAAGATTAAACTCAACGACATTGCAAAGCTGGAGGAAAAAAGAGACCCTGAAATCCATCGGCCGCGATAATCAGAGCAGGTATCTCAATGTGACGGGCACTTTGAAAGAAGGTTACAATGTAACAAAGGTAACTTCAGCAGCGGAGAAAGCGATTGAGAAATATGACCTGCCAAAGGGCACAACCATAGAGTTTACAGGGGAGAATGAGACCATCATGGATGCGATGGAAGATCTGGTCCTGATGTTGATTCTAGGCATCGTCTTTGTCTACTTGATCATGGTGGCCCAGTTCCAGTCGTTGAAATCACCGTTCATCATCATGTTCACCATACCGCTGGCCTTCACAGGCGGTCTCGCTGGCGCTGCTGATTACGGGGAAAGAAATCAGTGTCATCGCCATGATCGGCATGGTCATGCTGACGGGTATCATTGTAAACAACGGTATCGTTTTAGTCGACTATATCAATCAGCTGAGAGCGGCAGGCACGCCAAAGAAAGAAGCGATTATAGAAGCGGGCATGACGAGAATGAGACCGATTTTGATGACGTCTCTGACCACGATACTCGGTCTGATTGTGATGGCTTTCGGCAGTTCGTCAGGCACAGATATGATGCAGCCAGTGGCCTTAGTCTGCATCGGCGGATTAATTTATGCAACTTTATTAACGCTCTATATTGTTCCGATCATTTATGATATAATGAACGGCGAGGAGTATAAACACCTTTCAGATGAAGATCTGGATATCAGTAATATTTAATTTGGAGGTCATAGAGAGTGAAATTATTTGACAACAAAGTTCAAGAAAGGAAGTATAATGTCCTTCGCGAAGTTGCCATTCAGACTTGGCGCGGCAACGATGTTTTTGCAGAGTTTAACGAAATTTCCAGCAAGGTCATTCCAAAGGATGAACCGCCGCAGAGGTGCTGCATCTATAAAGACAGAGCAGTCATCGCGGAACGTATCAGACTTGCCATTGGCGGCAGCCGGAAAGCCAGTGGTGTCGTACAGGTCATCGACATTGCTTGTGACGAATGTCCAGAGGCGGGATACGTTGTAACAGACCTTTGCAGGGGCTGTCTGGCCCACGGGTGCATCGACGCCTGCAAATTGGGGGCCATTACGATTGATTCTAAGCATCATGCCCATATCGACAAGAACAAGTGCGTGGACTGCGGCAGATGTGCCACAGCCTGCAAATATAGTGCGATACATAACTTCCAGAGACCGTGTGAAAACGCCTGCAAGGTCAAGGCAATCTCCATGGGTCCCGGCGGGGAGGCATCCATAGATTATGAGAAGTGCATCAGCTGCGGCACCTGTGTGTACCACTGCCCGTTTGGAGCGACAGTTGACGTATCCAGCATCGTAGACGTCATCAATTCTCTGAAGGAGAGTACCCGCAAAGATGCCAATAACCCGACCATTGCCATCGTAGCACCGTCCATCGCCAGCCAGTTCCTGTATGCGAATCTGGGACAGGTCATCACAGGTATCAAGAAGCTGGGATTTGCGCAGGTCCTTGAGGTGGCCCTGGGTGCAGATATGGTAGCGACAAAAGAAGCACAGGAGTTGGTGGAAAAGGGATTCTTAACTTCCTCTTGCTGCCCTGCTTTCGTCAAATATATAGAAACCAAATATCCTGGACTGAAGGAGAAGATATCCCACAATTTCTCGCCGATGGTAGAGCTGGCTAAATTTATTAAAGAAGGCCATCCGGAGGCTACAATTGTCTTTATCGGTCCTTGTATCGCGAAGAAGGCTGAGGTTAGAAAGCCAGAAGTACGTAAGTACATCGACTATGCGATTACCTTTGAGGAGCTGCAGGCCCTCTTTGACAGCAGAGATATTATTCTGCGTGAACAGGAAGAGACAGAATGGAACCAGGCGTCCTATTATGGAAGAATTTTCGCCAAGTCAGGCGGACTTGCCGAGGCAGTGACCCAGGCGCTGAAAGAGTTAGATATACACGATTTTGAATTCAATCCTATCGTCTGTGACGGTATCGATAAGTGTAAACAAGCATTAGCCAGAGCGGATAAAGGGGTGCTGCCGAATAACTTTATTGAAGGCATGGCTTGTATCGGCGGTTGTGTCGGCGGTTCCGGAAATCTGGTCCGCTATAATGATGCCGCAGAAGAGATTGAAGAGCACAGTGAAGAGGCTACAGCTACAGAAATTTTACCAAACGTAAGGAAGACAATTAATATTTTGTAATGGAAATCAAGGTTGTTTAAGGCTTAGCCTTGCATGCAATATACAGGGCATACCGGAATCCGGTATGCCCTGTTTTGATGCGTGATAATTACTTTTTAAAATTTCCCATGCAATGAAAAGTGGGGTGACAGCAGCCACTTTTATGCACCAGTCAACAGGTGATTGTTGGAATTGTCATGACGATTGCTTTAATCATCGGCGTAGGGGTTTACATTAGGATCTGGCATAGGCTGTGCCATATTGGCAAAGGGGTATGCTAAGGCTATGCAGCAATCGGGAGCTACAACATTGATGAAGGTTATTTCTGATGTATATGGGCCGCGGGCAGAACATCTGGGGTCCGTACTCAGTTCCATTGGAATTATCATCAGTATCATTTCTTAGGTTGTGTCCGCGTGTGCCTTGATTCTAACGACATGGGATTTTTATCTATGGGACTACGCGGCGCAGTGGTGTTACTTCCATTCAGCTGCGCGCTATTTCTGATCGGGCGCATTAAAAGAAGCTATTGTGGGCTCAATCATTGCCGGCCCGGCTGCCGTTATTGCAGGAACTTGGCTGGACTGTCCTTCAATCCGCTATTTTTGGCATTGCAGTCAATATAATATGCTGCACGATGAGATATAGAAAAGGATAAAGGAATCCAAGAAGCAGGTAGCCCGAAGAATCGAGCAGCCTGGGGAATGGAGCAGCGCAGTTACGCAGAAAGAATGAAAATCAGCAAATCAGTTAAGAAAATAGGGGGCTGACAGCCAGTCTGCGTAACGGGCAGGGGAATTAGGCAGCGCAGTTACGCAGATAGAATGAAAATCAGCAAACCAGTTAAGAAAATAGGGGCTGACAGCCAGTCTGCGTAACGGGCAGGAGAATGGAGCAGCGCAGTTACGCAGATAGAATGAAAATCAGCAAATCAGTTAAGAAAATAAGGGGCTGACAACCAGTCTGCGTAACGGGCGGGAGAATCAGGCAGCGCAGTTACGCAGATAGAATGAAAATCAGCAAACCAGTTAAGAAAATAAGGGGCTGACAGCCAGTCTGCGTAACGGGCGGGAGAATCAGGCAGCGCAGTTACGCAGATGTGACAAAATCTGGGACGACCAAGTATTACACCCAGCTTGCCATGAGGCCTGCAAAGACTACAGATACGATGGAGACCGACACCATACCGGCGATAATCATCTTTGGCATGATGTTCTGCAGAAGAATTTCCTTCTCTTCCACGGTTTCACCGACAGCCTTGGACACCTCGTTTGGAACAATAAAGGTCCCTGGGAAGCCAAAAAAGGGCGGTGATACCCAGAGCAAAGGCCATGTACCAGTTGAGTTTAAAAATCTTGCCCACGAGGATGGAAATTAGAGCGCAGCAGGTTAGTCCTACGACAACCACGATAAGCAGCGGTTTTATCATAGAAAATACCATAGACGGCGTCGTATTGGCCAGGCTGGCGAACACATTTACTAAGACCGCCCCAATGACAAAGGTAAAACCGTTGGCTTTGGTCAGTGACCCTTCTTCAAGAAAGCCGATTTCCCGGGCTATGACGCCGAGAATCAAACAGATTACCAGCATATTGACGCAGCCGTCAGTGAGATTTGACAGCCATTGCGCCAGGCAGGCGACGACCGCCAGCTTAGCAATGACAAAGTTATCCCCGTTGTAATCTGCCGGCATCTGCGGAAAGATTCGCCAGGCGGGTTTATTCTCTGCAGTCTCCAAGGGTTTGTTCAAAGTCAGCGATCCAGAGGCAATCTGCCCCTTAAGACGTAAAGCTTCTTTCTTGCAAAGAATGGAGGCAATTGGGAAACCGACAACGCCTTGGATGACTAGGACCAGAGAACCAAAGACGATGGTGTTTTCGCCAGCATTTTTCAGCGCTTCTGACATGACTAGAAAAAGCAACCACGCCGCCGCCTAGAATTGGTGCGCCAATGAGGGCCATAGATTGGTCAATTATCAGGCCGCCGATAAAATATACGCCCAAGCAGATTGCCACGGTGGAGCACAGGACAATGACGACGGTCTTCCATTCTTTTAACAAATCCTGCATTTTAATCGTTGTTCCCATATGTACCAGGAGCAGGCCTACGGTTACACTTGCGAACAGCTTTAAGGATGCGTCGTCAAAGATGGTAGCAGGCAGGCCGTTCCAGAAACCGACTGCAAAGACGACAGATGCGACAAATAGCATAGAAATAATTGCCTTGGTCTTTGTGGCGATGATATCACCGACTGCGTAGACGATCATGATTATCGTCAAAGCGTATAATCCGTTCATAATAATTCCTTTCCAGATTCATTCTCTCTTTGCGCTATACTATGATTTTCCAGCCACTTAACGGCACAGAAGGCGTAGACAGCACTGCCATAGGGCAGGGCGTTTTCATCTAAACGGGCACTTGGATTATGCATGGAGTAGGCGTAACCTTCATCAATGCTGCCCGCACAGACATTGGCAAAGAAGGTCGGGACATACTCGCATAGATTGGCAAAGTCTTCCGAACCCTTTACAGGAGGAATCACCTGCACCTTTTCCATGATCTGGCTGCAGTAGCCTGCCATTTCTTTTTGCCAGATCGGGATCGTTGATGTTCGGAGCAACGCCACCCAGAAAACTCGGCCTTTGCGTTTGCGCGCCAGCTTTCGGCAATGGATGTTGCGACCTCTGGAAGCCGTCTCCTGAGGTATTCTCTGTTTTCTCTTGTGAATGCTCTGAAGCTTCCCATGATTTCTGCTTCTTCCGGTATGATATTCGAAGCAGTGCCGGATGTCAATTTACCGATAGACAGGATGACCGGCTCATCGCAGGGGATCTCCAGGGAAATCAGCTGCTGGAGCGCAACGACGATGTTCGCTGCGGCACTGGCAGCGGAGACGCCGAGATAGGGGTGCTGCCGTGGGATGCTTTTCCTTTGATTGTAATGCGGAATTCGTCGGCAGAAGGCATCATCGTATGTGCGCTGTAAGCCAGACTGCCCGCATGCATGTCATAATCGCCGCAGGGCCCGAAGTTCATGTGAAGAGCCATGGCCGCGTCTACTTTTTGGATAATCTAAAATACCTGCATCCAGCATCTTACGGGAACCGAGCAGCGTTTCTTCTCCCGCTTGAAACATTAATTTTACCGTGCCCTTTAACAAGTCAGCGTGTTTACGCAGCAAGGCCGCAGCAGCAAGGAGCATAGCGGTATGCGCATCGTGTCCGCAGGAGTGACACGCACCAGTCTTGCAGGCAAAATCAAGGCCGGAGGTCTTCGTCTGCGGCAGGGCATCCATATCTGCTCTGAGCAAGATGACCGGCTGGCTGCTGCCGATGGTGCAGGTGATTCCTTCACCTAACAGGATTGGGGCGTAACCGAGAGACGTAAGCTGCTTTATGACGAAAGCTCTCGTCTTGGGCAGGTCAAAGCCTAACTCGGCATTCTCGTGAATGTAACGGCGATTTTCAATGATGTTATCCTTCATGGCAAAGGCTTCTTTTAGGAATAAATTCATGATTTCACCACCTTTCTAATTAAATTTTCTGAATTTATTGTACGTGATGAATTGGCGAGGAGGGAAATAATTAGATATAATACTGTGATAAGGACAGCTAATAACCGTTAACAAGAGGGAGGTAGACCCGTGGAAATCAGACAATTATATTACGTATTGAAGTAGCCAAATGCAACAGCTTTTCAAAAGCAGCAAATGCACAGTTTATTACCCAGCCAGCCATATCACAGCAGATCAGCGCTCTGGAAGAAGAATTGCAGGTCAAGCTTTTTAAGCGAGACACCCACAGTGTGGTTTTGACAAAAGAGGGAGAAAAATTTTGTGCATATGCAAAAGATGTGGCAGAATCTATCGACAGATTGATGGCTGCTTTTCACCAGAGTACAACAAAAGACAAAACGGTTATCAAAGTGGGTGTGTTTCCCTTTTACAAGGCCGCAGGTTTGACGTCAATTATCAACTCTTTTTTTGCAGCCAATCACAATGTCATCGGCAGCATTAAAGTAGAAGAAAACTATAGGGCCTATGAAAAACTGGAAACCGGGGAGTTAAATTTTGCTATTATAAAATCTCGCCTGGAAAATATCCAAAAATCCTGGGTGAAGTATGAGGTGCTGTGCAGTGAGAATTTAAACGTGCTCATCAGCCGGAAAAATCCTTATGCCCAGAGAAAAGTAATAGAATTGTCAGAACTGGGACAGTTTTCACTTTTGACTGGCGACCAGGACTCTCATTTCTACAATGAGATGAGGGAACTTTATGAGAAGAATCACATTGACTTTAACGTAGCGTTTCTCAACACAGGCGAAGTAGATATGATGCTGGACATGGTGAAAGACAACATTGGGATCAGCCTGGTGACTGACAGTGTAGGCAGGGCTTATGAAAATGAAGAAATCGCCGCAATTCCCATCGAACCGAAGCAGGAAATTCTAACCTTCCTGGCCTATCCAAGAAAGCGGCGGCTGTCAGGCGCATACCTGGCATTTAAGAACCATGTGATAGATGCGCATAGAAAGTAGAAAATATGTTGGTCCGCTTCTTGCATTAACCTATTCGTGTACTTTTTCTGTATTTTAATATATGGTATAATGGTTCCACAATCTAACGGCGTTACCGCAATGTAGGAACCCTTGAATCATGTGCTGCGATTCTATTTTCAGAGGAATGCACATGGTATAATGGTTCCACAATCTAACGGCGTTGCCGCAATGTAGGAACCCTTGAATCATGTGCTGCGATTCTATATTCAGAGGAATGCACATGATATAATGATTCCGTAATTTTACGACGTTATTAAGAGGCGGGAACCCTTGAATCATGACGTTCGATTCTATTTCCAGAGGAATCGTCATGGTACAATGAAACGTATGATTTTTTAAAAGGCGAGGTGGAGATGGACAACTACGATGCAAAAAGCAATTGAATTATTGATGGACAGTATGAATCAAGGTATCGTCTATGTAGATGCCGCGCAGAAGATTCAAATCTGCAACAGAAAGGCGAAGGAAATTACGGGGATCGTGATAGATACCCATGCAAGCCACGATGCCGGACAGATCACGGAAGGAGATATCGTCATTATTGCAGACAATAAGCTGGGGACGATGACGGCAATTTAGGCAGAGAAGAACTGGCACTACTGAATATTAATGACCTGGATATTCGCAGTGGAGATATGCTGGTAGCGGTGGGCGTTTACAAGAATAAAAAGATTGAACCGGAATTCAAGTACCTCCGGGAACACCAGCTAAATATACCCATGTGCCTGGATGTTAACTATTTTGGTTTTCATATTGCAGCCTCCATCGACACTGAAAAGAAAGAGACCTTGATTGTTGTCAACGACATCGGGTATAAGCTGAATTATTACTCTTCTGTAGGGAACATGGTTATCATCGATGGAACCACGGGAGACATTAAATTCTTTCAAGCCAAAGGATACAGCATCAGGAATGAAGATGCTGGAAATCTGCTGCGCGGGCAGCGCTACTTTGGCAAAGACCCGGAGGATACCGATTTGGACGTGACAGGGCGGCGGTTTTTAGATCTCTTCGACCAGTCGGCATTATCAGAACGCCTTTTGCGGTGCTTGCGGGGCAGGAAGAACAAATCAGTAATCATCTCTATGAAATCAATAAAAGACCGTTTATCTGTAACATTGTGCCCTGGTGCAAGGCAGAGAAGCAAAGCATCGAAGGGGTCTTTTGCTGATTCAAGATGCAGAACATCTGGAAAACCTGCTGGACGACAGAAACGAGATTATCAAACAGATTGAGGCCAAAAACGAGGACACGACAGAAATAGAAATGTCCTATCCGGAAAACGCCTTTGAAGGGTTTGTGGGGAAAAGTCACAAAGCGAGGGAAGTCAAGTATATATGGCTTATAAGGCCTCGAAGAATCGTTTTAACGTCATCATCACAGGGAGAGCGGAACGGGAAAATCAAAACTGGCAAGGGAAATCCATTTGATGGGGAATCCAGGCGCTCCCTTTGTGGAGGTCAACTGCAACGCCATTGCACCGACTCTTTTTGAGAGTGAGCTCTTTGGCTATGTGGGCGGAGCCTTTACGGGCGCTAAGACGGAGGGCAAGGTCGGTTTTTGAAGCTGCCAACCGGGGAACCATCTTTCTGGACGAGATTGGGGAAATCCCTCTCGATATCCAGGTAAAGCTTCTTCACGTTTTGCAGAACAAGATTATCTACCGGGTTGGTTCGTCGAAACCGATTAAAGTAGACGTCAGGGTGATTGCAGCCACAAATAAAAAACCTTGAAGAGGAAGTGGCGCTGGGGCATTTTCGGCAGGATCTGTTCTACCGCATCAATGTTTTCCCTATCGACATTCCGCCGATCAGGGAGCGAAAGGCGGATCTTTACCTGTTGATCAACCAGATTTTGAAAAAGCCTGTGATACTTATGGACTGGAACCGAAGCAATTTTCCGGGGAAGCGCTGCAGAAGCTGATTTCCTATAACTGGCCGGGAAATGTGTGAGAGAGCTGGAGAATGCAATAGAGAGAGCCATTACGCTTTGTGAGTCCAATATTATTTACTCAGAACATCTGCGCATCGGCAAAGGTTCCATTCAACGACCATGAAGGAGATGCTGGCAAAGGAAGAGGAGCGAATACTGGAAATGACCATGATTAAATACAACGGTGACAAACAGAAAGCTATGGAGGAGCTGGACATGTCTCGAACGGTATTTTACGACAAACTGAAAAAGTATAACATACAAATATTAATTAGGCGGAGGAAACAGGATGAAAATTTTTATATCAGCGGATTTAGAAGGCATTAATGGTGTTGCAGCGCCAGAAGACGTAGAAGAAACAGGCAGCGGTTATCAGCAGGCCAGAGTCTTTATGACGGAAGAGGTCAATGCGGTCGTCAGCGGCGCATTTGCCGGCGGTGCGACGGAAGTCGTCGTTTGCGATTCTCACAATGTCGCAGCCAACATCAAAGTAGAGCAGTTAGATGACAGAGCCCAGCTGCTGCGAGGAGATACCCGTGCTAATTCCATGGTTCACGGTCTCGATGAAAGCTTTGACGGTTTGATTCTTTTGGGCTATCATGCAAAGTTCGGCACGCAGAATGCTATCTTGGATCACACCTTCAGCCCGTCTATGATTCGGGATTTGAGGGTCAATGGTGTAAGCGTCGGCGAGTTGGGATTTAACGCCCTGTTTGCGGCAGAAAAAGGTGTTCCTTTGATTATGGCTACAGGAGACCAGTCCTTAGAAAAAGAAGCGAAAGATTTTTACCAGGAGGTAGAAACGGTCGTCGTAAAATATGCGGAGGGAAGATTTTGCGCCAGATGTCTGCCGAGAATCAAGACCCAGGATATGCTGGTGGAGACGGCCGAGAAGGCAGTAAGGCAGGCAAAAGAAAAGAAGCCTGTAGCTGTGCCGGACTCTCTGGAAATGGAGATTACCTTTCAGCAGGTTAATCTTGCCGATGGAGCCATGAGTGACCGGCACCAGGCGGGCTGACGCCATGACTGTGGCTGTCAAAGCTGCTAATATGGAACAGCTGATGGCAGTCAGACAGGTGCTTTTTAACGCCGCCGCCGGCTTCTATAATCCTTTATTCTAAAAACGATTCTTTGATATGTATTTTCTTGGCGGCCGGGCAGGAATACGAGCGATGATATCGTTTTTATTGGTTCCCGCCAATTTGGCCGCTTCTTCTATCGTCATGGAACCGTCCTGCCCGTTGCCGTAAATGATTGCTTCCATTCCCACCGCCACATTGGGTACGTCGGTCACATCGGCCATGCACTGATCCATGCAGATGACGCCGACAATAGGGGCTTTGATGCCGTTTACGATTACATAGCCCTTGTCCCGCAGATTGCGGGGATAACCGTCGGCATAGCCGAAAGGCAGGGTGGCGACAATGCTGTCACGGGAGGCTTTCCATAGATAATCGTAGCTGACCCCTTCGCCTTTTGGAACAGTGTGCAGCTGAGCGATTGCTGTACGGAAAGTCAGGGCCTGCTGGACTGGCAGGAAACCGATGTGAAAACCGCGCATTCCGTAAATCAGAGCGCTAGGTCTCACCATATTCATGCGATAACGGGGGATAATCTACGGTGGCAATGCTGTCAGCGATATGTTTGTATTTGAATTCACAGCCCCGGTGTTCCAGGACTTCTATAAAATTGCAGAAAGTCTGATACTGTTTCTCATTTTCTTCTTCATTGACCAAAGCCAGGTGACTGAAAATACCCTCCACTTCTACATGTTCTACAGCACAGATTTTGCAGATTTCATCTGCATAGGCGGCGGAAGGCTCTTTACCTAGTCGATGAAAGCCTGTATCCACCTTGATATGTACTCGGGCAGGCTTGTTCAGTCCTTTGGCCAGAGAGCCCAGAAGCTGAGCCTGTTCTAAGGAGAATACCGTTTGCGTAATATTTTTTCTACCACATGGTGCAGTAATCTGTCGGGGTGTACCCCAGAATAAAGAGAGGGTAGCTGGGGAAGATTTCTCTCAGCTCCAGAGCCTCAGTCAAAGTTGCTACTGCCAGGTATTTAACGCCGCATTTCATCAGAGTCGGTGCAATGGAGACGGCGCCATGGCCGTAGCCGTTAGCTTTGATTACCGCCATGACAGAAATTTCTGTCCCCGCCATTCTGCTAATTAGTTTCATATTTTCTTCAATTTTGTCTAAGTCCACGATAACCTGTGTGTCGCGAAGCTCTTCTCGTTGTTCTGTCATTAACTGTTCTCCTCCTCTAATATCTTTAAAACTGCCAACACCTCCGTTAAGATGCCCACTCTGATGCATTCTTCGTCCGGATTAAATCGATCGCTGTGAATCGGGTAGGCCGCTTGTTCGCCTGGTCTGCGTGCACCGATGTTATAGTAGAGAGTCCTCTTGTACCGTGGCAGAAGTAAGCGAAGTCGTCGGCTCCCAAGCTGGGTTTTGTGCAAAGGTGCACGTGGTCGCTGCCTAAAGCTTCTTCGCAGACAGGTTTTACCCAGGCAAGCAACTGCTCGTCGTTTTCCAGCGAAGGGTAGCTATCATGGAATTCTACACGGCAGGCAGCGCCATGAGGCCTTAGCGGTGGACAGGCAGATCCCTTCTATCTGTTCCTTGATAAAGCTGCGATGTTCCATGTTCAGCGTGCGGATAATGCCGGAGAACTTTGTCTCACCGGAAATAATGTTATTTTTTTCGTACCGCTGTGGAACTGGCCTACAGTAATTAAAGCTGCCTCTGCCGGATCAATTTTCCTGGTGATAATCGATTGCAGAGCGCCGACCATGGCACAGGCCGGCAGCAGGGAGTCAATGCCGTCAGAGGGATGGGCGCCGTGGCACGATTTTCCTGTAACTGTAACGTAGAACTCACAGGAAGCCGCATTCATAGCGCCTGGAATGAACTGAATGGAACCTGCATCGACAGCAGTATCCACATGCAGACCGATGACACTGGAAATCAAGGGATTTTCCAGGCAGCCTGCATCAATCATCTGCTTTGCGCCGCCAATCGTCTCCTCAGAAGGCTGAAATAAAGGCGGACGGAACCGGATAAATCCTCTTTTAACTCATTTAAAATGCGGGCAGTGCCTAAGAGGACCGCCGTATGGATATCGTGTCCGCAGCCATGCATGAGACCCGGATGCTTAGACTTGAAAGGCGTCTGTCATTTCAGTCAAGGTAAGGCGTCCATGTCCGCTCGGACACCGACGCCGCGAGATCTGTCTTTCCATAGATCGTGGCGCAGACGCCGTATCCGGCGATGTTACTTTGATATGGAATTCCAAGCCTGTTCAGCTCAGCCTGAATCATGGTGCTGGTGTTTTTCCTCTTGCTCACTGCGCTCAGGATACATGTGCAGTTCCCTGCGGAAAGCGACTACCTGCTCAAAGATTTCATCTACTTTCTTTTTAGTTCTTGTACATGATATGTCATCGTTACCTCCATCTAGTTGATTTGATATCTTTGCTATATTATAATGCAATTACCATGCCGAAGTCAGAATATCTTGGCATAAATATTGCTTTTTATATAATTATATATAAAATGAGGAGGATGAGAATATGAGAATCATAGATATGCACTGCGATACATTGATCGAAGGGTGGAGGCATCCAGAGCGGAGTTTTGTTGATGGAGACACCTCCATTAACCTGAAGCTATTGAAAGAAAACGATTCCCTGGTGCAGTTTTTTGCCATGTACCTTTCCAGGCAAGAGATGGCGACGATGGACCCTTATGATATACTAAAAGGTATTTACGCTTACTATACAAAGGTCATGGAGGACAACCGGGATGCAATCAAGCCAGTGTTTAGCGTCCAGGATATTGAAAAAACAGAGAGGCTGGTATTTTATCTGCTTTTTTGACCGTGGAAGACGGTGTTTTTATTGACGGTAAAATGGAACGAGTGGAAGAGGTGTACGATATGGGCGTCAGACTGCTGACGCTTCTCTGGGGCTATGAAAATTCTGTCGGCTATCCGTGCAGCGACGATCCCGAGATACATCAAAAAGGTCTCAAGCCATTTGGCATCGAGGTGGTGGAGCGCATGAATGAACTGGGCATGATCATCGATGTATCGCATATGTCGGAAGGCGGTTTTTACGACGTAGCAAAATACAGCAAAAACCTTTTGTCGCTTCTCATTCCTGTGCTAGGGGCGCTATGCAACAATAAGCGGAATTTGACCGATGATCAGCTGAAAACCCTGGGCAATACAGGCGGGATGGTGGGCATTAACTTTGAGTGCTCTTTCCTGAAGCAGGGTTCGGAGCATGCGACCATAGAGCAGATTATTCAGCATTTGGCATATATGAAAAACAAAGCGGGCATTGAGGCAATCGGCTTTGGGTCCGATTTTGACGGCATCGACGACAACGGCGAACTAGTCAATTACAGCGGATTTTCCAGATTGCTGGCTGAGATGGAGAAAACTTTTACATATGACGAAATTGATAAAATATGCAGTCTCAATGATTTGAGAGTAATCAAAGATGTAATTGGGAAATAAATTGTATTTTCTGTAAATATATTATATAATATGTTTATACAAGATAGCTTAGTATTTAACTTAGGATAAGAGGTGAGTTTCTATGGAAAAAGACCCGAACAAAGAAATATTGGATAATATAAAAAAAGGTAAAATTTTACGGTGTATCGTCAGAAGAGGAGATGGAGTCTTATGTAAAGCAGAAGAACCAACAGCAGAGAGCTGACGGTGTCGTAGATAAAGACAATTTTCATTCAATCAATTTGAAAGAAAAACCGGATGATGAAACAAAGAAGGCCAGGCTCAAAATAAACGCTTGGGGAATTGCCATCATTGTTGCGATTGTGGTCATTGCGATTCTTGCGTGCATGAAAATTGCAAGCTAGGAACTGATGAAAAGTGGTGGAAGAAATGTCCAAAGATTCATTGAAAGCCATAGGCGATTATCTGGAAAAATACGGTGCTTATAAGGCATCTACAAAAGAATCGGTCGCGGAATATGTGGCAAAAGAAAACCGCAGGCAAAGGCGAGAAGGGCTGATCAGTGAAGACCAGAAAGACACCACCCATCTGAAAGCTGTGCCGACAGCAAAACTTAAGACATGGCACAAAGCCTTGCTGGCAACAGGAGTCATCATAATGATAGCTGCAGTATTTTACTGCATAAAACTTGCCAACTGACTATGGCAAAAAAGAAAGGAACATAAGAATGAGGACAATCATTACAATTGCTGGCATTCTCATCATCATTCTGTCTTTTATATATATCATGAAGAATCCAAAACAAAGCCTTATGGATGCTCTGATGGCAAAAAAAAGAAGACAAGGGAAGCAAGAAGAAAAAACAGATGAATCCAATCAAAATAAATAACCATCTTTTCAGGCCCTGTCGGTGCTCAGACCAACAGGGCTGCTTTATGCGATTCATAACTTTAGTGATTTTGAAATAAGACGATGATGACTGTAATTGGTGTAGCACAGCTCATAAAAAAGATAACAGCAAGAAAACCGTAGGCAATTGTGACGAACTTCCATTTGTTGCTGTATCCAGGCAGTACCTTGAACTTTTAACAACCCTAATATCTTCGTTTGCCTTCAGCATCTTATAGAACTTATCAATCTGAACGGCTTCTACTATCCCGTCTCGGAAAAAGGGAGGAAAAAATCGGCTGTTCTGTTTTGGATCTGCGTTCTGTGAGGCGAAGAACTTTACGCCAAAGGTATCTAAGACCGCTAGCTTTGCATTCTCCAAATGCAACGTTTTTTGTCCTCAGCAGAGTGTTGTGATAAATTAGTTTGCTTTCATCATAGGTACTGTAGCAGAACTTATGTCCTCTGAACAGACAGATAAGAAACGTAAATAATACGCCGTAAAGCAGTAAGGTAAGGGAATGTTGGTGGCTTCATAGTATCCTTCAATTTTATAGACTATGATTTCCACCATGATGATGAATCTCAACAGGATGTAGAGAAAGCAAATAAGTATAAATATTTGTTTCGCTAGATTGGTGTAATGATATTGTATTTTATTCATAGAATGTTCTCCTTTTACCAGATGATTGCACATATAATTATTAAAGCAAGAAATATGCCTTTCTACAAGGGGATTTTTCGTACATATTGTTCAATATAATCCTAAAAACAGGATTAATGGTCCGTAAAATAGACGAAATTAACGATAAAATCCTCAAGCCTGGCAAAATCCGCTAAAATAAACACAGTTATAATTGGCATAGATATTTTGCTCTATAGATGTTATCCTGATAAATTTACAATTTTTAGATTATTTATGGAAAGGAGGTAGAGATTCCACATAGCATTGTCGGAATTAACTTTACGCAATTATATAGGTGAAAATATTTTAAGGAGGACACGATATATGATGAATTATATTTGGGTGGCACTGGTTGTCATCGCAGTAGTCGCTGGCGGAGTTACTGGTAATATGCAGGGCATTTTAGACAATTTATTTGAATTTGCAGAAACCGCAGTAACCCTGGCGATAGGACTGATTGGTATTATGGCGTTTTTCTGCGGACTGATGAAGGTCATGGAAAAAGCCGGTCTCTGCGAAAAGCTGGGTAAGGCGATTTCTCCAGTTATGCGGCTTCTGTTTCCCGGCGTACCGAAAGACCATCCGGCAAACTCAGCCATGGCGCTGTACTTTGCAGCCAATATCCTGGGAATCGGCAATGCCGCAACCCCGTTCGGAATTAAAGCGATGCAGGAATTGCAGACCTTGAACAAGACGAAGAACATAGCGACAGATGCCCAGGTCATGCTGTTAGCAGTAGCTACAACTTCCATTACGCTGATACCTGTAACTGCTATTGGACTGCGCGCTAGTGTACAGACTGCAGGCGCTGCTGAAATATTGCACCAGTTATCATCGCAACGACAATTTCTACAGTTACGGGAATTTTCTTTACAATTGTATTTGGCAAGATGAAGAGATTTAAATACGACGCTATTATTGAAAAAGAAATTGCGGCAGGAACTTTAGAAATCAATGAAGACTACATTGGAGACGATCCGATCGTACTGCCAGAAAGTTATAAATCCGTTAACGCTGAAGAAGAAAAAGTCGCATGGTAAGGAGGTAAGGTCATGACAGCAGCATTAGAAACAATATCCGTATGGGCCATACCAGTGGTCGTAGCAGCAGTTTGTTTATATGCAATCTGCAAGAAGGTTCCCGTCTATGCAGTATTTACGGAAGGGGGGCGAAGGAAGGATTTTCTACAGCAATTATGATTATTCCTTATCTGGTAGCCATGCTCTGTGCGATCGGTATGTTCAGAGCGTCAGGCGCTATGGACTGGCTGTGCAGTCTGCTGCAGCCGCTGACAAACTTAATCAACATGCCGGCAGAGGTGCTGCCAATGGGGATTATGAGATCCTTCTCCGGCGGCGGAGCAGAGGGCATGATGGCTGAATTATTGAAAACTTATGGCACCCAGTCACAGATCGGCAGAATCGCGTCTGTAGCGCTGGGATCCACAGAAACCACCTTCTATATCGTAGCAGTGTACTATGGCGCAGTCGGCATTACAAATGCAAGACAGTCTGTAGCAGCTGGGCTGTTGGGAGACCTAGCATCCCTGATTGCGGCTACGGTAATTGTAAACGTCATGTGGTTTTAACAGATAGGAAACTAGAAATGAAATATCCAAACAAACTAAATAAGGGCGATACCGTAGGCTTGATCTGTCCCTGCTCTGCAATTAAGACTGAGAGAATTGGGCAGTGCGTCAAAGCGATGGAAGACCTGGGATACATAGTGAAAACCGCGGATAATCTGGACACGGATTATGCCGGATATATGGCCGGCAGCGGAAAAGTACGCGGAGAATGGATTAATAAGATGTTTGCCGATCCAGAAGTAAAGGCGATCTTCTGTATCAGAGGAGGAGACGGCGGCAGCCGCGCTATGGAATATCTGGATTATGAGGTAATAAAGAATAACCCCAAAATCTTTGTCGGCTATAGCGATGTAACCAGTATGCACCTGGCAATTACGCAGAACTGTGGATTTGTCACTTTTCACGGCCCCATGGTGTCATCTAATATCGTAGACGATTTTGACGATGACACTAAAAAATCCCTATACGAGGCAATCAACGCTGACGGCGCCTACGAGTTTAAAAACCCAAAGGGCTTTGCTTTAGAAGTCCTTCATGAAGGCAGGGCCTCTGGCAAACTGATTGGCGGCAACTTATCGCTGCTTTCAGCAAGCATAGGGACGCCATACGAAGTGGATACGAAGGGGAATATCCTTTTCATTGAAGAAGTCTTAGAACAGATGAGCAAAATAGAGAAGTGGACTTACCACTTGAGGAATTCTGGCAAATTGAGAGAATGCAGCGGCATTATTTTAGGGCAGTTTACTCATTGTGAAAACAAAGAGTGTCCAGAATATGACGTAATAAAATGCTTAACAGATATTTTTGAGGGCTTGATATACCAGTCATGTATAATATACAGTCGGGACATGGAAACTAATGATGACTCTGCCCATGGGTGCAGTCTGCAGCATGGACACTGCTTCAAAGAAGATTACTTTTGAAGTAGAACGATAAGAATCATTTAGGGCGGTAAATTCTCTTACCGCCCAATAAGAACGAAAATAAGCAGCCCTTTGGGCATCAAATATAAATTCATGCAAAAGAAGAATACGAATTAGAGATTAAAAAATGTTTAGAGAAGTAAGAGACAATACGTTGTATTTTGACGGATGTAATACTGTAGAGCTTGCGAGAAAATATGGCACGCCCCCTATACGTTTATTCGGAAAGAGATATCATAGGAAGATTTAACGAATTAAAGACGTGCTTTCTTGAGAAATATCCCTGTACGCGAGTCGCTTATGCCGCCAAAGCGTTTTTTCCAGTAGCCATGGCCAAACTGGTAGCTAGAGAGGAATGTGCGTGGACGTCGTATCTGGCGGCGAACTGTATACGGCTATCAAAGCCGGTTTCCCCGCAGAGAAAATTGAATTTAACGGCAATAATAAACAGAGGGCGGAGATCACGATGGCTGTGGAATATGGAATCGGCAGAATCATTGTCGACAGTCTGCAGGAATTGACTTTGATAGAAGATGTATGCCGTGAAAAGGGAAAGAAGATGAAAATTCTTTTTAGAATCACACCGGGCGTAAAAAGCAGCAGCCATGACTACATTGTCACGGGGAAGAAGGACTCAAAATTTGGCATTCCCTGACGATGAGGTGATTCTGCCGCAGGTTAAAGCGGCCATTGACTCTGAGTTCGTTGAATTTTTATGGACTGCACTTTCACGTAGGATCACAGATTTTGAACAATGATTCTCATCTGCAGGCCCTTGATGTTATGCTCGACCTGGTCACAAAGATCAAAGTCGAGTTTGACTGCGATGTGAAGGAGCTTAACGTTGGCGGCGGCTTTGGCGTCACGTATGTGGAGGAAAAAGAGACCGCCATTTAGTTATTACCTGGACCCAATTATGAAAAAAAAAAATTGATAATTACTATGACGAAAGAATCTGCAAAGACCGAATGTGGTCATTGAGCCAGGAAGAAGTATTATTGCGGAGGCGGGCATTTCTCTTTATACTATAGGCAGTATCAAAGACATCAAAGATATTAGAAATACGTCTCTGTAGACGGCGGCATGACGGATAATATCAGACCGGCATTGTATCAAGCAGAGTACACGGGCTTGATTGCAAATAAGGCTAATGAGGAGAAAACAGAAACGGTGACGATCTGCGGGAAATGCTGTGAGTCAGGTGATATTTTAATTAAGGATCTTAAAATCGCCCATCCAGAAAGGGAGGATATCTTTGCTATCTTTTTCCACTGGTGCATATGGTTACAGCATGGCCAGCAACTATAATAAAAACCTGATACCGGCAGTGGTTATGGTCAGCAAAGGAGAGGACCGCTTAATTGTGAAACCTCAGACATATGAAGACTTGTTACGGAACGAAATCATATAGCAGAGAAGAAAGCACAACTTTATAAATGAGTTGTGCTTTCTTCTTCAAACCCTTTGAAAAAGGGCAGAGAGATGACATACAATATCAATGGAAATAAGCAGGCGCGAAACATAAATAGGAGTGACGAGAATGAAATTTACAAAGATGCAGGGAGCAGGAAACGATTTTATCGTGATTAACAATATAGAGGAGGAGTTGTCAACAGAGGATTTTTAGCGGATTGGCGAAGAAACTTTGCCAACGTCGCATGGCAATTGGCGCCGATGGCCTGATGGTTGTGGAAAAACCAGTCGAAGGCGGAGACTTTAAGATGCTTTTTTACAATGCTGATGGCAGTCTGGGAGAAATGTGTGGAACGGCGCCAGATGTATCGCCAAATATGGATTTGAAAATCATCTGGCTGGCCAGACGATCAATATTGAAACGACTGCCGGAATGGTCAAAGCTTGGAAGCTAGACCGGATCAACTATAAAGTTAGGCTGAACGATGTGAGCAGATTGGAATTGAATATGGAATTAGAGGCCTGCGGCCAGGTATACTCATGTGCCTATGTGGAACTGGGAGACCCGGGGATTCCCCATCTGGCATTGGAAATGAAAGGCCTGAGAACCCTTGCACCTGCGCAGCTCTGGACTTTGGGCAGCACGCTGCGCAGCCATCCGGCACTGCCGAAGGGGCCAACGTCAACTTCTTCGAGATTGTTGGGCCGGATCAAATCTTTGAGCGTACCTTTGAAAGAGGAGTAGAAGACTTTACCTATGCCTGTGGAACGGGTACTGGGTCTGTCGTTGCGGTTTTAACAGAAAAAGGCCTATGCAGCGGCAAAAACGTCAAAAGTTTCCATGACAGGGGAGATTTGCTGATTGACGTAGTAAAGGACAAAGGCCGCATTACTGATCTGTATTTAAGCGGTCCCGCCGTCATCGTGGCAGAAGGGGAAACTGGCGAAATCATAGGATAATAGAGCGAAGGAGGCGAAAAATGAACGAAAAAAGGTAATTTAGTAAGACTCTTGGATTTGGACGATGATTTTATCATCGATTTAAAATATGCGACAGCAGATAATTTTACAGGACAGAAGATCTATAACTCCAACGACTGTTATATGGACCGGCACACGGCGGAGATTTTGATACGTGCGAAAAATATTTTCGCTAAGGACGGCTATCGTGTTAAAGTGATGGATGCCTACCGGCCAATCAGCGCTCAGGAGAAGTTTTGGCAGATTCTGCCCGACGATAACTTTTGTGGCCAGACCTCCGGACATGGCGAAGCTGAAAGTCTTTCGGCCTACACACCTTAATGGGCTATGCGTTGACGTTACGTTAACAGATATGACTGGAAAAGAACTCGAGATGCCGTCAGCTTTTGATGACTTTTTCTGAGAAAGCCAGCCTGCTGTGCCAGGAAACCTCGGAACAGGGCAGAAAAATGCGGCATACATGAAAGCGGTAATGGAACGTAGGATTTCAAGCTTACAAGAATGAATGGTGGCATTTCTATGATGTCTCCACAGAGCCGACACCATTTATGAACTTTCAAATATGAATGAAAAATCCTGCAGCGTGGATGATTGCCACTGCTGCAGGATCTTTTGCTTATTTTGTATAGTTGTCGAAATATCCTTGGATATAGATGAACGGTGTTCCTTTGTCGCCGCTGCCGCTGGTCAAGTCGCATAAGGAGCCGATCAGGTCGGTAAGTCTTCTCGGTGTCGTCCCCTGCGCGACCATAGAATCACCAAGCTCTTCGTCCTTGTGTTTTATGTACTCGCTGATTGCAGCCTGCAGTTCTTCTCCTTTAAGATCTGCGAATTCGTTGTCTGCCAGGTATTTGAGCTTTACTTCATTTGGAGTTCCTCCAGACCTTTTGTATAGCCTGGGGAAACCACAGGGTCAGCTAACTCCCAGATCTTACCTACAGGGTCCTTGAATGCACCGTCTCCATAGACCATGACTTCGATGGTTTTTCCTGTCAGTATATTGATCTTCTTCTGATCCCGTCGACAAACTCCTGGCAGTGAATCGGAAACAGTTTTGATGGAGTCTTCCGTAGATTTATTGGAGCCCAGAAGTCCATATTTGTCGTTATAGCCACTGCCGTCTACGCTTGCTGTTAATATGTCGTCCATGCCGCAGACAATTTCAGCACCAGCTTCCCTTGAGCAATCTCTTTGTTCTCACTCGTATGAATATCACAAGTCAGAACTCTCTTCGTATAATTCAAAATGGTTCTAGGTTGTTGGAGAAGATGACCTCTGCTTCAGCCCCTTCTTCTTCGATAATACCTTTGTAGTAATTCACGTAATCCATGCCAGTAAAAAGTATGGTTTGATTTACCGAAGAGTTCTTCGAACGTTTCCTGAGACAAAACATCTGAATATGGATTGATGTTCTTGGCATCTAATAAATCTAAGTCTACCAAGTGATTTCCTACCTCGTCTGCCGGATAGCTGAGCATCAGAATGACCTTCTTTGCGCCCTTTGCAATACCGCGAAGGCAAATGGCAAATCTGTTTCTGCTGAGAATTGGGAAGATGACACCGATGGTCTCTCCGCCAAGTTTTGCTTTCACATCAGCCGCAATCTGTTCTTTGGTAGCGTAATTCGCCTGCGATCTGGCCAATATCGATTCTGTAACTGCCAAAACATCTCTATCCTGAATTGTAAACTCTCCAGAATTGGCGGCATCCAAAAACAGTGTCGATGACAATCTGTGAAAGATCCTCGCCTTCTTTTATGATAGGAGCCTCAGTCCCTTGATACAGTTCCTACTTTTCTTTCCATGTTACATCTCTCCTTTATTCGATCTATGCCCATGTTCGCCAATTCATCGGCACGATTATTCATGGTTGTTATATATTCAAAATCTTCAAAAAGTGAAACGGCTTCCGTTCCAGCTTACAAACTTCTCGTAAAGCTTATCAAAATCTGTAGATTTGCTTTTCAGATTGACATGGCCTTTA